>Ga0315273_10013762_pt1 | contig 10417 bp, 7 predicted proteins | sample YL17G02_0_MG_FD_205753 | JGI IMG/M metagenome (GOLD analysis project Ga0315273, IMG submission 205753) | Sediment microbial communities from Yellowstone Lake, YNP, Wyoming, USA - YL17G02_0 | ecosystem: Environmental > Aquatic > Freshwater > Lake > Sediment | place: USA: Wyoming | collected... | reverse complement strand
AGGTCTGCTACCCGGCGTGCAATCCGGTCACATTGCCGGCGGGCATCGAGTTTCGCAGACTCTCGCCCGATCTAGGTATGAAAGGCACCCGAGGTTTTCTGGACCAGGGTCTGGGCAGCAATGCGTGGGTTACCGCGGGGGCGAAGTCCGACACAGGGGCGCCTTACCTGTGCAACGACATGCATCTACCTGTCGCGATGCCGTCACTCTGGTATTTGGTGCATCTTCAAGGGGGCGGGATGCACGTGAGCGGGGTGTCGGTGCCGGGATTGCCGCCGGTGCTGGTGGGCCACAACGACCGCGTGGCCTGGGGCATCACCCTGGCGTACACCGACTGCGAGGACCTCTTCGCCGAGGAGTTCGCCCCCACGGAAGCCGGCGTGCCGCTGCGCTACCGCTTCCGGGACGGGTGGAGAGACGCTGAGGTGATCCGCGAGGTTATCGGCGTCAAGGGGCGATCGGAGCCACACGTGGAGGAGGTCGTCTCGACCCACCACGGCCCGGTGATCTCGGATATCACCGGGGTCTCCGATCAGCGGCTGGCCCTTCAATCGATGGCCCTCCGGCCGTGTCCGGCCATACGGGGCCTCCTGATGTTGGACCGGGCCGGTTCGTGGGAGGAGTTCGTGCAGGCGATGCGCCTGATCGAAGCGCCCCAACTCAACATCGTCTATGGCGATGTCGACGGCAACATCGGCTATTGGGTCACCGGCACGGTGCCGGTGCGCGCGGCAGGCGACGGCACGCTCCCGGCTCCCGGCTGGCGGGCACGCACGAGTGGGTGGGCGAAGTCCCCTTCGGTGAGATGCCTCACGCGTTGAACCCCGAGCGAGGGTTCGTGGTCAGCTGCAATCACCGCGTCGTGCCGGACGACTATCCTCATTTCCTGGGGAACGTATGGATGAACGGCTACCGTGCGCGCCGTCTCGAGGATGTTCTGAGTGGGGAAGCCACGTTGTCGGCGGCGGATCACCAGAGGTTGCACATGGACGTGATGTGCCTGCCGGGAGCCGAGTTCGTGCAGTGGCTCGACCATCTGTACCCCGTAGGCCTGCCCGGGGCGGATGTCGCCGCGGGGGCGGATGTCGCCGAGGGAGCGGACGTCGCCCTCGCGCTAGGACTGCTGCGGCAGTGGGATGGACGATTGGATGTGGGTTCAGTGGGTGGCGCTGTGTACGAAGTGGTCCGAGACCGGCTCGTGAGGGGGCTCTTGGAACCTCGTCTTGGTCACGGGCTTACCGATCGGGTCATGGGCGCGGGTTTTCATCCACTCGTGATGCCGGCCAGCGAGTTCTATGGTCACGACCTGGGCACGGTTCTGCGCCTGCTCGACGATCCAGAGTCCTGGTGGGTCGAGGGGGCGGGAGGAGAACGCGCCCTGGTGGATGGGTGCTTGGCCGGTGCCGTAGCCTTCCTGCGTACCGAACTCGGCCCGGATCCGGCGGACTGGCGCTGGGGCCGCCTTCATCAGGTCGGGTTCCCTCACGCTCTGGGTCTGCAACCGCCTTTGGACAGGGTGTTCGACCGAGGGCCGTATCCTGTCGGCGGCGACACCGACACCGTGTGCCAGATGGCCGCGGCGCCGGGGGGGTCGTTCGACGCCAAGGGCTGGGCTCCCACCTACCGGCAGGTCGTAGATCTCGGCGATCTCTCCCGGTCGGTGTGGATCCAACCGCCGGGGCAGTCCGGCCGTCTGGGCAGCCCGCACTACGATGATCTGGCCCGCCCGTGGCTGGAGGGCGAGTATCTGCCCATGTTGTGGACACGCGAGCAAGTCGAAGGGGCAGCCGTCTCCCGGCTGTTCCTGGCCGCCACTGACTAGGACGAACCAGAAGAGGCAGGAGGACCTTGGTGGACGTTGAAAGCTCGGCGCACGTCGGAGTGACGGAACCCCCGGATCTTGAAGACCCCGGACTGTACGTGAACCGGGAACTGAGCCTGCTCGGTTTTCAGGAACGAGTGCTGGCGGAGGCGGAGGATGCCTCCAATCCCTTGTTGGAGCGGGCCAAGTTCCTGAGCATCGTCGCCTCCAACCTGGGTGAGTTCTTCATGGTGCGGGTCGGCGGGCTCAAGCAGCAGATAGAGGCCGGGGTGGCTGAGTTCTCGGTCGACGGACTGACGCCCTCGGAGCAGCTCGCCCTTATTCGGCCCCGCGCTCTGGCGTTGATGGACCGATCGCGCGAATGCCTGCTGGAGCTGTTGCCCCTGCTGAGCGAGGCGGGCATCCACATCGTGGGCTATCGGCAGCTCGACCAAGGGCAGAAAGCGGTAGCCGACGCCTTCTTCGGCGATGTGGTGTTCCCCGTGCTGACGCCGCTGGCCGTCGACCCCGGGCGGCCGTTCCCCCACATCTCGAACCTGAGCTTGAACCTTGCCGTGGTGATCGAAGACGACCAAGGGGAAGAGCGTTTCGCCCGAGTCAAAGTCCCGGCGACGCTGCCGCGACTGGTGACCGTTCCGGGACCGGGAGCCGGTCAGGCGGCCACTGAGTCCTCGAACGCCCTGTGGCTCGTCTTGTTGGAAGAGATCATCGCAGCCAATCTCGGTCAGCTCTTTCCGGGCATGCGGGTCTTGGAGACGTACGCCTTCCGGATCACCCGCAACGCCGAGCTCGTGATCCAGGAACTGGAGGCCGAGGATCTGTTGGAGTTGATCGAGCAGGGGGTGCGTAAGCGGCGGTTCGCCTCGGTGACGCGGCTGACCGTGGAGCGGACCATGCCCGACCGGATCCGTTCCCTGCTGCTGGAGAACCTGGAGGTGGGGCCGGACGATATATACACCACCGACCCACCGCTGGCGGTGAGCTCCCTCATCAGCCTCTACGACTTGGACCGACCCGATCTCAAGGATGCTCCGTTCGTGCCCGCACTGCCCGCGGGCATCGACGATCTTGATGAGGAGGACCTGTTCGCCGTCATACGTCGGGGTGACATCCTTCTCCATCACCCCTTCGACTCGTTCACACCGGTCGTTGATTTCCTCACCGCGGCCTCGAACGACCCATCGGTGCTTGCCATCAAGATGACCCTCTACCGTGTCGGACGCAACGCGCCCGTGGTCGCGGCCCTTCTGAACGCCGTCCGGAACGGCAAGCAGGTGGCGGTTCTCGTGGAGCTGAAGGCGCGCTTCGACGAGGAGAGCAACATCGAATGGGCACGGGCGCTGGAAGCCGAGGGCGTGCACGTGGTCTATGGCCTCCTGGGGCTCAAGACCCACTCCAAGATCGCGCTCGTGGTGAGGCAGGAGGGCGATGGTCTGCGGCGCTACGTTCATCTGGGGACCGGCAACTACAACGCGGTCACCGCCCTACTGTATACCGACATCGGGATGTTCACGTGCGCGGAGGAGTTCGGGGCCGACGCGTCCGAGTTCTTCAACTTTCTCACGGGCTACTCCACACCGGACGACTACCGTCGCCTCCTTGTAGCTCCTCCGTACATGCGCGCCCGGCTGGTGGAGCTGATCGAGCGTGAGATAGAGAGCGCGAAGCGCGGCTGCGAAGCGCGCGTCATCTTCAAGATGAATTCGCTGGTCGATCGGAGGATGATCCGGCTGCTCTACAGGGCTTCGCAGGCCGGCGTGCGGGTGGACCTTCTGGTGCGGGGTGTCTGCTGCCTGCGCCCCGGGATCCCTGGAGTCAGCGACACCATCCGGGTGACGAGCATCATCGGGAGGTTCCTCGAGCATAGCCGCATCTACTATTTCCTGAACTGTGGGCAAGAGGAGGCCTACTTGGGCAGCGCCGACCTCATGCCGCGGAACCTCGACCGCCGGGTGGAGGTTCTCTTTCCCGTCCTCGACCGGCGCCTCCTGCGGACCCTACGAGACGAGATACTCAGCATCTATCTCGCCGACAACGTGCGGGCGCGGCACATGCAGGCCGACGGAACCTACCTACGAGCAGTCCCCGGTCCGGGCGAGGAACCGGTGGATAGCCAGGCGGGGCTACTTGCCGCCGACTACCGGTAGTCGGCGGAGGAGGCCGGCGCCCTTGGAGGCAACGGGCTGGGTCAGCCGTACCTCGATGCGACGTCCGAACGCCTTCTCGACCGCCTTACCCCGGTTCTCGAGCCCCCAGATCTCGAGCTGCGCGTCGCTGTCGGCTGTGATGTCGAGCACCAAGTGCCCGTCGGGGACGACCAAGAGGCGCGCGTCGGTGACCGTGCCCGAGTGGCTGCGGTCAAGGCTCTCGGCGAGTCTGAGCAGGGCGCTGAGCGTCCGCACGATCGTTCGGGACGTGGTGTCGAGGGCCGCGAACTCCGGCTGCCGGGCGTTCGGTGGACCCTTGCGGTGGAAAAGGGCGATTGCGGCCACCAACGCCGTGTCTTCCTGATCGAAGCCGAGCAGGTCGGCGTTCCGGATCAGGTAGTAGCTGTGACGGTGGTGGTTGCTATACGACAAGAACGTGCCGATGTCGTGCAGGAGCGCGGCGTAGCGCAGAAGCTCCCGTTCGCGCGGGCCAAGTTGGTGCAGGCCGGTGTCGCCCGCGCTGTCGAACAGCAACTCGGCCAGGCGGGCTACGTTGTGGGAGTGGGCTTCGTCGAACCGGCATGCCCGGCCGAGCTGGATGACGCTCCGCTCCCTGACCGAGAGGCCGGAGCCGGCCGTCTCGAGGCCCGCGCGCTCCAAGTAGTCGACCAGCAGACCCTCGCGCAACCCGCTCTCCGGTAGTGCCTGGATCTCCCGCACGCCCAGGTCTCTCATCAGCGTGTGGAGGATCGCGGCTCCGGCGATGATGATGTCGGCCCGGTCGGGGTTCAGGCCCGGTATGTTCTGTCGCTCGGCCAGAGTGACCGAGCAGAGGAGGGCCGCCACACGCTTGAGATCGGCGACCGTGAGAGATCCCTCCGCGGTGCCCGTCTCCGGTCCGGTCCGCCGGGCGATGACAGCCAGCGTGAGGATGGTGCCCGAAGTGCCGAACGCGGCGTCGATGCGGTACGCGAGTGCCTGCTGCACGGTGTGGCTCGCGGCATACCGGACGAACTGACGCAGCTGCTTGTACTCGGCCGGGGTCACCGAGCTGGTGAAGTCGATGGTTTCCGCGAAGGTGCCGGTGAGGCGGATCGCTCCCAGACTCAAGGAGTCCATGAACAGGTGCTGATGCCGATCGCCGACGGTGACCTCGGTGCTGCCTCCGCCGATGTCTATGAAGACGGCCTGACGGCCCTCCAGTTCCAGGTTGTGCACCGCCCCTCGGTAGATGAGGCGGGCCTCCTCCTTGCCGGAGATGACGCGTATGTCGAGTCCCGCCTCCTTCCGCACGCGTTCGACGAACTCCGCTTTGTTGCGTGCATCCCGGGTCGCCGAGGTAGCTACCGTTACGATGTCCGCGGCTCCGTGCTGGCGGGAGAGTTCGGCGAAATGGAGGCAGACCAGGACCGCCCGGTCCATCGCCGCAGGCTGCAGGCGCTTGTCGGCGAACGAGTTCTCGCCGAGCCGCACGACCTCCTTCTGCTGGGTGACGGTGGAGTAGGCCCCGTTCGGCTCGATGCTGACCACGAGAAGGCGCACGGAGTTCGTGCCGATGTCGATGAAGCCGACGACGGTGGCCATGGGCGCGCCGCTACTCGTGTGGGCCGGAGATCGCTTCGGGCCGTTCGGCAGGTTCATCCGCCAGAGCCCGCGCGCGGTCGAGGGCGCTCTGCCAGCGGTCTCGCTCTTCGCTGCACTCCGCGATGAGGAGCTGGAGTTCTCTCACAACGTATGCCGCGGTCGCCGGAGAGCGTTCGCGCAGACCGGGGAGCGCGTGCTCCATCTCGGCCAGGCGATCGAGGATCTCTTCGATGCGCTGTTCGGGCATCATCGGCTTTCTGGTAGTGACGATCCAGCTTCTTGGGAGCGGCGAGGTAGGCTGACAGTAGCATGCCCGGAAAGCTGAGGTTAGGCGCGGGCGTCTCCGGGGCACATGGAACTCCAACACGGACGACAGGAGACTCATGGAAGCGCAACCGCGCCGCATAGTGGTTATGGGGGCCACCGGATACATCGGTGGCCTGATCGTTCCGCGTTTGCTCGAAGCCGGATCCTTCGTGCGTTGCCTGGTTCGCGATCGTGCGAGACTGCAGGCGCAGCCTTGGGCGAGCCAGGTGGAGGTCGTCGAGGGCGACGCGCTCCAGATCGACACGTTGTCGCCCGCCTTCGCCGGCATGGACGTACTGTACTACCTAGTGCACTCCATGGGCGCGGCCGGCCGCGCTGACTTCGCCCAACAGGATAGGCACGCGGCCTCAAACACCGCGCTGGTGGCGCAGGAGCAGGGCATCGGCAGGATCATCTACCTGGGCGGGCTGGGTCAAGAGGGCACAGGCCTGAGCGAGCATCTGGCAAGCCGGCAGGAGACCGGCCGGACTCTTGCCGCGCACGGTGTGCCGGTGACCGAGTTCCGGGCCGCGGTCATCGTGGGCGCGGGCAGTCTTTCGTTCCGGATGGTGCGGTATCTCTCGGAGCGACTGCCGGTGATGATCACCCCACGGTGGGTGAGCACGCGGGTGCAGCCGGTAGCCGAGGGCGACGTGGTGCGGTACCTCGTGGACGCGCTCGACGTGCCCGAATCGGCGGGACGCGTGCTGGAGATCGGGGGAGCCGACGTGCTCACCTACGGGCAGATGATCATCCGCTATGCGCGCCTGCGTGGGCTGCGGCGCACGCTCATTCCCGTGCCGGTGCTCACTCCGACCTTATCGGCCTATTGGGTCGATCTGGTGACGCCCATCCCGGCCTCCATAGCGCACCCTCTCATCGAAGGCTTGAAGACCGAGGTCGTGGTGCATGATCCGGCCGCCCGCGAGATCTTCCCTTTCGAGCCTGTGGGCTATGAGGAAGCCGTGAGGCGCGTGTTGGTGGAGCAGCCGAAAGTCCGCTGACGGCGACGGGCACCGACCGAGCCGGTCGCACGCAGGGACCGCGTGTGCTGACGAACGCGCGATGCTCGGCGCGCGTCTGCACCGACTACTGGTTCCGCAGAGATACCTTCTTGCCCTTTTTCTTGCGATGCTTGCGCTGGACCACTCGGTTCGGCTTGTTCATCGTGTCTCCCTCGTTGCGGACTCTGCCCACCGCGTCAGCATAGCGCACTCTGGCTGGGCCCGCGGGACGGCGGGAGTATCCGCCGAGGCCCCCAGAGGCGAGGCGGCGCCGGCCTCGGGGGCTTACGTTCCCAGCCGGGTGGCCCGCCGGGCTTCGTAGAGAGCCAGACCTCCCGTCAAGGTGGCGAGGCCGAGTACGACCGCCAGTCCTATTGCCAGCGGCCGGAACTGCCAGCCGTCGAGCAGCAGGCTGCGCATGGCTTCGAACACATACGTCGTCGGGTTGATGGTGGCGGCTACCTTCAACCAACCACTCTGGATGAACTCCAAAGGCACGAAGGTCGCCGACAAGAAGATCAGCGGGAAAAAAGCCAAGGTGGCCGCCTGTGCCGCCGCGGAGTTCTTCGTGCGCAGAGCCGTGAAGACCGCATAGCCGGCGAAGGCCATGCCCCAGAGGAAGGCGAACACGACCACCCCCAGCAGTCCGAGGAGGCCCGTTTGCGACTTGAGCCCCATCAGCAAGGCCAGCACGAGGATGAGGATCACCTGCGCCACCAGGATGATCGCCCCGGCTATCATTGGCCCCCAGACGATGGCCAGACGCTTGGTCGGAGTCAGGAGAAGCTTGGTGAAGTAACCCGACTCGAGGTCTCGGATGAGCGCTTGGCCCGCGGAACCGGCGCCACCCACGGCTGCGGACACGATCGCGACCGGGAGTATGAAGCCCAGGTACGATCCGTGGAAGCCCGGCAGGTTGGCCACCGGCGAGAGCCCGGCGTTGTAGACGAAGAGGAAGAACACGCTGATCACGACGTTCGGGATGAGGGCGATGGGTTCGCGCAGGGAGGTGCGCAGCGCACGCTGGAGTATGAGGAACACATCGATCATTCGTCGGTCACCTCTATCCGCTTGCCGGTTGCTCGAAGGAAGACATCGTCCAGCGTTGGCCGGTTCAGCGTCAGGCCGGACAGCGGCACGGAGGCTTGATCCAGCGACCGGACCAGTTCGGGTATGACCGGTGCAGCCGCGGTGAGGTAGAGCGACAACTCGCGACCGCTTCCATGGATGTTGGGGGCCAGGGGGGCGAGAACGGTGCGGGCCTTCTCGGCCAGTTCGGCCGTCTCGAAGGTCAGGGACACCACCTCTTCGCCGATCTCCTTCTTGAGTTCGTCGGGGGGCCCGAGGGCCACGATCTTGCCCCGGTCGATGATGGCCACGCGGTCGGCCAGGCGGTCGGCCTCTTCAAGGTACTGCGTGGTGAGGAAGATGGTGACGCCCTGCTCGGTGTTCAGGCGACGCACCTCGGCCCAGATATCCGTGCGGCTCACCGGATCGAGGCCGGTAGTGGGTTCATCCAGAAAGAGGACGCGCGGCTCGTGCACCAGGGCCATCGCCAAGTCGAGACGCCGTTTCATTCCTCCGGAGTATGCCTTCACCCGCTTCTTCGGATCGACGTCGTCCAGGCCGACGGTGCCGAGCAGGCGGGTTGCGATGCTGGTGGCTTCGGCGCTGGATGCTCCGAACAGGCGGGCCTGAAGGGTGAGTAGTTCTCCACCGGTCATGATGGGATCGAGGCCCACATCCTGCAGGGCGACACCGATCGCGCCCCTCACCTTGTTGGCTTCCTGCACCACGTCGAATCCTGCCACGGTGGCGCGTCCTGACGTGGGCGCGAGGATGGTGGTGAGCACACGCACCAGGGTGGTCTTGCCGGCTCCGTTGGGTCCCAAGAAGCCGAATATCTCGCCCGAGGAGACGTCCAGATCGACCTCGTCGACGGCTTTGAGTTCGTCGAAGCTACGGGTGAGTCGTTCGACGTGGATGCTGCGATCGGCTGCGTTCAATGCGGGGCCCTTCCTGGTCGAATGATGACGCTCTTCGAATGTCTCCCGGAATAGAGGGAGACAAACTAAGGCAGGCTCCACCAATGAGGTGACGTGCTCAGCATACCCTCGCGGATCTGGGTGGGGTCGGCCGGCAGCCTGGTGACACGGACGCCGGTGGCGTCGAAGATCGCGTTGAGGATGGCTGGGGTCACCGGCACCGTGGCCACCTCCGAGATGCCCTTGGCGCCGAATGGGCCGCTGGGCTCGGGGTCTTCGATGAGGATCACCTCGATCTCCGGCGTGGCGAGGATGCTGGGCACGCCGAGCTGGCGGTAGGTGCGCGTCACCGGCAGGCCGTTCTCGAGGAGGTAGGCTTCGGAGAGAGCGTAGCCCAGACCCTGCAGACAGCTGCCCTCGATCTGTCCTTCGATCTTCTGCGGATTGATCGCCCGCCCGCAATCGTGAGCGGCGATGATCTTCAGAACGCGGACCTTGCCCGTGGCTTCCTCCACCTCCACCACCGCGGCCTGTGTGGCGTAGGCGTAGGCGGGATAGTTGCGGTACTCCTCCGGCGGGACGGAGCGGCGGGCTTCCTCGTCGGCCAGCGCGTAGGTGGTCGGGGCCACGTGGTAGTAGGTGACCTCGAGTTCCTCGCCCAGGCGGGCGAGGTGCTCGGCGAGGCCTTCCAGGGTGAGGAGGGCCCGTCCGGAGTCGTCGCGGATGGTCGCGCCCTCCAGTCTCAGCGCGGTCCTCGACCGGCCAGTGAGTGCAGCGGCCCTATTCAGCACGGCTTCGGCAAATCGGCCGGCGGCGAGCTCCATGGCCCGCCCGGCGATCAGGGTCTGCCGCTCGCCCACAGCGCCGCCGTGCCGGATGGTGCGGGCCGTGTCGCCCGTGATAAGGTCGAAGCGCTCGGTCCGTAGACCCAGCACCTCGCTCGCGATCTGCAGCATGGCCGTGCGTATCCCCTGCCCCATGTCGACCGCGGACGCCCGCACCAGGATGCGGCCATCGGGTTGCAGCGAGAGGATGGCCCCGGCGTCGTCGATCTTCCCCTTGCCGGCTCCTACGTTCTTGAAGCCGCTGGCTACACCGATGCCCAGTCGCCAGCCGGGCCGCGCTAGTGCGGCCAGTGCGGCGAGTTGTGGCATCAGGGCATCTCTCGCCGCGGTGATGGTGGCGGCGGTGGCGACACTGGCCCGCAGTATCTCGCCCGAGATGGTGGCATCTCCCACTCGCAGCGCGTTGCGCAACCGGAGTTCGAAGGGATCGATCCCCAACTTCCGGGCGGCCTCGTCGAGTAGGCTCTCGATGGCGACGGCGGCTTGGTTGATTCCGAAGCCGCGGAAGGCACTGCCGTTGGCGTTGTTGGTGTGCACGGCCCAGCCCTCTACGCGCAGGTTGGGCACGCGATACGGCCCGCAAGAGAAGATGCAGGCCTGATCGATCACGCGGGGGCTGAGAGCGGTGTACGGTCCGGCGTCTGAGAGCAGCTTTGCTTCGACGGCCAGTATCCGCCCTTCGGCGTCGACGCCGACCACGTAGTCGAGTTCGTAGGCGTGGCGT
>Ga0315273_10013761_pt1 | contig 10417 bp, 9 predicted proteins | sample YL17G02_0_MG_FD_205753 | JGI IMG/M metagenome (GOLD analysis project Ga0315273, IMG submission 205753) | Sediment microbial communities from Yellowstone Lake, YNP, Wyoming, USA - YL17G02_0 | ecosystem: Environmental > Aquatic > Freshwater > Lake > Sediment | place: USA: Wyoming | collected... | reverse complement strand
CCCTGGCTTTATGATTTTAAACTTGATTTCCGGTTTAAGTAGGGACTATGTAAAATAAATTGCACCCTTAAAATCTCTGCGAAGGCGGGAATCCAGAAAGGTTTCCCCAAAGAAAATCCTGGATTCCTGCTGGAGTTTATTCCGATGAAGATCGGGGCAGGAATGACAAAAAAGTAATGTCAAAATTTCAAAAATGTTTGGTCAGGATCTAACAGCGATCCCTAGGAATAAGGATGAAAAAGCATCTTAAAGAGCTGGCCGAATTTGTAGGTGGAGCCGTCATCGGAGATGGCGAAGTTGAAATCTTCGGGGTGGCATCCATCGATGAGGCTCAACCCGGAGAAATCACCTTTATCGCCAACCCCAAGTTTCTCCGAAAACTTGGCGAAACCAGAGCTTCTGCGGTCATCGTCTCAAAAGAGGTGGAAACCACTGATAAGCCTCTGATCTGCACAGCCAACCCTCATCTCGCTTTCGTAAAGATCCTTACCCTATTCCTCGCCAAACCTTATCAACCCAAGGGAATCGATCCCAGTGCCCGGATCAGCCCCACGGCCCAGTTGGGCAAAGACCTCACCATCTACCCTTATGTCTATATCGGAGACCGATGCCGGATTGAAGACCGGGTCACCCTCTACCCGGGTGTCTACGTGGGTGAGGACTCTGTCATCGGAGAGGATTCCGTCCTTCATCCCAATGTCTCCGTCTATTCAGGCTCAGTCATTGGAAAGAGGGTCATCCTCCATGGCGGCGTGGTGATAGGAGCTGACGGATTCGGATTTGTGAAGGATGAGAAGATGAATGTGAAGATTCCCCAGGTGGGACGGGTCATCATTGAAGACGATGTCGAAATCGGAGCCAATTCTACAATCGATCGTGCCGCCTTGGGTCAAACGATTATCCGGAGGGGAGTAAAGATCGATAACCTCGTCCAGGTGGCTCACAATGTGGAGGTCGGCGAGGATTCGATCATCGTCGCCCAGGTCGGTATTTCCGGCTCGACCAAAGTCGGGAAAAATGTGATCCTCGCCGGACAGGTGGGAGTGGTCGGTCACATTGAGATCGGAGACAATGTTCAGGTGGGAGCCCAATCCGGAGTGGGCCAGAATCTGCCTCCCGATCAGGCGTTTTCGGGATCTCCTGCCTTCCCCCACCGTGAATGGCTTCGCGCGGTCAATATTTTTCAGAAATTACCCGAGATGAAAAAGACCCTCATCCGGATAGAAAAACGTTTAAAAGAACTTGAAGAAGCACTCTCTTTAAAAGAGAAGGAGAAATAGATGATTGAAGCCAAGGAGATTATGAGCATCCTCCCCCATGCTTACCCTTTTCTGCTCGTTGACCGGATTCTCGAGATTGAGCCGGGAAAGCGGATCGTCGGCATCAAGAATGTGACTTATAATGAACCCTTCTTCCCTGGCCATTTCCCCGGTCAACCCATCATGCCCGGCGTGCTCATCGTGGAGGCCATGGCTCAAACCGCCGGAGTCCTCGCCTTTAAATCGATCCCCGAGGGGGATCAGAAAAAGGCGGTCTACTTTCTTGGAATCGACAACGTCCGCTTCAGAAAACCGGTCATTCCTGGCGATCAGCTTCGCCTTGAATTAGAGGTGACCCGCCAACGCCAGTCCATATGGGGGTTTAAGGGAAAGGCATGGGTCGATGGGAAACTGGTTGCCGAGGCAGACCTTCTGACGATGATGGGAGAGGAAAAATGATCCATCCCTCTGCGATCGTCGATCCAAAAGCTGAAATCGATGGAGGAATTGAAATCGGTCCCTACTCGATCATCGGAAAAGATGTCCTCATTGGAGAGGGAACGAAGATCGGCCCTCATGTGGTCATTCGGGAGGGAACCACGATTGGAAAAAGATGCCAGATCTTTCAATTCTCTTCCATTGGAGAGGCCCCCCAGGCCGTTGCCTATAAAGGAGAGAAGACTTCTCTAATCATTGGGGATGATAATGTCATAAGGGAATTCGTCACGCTCCACCGCGGCACAGTCAAGGGTGGGGGAAAGACCGTCATCGGTCATCGCAATTTCTTTATGGCTTACTCCCATGTGGCCCACGACTGTCAGATTGGCCATCAGGTTGTCATGGCCAATGGAGCCACCCTGGCAGGACATATCGTGATTGAAGACTATGCCGTCATCGGCGGTCTTTCAGCCATCCATCAATTTTGCCGGGTGGGCGCCCATGCTTTTATCAGCGGGCTCACCGGTGTGGTGCTCGATATCCCTCCTTACATGCTGGCCGCAGGAAGCCGGGCTAAGCTGTTCGGCCTGAACACCGTGGGACTTAAACGCCAAAACTTTCGTGAAGAGACCATCAGGGCTTTGAAGACAGCCTACCGTATCATCTTTCGATCCAGTCTGACACTGGAGAAAGCGATTAAAAAGGTGGAAAAGTCTGAAATCTTTCAGATACCGGAGGTTGAACACCTCCTTCGCTTCATCCAGCAGACCAAGAGGGGGATCTGCCGATAAGTGAAAAAGGTCAGGGTGGGTGTGGTCGGTGGGGGTCACTTCGGCCAATTCCATGTAGAAAAATATTTGAAAATGGAAGGGGTGGAATGGGTGGGGGTGGTCGATATCGATCCTTCCCGTTGCAGGGAGATTGCAAAACGATACCCGGTCCAATCCTTCTCTCATCATTCCGATCTCTTCGGTAAAGTCCAATCCGTCTCCATTGCCGTCCCCACTCCCTTTCACCACTCCATCGCCAGAGATTTCTTCCTTCAGGGAATTGATGTCCTTCTCGAGAAACCCATCGCAGGTACGCTTGAGGAGGCCGATGAGCTGATCGCTCTGGCGGAGTCGAGAGGCCTCATCTTGCAGGTGGGCCATCTGGAGCGATTTAACGGAGCCCTCCTCGCAGTGGAAGGAATGATCCAGGATCCTTTCTTAATTGAATCTCAGCGACTGGGCCCTTTCTCGGGAAGAGGATCTGATGTGGATGTGGTCCTGGATCTGATGGTCCACGATATCGATATCGTTTTGAACCTGGTCAACTCAAGGGTGAAGTGTATTAATGCGACCGGTCTTCCCATTCTCACCCCTTATTTCGATGTGGCCAATGCACAAATCGAATTCGAAAATGGGTGCAGGGCTAATCTGACCGCCAGCCGTGTATCAAAGGAAAAGACACGCAAAACCAGAATCTTTCAGCCCGATGGAACATTGACCATCGACTACCTCTCCCAAAAGGCCTCCTCTTCTAAAAAGGTGATCCGGCCTGAAAAGGACCTATCTCCTGAAATGCGGGTGGGAGAGATTCCGGTCAGGAAGGTCGATCTTCTCGAGGAGGAGATTCGCTCCTTCCTTCAGAGCGTGAGGGATCGAAAAGAGGCAAAGGTCTCCGGCAGGGATGGAAGACAGGTTCTGGAGGTCGCCCTCCGGATCATCCGCAAGATGGAAGAACGGTTCAACCATAAGACATTGGGATAAATGAAATCCAAAAAGATCATGCTCGTTGCCGGAGAAGTCTCAGGAGACCTCCACGGGGCCCATCTCGTGCAGGCCATCCAGGAGATCGAACCGGAAATCCAATTTTTCGGTGTTGGTGGAGAGGGTCTGGAAAAGAGAGGAATGAAGCTTCTCCATCATGTCCACTCCCTTTCGGTCGTCGGGATCTCTGAAGCCTTCTGCAAACTCAGAACAGCCCTCAAAATCCTTCGGGATTTGAAGGAAGCGATGGAGCAGGAGAGGCCGGACCTGGTCATCCTGATCGACTACCCGGAATTTAACCTCCGGCTTGCCAGAATCGCCCGTCAAAAAAGGATTCCCGTCCTCTACTATATCAGCCCCCAGATATGGGCCTGGAGGCCTGGAAGGGTCAGATCGATTGCAAAGCTGGTGAGGAAGATGGTCGTCCTCTTTCCTTTCGAAGTTCCTCTCTATCAGGCCGCAGGAGTCGATGTGGAATGGGTGGGGCATCCTCTCCTCGATATCGTCAGGCCCTCGCTCCCGAGAGAAGAGGCCCTTGAACAATTCGGTATCGATCCTGAACAAAAGACCATTGCCCTTCTTCCAGGAAGCCGGATTGAGGAGGTGGCGAGGCTTCTTCCTCCCCTTTTAGATTCAACCATTCTTCTCCGGAAGAAGATGTCGGAACTTCAGTTCATCATCCCTTTAGCTCCTGGCATCTCCGGAACCGATCTCCATCCTATCTTAAGAGATGGACCTGTCCCAATCAGAGTCGTCAATGGGTTTGGCTATGATGTAATGGCTCTCTCCGACCTGATTATCACGGCTTCCGGAACAGCAACCCTCGAGGCCGCTATTCTCGGGAAACCGATGGTCATCGTCTACAAGGTCTCTTCTCTCTCATACTGGGTTGCCAGGGCCCTGATACGGGTGAAACATATCGGGCTGGTCAATCTGGTCGCAGGAAAGGAGATCGCCAGAGAGCTTCTCCAGGAAGAGGTCAACCCTGAGAGGATTGCCGAGGAGGCTCTTCGCCTCCTGAGAGATCCGGTTCTTTACGAAAAGACTATCGAATCGATGGCAGAGGTGCGGCAGAGCCTTGGAGAACCGGGCGCGGCCGGCCGTGCCGCCCGCATCGTCCTCTCCTTGCTGTATGACCGGCAAGTATGATACCATCTTGTCAATCTATCATTCAGTCACTGGTCATTGACCATTGAGAATTGCCATGGCTCTTTACCGCCGCCTTCTTCAACTTGTCAAACCTTACTGGATCAAACTGGTCCTGGCCATGGCCTGTATGATCTTCGTTTCCCTCCTGACGGCGAGCCAGGCCCTCCTGGTCAAGCCAGCCATGGATGGCGTCTTTTTCAAGAAGGAGGGAATTCCGCCCGTCGTAAAAAATATTATCATCCAGCTTCGCCTCGGAGACCTGTTGCTCAAGAAGGATATGGAGATGCTCCTTCTGCTTCCTATTGCCATCGTTCTCCTCTTTCTCGTGAAAGGGGTCTTCGATTATGGGCAGGCCTATCTGATGAACTTCGTTGGTCTGAGGGTAGTGGCCGACATCAGGGAGAGGCTTTACAACCACCTTCAGAATCTCTCCCTCTCCTTCTTCACCCGAACGCCCACCGGCGTCCTCATCTCCCGGATCACCAATGATGTCAATCTCGTCCAGGGATCGGTCTCCAATGCGATCACCGGCCTCATTAAGGATACCGTGACCATCCTGGGACTGACCGCTGTTGTCTTCTACCGGGACTGGAAACTGGGATTGATTGCTTTCATCATCTTTCCTATTGCCATCATACCCATCAAAGAATTCGGAAAGAGGCTCCGGAAGTTTAGCCGGAAAGGCCTTCAGAGGATGGGTTCTCTCACCACTTTTCTTCACGAGACGATCACCGGCAACCGGATCGTCAAGGCCTTCACTATGGAGGAATATGAGAAGCGACGGTTCGCTGAAGAGAATGAACGATACTTCAAAGTCTTCCTCAAGCGGGTGAAGATCAGGGCTCTCTCCCATCCCCTGATGGAATTATTGGGAGGAATCGGGATAGCTGTGATCATCTGGGTGGGCGGATACAGTGTGGTCCGGGGAGACGTGACTCCCGGAACCTTTTTCTCCTTTATGACCGCACTTCTGATGCTCTATGCCCCGGTCCGCAATCTGAACAAGGTGAACCTTGAGGTGCAGGAAGGGTTGGCCGCAGCAGCAAGGATCTTTGAACTCCTCGATACGGTGGCGGAGGTGAGAGAGGAGAAGGATGCCCTTCCGCTTCCTCCGATTTCAAAAGGAATTGAGTTTAAAGAAGTCACCCTCAAATATGATTCAGCGCCGGTGCTCAAATCGGTCTCCCTCCATGTCAGGGCCGGTGAGATCATCGCCATCGTCGGGATGAGCGGAGCGGGAAAGACCTCTCTCGTCAATCTCCTGCCTCGCTTCTACGATGTGGAGGAGGGCCAGATTCTGATTGACGGTTTTGATATTCGAAAAGTCACCCTGAAATCATTGAGGGAACAGATCGGATTGGTCACCCAGCAGACCATCCTCTTCAATGATACGGTTAGAAACAACATCGCCTATGGAAGCCTTCTGCGATCGGATCAGGAGATCATTGAGGCAGCAAAAGCGGCCAATGCCCATGACTTCATTCAGAGGTTTCCTAAGGGATACGACACCGTGATTGGAGAAGGAGGGGGGAAGCTCTCCGGCGGAGAACGCCAGCGCATCTCTATTGCACGAGCCATTTTAAAAAATGCTCCCATCCTGATCCTCGATGAGGCCACTTCCTCCCTCGACTCCGACTCCGAGACCGAGGTTCAAATGGCCATGGACGGTTTGATGAGAGGCCGGACGGTCTTTGTCATCGCCCACAGGCTCTCCACCATCCGGAATGCTCATCGCATCATCGTTCTCTCCAATGGAGAGATTGTGGAGGAGGGAACTCATGAAGCGTTGATGGCTTTCAACGGAGAATACCGGCGGCTTTATGATCTTCAATTCAGAGATGACGGGATGAGGGTCCCGAAGTCGGGGAAGGCGAAGAAAATCTATTGAGTCGTCGCATAGTCAAATAGTCTCATAGTCTTATGGTCTTTAACTATTCGACTAATGGACTATGCGACTATATGACGAATGACTCTGAACGATTGGTAATAATGGGAATGAAATTGATCAAGAAAAAGTTAGTGAGTTGGTTCGGTCCCTGGCTGGCTTACCGGGTCATCAGGATTTTGGGCCGGACCATGCGATTCGAAGTGGTCAATCCAGAAATCCAGAGATCCTTCCTGGAGAAAGACATCCCATACATTGGCGCCTTCTGGCATGATAGGCTCCTGATGATGCCCTTCGGTTATGAGGGAAAGAAGTTGGGCTTTCTCGTCTCGCCCCATCGCGATGGCCAGATCGTCGGAAGGGCTTTAAAAAGATTCGGGCTCAATCCGATCTTCGGCTCTTCATCCAGGGGAGGGGCTTCCGCAATCAAAGAAATGGTGAGGGCGATTCAGAATGGATCGGATATGGCCATTGTCCCGGACGGCCCCAGAGGGCCGCGCCATCGCCTCCAGCTCGGTGTGATCGAACTGGCCAGGCGAACAGGGAATCCCATTCTTCCACTTACCTTCAGTGCCTCGAAAAAGAAAATCTTTAAAACCTGGGATCGCTTTCTCCTCCCCTATCCCTTTTCAAAGGGGGTTTTCGTCTGGGGAGAACCCATCTATGTGGATCGTGACGGAGAGCGGGACTATCTTGAGGAAATGAGGCTTCTTGTGGAGAGGCGATTAAACGAATTAACCGAAGAAGCAGACCGCTACTTCAATCCAAGTAAAAAAGTGCCTAAAGTTACAAGTGACTAAAGTTGATTTTTTTATTAACTTTAGTTCACTTTAGTCACTTTAGCTCACTTAACTCTGGTCCCATGATCCACTTTCTTTACAATGTCATTCTGACCTGTTTTTTAATCCTCCACATCCCCTACCTTCTTCTCCAAAGCCTCCTCAGGAAACGACCTCAAAAACTAATGAAGGAGCGATTGGGAAGTTTCCCGGATCTCTCCTCAAAAAAACCGATCTGGATCCATGCCGCATCTGTCGGAGAGGTTCTCTGTTCCATCCCTCTCCTGAAGAGGATCAAGAAGGAAGTCCCTGACTGCGAGATCGTTCTGACCACCATGACCTCCACGGGCAACGAGACGGCAAAGAAACTCATCCCTGAAGCCGACCGGATCCTCTTTTTTCCTATGGACCATCCTTTCACCATCCGAAGGGCCCTTCAAAAAATCGGGCCCCGTCTCCTGCTCATTGCCGAGACGGAACTCTGGCCCAACCTCCTCCGTTCCTGCGGCAGAAAGCAAATTCCTGTCGTCCTCTTCAATGGCAGGATCTCTGAAAAATCATTCCGGGGATACCTTCTCTTAAAATCTTTCTTTAAAAGATGTATGAAAGATATCTCCCTCTTTCTGATGCAGACAGAGGAGGATCGGAGTCGGATTATCGAGATCGGCGCTCCACCGGAGAGAACAGGGGTGGCGGGAAACATAAAATTTGATCAGTTCTTTCCATCTCTCCCCAGGGAAGCAACGGTTGGATTGTCCGGATCCCTTGGCCTGCAGGGGAACGAAATCATCCTCATTGCGGGTTCGACCCATCAGGGAGAAGAGGAGATCTTCATCCGGCTCTTCAGGGACTTGAGAAAGGCCGATCCCCATCTCATCCTCATCCTGGCTCCGCGCCATCTCGACCGACTGGATGAAGTGGAGAAGGTTTTAAGAAACGAGGGCCTTTCGTGGAAGAGAAGGTCTTCCCTTTCCGGTCAGGACCGAAAGGAGATCTCCGGCGTGATCCTCCTCGATACCATGGGCGAACTGATGAGACTTTATAGCCTCGGGACAATCGTCTTCATCGGCGGAAGCCTCGTGCCGGTGGGTGGCCACAATCCTCTTGAACCCCTCTTCTTTAAAAAATGCGTCCTCTTTGGACCTCATATGTTTAACTTCCTTGAAATCTCCCGGCGTCTGATAGCGGAAGGAGGGGCTATTCTGGTGAACGGCAGAGAGGAACTCTCTTCTCAGTTGAAGCGACTTCTTTCCGATGAGAAGGCACGAAATGAGGTCGGAGAAAATGGTTATCGATTTTTGCAGAAACATCGCGGAGCCACCGAAAGAATCTTTGAAAGAATTAGACCGTTCCTGACCTGAATGTGGAACGCCGAATGTGGCTTTTGGAGTCATTCCGAATTCCGCATTCCGAAATCCGAAATTGAGATGACTCGTCGCCTCGATCAAATCCTTTATCAGAAAGAAAAACCATTGGGGAAAAGAATGCTCCTCTCCCCTCTCTTCCTTCTCTCCCTCCCTTATGGGTGGGCAGTCCGGACAAGGACATTTCTCTACTCCCTCGGTCTGTTGAAGACCAAACAACTTTCCCGGCCTGTCATCAGTGTTGGGAATATCACAGTGGGAGGAACCGGAAAGACCCCTCTCGTCATGGCTCTATCAGAAGGGCTGATGGAGAGAGGTATTCCCACTGCCATCCTGAGCAGGGGTTATCGTGGAAAGAAGGGCTCGGGCCCACTCGTCACCGACGGCCAGAGGGTTCTTCTCTCTCCGGAGGAGTCAGGCGATGAACCTTTCTTAATGGCACAGGCGCTGAAAGGCATTCCGATCCTCGTGGGAAAGGATCGATTCAAAAATGGTCAGATGGCCCTTCAACAATTCCAGGTGCGCGGATTTTTGCTCGACGATGGCTATCAACATCTCCCCCTCCATCGAGACCTGAACATCGTCCTCATCGATTCGCACATCGGTTTCGGCGATGGTCACCTCCTGCCAAGGGGTATCCTAAGGGAACCCTTGTCACATCTTCGAAGGGCAGACCTCTTCCTCATGACGAAAGTAGAAGACCCCGAAGCCTGCCAATCTCTTGAATCAACACTTCGAGAGATTCATCCCTCCGCACCGATATTCCACAGCCATTACGAACCTGCTCGACTGATTCGCCCTGACGGAAAGTTTGAACCGCTCCATCTTTTAAAGGGAACAAAGGTTCTTGCCCTTTCCGGAATCGCCAACCCGGTTTACTTCTCTTCATTATTGAGAAAATGCGGAATGGAAGTAGCCGGAGAGATGATTTTCCCGGATCATCATCTCTACACCGCTCAGGATTTGACTTCCATCCTTGGAAAAGTTAGAGAGGCGGATTGGATTGTGACAACGGAGAAGGATATGGTAAAATTAAAAGGGTTACCCCTTGATCCCTTGCCCCTCCTATCCCTTCGGGTCGAAATGAAGATATGGGAGGAGGAAGAATTTTACAAAAAGGTAATGGAAATATTTAGAGTTTAGAGTTAAGAGTTATGAATTTAAAGTTCATCGTTCATTTTCCAAGGAGTGTAATAAATGAGTAAACTGGTTAAGATCTTTGATACGACGCTCAGAGATGGAGAACAGTCCCCTGGAGCCACGATGAATGTGGCTGAAAAGGTGAGGATCGCCGAACAACTTGAAAAATTGAATGTGGATATCATCGAAGCCGGCTTTCCCATCTCTTCGGAAGGGGATTTTGAGGCGGTCAGGGCTGTCTCCAGGGCCATCAAACGTTCGCAAGTAGCTGCCCTGTCAAGAACAAATCCCAAGGATATTGATCGGGCCTGGGAGGCAATCAAAGGAGCCAAAAATCCCAGGCTCCACACGTTTATCTCAACTTCGGATATCCATCTCAAACACCAGTTGAAGATATCGAAGCAGGAAGTGGTCCGGGTCGCTGCCCAATCCGTTGCAAGGGCGAAACGTTATACACCCGATGTCGAATTTTCAGCCATGGATGCGACCCGAACCGATGTCGAATTTCTCATTGCTGTCTGCGAAGCAGCCATCCAGGCCGGGGCCACCACCATCAATATCCCCGACACGGTGGGCTACGCCATCCCCTCCGAGTTTGGAGAACTGATCCGAACCCTGAGGCAGAGAGTGAAGGGAGTGGAGAAGGTTACTC
>Ga0315273_10013759_pt1 | contig 10418 bp, 6 predicted proteins | sample YL17G02_0_MG_FD_205753 | JGI IMG/M metagenome (GOLD analysis project Ga0315273, IMG submission 205753) | Sediment microbial communities from Yellowstone Lake, YNP, Wyoming, USA - YL17G02_0 | ecosystem: Environmental > Aquatic > Freshwater > Lake > Sediment | place: USA: Wyoming | collected... | reverse complement strand
CCGCGGCGGCTGGGCTACCGCAGTGGCCGGGCATCCTGACCGGCGGGAGACATTTTATTTTGGCTCCGCCGATGGCGGCGTGTGGCGTACCGACAATGCCGGCGCTACCTGGCAGCCATTGTTTGAACAGGGCGGCAGTGCATCCATAGGCGCACTGACCCTGGCCCCCGGCAATCCCGATGTGATCTGGATCGGCACCGGCCAGATCCAGCAACGTTGGGATGTGGTAGACGGCGATGGGGTCTATCGGTCTGTTGACGCTGGCCAGACCTGGCAACACCTCGGCCTGGAGGACACCCGTCACATTGGTGCCTTGTGGGTGGATCCGCGTGATGAGGATATAGCGGTGGTTGCCGCCCTGGGTCCCGTGTTCGGCCCTAGCGCAGAGCGCGGACTGTTTCGCACCGAGGACGGAGGTGCCCACTGGAAGCGCGTGCTGTTTGTGAATGACACCACGGGTGCTGCCGATATCGCTTATGACCCGCAACAACCCGACGTGTTGTATGCCTCTTTGTGGCAAATGCAGCGCCACCCCTGGCTGGATTATTTCCAACCCACGCTCGGCGATCACAGCGGTATTTACCGCTCCGACGATGGCGGCCGCAGTTGGGCGCAGGTTGCTGGAGATGGCCTGCCTGCCGGACCCCTTGGCCGCATTGAGCTGGCAGTTGCACCCGCACATGGTTCGCAGCGGGTGTGGGCTTCAATCCAGACCAGCGGTGACGGCGGCGCGGTGTATCGCACTGAGGACGGTGGTGCGCACTGGCAACAGGTCAACGCCGACAAAAGCCTGGCTTCGAGTTACATGGGCTGGCTGACGGCTGACCCGGTGAATGCCGATACTGTTTGGGCCGGCGGGCAACCCCTGCGTCGTTCCACCGATGGTGGAACAAGTTTCACCATCGTACGCAGCTCACCGGGTGGCGATGATTACCATGCCCTGTGGATAGACCCGAACGATCCGCAGCGCATGATTGTTGGTGCCGACCAGGGCGCCGTTGTCACCTTCGATGGAGGCGAGAGCTGGAGCAGTTGGTACAACCAGCCGACCGGCCAGTTCTACCGCCTCGCCGTGGACAATGATTTTCCTTACCGGGTGTACAGCGGCCAGCAGGACAGCGGCACGGTATCCATCGCCAGCCGCAGCGATTATGGACGCATCAGTTTTCGTGACTGGAACCCGGTGGGCGGTGACGAGCGCGATGGCGATGTGCCGGATCCACGGGACTCCAACATTGTGTATGGCGCCGGCCTGGGCGGGCGCATTTCCCGCTGGAACGCACGCACGGCACAAGTGCAGAATGTTTCTCCGTGGCCCGTTTCCACTTATGCCAAAGACCCTGTAACGGTGAAATACCGTTATGACTGGATCACGCCGCTGGCGATTTCCGCTGTGCCGCCCCATGCCATGTATACCGCCGCCCAGGTGGTGTTTCGATCAGCGGACGGTGGCCAGAGCTGGCAGACCATCAGTCCCGACCTGAGTGGTGCTGATGCCTCCCACGATACTGCGACCACCGACTGCAAGGACGCGCCGCGCGACCGGGCCACTGCCTGTGGTTATGGCGCGGTGTTCAGCATTAGCCCTTCACCCCTGCAAGACGGACTGGTCTGGGTTGGCACCAATAATGGCCGGGTGTTCATGACTGGCAATGGTGGCGAGCACTGGGACAATGTCACCCCCGCCAGTTTGGAGGACTGGAGCAGGGTCAACTTGATCGATGCTTCCGCAGCAGACACAGCTACAGCCTACATCGCTGTTGACCGCCACCGGCTGAACGACTTCAATCCGCGCGCCTACGTCACCCACGACGCTGGTAAAAGCTGGCGGGAAATTGGTCATGGCCTGCCCGCTGGGGCTTACGTGAACGTGGTGCGCCAGGATCCACAACGTCCCAGCTTGCTCTATGCCGGCACCAGCCGGGGTGTGTACGTGTCGTTTGATGACGGCGAACACTGGCAGAGCCTGCAACTCAACTTACCCACCACGGGAGTGAATGACCTGCTGGTGCATAACGGCGATCTCGTCATTGCGACCCAGGGGCGCGCGATCTGGGTGCTAACCGACGTTGCCCCGTTAAGACACCTCGCTGCGGTCAGTCCCAGCTCAAGGCAAATTGCCAGTGCGGAGCTCATAGCTCCAGCACCCGCAATGCGTTTGCGCTTCAACCAGAACAAAGACACGCCGCTGCCGCCGGAAGAACCCACCGGAGAAAATCCGCCGGCCGGGGCGATACTGGATTACATCCTGCCGGACGGTTTTAGCGGTCCGGTGCGCCTCGAGATCCTCGCAAGCGACGGCAGTGTGATCCAGAGTTTTGACAGTGAGAATCTGCCGCCCAAGGCCAAGGCAAAGGTGTATTTCGCGAAGACCTGGCTGGGTGATCCACAGCCCCTGCCGGCCACCCCGGGCCATCATCGCTTTGTATGGAACCTGCGTTATGCCCCGCCGCCGACACTGGAATCGGAGTATTCCATTGCTGCCGTGCCGGAAATCGAAACCCCCATTCTGCCCGACGGCGCTTTTGTTCTGCCCGGTAAATACACGGTGCGCCTGAGTGCCGGGAACAAATCGACGGAGAAGGAACTGACCGTAGTCATGGACCCGCGCGTCACTGCCACTGATGTGGAACTGGCCGAACTGCTGAGCTTCCAGCAGGAAGTAGCGGCGGTGTTGCAGCGCACGGTAACGCTTGCCGGGGAAACGCAAGAGCCCAAAGAAGAGCACCAAGCAGAGCCCGGTGTCGATACGCCCAAATCCATAGCCACGGCACTGACCGCTCTCGCCATTGATCTGGAACACGTGGATGCGCCACCCACTGAACCACAGCGGGCGGTGCTGGCAAGTGAAGCCGACAGGCTCAAACGTCTGCAAGCTGACTAGACATCCACCATCAGATGAAAACCTGTCACCCCTCGCCATGAACGAACAGAATCCGCTTCACGATATGCGTGAGATCGTACGCATGGAGATTCGCGAACAGTACGACATAGCGGGGACGCTCAGCCGTCTTCCGGGAGAGAATCTCAATTACCTCGTGACGGCACAGGATGGCCAGTGCGTGATTGCCAAGATTGCCGGAACGGACATGCCGGAAGACGTGGTAGAGATGGAATTCGCGGCCCTGGAACATGCTGGAAGGGCGCAACTGGGCCTGGATTTACCCAACATTATCAAGAATCTGGATGGGAAAATAGAAACACGAATCGGTATTCGTATAAATGATTATAAGCGATTGAGATTATTACATTATGTTCCAGGTGATAATCTCTCAGAAATTTCTGATATATCAGACAATCTACGCTTTGACCTGGGTAAATCACTGGCCAGGTTCAATAAAGCCGTAGCCGATTTCGATCACCCCGCCGCCCATCGCCGGCATCGCTGGGATTTGGCCGATGCCGGCCAACATCAGGGAAAATTGGCCTTGATCGATGACCTGCAGCGCCGCGAATTACTCGCCTGGGCATTTGCTCAGTTTGCGCTAAAAATCTCTCCCGCTTTAGCCACACTTCCCTGGCAATTCATTCACGGCGATGGCAACCCGGAAAACATTCGCATTACCGATGGCCGGGTCAGCGGACTGCTGGATTTCGGTGACAGTTGCTACAACCCCACCGTATGTGAACTGGCCATCTGCCTCGCCTACCAGATGATGGATGTGGCCAACCCCATGGCAACGGCAGAGCAGGTCATCAGCGGCTATGAATCAGTGCGGCCTCTGTCTGCCGCAGAGCGATCCGTTCTGTTGCCCCTGGTGTGCACCCGGCTGGCAGTTTCCATCTGCGTTGCCGCACAGCGCCGCACCATCGATGCAAGCAATTCCAATTGGTTTGTGACGGAGGCGCCGGCCTGGAGCTTGCTAACCTGGCTCAGGGCAAACGTCGCCAACTGACAAGAATTTTTTTTCTCAATTTCTTGGCCTCAATTCCCTGGCTTCATATTTTTGGAATTTTGTAGGACGCGCCATCCAGTCCGCGTAAGAATTTCCCATTCGTTTTACGTTTCTCCTTTTTTGCCATAGACGACCCCCATGACCCTGCAGTAGTACTAGTGGCCTGTAACAGAGAAATCGAAAGCAGCTCGCTGGTTCTGGCGGCGCCTGGCTTGGTCTTCACTCGGTCGATAGCTATGGCTATCAACCTCGCTCCAGACCGGCGCCAGCCACCACCATCCCTTCGCGATCCCTCTTCCGCGTTCTCTGTTACAGGCCACTAGTGAACGTTTTATTTCACCCGGCACTGTCTGCCGGAACAGGGGGAAGTCATGATCGCACCAAGGGGAAAAGAGGAGGCGTGGAAACTCGCCATGAAAATTCTGGTTGCAGGAAGTCGCAGCGGCGCTCCGCTGTTGTTGATCCTGCTGGCAGCCGTGATGCCGGTTCACGTCAGCGCACAGTCAGAGCCTTCGTGGGTTTCTCCGACTGCCTTGGTCAGCACCGACGGAGTTGCCACATTGAAGTGGTCTGTCATTGGCGATGACCCAATTGCGCTGTTCAGGGTTACCGAAGAGCACGCCGGCGCCCGCCAGGTCAGCTATACCGATCTGCCGGAACTGCAGGTGTCGCGAAGGGAGCAAGGCAAGTACACCTTTCTGGTCCAGGCCTGCACTCGGCTAGCAGATGGATATCCACAATGCGGTGAGGTTTCGCCGCCGTTGGTTCTTACCGTAGCGGGTGCAGCAGACGATACGGAGCGGATGGGATCTCCAGGCAAGACACCGCTGGCTGCAAGTCTATTGGGGAGCAAAGCCCCGCAAGGCCAGCGCCTGAGCAAACTATCTCCAACATCCAGACTTCGGGACGCCTCGGAAATTTTGTAGCCCGGGTCAGTAACCAACGACAGCGCGCCACCATTGAAGCCTTCTGTGTAACTCCGTCACTTGCTCGTTTCTGTTGTCATTTTTCACCTCTTTATGGCATTTTACAGCCTTAGATCACATCAGCTGATGACGGCTCTTTAATCATAGTCTGGTCGCGCGGCCCGTATCGAAGTAACGCCCCGGTGAGAGTGCGAATTTGTGCACGTGTTTTACCGCTTCACACCCGCCGTCGGTAAATGACGCCTTGAGGACTCACAGATTGTTATTGCAATGAAGAACGCTCACTGCCTGCTTGTTGTTTTAATTCTGGCTGCGCTGGCGATAAGTCCGTGCTGGTCAGATGACAATGGCCAGGCTGCGAAAGCTGCATCAACAGAAAGCGCCCGCCCTCTGCTAAACAGTGAACGCATCAAGCAGAAATACGGTAGCTATGGCATTGACGTGTTGCAAGACGATGGGGCAGTGCGGATTTCGAGTTTGTATTCGTTCCAGCACGGCCAGAAAGTCACTCGCACACTGGCTGTGGTGGTTTACGCGCCCAGCATTCCCGCATCCATTCAGCAACAACACAAAAATATTATTGCAGGTGGGTCGGTTGGCGAAGTGTTCGCACGCAGCGGCTGGCTGGTTGAAAAAGAGAACCTCTATGTCGGAGAAATATCTGCGTCCGCCGATTTTGACGAAATCTATGCCCTGATGGGTGAAAGCGGGGAAGTGGATCTCGCGCTACACATATACAAGCTATCGGTGTGCAGCCAAGGTTCGTGTTTTGCCTATGCCACGATCAGCGAAGTCCACCATCCGGATTACCTGGGTCTGAGTGATCTCAGGGAGATTTATGGTGGATCAAAGGCAGCCGGTGAACCAGGGGCAAAGAAAGAACAGGAGGTTCAGCTCGCGCTGGACCTGACGCTTGCTTCCCTGGCAGCGCCATAGCCAGGCCCATTTTACGGACCCATAGTACGGACCCATAGTCGGGCAACGGGCAGGCGAGCGCTGGGCTTAACCTGCGTCGCGTGGCTTGAACTCTGCTTCAAGGGCCCGCTGCACCTCGTGCGGGACCGGGTCGTAGTGGCTGAACTCCATGGTGAAACTGCCCTGGCCCTGGGTCATGCTTTTAAGATCTGTGTGGTAATCAGTCAAGCCGCTCAAGGGCATGTCGGCACGCACGGTGAGGAATCCGCCACCCTGGCTTTCAGTCCCGCTGATACGCGCGCGCCGGCCGGCGAGGTTGCCGGTTACATCGCCCATATGTGCCTCGGGCACGGTGACGTCGACGCTGACCACGGGTTCAAGAATCTGTGGGCCGGCATTGTGTATGGCGTCCATCAGCGCATGACGGCCGGCAATGACGAAGGCGATTTCCTTGGAATCCACTGCGTGGAACTTGCCGTCGTACACGGTGACTTCCAGGTCCTGCAATTTGTAGCCGGCAATAGCGCCTTCCTCAAGAACCTGACGTACACCTTTTTCAACTGCGGGAATGAGGTTGCTGGGAATCGCGCCGCCTACGACCTTATTGACCCATTCGAATCCTTCGCCGCGGGCCAGTGGACGCACGCGTATGAATACTTCGCCGAACTGGCCTGCGCCACCGGTTTGTTTTTTGTGCCGGTAGTGTCCTTCGGCCGGCCGGGTAATGGTTTCCCGGTACGCGATGCGCGGTGGCCGGGTGTCTACATCCAAACCGTAGCGGGTGCTCATTCTTTGCATCATCACGCGCAGGTGCAACTCACCCAAACCGCGCACCACGGTTTCGTTCAATTCCTGGTTATGTTCCACCAGCAAACACGGGTCCTCCTCGGTAAGGCGCGTCAGGGACTGCGCCAGTTTTTGCTCCTGGCCGCGGGTTTTGACATTGATTGCCAGGCCATACATGGGCTGCGGGAAGTCGAGCGGTTTGAGGTGGAAGTGATCGTATTCATGGGAATCGTGCAGGATGGCGTCGTAGTGGATGTCGTCCACTTTAGCAACCGCACAGATATCGCCGGGTATACCCGCGTCTATTTCAATGTGTTTGCCGCCCTGGATCCTGAACAAATGGTTCACTTTAAATGGTTTGCGCGCATCCCCGATCAATAGCTGGCTGTCCGGCTTGACAGTGCCCTGGTAGATGCGAAACATACTGAGTTTGCCAATAAACGGGTCGTTACTTATTTTGAACACGTGGGCCAGCACGTGCTCTTTCGGGTCCGGTTTGACCACCGCCTCTTCAGCGTTTTTCCCTTCGCCTTTGAGAATGGGTGGCGGGTTGCCTTCCAGTGGATTGGGCATCAGCCGTTTGCAGATACGCAGAAAATCATCCAGCCCGGCGCCCGTAACCGCAGAAGTGAAGCAAATCGGCACCAGGTGGCCTTCACGCAGTGCGAGCTCAAAAGCATCGTGCAGTTCGTCGCGGGTAAGCTCTACGCCCTCGAGGTATTTCTCCATCAGCCTTTCGTTGGTCTCCACAACCTGGTCAATGATGGCTTCATGGGCTTGCGACAGGGACAAAATGTCGGTTTCGCCTGCGGTTTCGAAAAAGCAATCGTGCACCGTGGACAGTTTCGCGGCCGGCAAGTTGATAGGCAGGCATTCGGGTCCGAATTCTTCCTGGATGTCCTTGACCAGTCGTGCCAGGTCGACACCGGGTTGGTCGATCTTGTTGATGACGATGATGCGGCACAGCCTGCGTCGCTGGGCGCGGCGCATCAACCGGCGGGTGGACAGTTCGATTCCATTGCGGGCATTGATCACCACCGCGGTGGATTCGGTGGCTGCCATGCCGGTCAGCGTGGGCCCGCGAAAATCCGCGAAGCCGGGAGTATCGATCAAATTGACGTGTATACCTTCAAAATCCAGGCTCGCAACAGCCGAATCCAGCGAGTGCTGGTATTCCTTCTCTAAAGGGTCGTGGTCGGTGGTGGTTGTTCCGCGTTCTATGGTTCCGGCTTCACCTATGGTCCCGGACTTGACCAGCAGTGCTTCCACCAGGCTGGTTTTGCCAGAGCCGGTGTGCCCGACCAGGGTGATGTTGCGGATGTCCTCGGTGCAATACTTCGGCATGGAAGGGTCCAAATAGAAAGGGAGTTGGGATTATCCTAGTACAGAACGCGCAATTACGGAACCCAATGCCGAATTACGGAACCCCGGGCGACATTTTGGTGTCACATACCTCAGATGCGGAATTTCAGGGGGAGTACCCCGATTTCATGTCTAAACACTCCAGAACGGATTGTCAGTTCATCTGCTCAATCTAACCCCTTGACGGCGCTGTGCGAGGCGCCGTTTTTTTTGCCTGAGCCCGGCAGAAAGGGCAGGAATTGTGTCAATCCCGGGGCGTTGGTGTAAACGGCCTGTACACTGATACGCGTTTTCTGTAACGTTGCCGCTGTTGAATTTACCGGCATTCCAAGCATGATTTTTCCTTCATGAGCACGCAGTGGGTGGTGCTTAAATATGGTGGCACCAGCGTTGCCGGCCGTCCCCAATGGGAGGCAATAGCGACTCAGGTCAACAGCCACCTGTCGCAGGGCCATCGTGTCCTGTTGGTGTGTTCGGCGGTTGCCGGCATCACCAATGCCCTGACGGACCTGGCGAACGATCCCGGTTCAGAGGAAAAATTCGCCGCGATACTGGTGCGTCACCGCAAGCTGGCTGCCGACCTGGGCGTGCCGGACGCAATGTGGCTTGAAACGGCAGAACTCGCTTTGCGCACGGGTGTTCGTGCACTGGCAGCGGGGGCGGGGTTTGCAGGACAAGCTGAACTCCTCGCCATGGGTGAGTGGTTAAGCACGCGCATAGGAGCCTCTTTCCTGCAGCAATTTCTGGCGGTGAGTTGGGTGGACGTGCGTGAAATCCTGCACATACGCGATGAGCCTGAGCTTTCCCCGGTCCGTCAATGGCTGTCGGCCAGCTGTGAACCGGGATTGGATGAGGGCTTGTTGCAACGCTTCGACCAGCTATCGCCCGTGGTGATCACGCAAGGCTTTGTGGCAAGTACCGCGGACGGACGCACGGCCCTGCTGGGCCGCGGTGGTTCAGATACATCCGCAGCACTTCTGGCCGGTCGTCTTGCTTGTATCCAGTTGGAAATATGGACCGATGTACCCGGCCTGTTCAGCACCGACCCGCGCCTTGTGCCGCAAGCGCGCCTGTTGGCCGTGCTGGGTTATGACGAGGCATTGGAAATGGCCGCCAGTGGCGCCAAGGTCGTGCATCCGCGCTGCATCCGCGCTGCAGCGGCCACGAATACCCCACTGTTGATCCTTGATACGGCGCGACCCCAATTGACGGGCACCCGCATTGCGCGGGCTGAGCCTGTGGGGATGGGTGAGAGGCAAGGTTGCGTCAAGGCCATTACCTGTCAAAAAGACATGGTCGTATTGTTGTTGCAAAATATTGATACCCGTCGCGAAGTTGGGTTCCTGGCGCGCGTGTTCGATATTTTTCGCCGTAACGGCGTTTCTATTGACCTGGTAGCAACCTCAGAAACAACGACCACGGTTGCCATCAACGGGCCGGCCAACCACCTCGATGAAAGCGCCATTCGTGTGCTGATCACAGAACTGCAGGCGCAGTGTACGGTCCAGGTTCATACCCACTGCGTCTGCATCAACCTGGTCGGCAGCTCCGTGCGCACTGCGCTGGCAAAACTTGAGTCCACCATGAATTTTTTCCGGGACCACCCGCTGCTGATGCTGTCGCAGTCGGCCAATGACCTCTGCCTCAGCTTGTTGATCAACGCGGAGGACCACGAAACCCTGCTGCGGCTGGCACACCAGGCATTGATTCCAGGGGGCCTCGAGACAAGCGATGGTGTATTCGGCCCACGCTGGCAGGACATCCAGGGATAGCCATGCAAACCTGGACAGGTAATCCGCGAGCCACACAGGTATTTCGTTTTGGCACCTGTGCTTATGACCCCCGTTCAGGCGAAGCCACCCTCAGCTATTTCCTGGATAATGGTCCGGAGCTTATTGAACGCCTGTCATTTCCCCACGCACCCTGGCCTCCCGATCCAAGCCGGCAGGCGGCCTTTCTGCGGACACTTGACGTTCTGCACTGGATTGCAGGAGTCAGCTATTACAAGGCGGCCTTGCCTGCGCACATTCAATTCGACGGACGGGTTCCGGGCCCCGGGCTGGCGGAATTCCTGCACCAGGTATACGTGCAGGGCCTGGCCGAGTTCAGCTATGTAAACCAGGTGGATGTGGCCGCGCGATTTCGTTTCGAAGCCGGGCCTGAAATCGTTCCGCAAGCCTACGCATTGCTGCTGCCCGAGCGGGCGTTGGTAGCTATGGGCGGTGGCAAAGACAGCCTGGTCGGTCTTGACCTGTTGCGCAGTGCCGGCATGGAGGTCATGCCGCTCTGCATTGGTGCTTCAAGCCTGATCGGCAATACGGTTCGGGCCGCGGGACTACCCTTGCTGCGCATCGGGCGTCAGCTTGCCCCGGAGCTAGAGGCTTTGAACGCCGCCGGTGCGTGGAATGGGCACATTCCGGTGACAGCGATCAATTCCGCAATTGCATTGTGCGCATCGGTCCTTTACGGATTTCGCTACGTGGTTTTCGCCAACGAGCGGTCTGCAGATGAAGCCACGCTGGTTACTGCTGAC
>Ga0315273_10013758_pt1 | contig 10419 bp, 5 predicted proteins | sample YL17G02_0_MG_FD_205753 | JGI IMG/M metagenome (GOLD analysis project Ga0315273, IMG submission 205753) | Sediment microbial communities from Yellowstone Lake, YNP, Wyoming, USA - YL17G02_0 | ecosystem: Environmental > Aquatic > Freshwater > Lake > Sediment | place: USA: Wyoming | collected... | reverse complement strand
AGGGCGGCCTGGACGCGGACAGTCTCGTCGGCCGGGTACATGGCATCACACCATTCAGGGTGCTGGCAGTCTGGGAACAGAGCGTCCCACGCCTGCCCGTCATACCAAGGCGACGCCGGCCGCCAGGTTTGGCCCAGGGCGGCGACGCTGCCTATGCCGTCCAGGCTGGTGAAGCCCGAGGTCACTGCTTTGGGGTCCTGCTCGCCCAACAGGTCGGCCAGGCCAGCCTGGGCGCCGTGTGCACCTCCCCGAACCCACCGATGCGGTCGTGTCCATGTCGACGGCGAGTGAGGGGTGTAGCCGTCCCCCACCGCTGCGACGCGAGCCGAGTGTAGGCTGGCGAGGAACGTGATGGCGGGGGTGAGGAGCAGAATCATGGGGCAGGCGCGTCAACGCCGGGTGGGCGCTTGGAGGCACACACAGAGAGAGTGAATGTGTGAACTTTGGTATGTGTGGAGGTGGCAGCCTTGCCTCTCTCTCTCTTGCCACACCCACTCCCGCCCGGGGCCCTCCCACACAAACGACGCCAAGTGCGTGAATAGCGACAACCGGAATCACCCCTCTCCCCGACTTTTCTCCCCCCCTTATTCTCTCTCCCTCCCGCTCTGTCACAACCGGAGGCCCGGCAGAGCCGCCGCCAGCCGCCGCCCCAGGGCGGGCGCCAGGGTCCTCGAAAAAGAGGCCGTCATGTGGCTAGTGTCCCGCAGGACGACGACATTGCCGATAACGGGCGGGCAGGCACCGGTGTCGGCCTCGCAAAACGCGTCGTCAAATGACAGCAAGTGGAGGGCAGGCTCTCGCTGGGCGGCCAGGTCGATCCAGCCGGCCTGCATGGCCTCGCCCGCCTTGTACGCACAGGGCCCGGCTGCGTCTGTCTGCCCCCCTCCACGGGCGGACACGGTGGCTAGGCACAGGGGTATGTCCTTGCCCGGGGAGGGCGTGTGCTTGATGGCCGCCACCGGGATGCCGGTCCCTGTAATCTGCCGGACCAAGTCAACCAAGCCGTCAGCCAGGGCAGACGTCGTCTGTTCGGCAGTCGTCCTAGGGATGCGATATCGCGTGCGAGACGCACCGACAATGACGGCGGTCGGCCGCTCCCTCAAAATCCAGGTGACCGCCTTGGCCTGCCAGTCCCGGCATTCCGTGTACGGGCGCCCGGGCGCGCTCGGCTTGGCGTAGGACAGCATCACCGCTGACGGCGGGCAGCTGCCCTTGGTCAGGCCGGTCACCCGCCAGCCCTCGGTTCGTGCCAGCTCGTACATGGCAGGTAGCCAGTGGGCCGCGTGCGAGTCGCCCAGGACGACGACGTGCTTGGTTGGGGTGGCAGCAGCAGCAACAGCAGTAGCAGCAGTAGACCCGCCGCCGCGGCCAGCCGGAGGTTGGTCCGCCGTCGTCCGACCACCCCCTTCTGAAGCCTCGCACGCCTTGACCTCTGTGTCTGTAATGCCGGCAATGCAGAGGGCGTGTCCGTCTGCCGTGTAGGCGGGCCCAGCATCTCTAGCGGCCGTGCTGAGGGCGGGGATGACGCGTGTCAGGGGCAGGACAGGCGGGGGCGGGTCGGAGGCCAGCCGCGCCGTGTCGGCGACCACAAGCTCCGCGCCCGGGTACAAGGAGGAAGGGAAGGGGGAGGAGGAGGAGATGATGGCGGTGGCGCTGCGGTCGCTTATGCCATCTTTATCACCAGGTACCTGGCCGGGCGCTACAGACGCCAAGCCACCCGCGGTGACCAGGGTCGCGACCGCCAGCATGCCCGCCATCCAGGCCGCCGATGCCAGGCTCTGTGACCTGGCAGATAAACGGAGCTGTCTGGTCTTCAAAGCGGCTCGGGACAGGTATTTTTTGGCGGCGGTAGCGGTCGCACCATGGTCGTCGCTGATCAGCTCAGGCAGCCAGACCTCCACATCGGCGCTGAAGTCAGGGAGCGCCTGCTGGTTGGCCGCATCAAATGAAGCAGCAGCAGCAGCAGCAGCAGTAGCAGTAGCAGCAGCAGTAGCAGTAGCAGCAGCAGCAGCAGCAGCAGCAGCAGCACCACCACCGGCCTGGCGGAACCGGTCCTCCCACCCGCGTTTGCACGCGTGCGCCAGGGCCAACGCAACCAGGACGATACGGCCCCCTCCAGCCAGCCCCGCTCCCTCCACCGGCCGGCCCGCAATGTACGGGTACAAGACCACCACCGGCCAGTGCGCCAGGTAGAGGGAGTAAGACAGGTCGCCGACGTACTGGAGCCAGGGGTGGGACAGGACACCAGACAACGCAGCAACACCGCCTGCCTCGCCCGCCTCATCCCCGAGCTCACCAGCCAAAATAAAGGCCACTGCGCCCAGGACCGGTAACAGAGCGGCCGCCCCCGGGAACGGGATCTGGGGCGTGTACAGCGCCCCACTGCCCAGGATGGCGGCCAGGCCGCCTGCTGTGCCGGCTGTGCGAGCCCAGGCGGGCCAGACGGAGAAAGGCTTGGCGACGAACCCTGCCATCGCCGCCGGCGGCGATGGGGCCAAGCATTGCTGTGATTGGCCCACGTGCGTCTTGGGTGCAGGCATCATTGGCGACGCCGTCTTTAGTGCTACCAGCCCCCCCATGCCCATCTCCCACAGCCGGGTGGCCGTCAAAAAGTAGCCTGGCGCCGGGTCGGCGTGCGCGTAATACAGGGATGCGACAAAGGAAGTAACACACACGGCCGCCATGGACCAGGCGAGCCGGCCACTACTGCCACCACCACCACCTGACCGCCGCCCGCGGCGCCCACCCCAGGCCACCAGCAGGGGCCACCCCAAGTAAAACTGCTCCTCCACGGACAGGGACCAGAAATGTTGCAAGGGACTGGGTGCCTGGTCCTGGGCCAGGTAGTCGACCGACCGGCGGACGAGCATCCAGTTTTCGGCGTACAAGGTGCTGGCAGCAATGTCGGCGGCGGTGGTCGGCCAGGTTGAGGATGGCATCCACAGGAAGGCTGCGAGGCCGACGGCCACCAGGGTAAAACTCGCTGCTGGCAGCAGGCGCCTGGCCCGACGGGCGTAAAAAGTGGGGAGGTCAACTCGGCCCGTTACTGCTACTTCACGCAACAAATGGCCCGTGATCAGGTAGCCGGAGATGACGAAAAAGACGTCCACACCCACGTAGCCGCCTGCAAAAGTAGCCGGCCAGACATGGAAGCCGACGACGAGGAGGACGGCGACGGCGCGAAGGGCCTGGATGTCGGTACGGAAGGGGGGAGGCATGTGATTGTTGTTGGGATGTGTGATGTGAGTAAAAAAAAGGATGAACCTCCTCTCTCATGCATCCACAAAAACTCGCAAAAGCAGAGCCTGCAGTCTCAACCTCTGACAGCGTAATGTGTTACCGGTGAATGAAATGCTGCATGCGTGAGGACTTTGTCAATCACCCGTTCGATTGCTTTAACGTGCACAGCCCCACGTCCTCGCAACCCACCGCAAAGTCGCAATTCTCGGACGCCACACCCCCACCATCTCTATGCAAGACTCCTAATTTTTGATTTAAATTTTCTGTGTACAACACGCGCAAGCCCTGTGGTATTGCTTTTGTGTGCTTAGGGTGGGCAGCGCGCCTCCTAGCCACCTCTCTATCAATCTATTTTCTCTGTAACCACTGGCATCAACACCAGCTGCTCGCCGTCTCCACCACCACCACCACCCACCACCACCAGCTCGTAATCCGCCAGCGTGGTCTTGCCCATCAAGTACCGGTCGCCCGTCAGGGAGCGGGCCAGGCGATCATTGTGCGCGGCACCTGCCCGCCGCGAATGGGTGGGGGCCTCCCCCTGCACCCCGACCTGCAGATGTACGGCCGTCACGGCCAGCGTCACGTCCACCACCGCCACGCCCGGGTGGACGACCGCTTCTGCCAAGACGAATGAGTCCCATCTGAACGCGCCCGCCACAAATGGCGGCATGGCCAGCGGGCCCCGGCCTTGGGCCGCCGCTGCCCACAGCGAGTCCGCCGCCACGATGTAGTCCACGCCGTACTCACTGTGTAGGCTGCCGTGGGTGGCCGCCCGGGTGTGTAGGTGGGCCCACCAGGCCGGGTCCGCAAAGTCCAGCTGTTGCTGGGCACTGCCGTCCAAGCGCACATCGCTTCGGCGGCCAACGGCGATGATGTTGTCCACGACCTGTCCCTGCCCCGGGGGGGGCTCTGATGCAGACCCCGGGTGTGCCGGCTGAAAGAGGTGGTGCACCGCCCGCACAAAGTCGGGACCCAGCGCAATGTCTGAGTTGACCAAGGCCAGCACCGGCGTCCGTGCCAGGCGGGCCGCGGTATCGACCAGGCAGCTCATGTTTGGGCTGGCATAGCAGGCGTGCAGGCACGCGTCAATGCACCGGAGGTGAGGGATGTGTAAGGGGGTCGAACCACCTGACGAGAACCACCGCCCGGTGCTGCTACCTCCGCCGCCACCGCCTCCACCGTCCTCCGGCATCAACCGGCGTAGGGCGCTGCAAGTGTGCCGCCCACCATCTTCGGCTATGAAAATGATGTCGGCAAAGGATGGATGGCTCTCACCAAATCCGTCGCCCGCCACAAAGGGCCAGTGCTGCTGCTGTGGGCGCTGCAGTGCCTGTGGTGCCTGGACTGGGCTGCTGCCTCCGTGGTCGCCGCGTTCCAGGCGGAGCCAGGTGCCCAGCGCGCCCAAGATGGGTCCGTCCTCGGCCTCTTCCCCGACCAGGCGGAGTGGGGCGAATAGGGTGAGGGTGGGGGGATGGGGAGAGGGTGGGGCGTGGTGTAAGGGTGGAGTGATGTGGGCTTCAGAACGCATCACCCAAGGCCGGCCACCCCCTCCAAAGGCGTCGGGCACTCCAGAAGCGGCGCATAAGAATGATGGATTAGATAAAGATGATATCATCCCGGCCAGGAAGAGGAGGAGGGCGTGGTGGTCGACCCGCCAGATGACCACCATCCTCACCGGGTGCGCGTGGTGGAGAGGGGGGGTGGGGGTAACGTTTTGCGTGCGTGCGTGCGTGCGTGCGTGCGTGCGTGCGTGCGTGCGTGCGTGCGCGCGTGCGTGTGCGTGTGCGTGTATGTGCGTGTGCGTACTTGGTGTTTTTGCGTGCATGTGCGTGGGACTGCGAAATGTATGGATAAGTCAACCACAGTTTCCCTCATCGATCATTGCCCATCAACACAAACACTCCGGCTAGGCCTGTGCGCTTGCAAGGGCCCACTGAAAGTGCGGGCATGCGCACTGTGACTGTGCGGCAACGGCCGCGATGGCCCCCTTTTTCCACCCCCTTTCTGCTGCTGCTGCTGCTGCTATTGGTGCACGCTTCAGCCGTGCGGGGACACCTCGGCGCCCATGACCCCGCGGTTCCGCTCACGTCACCTGACCATATCTGGCGCGTTGGAGCGCACCAACTCGATCCTGTACCACCACCACCACCAGCATTTGCCGTCCATCCCGCCTCCCACGGGCGCACGGTCCTCATCATCCCCATCAACGCCACCTCGACGCCGCACTCACACCTGGCCGAGTTCCTAGCCTGCACGCTCAGCGCACACGTGCCCAGTGTGGCGGGGGTGGAGTTTGATGTGGGTGTGGCGGTGTATGGTGAGGATGAAGGGTCGAGCCTGGTCAAGAAGAGGGATGCGCTGCATGGCATGGTGGCCCGCGCGGTGGCCGCTACCGACATGACCAAGCACTCACGGGGCCGACACCAGCCCAATCTCATGGTGTTACGCGGATACCGTGGTTACCGGTTGAGTCTAGGCGACATCCTCATGGCCGCATTTACGCATGGACGTACGGCCGGCGGGACCGCGAGTTTTGAGAGGTTTGCAAGCGAGCCGCACGCTCCGCCCCAATCATCCTCATCGCACCATTACACCTACGCGGTCGTGCTGGAGCCTGATGTGTGCGCCCTGCGAGTCGGCTGGCTTGACATTGCCCTGGCACCCCTGCTGCGTGACCCGACCCTCCAGGCCGTCCGCTTTGGTGGGGGCAGAGTGCAGTGCGTCCGCGACCCGGCGCACCAGTTCAGGGCATGCGTGGAGGGGAAGGATGCCGACTCGGCCGCTGCTTTGGTATCCACCAGCCAGCAGGGCGGGCCCGCCTGCATCAGCGGGGCGTACAGGTTGAGTGACACGGTGGGGTCGATGCTCGCCAGCGGCGAGGCCGGGCCAGCGGCGGCGCTCCACCGGCCTTGGCATTCATCAGCCCCCAACCCGGACGACATGGGGAGGTTGGCAGGTGGAGCAGGCCCACCTCTTCTCCATAATCACAACCATGCCAATTTAATACGCGTGGAGGCGCCCGTGGATGAGGACCTGTTTGCGGACGCTTCCTACTATGGCACGGCCAGGCGGGCCGCCCTGGTGCACGCTCCCAGGCACTTGCGCGTGCCCGGCCCGCGCGCGGTGGCGGCCCGCCTGGGCCGCCCCGCCACGCTCATCCTCCTTCCTTCCCTGCCCACGCCCGGCCTGCACGACCTTGTCCGCGTGTTGTGGCGGTCCCTGCACGAGGCCGGCGCGCACCGCACCGGCATCGCCTTCGTCGCCCAATCCAGGCAGGGTTTCGATGCGGCGTCCGCGGTGGCGTCCCAGGCCGTGCTGCTGGTGAAACCAGCGCGGCCAGATGGTGGCGACGGTGATGATGGTGGAAGCGCGCCCTTTTCATTCACTGGCAATTGCGTCGAGGCCGACAGCGCTAGCATGCCCCTACCACGCACCACCCAGGGCACGCTGGCGTCGGCCCGCGCAGCTGCCCGCACCGCCATGGTAGCCGTCTCTGATCTGGTGCGGGCAGGGGCGAGTTCGATGCTTATCCTTGGCCTGGACACTGCCGTGACGGGATCTTTCCTTCCAGAGCTGCGGTCCCTGGAGAGGTTTCAGGCCGGCGGGGCCCCTGTTATCTTTGCTGGGTGTGGCCAACGAGGTGGTGATACCAGTTTCTTCACCGCCGCCGCGCACAGCACACACAACGACCAACCCTGGCGACCTACCGAGGCTGGCATGGTTGATTATGGGGCCGTCTTCATCACGACTGCTGGCTCGCCACCTATGCTAGCCGACGCCTTCAGTTACTGGTTCAATGCAACATCGCACCGACATGCACAGGACGTAGAAAAACTGCACCAAACTAAGGAAGAAGATGGCGGTGGTGACAGGGACAGTGCTTCCCTAGGGCTCAACGGCAGTGTCCAAGGATTTGGTCTGCCCACCAACCTGTGCGCATCCCCATCCCCTGGCTTTGTGATGCCTTTTCAACGGAGCGGTGCACACCATCAGGCTCCACCACGATCACCGCCACCACCACCACCACCCATCATCATTCCCTCCTTAGGCTTTGCGTGTGTCCACGCAATCCCTGGCACCTCCACCTGCCCCGGCAATCACCAGAACCCGCCGACCTGGGCCACGGCCACGTCTTCCCGGTTGCGCCGCGTCAGTCCGCGCACCATGACAACCATTGTCCACCCGGACGCCTGCTTCAAGCACACCCAGCTCCACCGAAGGCCCTTGCGATTGCGGTCACACGATGACGGCGTGTCTGTTTGGCGGGCCATGCGCGTGGTAGCTGTATTTCTAGCATTTCTCAGGGAGTCCCGCATGGACTGCGCTGTGCTGCCCGGCTTTGTCCTGGACGGCAGTAGTGGTGGCGGGCCGCCACGCCATCTTGTCACGGTGCCTTTTGACACCGTCTTCAACGCTACAACCTTGCAAGCCCTATCGGGCGGGCGGACCGTGTTTTACGACCGACGCGCTGACATGGGCACGCCGCCCTTGCAAGATTTCACCTCGTTCAGTGCACGGAAAGCTGCGGGGCACAGGCGCGAGGTTCAAGGGCGGTCGGTAAGGTCAACGGAGCTGCCCCCGGACCTTATGACGCCCTGGTTTGTGGAGTGGGCTACACCAAACACGGCGGTGGCCAGGGGTGAAGGATGAGGGTGGCGCATATCCCCAGTGAATTGTAAAACAAAAAAAGGAACAGCAGGCTGATGTGTGCGCGCGCGTTCCAGTGCAAACACAGCTTTATTTGATCTCTTACCCCGCCACAAACGCACGCATCAGTCGCCCGCGTCAGCCCGCCCGCGCGTCAGCGCGTGTGTGCCTTTACCTTCCTCATTGTATGAAATACCGTGACCGGCCCTGCCAGGACATGCGGCAGTGGCGGCGTGCGCAGGTCGCTCTCCTGGCGTGCGCTTGCGCCACCCTGGTCCTGGTGCGGGGCTCGCCCCTATTCATGTCGGGCCGGGCCAGAGGAGGAGACGAAGCGGCCAACGACGCCTCACCCACCACCGCCACCACCAACCCCTCACCATTATCCCGCCGGGCGGCCCTGTGCGCGGCGTGCCCGACCCGGGCGGTCACCGACCCGGGCGAACCTGCGCGCGCCATGGTCCAGGACGCCGACCACCCCACCATTTGGTTGACATCCACGCTGGGCACGGGGCGGACGTGCGTGGCAGGGCAGAGGCAAAGTGGTGCAGGGTGGGCGGGCGGGCGGACGCGCGCGCGTGAGTTTGACATCGGATGCGGGTCTCTTTCTCAAAAAGTGTCTCTTACAAAAAGGACTCCCTCTCTCCATGGATTTAGGGGTAACATCATAAAGCGCTTGAACCGGGCCATCGTCCACGCGCACGCGTGCAAGGCCCTCCTCTTCCTGCCGGAGACAGACAACTGGGGCTCCTTCCAGCCGCCACCGGCGTCCCGCGTCATGGACTTTCGGGGGCGGCCAGGCGGGCGCCACCCGCGGTGCTCGGGCGCCGAGACCAGGCGGGTCAACAGCCTCAACCTCAAGATCGAGTACGGCCTCAAGATTAAGATCAAAGGCGGCGACGGTGGCGGCAAAGAAGGCGACATCGGTGGTGTTGGTAAGAACGCGACAGCTGCGCTCAACTGGCGCCTGGAAACACCGATGACGTACTGGTCGTGGGCCATGTGGCAGGTCGGGCCCATGGCAGGGTGGGACGATGTGGCAGGCAACCCCGTAGGCCGCGTCATCTGGTTTTCGGAGGCCGCCGCGGCAGCCGCGGGCATTGCCGGCGGCGACAGGGCGGCCTTGTACGAGTGGCGCAATGCGACTGACGCCTTGACCACCACCTGCCTGCGGCATTACCTGGGCTTTTGCGAGCCGGGCTTTTGCGAGGGTGGGAATGGTTTTGGGGATGGTGCCGATACCACTACCGGTCAGACTACCCTGGCAGGCGCTGAGGCGGGGTCGGGCCGGGCCGCCCTGTCCAACCGTGGGATGCAGGGTGGTGGTGCTTCTGGTGATGCTCCTCCCGCCCACTTCTCCTCTCCCCTCCCTCGCCTGGCTGTCCACATCCGGCAGGGCGACATTTACCCCCCGCACTTTGGGGCGACCAGGTGGACGGGCAATGGCCAGCCCCCACTGTCGTACTACCTCGCCGCCCTGGGCCACCGGTCCTGGGGGCGGGTAGACGTCCTGGCCGAGCTGGGCGTGCCGGAGGGACCGGCCATGGCCGGCCTGCGCATGTTACGCGCCCAGGGCGCCCTGCCCAGCTTGTTGACCGCTCCGGCCACCGCCGCCATGGACGGTCATGGCTTGGACGGCGCGGCCGGCCGCCCCGTACATGATGAGGAGGTTGGCAGAGAGCAGCAGCAGCAGCAGCAGCAGCACGATCGCTACCGGCCTTTCACCACTACCATCAGCACCACGACCACCACCGCCCAACCACCGGTCCTGGTCTTCCCTGATGAGCGGCCGTCTGGCTCCATAGTTGCGGCCGTGGCCACAACCATGGACGGCCAGATCACAGCGGCCAATGCCCGGTCAGAAGGGACGAGCAAGGAGGCGGCGGCCGCCTGGCGGGCAGACATCCAGAAAATGGTGTGCTCGGATGCGGTGGTCATTGCGAGCTCGTCGACCGCCTCGATCGCCGGGCTGGGCTTTGCGGCCACCATTTACTCGCCGGTCTGCCAGGTGGCCTACTCGTTACCACTCCGCACCTGGGCGATCCAGTGGGACCACACTGACGGGACGACCCTGTCGCTTGACAAGTCCACCCGGTCGGGCACGTGGCGCCCGCCATACCAAGTGACGCACAACAATTCGGCGGCCGAGTGGGCGGGGGCGCTGCTGACGCCGGCGGCGGCACCTGCGTGGTGTGGGATCGTGGATGGTGGAAGGGCGTGAAGAAGAGATTTTTTGTCTCAAGTGGAGGGAGGGGATGTGTGATTTTGACCGAGGACGTTGTACATTGATGTTTGCCCAGTCGCGGGGGGCGAAGCGCCTGGCAAAAATTCGTATCCCAATAACGTTGGCAAAATTAGAAGAGTCGATTGCTTGTCATTTCTCCCTCAACCACTCACACACACACACACACGCACTTTCGTCAGTTATATTATCGCCCCAGAGTGCGCACATTCCACGCGCACACGCTGCACACCATGCGGCAGACGATTGCCCTCCTCCTCGCCCTAGCTGCTATAGCCTCGGCTCAAGTAAGC
>Ga0315273_10013756_pt1 | contig 10420 bp, 9 predicted proteins | sample YL17G02_0_MG_FD_205753 | JGI IMG/M metagenome (GOLD analysis project Ga0315273, IMG submission 205753) | Sediment microbial communities from Yellowstone Lake, YNP, Wyoming, USA - YL17G02_0 | ecosystem: Environmental > Aquatic > Freshwater > Lake > Sediment | place: USA: Wyoming | collected... | reverse complement strand
TGGATTGCTCAAAAAGGCGGCGGAATTTTTCTTCGCCGGCCTGCAGGGTTTCGATCAACCGGTTCTGTTCGGCGAGTTTTTGCAGTAATTTCCGATCGGCTCCAGCCGGGTCGGTGGTCCGTGCCGGCCTCTTGAGTTCCGGATTTTTACGGCTTGTTTTTTTCTGGCCCAACGGATTCGGCTTTTTGGATTTGGTTTGGCCTTTTTTAGGTTGAGGCGCTTGAGACCCCCCCCGGACGGATGTGAGCCTTGTTTTTTTTAACCCTATTGGGTCGACACTTTTTTGAGGAGGCTTATTTGGTTTTTTAGGCTGCATAAATTCGATTTTTTGTCGGGATCGGTCCTGATGTAAAAAGGTTAATGAGTCCAGTGGGTTATTGGCATACGCTGAAGCTCAATTAATACGATATCAGATCCCAATGGATCTCTTTTAAATTGTGCAAATCCTATACCAACCTGATCGGCAAGGGTTGGCTTTAAATATGGATTTACCAAGACAAGGCGGTGTATTTTTAAGCGGGATTTCGTGATATAAAAAGACATGAACCACATTATTGAAAAAGATATGGAACTGCGGGTTATCGGTCTTTCACGCACCTATGGCGATCTGACGGCGGTCGATCAACTTTCCTTCGATATCCGACGCGGCGAAATTTTCGGTTTTTTGGGGCCGAACGGAGCCGGTAAAACAACGACCATCAAAATGATGTGCGGTCTTTTGAAGCCCACCCGGGGAACGATCGAGATTCACGGCCGGGCTTTGACCGCAAAAGATTGGAAAGGATTGCGTTTTATCGGGGTTTGTCCCCAGAACATCGTGATCTGGGAAACCATGACTTGCTTTGAGCAATTGGAATTCATGGGTCGGGTCTATGACCTGGAACGCCGGCGGGCAAAGAAAAAAGCCCTTGAGTTATTGGAGGTTTTCGGGCTTGGGGAGAAGCGGAATAAACTGGCCCGGACTTTATCCGGAGGCATGCAGCGGCGCTTGAATATCGCCCTGGCGCTGGTGCATGAACCGGAGCTCCTTTTTCTCGACGAACCCCAGGCCGGCTTGGATCCGCAAAGCCGGATTTTGGTGCGGGAATATATCAAGAACCTGGCCGGAAAAATGACCGTTGTGCTGACCACGCATGACATGGAGGAGGCGGAAAAGTTGTCCGACCGGGTCTGTATCATCGATCAGGGCCGGCTGCTGGCGCTGGATACGGTCGCGAATATCAAAGCGCAATTGGGACAGGGCGATCTTTTTGAAATCGAGATCCGTGAAGATGCCGGGCAAAAGTTGTTACCGCATCTGCCCGGTTTGCAGGCGCAAATGGGCCGGTTCACGGTCCGGGAAGGAACTATCAGCCTGATTTCGGATGAAGCCGCCGATATGCTTCCCCTGATTCTGCAAAAAATCAAGGAACAGGGCCTGCATCTCGAGAACCTGCGCATCCGTAAAAAAACATTGGAAGACGTCTTTATCCGGTTGACCGGGCGGGGGTTACGCGAATGAGATTCAGGGCTTATCTGCAAAAAACGTTTAAGGAAAACATGCGGGAATGGAAAATTACGGTTTTAGCATTAATCTTCGGCCCTTTTTTCGTTTACATGATGTATGCCTATTTCGGCACGACCAATCCCAGTTATACGCTGCTGGTGATGAATCAGGACCAGCCCGTGCCTTTTAGCGGCGGCCGATTGAATGCGGGAGACAAGCTGCTGGCGGAATGGGAAAAAGCGAAATATCCGGACGGCAAAATGATCTTCAAAGTCAAGGAAATCACGGACCTCGAGTATGCAAAAAAAGAGCTTAAAAACCGGGATGCGGATCTGCTTCTGGTTATCCCCCCTGATTTTTCCGACCGGCTCCGTTCTTTCATGGAGAAGAAGACCAGCGCCGTTCCCCTGTTGATCAATCACGGGGATCCCGGCCATACCCGCTATATGGTGGCCGCTTCCTTTGCCGATTATATCTCTTTTTCATTCGTTTCGATGTTGACCCGCGTAGAACTGCCCCTGAACATCGATTTCCAGCCTATGGCCCGGGAGCGCAGCCTGAATGAATTCGACTTGTATGTGCCGGCCCTCTTGGTGCTGGCGATTATCATGGTCCTGTTCACGGCCGCCGCCTCTATTATCAAGGAAGTGGACAAGGGCACGATGGCCCGGCTCATGCTTTCAAAGCTCACGACTTTTGAATTCATCGGCGCCATCAGCATCAATCAAGTGCTGATCGGACTCGCGGCCCTGGGGCTCACGTTCTTAGCCGCCCTGCACGTGGGGTACCGTCCTGTGGGGTCTGTGTTGCTCTTCATGTTTGTGGGTGCCCTTTCGAGCCTCTCGGTGATCGCCATCAGCCTGCTGGTGGCCGCGGTCATGAAAACCATTTTCGAACTGCTCACCGTCGGGGTGTTCCCCTTTTTCATCCTGATGTTTTTTTCCGAGTGCCTGTTCCCGTTGCCGCGCATCAGCCTGTTCCATCTGGCCGGGCATACTTTTTACGCCAATGATATTTTGCCGACGGCTTTGACCGTGAAAGCGTTCAACAAGATCTTGAATTTCAATGCCGGTTTCGGCGATTTGGTCTTTGAGTTGTCCGGCATTCTGGTCCTGACCCTGGTCTATTTCCTGCTCGGGACCTGGTTTTTCCGCCACCGGCACATGCGCGTGAGGTGATGCTCAGCGGATTATTTGAGCGAGCAATCCTTTTTGTACTGCTCTTTACTGCACCTTCCAGACATGAACCACGGGCCGGGCTTCGTCGGCAAACAGTTCCAGGACATAAAGCAATCCGTTGCCGCGGTCAAAAGTGATGTCGCCGATGCGATACCGGCGCTGATCGCCCGCGCCCAACATTTCCGGTTCCACGCCGGCCGGATTCAGCAAGAGGTGTTCATCAATATCCAAGGAAGCATAAGGCTGGGGTTCCCAGGACGCTAAGCCGCCTTGGGCGACACGGGCCAGATCAGCGGGATCAAAAAGAATAAATTGCGCGTCAAAACGCGTGCTCCACCAGCCGCGGTAGGAGCCATGGCCCGCGCATTCCTTGAGGTCCGCGGCCGGACAGGGTTTACCGTCGGCTGAACGGCAGGCCGTGAATTCTCCGACAAAGGCACCGTCCACGCAAGGATAGGCCGGGCCTTTGGGGTTGATATATCCATACCAAAATTTCGTACCGGTCGATTTGGTGCCGGCGAATAGAACCGCCGATTTTCCATTTTTGGTCTCGATCCAGGCCGCGCCTTCCCATTCATCCGGATGTTGATAGCCCTTCAGGCAGCGTTCTATTTTTTCGGTTTGCAAGGAGCTTTGGTAAAGCAATAACACTTTTTCGGAAAGATGCGTACCCGGAGGAGCCGGTGCGCCGGAATCATTCCAGGGCCGGTAAGCAAAAAGCGCGGGGCCCATGCCGGACCAGCCGCCGTCCCGGTAGCGCCCGGTTCCCAAACAGCGGCCGCCCGTATATTGATCCGCCCAAGCAGCCGGGATTTCCAGCAGGTAGGCGTTGACACTGTAAAGGGATTGATGGCCGATGAACCAGGTTCCGGTGGTGCGGGGTTTTGCCAGATCGGGATTAAACCAGGCATGGGAAGCCATGGGCAGATCCGGTTGTAGGTGCTGGCCCCAGGCCAGGTGGATTTTGGGGCCTGTGGCAGGAGCATTATAATACTGCATGGCCACCCGCGGGATTTCATCCAGTTCTTTGAAAAAACCTTTGGCCACATCCTGAAAGCCTTGCCGGAATTTCGCAACCGGGAGGTCGCCTAGGTTTTTGGATTTCACAGGCTTGGGGATCTCAACTTCAGCCACTTGGTTGCCGTCCGGCAATTCGCCGTAAGCCAAGCGGTCATGGCCGGTAATGAACAAGGACCCCGGAAACCCGTCCTTGGCGCCGGAGACGTCGCCCTGAGGATTAAAAGTTAAGGCACCTCCGCCGTATTCAAAGGTCTTGGGCCGCGTGCCGCCGCCGGGCAGCCGGAACGCTCCCAGGTATTGGAAGTCCTCTTTCTGGAGCAGTTTTTCATTGCCAGTTTTGTGGGGCGGCGTTTGAACCGGATTGGTAACGGCCGCATACGCGGCATGGTTCGGAATAAAATGTTGCCCGGTTATCAGATACCACGGAAATAAGGTCAGTATGCTGATAAATAGGAAATGTTTCATGGTTTCTCCTATTATTTTTTTTGCGGACGAACTTATCTGCCGAACCTTTTAGTCAAGTATTTTACTGCTGGTTCGGGCTCTTGAAGTATTAGTTTAAAAAAGAAAACAGTATTTTAAGAGAGCGGCTTGATCGCTTCGATAAATTTAAATATCCATCGCTTTTCATTATCGGTCAGTTTTATCGCTTCGATGACAATTCTAAAAATTGGTAGAGAAATTCCAGTCAAACGCGATGCCAGATCTTTAAAATGTATTTTCATTATTTTTCCCCCTTTGTAATTGCACCATATCCTCCATGACTTTTACTCCCACAATGATATTCTTTCTCTCTGCCTTGGAATAGGTATAGAAATACTCTACGGAGCCGCAACTCTTTGAGGATGTTCCATGGTTTCGTTATAGTAGGCAACACGTTCACTCTGCATTGCGTAGGCCTCGGCAATGAATTCCGCCCGGTTTTTGAACATATTGCCCTCCGGCAATTTGCATAAAGTCAACAGGCGGGACTCGAATTTCTGTTGGGTCTCCAGAAAACTATCAGCGTGAATGTGATTGACCGGAATTCCGGTTTCAAAAAACTTACGAGCCACCAGCAAGGCACGGTGGCAATCGAGAGGATCTTTTTCCGCGCACATGAGCGCAATGCGATAGTGCTCCATTCCTTGTATGACACGTTTTACGCCTTCGCAAAAACTCGGTCTTTGGGATAAGCGATCATATTGGACTTTACCTAACCTGTAATCATCAGGATTACCGCTTCGCGCGCCCAGTTCTTTACCAAGAAATATATAAGCAATATCGGCATCGGAAAGGGCGGCTTTCAAGGATTCGCGGGAATACTGCGGCACATGACGGCTATATGGATGTGACCGCACATCGCCGAGAGCCGTGATTCCATGCTCGCGGAGTAGACTAATGAATATGGCTATCTCATGGTTTGAATGTCCGATGGTATAGAGGATTGAATTCATTCCAAAATCTCCCAATGTCCGCCTTTATCGGGGCCTACTCTTCTGATTGATCCTTTTTTTTGTAACCGCTCCAAATGTTATTTTATCCCATCTTCAGTGACCCCGGCTTCCGCTGCAATATTTTTTCAAGTTGCCTCGGGGTTGGCGCGCAAAAACGTTATTATTTTCTGGGTAGTTTTCCGGGTAGTTTTCTGGGTAGTCTTTTTAATCCTTTCTTGAGCGGTAGGGTTTTACTTCATGCTTTCAATTATTATTCGTTGATTTTCAGTGACCCTTTCAGTGACCTTTTCCAGGACTTTTTTCAGGGTAGCTTTCCGGCCGTTTTTATCGGTCATTTCTTGAATAGCGGTTTCCGGATGCCCTGCATTTTTAGTTCCATGAATCTTATACCGCTAATAAACGCGAATGAACGCAAATAAAATTTATGAAAGCGGTTTATATGAATGTATGTTTATATTGGCGTTTATTAGCGTTCATTGGCGGTTATTTTGATCGCAAGTATATTTTGCCGGGGAAAGGGTGTCAATTTTTATAATGACCGAATGATCCCATAAATTTTTCATAATTTCTAAAATTAAGCTGACTAATGAGGACCTGTAAAATATAAAACGATATTCAGATAAGATGCTGATATTGTTTAAAATATTTTGTAAAATAGAGAGGGGCGGATTTCAGAAGCCAAACCATTAAAATCCAGATTGCCAATTTCAGGAAAGTGGTTAAGGTAAGGAAAAAGTGGTATGCTAATAAACTTTGAAAACAGGCCCTTGGATAAGGGTAAAATAAGGCTTTTAAACAGGAGGGTTTCTTCATGTGGGAATATACGGATAAGGTTAAAGAGCATTTTTTGAATCCGCGCAACGCGGGTGTGATCGCCGATGCCAATGCCGTGGGCGAAGTCGGCTCCATGGCTTGCGGGGATGCTTTGAAATTGATGCTTAAAGTGGATAAAAAAGGCAATATCGAGGATGCCAAGTTTCAGACCTTCGGCTGCGCCAGCGCCATTGCCTCGGCCTCGGCTCTGACCGAGATGCTCAAGGGCAAGAGCGTTGAAGAAGCGGCCAAAATCACCAACCAGGACATCGCCGATTTCCTGGGCGGCTTGCCCAAAGAAAAAATGCACTGCTCGGTCCTGGGCCGCCAGGCCCTGGAACAGGCTATTGCCAACCTGAAAGGCGAATCGGTGAAAGAAAAAGAGGGCGAGATCGTGTGCGAATGCTTCGGCGTGACCGACCTGGAAATCGAGAGGGCGATCAAGGAAAACAACCTCAAAAGCGTGGAAGAAGTGACCAACTACACCAAAGCCGGCGGCGGGTGCGAAGGGTGCCACGACAAGATCCGCGCGATCATCGCCAAAGTGCGTTCCGAGGCGGCACCGGTCGTCAAACCGAAGTTGTCCAATATTCAGAAAATGAAAATGATCGAAGAGACCCTGGAGCGCGAGATCCGGCCCTCCTTGCAGCATGACGGCGGCGACATCGATCTGATCGACGTGGTCGGCAACCGCGTGCTGGTGGCGACCCGCGGGGCCTGCGCCATCTGCAAGGCTTCGCAGCAGACCTTGAAAAATTTTGTGGAATTAAAGCTCCAGGAATTGGTTTCGCCGGAATTGGTGGTGGAGGAGGTGACTAAATGAAAAAAGTCATCTACCTGGACAATAACGCCACGACCCAGGTGGCGCCGGAAGTACTGGAGGAGATGCTGCCTTATTTGAAAGACCAATACGGCAACCCTTCCAGCGCGCATTTGTTCGGCGGCGAAGTGGGCCGCCGCATCCGCGAAGCGCGTGAAAAGGTGGCGGCCTTGCTGGGGGCCCAGCCGGATGAGATTATTTTTACCAGTTGCGGCACGGAGAGCGACAACACGGCTATTAATTCGGCCTTGCTGACCCAACCGGGCAAGGCCCATATCGTAACCACCCGGGTGGAACACCCGGCGGTCGATTCGCTTTGCAAGCATTTGACCGGCCGGGGTTATCGCGTGACCGAGATCCCGGTCAGTTCGGAAGGCGAATTGGACATGGACCGTTACGCGGCCGGCTTGACCCCGGACACGGCCATTGTGTCTATGATGTGGGCCAACAACGAAACCGGCGTGATTTACCCGGTGGAAAAAGCGGCCGAGATGGCCAAACAGCGCGGCATTCTTTTTCATACGGACGCGGTGCAGATTGTGGGTAAAGTGCCGATCGATCTGCAACGCACGGCCGTGGACATGCTGTCCCTGTCCGGCCATAAATTGCATGCGCCCAAAGGCGTGGCCGTGCTCTATGTGCGCAAGGGCTCCAAATTCGTACCTTTTTTGATCGGCGGCCACCAGGAAAGGGGCCGGCGCGGCGGGACCGAGAACACGGCCGGCATCATTGCCCTGGGCAAGGCCTGCGAGCTGGCCGGCCGCAATATGCAAAAAGAGAATACCGAAGTCAAACGGTTGCGCGACAAACTCGAAAAAGAGATTCTGGCCCGTATTCCCAATACCAAGATCAACGGTCATGTGCCCCAAAGACTGCCCAATACCACCAATATCAGCTTCGAGTTCGTGGAAGGAGAAGCGATTCTGCTGCACCTGGATGAGTTCGGCATTTGTGCTTCTTCAGGATCGGCCTGCACGTCCGGCTCGTTGCAACCTTCGCACGTGTTGCGGGCCATGGGCGTGCCTTTTACCATGGCTCACGGTTCGGTGCGCTTCAGCTTGAGCGTGTACAACACCGAAGCGGAAATCGATTTTGTCATTGAAAAGTTGCCGCCGATCATCGCGACCTTGCGCCGGCTTTCGCCTTTCGGGCAGCCGGACGGAGCTACGTGTAAGGCGGAATATCCGCAGGCTATTAGATTGTAGGTAGTTTTAAAATCGTTGTCGTTGTCGTAATCGTCTTCGGTTAGCTTTCTTACGAGCAAATAAGAATTCGATTACGACAACGATAACGATAGCGACCAAGATTGAGAAGATATCTATTTATAAAAGAGGCAATCGGTATGGGGTTAAAAAAAATCACGGATGATGCCCAGTGCAAAACCGAGGTCGTGCATACCCACAAATTTCGCGAAGAGATCCCCGGGATCGTCGACCAGCTGGTTCTTTCCTGCAACCGCGCGGACTGCTTTGACCATGTGGGGCCTGAGCCGATTCCTTCCCGGGATCTGATCATCGATATTCTGGCCCGGTTACGGCGTATTCTTTATCCCGGTTATTTCATTAATAGCCGGGTGGATGAAGTAAACCTATCCTACTACTTCGGTCAGGAGGTCACGGCTCTTTTTGACATTCTGGCCGAGCAGATCGGCCTGGCCATCCGTCACGAATGCCTGCGGTATCACCAACCCTGTACCCATTGCGAGGAACGCGGCCAGGAAGCGGCCATTACGTTTATCCGCGCCCTACCCTTATTGCGCACGGCCTTGGCCAAGGATGTACGCGCGGCGCATGCGGGCGATCCGGCCGCCAAGGGCTATGATGAAATCATTTTCAGCTATCCCGGGCTTTCGGCGATCACGATTTTTCGCATTGCGCATCAGCTCCATCAACAGGGCATTCCCTTGATTCCACGCATCATGACCGAATATGCCCATACCTTGACCGGAATCGATATTCATCCCGGCGCGAACATCGGGGAAAGTTTTTTTATCGATCACGGCACGGGTGTGGTGATCGGTGAGACCAGCGATATCGGCAACCGGGTGCGACTCTATCAAGGCGTGACTTTGGGTGCCCTGTCCGTGCCGCAAGGCGCGGTCGGGCAACTGCGTAACCGAAAACGCCATCCGACGATTGAGGACGACGTGATCATCTATTCGGGCGCCACGATCCTGGGAGGCGAAACCGTGATCGGCGCCCGGTCGATCATCGGCGGTAATGTCTGGATCATCGAATCAATGCCGCCGGATACCAAGATTTTTCTGAAAAAACCGCCCATGATTTATAAGCGTAAATCCAAAACAGCGGCAACCCGGGTTCCAGGTTCTAAAGTTCACAGGAATGGATGATGAGGAACATCATCCGGGGATGACGTGAAGCTGTCATCCAGGGTTCACGGTTCAAGAGCCGGCAGGGGGCTTAGCTTCCGTATATCGAGATGCTATCGTGATCGTTGTCGTAATCGTAATCGAACACGATAACGACTACGATCACGACAACGACAACGAATTTTAACTATCCACTGAACTGCGTTTCAGGATCAAAATTAAGAGGTAAAACCATGAAAAATATTTTCGACGACATCACCCAAGCAATCGGGGCGACTCCCCTGGTACGCTTGAACTGGCTTACCAGGGGGTTGGGGGCCACGATCCTGGCCAAACTGGAATTTAAAAACCCTTTGGGGAGCGTCAAAGACCGGATCGGGCTGGCCCTGATCACGGCCGCGGAGCAACAAGGTTTGCTCAAGAGCGATACGGTCATTGTGGAACCCACCAGCGGGAATACGGGCATTGCCCTGGCCTTTATTTGCGCTGTGAAAAAATATCATCTGATTCTCACCATGCCGGAAACCATGAGCCTGGAACGCCGGAAATTGCTGAAGCATCTGGGCGCGGATCTGGTGCTGACCCCGGGTGCCGAAGGCATGCCAGGCGCGATCAAGCAGGCCAAAGAAATCCTGGCCGATAATTTAAAAGCCTATATGCCCAATCAGTTCGCCAATCCGGCCAACCCCGAGATTCACCGGCGGACCACGGCTGAAGAAATCTGGCAGGCCACCGGCGGTCAGGTGGATTTTCTGGTGGCCGGTGTTGGGACCGGCGGGACCATTACCGGGGTCGCGGAGGTGATCAAGAGTCGCAAACCCGCTTTTAAGGCCGTGGCCGTGGAGCCGAGTACTTCACCGGTGCTTTCCGGCGGCGCAGCCGGGCCGCATAAGATTCAGGGGATCGGCGCCGGTTTTGTTCCGGAAGTGCTCAATCGCCGGATTATTGATGAGATTATTTCGGTGAGCAATGAGCAGGCCTTTGTGGCGGCCAGAGACCTGGCCAAGCATGAAGGCCTGCTTTGCGGCATATCGTCCGGGGCGGCGGTTTCGGCCGCCCTGCAGGTCGCGCGCCGGCCCGAGAACAAAGGCAAGCAGATCGTGGCGATCCTGCCCAGCACGGGCGAGCGTTATTTGAGCACGGAGCTTTTCCTATAATAAAACAATCCCGCAGCAAGCTGCTGAATCGTTTTATAACAAATCCGCCTCAGGCGGATTTGAGCAGAAGGGTTAATAAGGCCAAGTTTTGCGGCCAGGAATTTGAACCCGACTTGGTGCGCTCCTTTTAATTCATAATAGAAAAGCTCGTTTCAGGGTAAATTCAATCGGAATAACCGCC
>Ga0315273_10013755_pt1 | contig 10420 bp, 4 predicted proteins | sample YL17G02_0_MG_FD_205753 | JGI IMG/M metagenome (GOLD analysis project Ga0315273, IMG submission 205753) | Sediment microbial communities from Yellowstone Lake, YNP, Wyoming, USA - YL17G02_0 | ecosystem: Environmental > Aquatic > Freshwater > Lake > Sediment | place: USA: Wyoming | collected... | reverse complement strand
TCGGTGCCGGTCGCGTGGTCGGGGGAGGTCATCACCACCTCGCCGCCGAAGCCGCGCACGACCGTCGCGATCCGCTCGTCGTCGGTGGCGACGACCACGCGGCCCACCGTGGTGGCCGCCCGCGCGCGTTCGTAGACCCGTTCGACGAGGGTCTTGCCGTGAATGTCGGCGAGGGCCTTGCCGGGGAGGCGGGTCGAGGCGAAGCGGGCGGGAATGATCGCGACGATGGCCAGATTCCGCTTGGCGTCGCCGTGCACGGGAAATGGTAGTCCGCGCCGCGCCGAGCAGTCAAACGCGCGCTCGACGCCCTCCGCATTGCCCCGGGGTGGGGCTGCCGCTACACTGCGCCCTCGTGAGGAGCCGATGTCCCAGGTGATCGGCGTCGACCCCCCCGTCGGCCCGGGCGTCCGTCCCGTCTTCGCCGCCATGTTCGTCGCGAGCGGCTTCAGCGCGGTTGCCTACCAGGTCGTGCTGAGCCGCTACCTGCAGCTGATCGTGGGATCCACCGCCTACGCGATCAGCGCGCTGCTCGTCGCCTTCATGCTCGGGATGTCCGCGGGCTCGGCGCTCGGAGGCCGGTGGACCGACCGCACCGCCCACCCGCTGCGCCTCTACGCCGTGGCCGAGGGGGCGATCGGCGCCTACTGCATCGCGTTCCCGGCGGTCTTCCCGGCGCTGCAGTCCCTCTACCTCGACCTGGCGCCCCCCATCGAGGGCCCGGCCGGGCCCCGCAACCTCGTGCGTTTCCTGCTCGGGGTCGCCGCGTTCGTGTTGCCTTCCTTCTTCATGGGCATCACCACCCCCGCCTACACGAAGGCCCTCGCCGCCGGCCGGCCGGACATGGGGCGCCGCCTCGCGCGCCTTTACGCGCTCAACGTCTTCGGGGCCTCGGCCGGGGCCTTCGTCACCGCCTACGTCCTCGTGCCGCGGCTGGGCCTCGTGGGCTCCGTCGCCGTCGGCGCCGCGCTCAACGCGAGCGTGTGCGTTGCCGCGTGGCGGCTCTCCCGTCCCGTCGAGATCGAGGTGCTCTCCTGCGCGGCGGCGGAGGACCGTCCGGTGGCCGTGGGCCGGCTGACGGCTCTGCTCCTCGCCGCGCTCGCGAGCGGGTTCCTCTCGTTCGCCCTCGAGATCATCTGGACGCACCTGCTCGCCATCCTCATAGGGAACTCGGTCTACGCGTTCGGGCTGATGCTCGGCGCCCTGCTCCTCGGCCTCGCCCTCGGGGCCCGCCTCGCCGAGACGTTCGTGGAGCCCCTGGAGCGCGCCTCCGCGGCCATCGGGGCGAGCCAGATGCTCGCGGGGGCCGCGGTCCTGGCCACGCTCGGGGTCTGGGACCGGGTGCCCGGCGTCTTCCTGCTCTTCGCCCGCTCCTCGCCGAGTTTTCTCCTCATGGAAGCGGTCCGCTTCGCCGTGGCCTTCGCCCTCATGCTCCTGCCGACCGCCCTCATCGGCATGGCCTTCCCGCTGGTCATGCGCTGCGTCGGGGCCTCGCCAAAGCACTTCGGCCGCAGCGTGGGCCTCGTGTACGCCGTCAACACCCTGGGCGCGGTGGCGGGGGCGATCCTGGGTTCCTACTGGATCCTGCCCGCCCTCGGCAGCCTCGGCTCCCTGCGCCTGCTCGGCGCACTCCTGCTGGTGACCGGCGCCGTCGCGATCGTCCTGCTCGTGCCGGGGAGGTGGCGCTTCGTCGCCGCGGCGGCCGGCCTTGCCGGCGCCGGGTTCGGCGCGGTGATGCCGGTGACCTGGGACCTCAACGCCCTCAACGTGGCGGCCGCGATCTACCTCGGCCGCTCTACGAGCGGCCAGGGCCAGCTGGTCTACAAGCGCGAGGACCCGACCGGCGGCCTCACGACAGTAGTGGAGAGCCGCGGGGTGAAGACGCTCCTCACGAACGGCAAGTTCCAGGGAGACGACAGCGAGGAGGTGCCCATCCAGCACCGCCTGGCTAACATCCCCACCCTCTTCACCGCCGGCCGCGAGCGGGCGCTCGTGATCGGCCTCGGCACGGGCGTCACCCTCGCCTCCCTCGCCGCGCACGGCTTCGAGCGCGCCGTGTGCGCGGAGCTCAGCGACCCGATCGTCGAGGCGGCGCGGCGGCACTTCGCGGGAACGAACGGCGGTGTCCTGGACTGGCCCTCCGTCGAGCTCATCCACGACGACGGGCGCAGCGTCCTCCTGGAGCGCGACGACCGCTACGACGTCGTGAGCGTCGAGGTCACGACGATCTGGTTCGCCGGGGTGGGTGCGATCTACAGCGACGATTTCTACCGGCTGGTCTCGCGACGCCTCAAGCGCCACGGGGTTCTCCTGCAGTGGTTTCCCATCCACCACCTCTCCGCCCGCAACCTCTTCATGGTGGTGAACACGGTGCGATCGGTCTTCCCCTACGTGAGCGTCTGGAACCATCGGCACCAGGGCTTCGTCGTGGCCAGCAACGAGCCGCTCGCGGTGGACCTCGACTCCGTGCGCGCGGACCTCGCGCGGGAGGGCCTGCGGCCGTACCTGCGCGAGCTGCAGTCGGGCTCACCGCTGGAGCTGTTGAGCGACCTCGTCGTCGCCGACGCCGACCGCTTCCTCGACGGGATGGCCGAGCTGCTGTTCGCGTCGAGGAGCCTCGTCTCGACCGACGTGTGGCCGGCGATCGAGTACGAGACGCCCAAGGACGTCCTCAGCAACTTCCTGTACTTCCAGAACCGGGCCACCTTTCGCCGCTTCCGCAGCCGGCGAGCCTTCCCCTTCCGCGGCGAGCCGCTGGCGGCCGAGCGCTCGCTCGCCGAGGCGGCCTTCGTCCACGGCTGGTCCGACCCCCGCGCGCTCGCGCAGACGGCGGAGACCTGGGCGGCGCAGGCGAGCGAGTCGCGGGTGGCGAGCCGCTGGCTGCTCGACGAGCTGACCGGCGACGACGTCGAAGGCGGCGGCCTCGATACTGATCCCATGGCGGAGCTGCGGCGCGCCTCGCCGGCGCTCTCCCGGATGATCGCGGCGGCGGCCCCGGCGGCGGAGTGCCGGCCGGCACCCGCGTTCGTCACGGACCCGCGCGCGCCACGCCGGACGCTCGTCGGCGCTTTCGGGCGGACCCTGGCGCCCACCCAGCCGGAGGCGGCCTTCGACGGCCGGGCCACGCCCGACTGGGGCGAGGGCTGGCGCGTCCGGCCGGAGGGAGCGCCGCCCCGGCTCGAGCTGGCCTTCGACCGCCCGCGCCTCCTGGACACCGTGCATGTGGTGGTGAGGCCCATCGACGGTTCGGTCGTGCGGACGCGCCTGTACGGCCGCGAGGCCGGGGGGCGCTGGCGGCCGCTCGCGAGCGGGGGCCAGGTCGAGGACCTGACCTGCCGCGACATGCGCGTCTACCACCTCGCGCCGACCCCGGAGCCCCTCGTCGGGCTGGGCGTCGAGTTCCAGGGCGAGGCGTTCTCCCACCGCATCGCCGTCCACGAGGTGTGGGCCCTGGAGCGGCGTTGAGCGGCAGGCGCGCGGCTCTCGAGTGCGGCCTGGCCGGGGCCGTGGCGTCGCTCGTCCTCTGGGCGATCGACCTCGCGTCGCTCGGCTCCCTGAGCTTCGCCGGTGTCTCCGATGCCGAGGCGCAGGGGCGCCTCCTCGCGCTGACCCTGCCCGCGGTGGCGTCTCTCGAGGGCCGCCTTCTGGCCCTGCACCTGGCGGCCGGGCTCGCGACCGGCGCTCTCGCGGGCGCGGCCCTCGGCCCCGCCGTCGGGCGCCGCCGACGGCTCGCGTTGGCCGGCGCCGCCACCCTCACGCTGCACGCGCTGGCCGTGGCCGGCATGATGGGGCGCTACCCGCAGCTCTACGCCGACCGCTGGTGGCTGGCGGGAGGGCTGCGCGCCGTCGCTCAGCGCACCGTCACACACCTGCTGGGCCCGCGGGTCTTCGACTCTCTCCTGCTCCTGGTTCTGGCCCTCCTGGCCGTGCCCGCCCTCGCGCGGGGAGTGGCCCTTCTCCGGCGCCTCCCGCGAAGAGCGCTCCTCCTCTCTGGCGCGACGATCACGGCACTCCTCTTCGCCGGCTGGGGACTGCGGTCCCTCGAGCGGCCGCCCCCGGCGACGGACCCGCGCCCGAGCGTCCTTCTTCTGGTGCTGGACTCCCTGCGCACCGACCGGATCGAGTCACCCGACGTGATGCCCGCGACGTCGCGGCTCCTCCGCGAGGGCACGCTCTTCCGCCACGCGTTCACGCCGGTGGCCCGCACCGTCCCCAGCTGGGTGTCGCTGCTCACCGGCCGCGAGCCGCGCCACACGGGGGTGCGGACGATGTTCCCGGACCTCGCGTCGCTCCGGGACCTCGGGCCCACGTTCGTCACGGAGCTGCGGGACCGTGGGTACCGCACGTTCGTCGTCTCGGACTTCGCCGGCGATATGTTTCCGCGCATTCAGGTTGGCTTCGACGAGGTGGACACCCCGATTCTCACCGCAGACACCCTGGCTCGCTCGACGGTGCTGGCCGCTCACGGCTGGGCCCTGCCCTTCCTCCGCCTCGCACCCCTGCGCGAGGCGCTTCCGGAATGGCGGAATCTCGCGAGCTTGAGCGACCCCGAGTGGCTGGTCGACCGGGCCCTCATGCACGTTGGGCGCACCGGTGGCCGGCCATGGCTCGGGGTCGTGTTCTTCAGCACACCCCACTTTCCCTACGTTGCGCCCTATCCGGACTACCTGTGGCGAGCGGAGAACTACGCGGGGCCCTACCTCTACCACGCGCCCCCGGCGATGGGAGAGCGAGTCCCCACACCCCAGGACGTGGAGCAGGTGCGTGCGCGGTACGACGGGGCCGTGCGGTCATCGGATCGCGCGATCGGCCGGCTCCTCGGCGCGCTGCGCCGCGACGGGGCCCCCGTGGTCGTCGTGACCGGTGACCACGGCGAGGAGCTCTACGAGGAGGCCGGGATCGCGGGCCACGGGGACACGCTCGGGGCGGAGCGTTCTCAGGTCGTGCCCATCCTCCTGGTCGGCTCCGGCGTGCCCAAGGGCCGGGTGCGGGACGACCAGGTGCGGCTCCACGACCTCGGCGCCACCCTCCTCGGGCTCGTCGGGGGACGGGGGGGGCACGAGTTCGGCGACGGCCTCGACCTCCTCGTGGAGGGCGTCCCCAGGCCCACTTGCATCGAGACAGGCCTCTGGTTCTTCCCCCGCCTGCCGCTCGGGCTTCAGGGCCGCCGCCTCGAGTACCCGGGTATCGCCGAGCTCCTGGACGTCGATCCCGGAACCCGGGAGCTCGTCCTGCGTCCCGACGTGGTCGCCCGGGTGGAGAGCGCCAAGGCCCGCGGCCTCGTCCTCGGGGCACGGATGTGGACGGAGCAACTCCTGCCCTCGGGGCGGTGGGCTGCCTTGCGGCGCCTTCCCGGCATCACGCCAGCCGCTGAGAGCGCAGACCTCGCCGCCCTCTTCGAGGAGCGGTGCGTCGCCGGCGATCCGGCCCTCGCGCGTTTCCTGGACGCCGTGGTCTGGGCGAAGCCCTGAGCCGCGCGCCGGTGGCCGGCGGCCACGCGGTCAGCGGATGTAGCCCCACTCCCGCAGGACGCGGTCGAGCTCGTTGAGCGCGCGGGAAGAGGCAGTGGCCTTCGGCTCGCGGTAGGGCTGCCGCCACACGCGGAGGCTGGGGCCCACGGAAGGTGGCCGCTCGGGCTCGGCCGCCGCGACCCACAGGTCGGACCGCTCGCGCGGGTCCACGAGCCTTCCCAGAACGTCGAGTGGCAGCTGAAGCCGCCCGACGAAGCTGGTCGGGGGTGCCGCGCTTCCCCGGTCCACGTCGATGCGCACGGGCGCTCCCGGCGGCCAGGTGGCGACGTAGAAGAGCCCGGGATCGTCGCGGAAGACGAGCCGAAGGTCACGCTCGTCCGGGCCGAGCGTGGCCGTGGCGGCGGCCAGGTGGCCCGGGCCTCCGCTCGGCCCCCAGTCCGTGATGCGGCCCTCGGCCGCCACCGAGACCCGCACCTCGGCGTGTCCCAGCCGCGAGGTGTCGAGAACCCAGGCATCGCTCGGCAGGCGGGCGGCCAGCCACTCGAAGTGACGACGCACGAGAGGAGTGACGCGGTCGGGAGCGGTCTCGTCCGTCGCCGTGAGCACTCCGTCCTGCCAGATCTCGGCCCGCTCGGTGATGGGGCGACCCGTGCCGAGCTCGCGGCGGCGCGCGCACTCCGCCTCCCACCAGATCAGTTGCCGGGAGCCCTCGAGGACCGAGTGCGTGCAGTAGCCCTGGGAGACGAGGAGTGCGGGCGGCGAAGGCGGGCCGCCCGAGAGGGGCAGCACCCGGCCGTCGAGACGGTGGGGCACCGGGAAGCCGCCCGCTGCAGCGAGGGTCGGCACGACGTCGAGCGACGAGACGCGTCCCGCCCAGCGACCCGGCCGCAGGCCGGGGCCGTTCACCACGAGCGGCACGTGCAGCTCCTTCCAGTGCGTGGTCCCCCCGTGGCCGTTGTCCAGGCTCACCCACTTGTCGTACAGCTGGACCTCGATCTTCCGCGCGTCGCCGAAGACCTCGCCGTGGTCGGCGGTCAGAACCTGGAGCGTCGTCTCTCGCAGCCCGTGATCAGCAAGGCCCTCCTGCAGCGCCAGGACCGCCTCGTCCGCGTGCGCGATCCGCGCCCTGTACGCGCAGCGCGCCGCCTCCATGCCGGCGAGAGCGGGGCAGCCGAGCTCGTCGAAGAGGCGGCGCGGCGTGAACGAGTAGCTGTGGGGCGTCGAAACGTAGTAGAGCATGAAGACCCGCTCGTCGGCGTACCGCGCGAGCACGGCCGGCAGGGCCGCGATCGTATCGACGGTGCCGGTGTCGGCCTTGCCGTGGTTCGAGAAGCGCGCGAAGAGGGGAAGCGTGTTGAGGAAGGAGTTGTTGCCCAGGAAGACCGTGTGGTACCCCGCCGCCTGCGCGAGGTGGCTGACGGCGAGGTTGGCGCGGGAGTAGAGGAGGGGCAGGGGCGTGCCCTGCGGCGTGAAGCGCCCCGCCTTCAGCGGGTCGACCCGTGCGAGGTCGCGCCCGGTGAGCAGCGGCCAGAGCCCGGCCTGGGTGTGGGCGCCCGCCGAGACGGCCTCGGCGTAGCGGTGCCCCCCGCGCGCGAGAGCGACCATGGCGGGCACGATGCGGTCGGCGTCCTTGCCCTCGAGCATGTCCCCGCGCATCGCGTCGCAGACGGTCAGGACGATCCAGCGGGGCCGCGGATCGCTGCCCTCCGCCTCCGGCGACAGGACGCGCGGTTCTCCGACGGAGACCGGGCCTCCCTCGGCCTGGAAACACAGCGTTCCCCTACCCGTGGGCAGCGGAAGGTCCGTGGAGGGCAACTCGGGCTCGGCGGGCGGCGAGGCGTCGGCCGTCGCTTCCCAGGCCGGCCCGGCCTGCGGGCTCCACCGAAGCCGCAGCCGGGCGGGGCCGCCCGCGCTGATGGCCGTTGCCTCGAACCGCAGGCGGCTCTCCGGCTCGAGGTCGAGCGGCGTCGTGCACCAGGCGTCGCGCTCCCACAGGACGAGGGCGAGCGTCGCCTCGTCCGAGACGCCGCCGAACGTGCGGCTGACGAGCCGCGCGGCCTCGGGCGTGCGCCAGGGGAGTGTCGCGACCGACACGTTGCCGAACTCCCCGCGCCGGCCGATGCCGCCGTCCGTCGACGAGCCTCGCCCGTCCCACAGCATCTGGAGCAGGTCCACGGTCCGGCGCAGGGGCCGGGTGACGTGGCCGCCCTGGGGACGGTACCGGGCAAGGGGGATGTCGATCACGCGCCGGTCCACCTCAGTGGGAGGTCCCTTCCGGGGTCCGGGCGCTTCCGCGCCGGTGACGGAAGCGACGAGCGTGAGGATCAGTGACAGAAGAAGCGTTGCCTGCACGCGCCTCACGCTAGCAACTGGTCTCATCTCTGTCCACCGGCCGCCCGCCCCCCCGCGCAAGCCAGGCGGCGGCAGCGAGGGCGAGGCCGCTCAGCAGGAGCGCGGTGGCGAGACCCGGGGGCCGGTAGGCCATCTCCACCCGGCTGCGGCCGGGGGGGACAGGCACCGAGCGGTGCCCTCCGCGCGCGCCAAGCGGGGCAGGACGTCCGTCGACGCGCGCGGTCCAGCCCGGGGCCCAGCCGTCGCGCAGCACCACCTCCGCGGGTCCGTCCGACTCGACGACCAGGACGACGCGGTTCGCGCCGAAGACGGTCTCGACGACGCGCGCCGGGCCCAGGGCCTCGGCGCGGGGACGGGGGTCCCGCAGCCGGTAGACGTGCACGGCGACGGGCGCGATGCGCTCGGGCGCGAGCACGCTGTCCGGCTCGAGCTCGGGGTGGGCGAGCGGGTCGACGGAGAGGACGAAGCGCACTGCCGCCTCGCGCAGGCGCGGCAGGATCGCGTCGAGGTCGCGGCACGACGCCTCGGTGGGGGAGAAGACCCGCTCGCCGGGGACGAGCATCGTGAGGTCGGGGCTCAGGGCAGTGGGCACGCCCAGCGGGACGTTGAAAGCGGGGGTCAGGGTCTCCAGGAGGAGCGCGAAGCTCCACGCCTCGTGCTCCGTGCGCCGGGCGAGCCGTGCCGCAAGGTACCGCGGGCTTTCCTCGACACTGCAGCTGAAGACGCGGCCCTCCCGGAAGGACGCGAGGCGCACCTCGAGCTCGGGCGAAGGCCGGAAGAAGGTCGGGGTCACCATCGGGTTGAGACCGGCCCCGGTCCGGAGCAGGTCGGCGGCGAAGAGGGCGACCACCATCCCCGCGGCCCGGGGGGCGGCGAGGGCCGGCCGCAACGCCAGCACGGCGACTCCGGCCACGGCCAGCGCGACGGCGCCCCCGAGGGCCGCGTCGCCCAGGACCCGCGCGAGGAGTGCGGCCCGGTCCTCGGCGGCGAAGCCGGGGGGGAAGAAGCCCGCCGCGAAGGCGGCGGTCGCGGCCGGCACGAGGCGCGGCAGGAGCGGCGTCAGCAGGAGCAGCGCGCCGGCGCCGCCCGCGAAAACGGCGAGCCGCCGCCACGGACGCCGCTCGGCGGCGCTCGCGAGGGAGGAGAGGCCGAGGGCCGCGAGGAGGGCGACGGCGAAGTGGGCGGTGTAGAACGCCTTCACCGGAAACCGGACGAGCCGCAGCGGGGGCAGCGCGTCCACGACCGGCGCGAGCCCCGCCCAGCGCCCGACCGACACGACGAGGCCGAGCGCCACGAGCACGGCGAGGCGGCGGGCGAGCGGGTGGTCGGAGCCGGCGCCGACCGCGGCCACCGCCAGGGCGGCCGCGCCGAGGTAGAGGCTCAGGACGTAGGGGAAGCCCCGCGGGAAGAAATTCTGCCCCCACCACTCGCCCGCGAGATTGGAGAGGTTGCCGTAAAGCCCGCCGACGAGCGTCTGGACGAGCGTGAACGGGTGGACCGAGTGGGCGAGCACGACGTCCGTCGGGAAACCCTGCCCGCGCGCGCTACCGGCCACCTGGCTCGAGACGAGCAGCAGGACCGGCGCCGCGATCGCCACGCCCAGGCCCACCCCCAGCGCGAGGCGCCCCCAGCTCCGCGCCTCGCGAGCCCGCCGCCCGCGCGCGCCGAGCACGACCCCGAAGACGAGCGCCTGGGCCACGATCTCGACGCCGGTCGTCGAGAGGGCGACGGCCAGGACCAGCGCGGTCGCGGCGGCGGCGCGCCGGGAGCCTCCGCCGAGGACGCGCACGAGGCCGAGCACGAGGAGGGGCGCCCAGGCGGCGGCCTGGAGGTGGACGTAGAGGTTGAGGCTGGAGAGCAGGAAGCCCCCGAGGGCGTAGACCAGCCCGCCGCCGACGGCGGCGACGCGGCCGAGCGAGAGCCCCCGAGCGAGCGCGAAGAAGCCGAGGGCGGCCAGGGGCACGTGGAGGGCGAGGACGGCCGAGAGGCCCGCCTCGTCGGGGCGGAGGAGCTGGAGGAGGTCGATCGGGTACCCGAGCGCGGGAAGGGAGAGCGGGACGCCTTCGTGAACGAGCGGGTTCCACAGCCGCACCTCGCCCGCCGCGAGCCCCTGCAGGGCGAAGCGCCGCACGGGAAAGAAGTAGAGCGAGAGATCCCGGAAGTAGAAGCTCGCGCCGGAGAAGAGCCCGCGCAGGAAGGGGGCGAGGGCCACGAGGGCCACGAGGCCGCCACCGAGCCAGTCGAGCCTTCGGCCGTCCCCCACCGGAGCCGCCACGCGCCTCAGCCGATCGTCCGCACCGGGCGGGCGGGGACGCCGGCGACGAGGGTGCGCGGCGGGACGTCGGCCGTCACCACGCTGCCCGCCGCGACGAAGGACAGCTCCCCGACCCTGATCCCGGGCAGGACGATCACGTTCGCCCCCAGGAACGAGCCTCTCTCGATCACCACCGGCGCCGCCATTGCCGGGAAGCCGGCCTGCAGCGGGTGGTCGCGGTAGCCCACGTTCGTGTGGGTGAGGATGAGCACGCGCTCGGCCAGGGTCACCTGGCGCTCGAGCCGGACCCCCTCCGCGAGGTCCACGAGGCACTCGTCGCCCACGA
>Ga0315273_10013754_pt1 | contig 10420 bp, 2 predicted proteins | sample YL17G02_0_MG_FD_205753 | JGI IMG/M metagenome (GOLD analysis project Ga0315273, IMG submission 205753) | Sediment microbial communities from Yellowstone Lake, YNP, Wyoming, USA - YL17G02_0 | ecosystem: Environmental > Aquatic > Freshwater > Lake > Sediment | place: USA: Wyoming | collected... | reverse complement strand
TCGGCGTCCTTGCCCTCGTCGATGGAGCCGACGAACGTGTCCACGCCGTGCTGCCTGGCCGCGTTGATGGTGATGAGCGCCAGCGCTTCGTCTTCGCTCAACCCGTAGTCCAGCAACTTGGCGGCCTCATGGGCCATGTGGAGGAACCCGGCGCCATCGGTGCCGATCGACACCGAGACGCCGTGCTTGACGAGGATCGAGATGCCCTGCGGGATGGCGTCCCAGGACTCGACCTTCGTGCCCATGAGGTCGAAGCTCGCCACGGCCGCGCCGTGCCTGGCGATTTCGCTGGCGATCTTGTAGGCCTCGGCCCCGTGCTCGAAGCGGCCGATCCGGAAACCAAACTCCTCGGCCGTGTGCATCACCTGCAGCATCTCGTCGGCGCCGTACGCGTGCGCGAGCACCATGCGCTTGCCCGTGAGTACTTCCACGAGCGGCTCGAGTGTCAGGTCGCGCCGCGGCGGCAGCAAGGGCGGGTGCCCCGCGGCCTTTGCCTGCTCGTACTGATCCCACTCGCGCTGGTAGTCCCGTGCACTCGCCAGCGTCTCGCGAATCACGTCCTGGACGCCCATGCGGCTGGCGGGGAACCGCCGCGCGACCCCGGCGGCGGGCGAGGTGCCGCGGCCTTTGGGATTGGTGCCGAGCGCGATCTTGAGGGTCGGCGTGGCGCCGGCCACGACGAGGTCCTTGGCCTCCTTGCCCCACCGCATCTTGATCAGCACGTTCTGTCCGCCGATGGGATTGACGCTGCCGTGCATGGTGTTCACGATCGTCACACCGGCTGCCAGCGCCCGATAGAGCTCGACGTCGGTGGGATTCAGCACGTCCTGGATGCTGGTCATCGACGTGACGGCGATGGTCGCGTCGTTGTGCGCGTCGCTCCCGATGTGGTTGTGCGTCTCGATGAAGCCCGGGGTGACCCACTTGCCCGTGGCGTCCACGATGGTGGCCTGCGGACTCGCCTTCAGGTCCTGGCCAATCGCCGCGATCTTGCCGTCGCGCACGAGGATGGACGTGTTCTTGAGCGTGCCGTGCGTGGCGGTCATCACCGTCGCGTTCTTGATCAGCCATTCCTTGGCGACGACCGGCGGCGGGAAGAACGGATCGATGGCGGCGGCTCCGGGCTTGACGACCGCCGGAGTGCCCAGGGATTTCGCCGTCTTCGGCGCCACCATTGTCGGGACCGCCGGCGTGGCGGACGACCCGGTCCTGGTTGCCAGCGTACGTTCCCGACCACCCACGAACACCGACGTGAGCTGCGCCTGATCGTCGAACAGGTCGCGGTCGGCCACGATGAGGTTCGCGATCTTGCCCACCTCGATGCTGCCCAGATCGCGCTCGACACCCAGGATCTCGGCGGCCGAGAGCGTCGCCGCGCGGATTGCAGCGTCGCGGGTGAGCCCCCTGGTGACCGTCAGGCGCAGGTTCGCCATGAACTCCGGGCCGCTCTTCAGACCGTCCGAGGCGAACGCGAAGCGGACACCGGCTCGGGCCAGTTCCCTGGGCGCCTCGGGCGCGTGGTGGCGGAAGCGCATCTCCTCGTAGGTCTCTTCCGGCGCCGCGCGTCCGGCCGTCTGGACGAACTGCGCGGTTTCGCCGAGGACAATCCTCTTCTTCTGCGGAAAGTCCAGGCTGATCAGGACCGGCAGCTTGGCGGCCTTGAGCGCGTCGGCATGTTCGGCCGCTTCGTAGCCCCCGGCCACCACGCAGCTGACGTGGTATTGTCCGGCCAGATCGAGGACGCGCTGCACTTCGCGCTCGGCCTGAGCGGGCACGATGAGGGGCATGGTGAGGTCGGCCACCGGCCGCAGCGCTTCGAGGGCGCGCGTCGGTTCGGCGTAGGCGATCGCGCCGAGCCCGGCGGGCGCGACCGCGCTGGCCTTGGCGTAGTGCTGCGTGTCGAGGACGGTCTGCTTGATGTGCGACCAGACGCTGAGGAGCGCGCCGGGGTACAGGCCGCCCGGGACCGGCATGCCCGCTCGGCGCGGGGCACTCAGTGTGCGCAGGGCGATGCGCATGCCGACCGATGGCCGCACGACTTTGGGCGAAGCCGCCTCGCCGTCGAGCGTGACCACCGAGGTCTGGCCTTCGAAGATCCCGCGATTCGGCGAGATGTGCAGCGTCAGGATGCCGGCGTCTCGCCAGGATGCATACGTGGCTGGGTCCGTGTCGAGCTGATCGGCAGCCTTGACGTGCGCGAAAAACCCTCCGCCGTCAGGGCCGGCATGGTCGGGCGGCGGCGCCTGCCCCCCACTCTGACTGGCGGCCGTGGCCGGCGGGCGCTTCAGCCCTTGCTCGGTCAGGGCGTCAATCAGGGCCGGGTACAGATACGACCCCTTCAGATTCACGACCGTCGCATCGGACGGCACCGCGACCTTCGTGCCCACCGCCACGATTCGACCGGTTCTGATGAGGACCGTTGCACCGGGCAGCACCTGGCCGTTCCCCACCACGACGACGGCACCCGTGAGGGCCAGGGTCGGGGCGTCGGCCCGGCCGGCGGCCGCGCCCGGCCCCTGGGTCGAGAGCGCACACACGGCAATCGCACAGAGCAGCTTTCGCACCATGGCGTTCCTTCCGTCCTTCGGACTTCTGGTTCCCTCACGCGGGGTTCGGGGCCGCCGGCGCGGGCCGGCGTGCGAGCCAGAGTATACGATATAGCATATTCTCTTGCTCGACCACGCCATGGCCCCAGCCCCGAAGGAGACACCCGTGAACGCGAGTCAGCCCACATCATCCGAGGCCCCGTCCGCCCGAGCACGCCCCGCAACCTGACTGACGCGATGATGCAGGCGGTGGCGATAGGCGGAGGCTTCGTCGGTATCAACTTCATGAGCGTGTATCCCGACGACGAGGCGTGGCGGGAGCACGGCAGCCGGCGGCAGTTCCACGTCCCGTCCGTGTCCTGGGAACGCATCCTCGATCACATCGATCACGCCGTGACCCTCGTCGGGGTGGACGCGGTCGGTCTCGGTCCGGACTTCTACGATTGCGCGATGCCGGCAGGGATGGAGGACTGCACGGGGTTCCCCCGCCTCACTGAGGGACTGCTGGCTCGCGGATACCGGGAAGCCGACGGCGTGAAGATCCTGGGCGCGAACATGCTGACGGTGATGGCACGCGTGGAGGCCGTCGGGCACGCGAGGACTCGGGACGCTGATGGATTGAACTAGCGCGCGGCAGACGGCCGAGCCTTCGGCACGGGGAGCGGCTTGCGCGGCAGCCGTTCGTCGCGCATGGCGGTCTGGTACGCGATGCTCGCAACCACGACCGCCATCAGCAACGGGTGCCGCTCGGGCGGCGCCCGCACAGCCGCGGCGCCATATCGTATATACTGCGCCCCGAATTGCTCGTGCTCCGGCCATCGAGCGGTGGACCCCGAGCTCCGACCCCGTGAGAGGACTGATCGCTGGCGCCGGCACGGCCGGCAGCGTCTCGATTCTTGCTGCGCCGATGTGGAGAGCCATCCATCAGTCTCCCGGCGGGGCCGGTATGGCGGACGTGGCGATCGGGAAGCAGAGGCGTCTCATCGCGCGGCGGCGGCGGCGCGGTTTGGGCGTGGAAGAAAACGGGCCGGAGGGCGAGCGTTTCGAGGAGGTGATGGCGTGATTGGAGTTCCGTCGCTCAAGAAGCTGTTAACCCGCGCGGGCGCCACAGCGCTTCTTTGCAGTCTGGCGTCGCCGGCGCTGTCGCAGGTGTGGCCTGATGGACGTCCGATCCGGCGGCTCGATCGTCTCACGGTCGCCGCGCAGTGGAATGGTCTTCCCGAGCGGCGCTGGGCGGGGCCCTCGATTTGGGGCAATCGTCTCCAGGACTGGATCGTCCGGAACGGCAAGTTGATCTCCGATTCCGCGGACCGACTGCCCTGCCGGACCGCGCACTTGCTGACCTACCAGCTCGGCAACAGGCGAGAGCCATTTAGGTTGCGGACCATCGTCAGATCGAAACGAGGCTCTGAACAGGCGGGGTTCGCCGGCTTTCTGGTCGGCGCGGGCGAAGGCCGGCTGGACTACCGTGGTGCCGCGCTCGTTCACTACTTGCCGGGCAGAGGCGGCGGCATCCTCGCCGTGCTGGACGGCGACAGTGGCCGGCTGGTCTTTCGCGACATGTCCGCGGAGACCAATGCCGCCGTGTACCCGCCGCTGGCGGGCCAGCAGTCGGTGGAGCCGGGGCACATCGATCTGACGGCGCAGACGATATCGCTCGAACTGGAAGGCGTTCCCTCTCGAGACGGCGCATACGACGTGCATCTCACGGCGTGGGACGCGGAATCCTCCCGGCTATTGGGCGCCGCTGAAATGCACGGCATCGATGCGGCGAGGCTGCTGGGCAATGTCGCACTGGTCTCGCATAGTGCAGGCCGGGATGTCGTTCACGAATTCGATTCGTTCGAGGTCGGCGGCGGCCGCCTGGTCCATCACCCCGAGCAGGCGTTCGGCGCCATTGCGGGCACGCTCTACAGCGTCTCCAACGGCGTGCTGAAGCTCTCGGCGCAGTTCATGCCCCTTGGCGTGAAAGCGACCGTCCCCGCGCCGTCAGGGCCGGCGGGAACGCCCCCCGCCGTTGGGCGCGCGAGCAGGATGCGCCTCCTCGCGAATCTGGAACGGAAGACCGCAGATGGAACGTGGACGGTCATAGACGGCCCGAAGGCCGTCATCGGCCCTGACTTCTACGTGCCGTTTCGCGTTGAGGGGTGGAACGCCACACGCGACGCGGAGACCCGCGTGGTCTTCCGGGACGTCGATGGCACACGATACGAATACGCGACGCACGTGACGCGCGACCCCACCGACAAACCCACCGTCAGTCTTGCTGGGTTTACGGGCATGGGCCCGCTCGGCCGGGTCGCGTCGGCGTCAGGACCCAACCCGGGGCCAGGCGAGATCTTGATCGGACGGTGGACGGCGGCGAACATCTGGATGCCTTTCGCGGATGCCGTGCGCGCGGTCGGGAAGCAGGGCGTGGACATCCTGTGCTTCACGGGCGACCAGATCTACGACACCAAGCCGACCCGGGCCGACGATGCGATCGAACCGCACGAGGACTACCTCTACAAGTGGTTGCTGTGGCACTGGTCATTTCGGACTCTGACCAACCACCTGCCGTCCATCGTCCAACCCGACGACCACGACGTCTTCCACGGGAATCTCTGGGGATGGGGAGGCAGACTGAACCTTACGGGCACCAACGACGACGGCGGATACCTGCGTTCGCCCTACTTCGTGAACATGGTGCATCGCGTGCAGGCCGGTCACCTCCCGGACCCGTACGATCCGACCCCCGCATTGAACGGCATTAGCAACTACTACACGCACTTCACGTGGGGCGGGGTCGGCCTTGCCGTGCTGGAGGATCGAAAGTTCAAGACGCCGCCCCAGATCGAGGATTCGGCGAAACAGGTGCTGCTGGGCGAACGACAGGAGCGGATGCTGCGCGAGTGGGGCGAGGATTGGACGAACCAGCAGTTCAAGGTCGTCGTGAGCCAGACCGTCTACGCGTCGCTGCACGTGGGTTTCGAGGGGACAGTTACCGCTGATTCCGACACCGGCGGGTTTCCGAAGACGAAGCGGGACGAAGCGGTTCGCCTGTTTCGACGGTCCGGGGCGTTCGTGCTCGGCGGAGACCAGCACTTGGCGACGCTCTCACAAATCGGCGTGGAGGAGGCGACCGACGGCGTGTACCAGTTCTCCGTGCCGGCGATGGGTAACATCTTCTGGCGCTGGTTCTATCCGAACAAGCCCGGGCGGAATCCCCTGGCCTCTGCACCGGACTACACTGGCGAGTTCGCGGATGGCTTCGGCAATCCCTTCCGTATGATTGCCGTGGCCAATCCAGAGCGCCGGTCGCTGCTCAGCCAAGAACTCAGGCAGCGGTATCTGATTCCAGCCGCCGAGGCGGCCAGTGGTCGGGTCGACCTGGTCCGCGCGTCGCAAGGCGATGGGTATGGCGTGGTGCGCTTCCACAAGGACACGCGGACGGTGACGGTGGAGTGCTGGCCGCATGCGGCGGATCCGGAGCGGGGCGACCAGCAGTATCCCGGCTGGCCGCACTCCATCGCGTTCGACGAACTCGATGGGCGACGCCCCGTCGCCTGGCTGCCCGATCTCGATCTCTCCCTGGCGCCGGGCGCGGTGATTCAGATTCAGGATCAGAGCACGGGAGACATCGTCAAGATCACGCGCGCCGGCGCCGGAAGCTACTCGCCCGGCGTCTTCAAGGCCGAGTCGCTCTACACACTCCGCGTGGGCCAGCCGGAGCGCGATCGTTGGTGGACGGCAAAGGACTTGACACCTGCGGCCACGCGAGGCGAACGGACGTTGCGGGTCGAGTTGAAGTGAACACCGGCGCGAGCGCGGGATTGTCGGAGCCACGGACTGCTCGGCCGCACTCGTCACGAACAGGTCGGGTTCGTGAACAGTGCGCCGCGGGGGCGGGTGTTGAGCGCTCGACGGCTTCGACGCGGTGCTTCGCACCTTGATCGGGGCCAGGCCGCGGGTCCCGATCAGTTCGTCTCCTTCTTCTTCTCCGTCGGCTTCGGTGGGCGCGGCCTGTTCACGCTCAGGCTGACACCGCCCTGGAACGCCGTGCCCTTGCGCTCGACCGCCCCGTGTCCCGACGCGTAATAGTCCAGGACCGCCTCGTCCCAGGCCAGCCCTGCGCTGCACACGAGGTGCAGCCAGTCGCCGCTGGCGGTCTCGTCCGGCGCCTCGGTGGTGCCGTCCCACACGGTCACGTTGGGGAAGTTCCGCATGTAGCTGTTGCCCGATGCGCCCGGCTTCAACCCCTTGATGTCGGTGTACGTCAGCACGCCGTCGGCGAAGTTCAGCTTGAACCGCGTCTGGTCGAACGCGAACGTGTAGCGCCGGTAGCGATCGTACGCACGCGCGTTCAGCGCCCGCACCTCGGGCACGGCGTTGATCGCCTTGGTGATCACATCGCGAATGCGAAACGCCTCGTCCTTGTGGCGGGGGTGCTTCGGATCATCCAGCCAGTCGAAACGCGGCTGCCACCACCCCCGCATTGTCCAGTAGTCCCGCGTCTCGACGATGCGGCTGCGCACCCAGGGCGCGTACTCGGAGAACATCTGGATCCACTCATGGGACGGATACCCGTGCCCGTCCATGACGACGTCGGGCAGCCACGCGCGAAACAGCCGCGGCCGGACGCGCCCCTCCGGGTAGATCCCGTCCTGGGCCCACTGGCCTTGGGTCATGTTCACGCCCAAGGCCCCGTTGTAGGCGGCATGCAGGATGTAGTGGGGTGTCAGCTTGATCAGCTCCGAGTCGAGCCGCGCGCCGTCGACGTTCGTGACCGGGAGGATGACCACGTTGACATGGTCGAGAATCCGCCGGCGGGCGGGGTCGGTCAAAAGCCGCTCGGCCAGCTTCAGGATGTGGCTGGTCGCCGAGACCTCGTTGCCGTGTTGACGCCCGGTGTACATCAGCGTCGGTTTGAAGGTCGTGGCTTTTGCACGCGACCAGTGAGAGGCCGCAACCGGCGACATGATGTCCATGGCCCAGATATCCTGCCCCAGGTAACTCTCGCCGGCCTTGTAGACCGAGGCTTCCGGCGCAGACGCCATTCGCGCCAGCACGCCGTACGCCTCGTCGGGCGACATCGGCGTCTCCCACTGGACGAGCGGCATCCCTGACGCGGCTTTCGCCGCGGGCCGGTCGCGCGAGACGTCAGGCCATGCCGCCGGCGTGCCGTTGGGGGCAAGTGTCACGGCGCGGTCGGCCTTCGGGTCTGGCTCGTACTGCCACCCGGCGGTGACCGAGATGGCCCCGAGGTCGTGATACGCGAGCGCGTCGCGATAGAGGCCGGCCGCGCGCAGCGCCTGCACGTTGGCCACAATCGCCGCGACCTCCTCGGCCGACATCATCTGCTCGACCTTCTTCTCGCTCGCCTTCAGAATGAGCGCGTCCCACTCGTCTTTGTCTGTGTCCACCTCGACCCGCAGATCGAGTCGAGTCAGGCCGGGCCGGCCGGCGCGCACGACGGCCCCCAGCGCGGCGGGATTCTGGAGCGCCACCTTCGGGACGTCGAGCCGGGCGCTGGCTGGCTTCTGTCCACGGACGGTGTAGTCGACGACGACGCCCGGACGGGGCGACGCGAATCCGGTCAGCGTGATACGCGCGTGTCCTGTGGTGGCGTCCGTCTTCGGCCGCACGAGCGGAATCACGCGGCCCACGAACTGGAGCGGCGCGCCGCCGGTGAAGCGTCCCAGCACCTCGAAGAAGTGCAGCGTGTTGAAGTAGATCTCCTCGTGGAGGGACTCCATCGGCGCGATCCGCTCCTGATCCACGCCCAGCGGCTCGTCCGGTTCGCTCAACGACACATCGACGCGCAATTCGCCGAAGAACGGCGCGTCCTCGGGCATCGGCTTTCCCTCGGTGAGCGTCATCACGTACTCGTAGAGGGCGGGCAACGTCTTCGACTGAAAGTGATCCCAGAAGCGCTCGGGGTCGGTCTCGATCCGCTGATCGATGACCGGACGGCCACCAACCGATGCGGTCACCCACCCGGTCGTCACCCGCACCTTTTCATAGTTCGGGAACTGATCGAAGAAGTTGCGCACGACGACGTGCGGCTCGAACGCCTGGTGGAAGAGGGTCCTGCCATCGATGCCGGTCGCGGTCACCTCGTAGGCGGGCGCGCCGATCGGCGCCTTCTCGAAGTGGATGTGCGACAGGTCGAGCGGCAACTCGCGCGCGAGGATTTCGTCGATCGGGTAGATCTCGAGGAGCCAGCGCGTCGGCGCGTAGGTGGTCTGGTACTTCCACTCGGCCGGCGGCCCGATCTCCGCAAATCGGATCGTGAGATCCCCGACCGTCTTGCCGGACAGAGCCGGGCGGACCACATCGTAGAGCCAACTGTACCCTTGCTTGTACGCCGACAGGATCGTGACGTTCGTGCCCGCCTCGGCTGCCCCGGCGGCCAGCAACGCCTCGCGCGCCTCGCGTCCGATGCGCGCCCGCACATCGGCCGGCTCGCTTAGTCGCGCCTCGAGGACGACCGGCTGCCGCTTGCGGACCGCGGGGATGACCCGCGACCGAAAGGCGCGCCAGAACTCGTCTACTTCCGAGGGCACGTCGAACTCGTCGGTCAGCACGCCCTTCGCGTGCTCGACGTCGAGCGCTCCCACGTCGACCTGGAGCGGCGTCGCCCCCAGAACGGCGGCGGCCCGCCGCCGGACGACCTCTTTGAGTCCGGGCGCTGGACGCTCGACGTAGACGTGCACGGCCGCCGATTCGAGATCCTTACCGGCGAGTGTCGCCGCAAGTCGATCGAGTTTGTACAGGGCCGTGGCCGCCTGGCCTATCGGCGAGAGCCCCGACAGGCAGCGCCGCACGTCCTCCTCGACGTCGTCGAGCGTGGTCCGGTCCTTGCCGCGCGCGTGGAGGTTGGGCCATCGCTCGGCCATCTCGTGCAGCGCGGCCCTTACTCCGTCCGCGTCACCTCCGGTCACGACGACCGCGCTTCTGTCGCCGAAGGCCTTCTGGACGATTTGGATCAGACCCTCGCCGGGCTGGAGCGCGTGGACGTCCACCTTCCCGGCCTTCGCGAGCCGGTCGATCAGCGGGTGTCCGGCGCCGATGAGCACCAGCGTCGGCTCCGACTCCGGCTTCTCGATCGAGGAGGCCGGCACGACCAGCGGAAACGACACGCCGGTCGATTCAAGGCCTATCCTGGCCGCCAGGTCGATCACCGGCTCGATCCCGTTGCCGTGGGGGACCAGGACGGCGTCAACGCGGTCGGGAACCAGGTTGCCGTCGCTGTCGCCGAGCAGACCTGCGTTCGCATAGAGCGACGACAGGTCCAGGCCATCCTTCGCCCCGCCTCCCGGTCGCCGGCCGAGCACGGTTTCCGGCGGCGGCCCCGCCCGCGGGACGTCCACGACCGTCTGTCCGCTGGCCGACTCGGTCACGATTCGTACCCGGACCGTTCCGACACCCGCGTAGGACAGCGGCGGCGGCGCGGCGCCGCCAATCGCCGCCTTCGCGCTCCGTCCAGCCAGCATCTGCCTGAGCGCGGCCTCGGCCAGCAACTCGGTGGCGCGCGAGGCGACCCTCGCTTCCAGAGTGATGAGGTCGAGCCCGGAGGTGGCAGCCCGCGTGCGCACGAGCGAAACGCGCACGGGGCCGATCTCGATGGCCTTGGAGCGCAGGAACGCCCGAAGGTCGGCCGCGACCGCCGCCAGCGTCGGCCCGGTGGGATCCCAGAGGTGCGGCAGGCGACCTGCGAGCGTCTCTGCTGCTGCGCGCAACCCGTCGTCATCCGCAGCGACCACGGCGACGCCCGGCGTGCCGCCCACGCGCACCATCGCCACGGCGCCCTCGCCTGCCCGAAGGGTCCCGGCAGCAACGTCCTGAACCGAAAGCCCGGCGCGCGCCGCGCCGGCGAAGCCAATCACGATGGG
>Ga0315273_10013753_pt1 | contig 10421 bp, 7 predicted proteins | sample YL17G02_0_MG_FD_205753 | JGI IMG/M metagenome (GOLD analysis project Ga0315273, IMG submission 205753) | Sediment microbial communities from Yellowstone Lake, YNP, Wyoming, USA - YL17G02_0 | ecosystem: Environmental > Aquatic > Freshwater > Lake > Sediment | place: USA: Wyoming | collected... | reverse complement strand
AACGAGCGGCTCATCGCGCCGCCGCGGCGCCGGCGCGGGCGCGGGCGCCGAAGATCTGCTGGATCGCTTCCGTGCGGTAGGCGAAGATCTCCTCGAGCTGGGCGCGCACTCGGAGGCGGTGCGCGATGCGTCCGAGCACGCCGAAGGGCAGCGCGTAATCCACGTGGTCCTCGATGATCACGGTGGAGCCGCGCTGCGAGAAGCGGTGCGTATGGAGCCAGGTCCGGTAAGGTCCCTTCTCCTGCATGTCCTGGAACTCGGAGCTCGGGCGCCAGCGCGTGATGCGCGTGACCCAGCGCAGCGTGAAGAGGCCCCAGCGGATCCGGTACTCGATGCGGCTGCCCTCGCCGAGCGCGGACGGCGCCTCCCCGTGGATGCGGAAGGAGAGCCAGGCAGGAGTGATCCGGGCGAGGTTGGCCGGGTCCGAGAAGAAGGCAAAGAGTTCTTCGAGGGGCGCCTCGATCTGCTGTGTCCGGTGGAGCGAGTACATGGCCGCGAGCGTATCGGATCCGCCGGGGCGCCCGCCGGCTTGTCGAGGAACGCGCCCGCTAAGGCAGCGGTTGCAGCCCGAAGAGCGGCAGCGTGACCACGTTGTGCAGGCCCGGCGTCGCGCGGACGATGAAGGGCACCGCGTTGACCACCGTACCGACGGTCGCGCGATCCCCGTGGAAGCCCCCTGCGACCGTGACGTGCAGGGGAGGGTCGCCATCGATGTCGATGCGGTCTGCCGGTGACGCCGCGCCGACGGCCATGGTCAGGTCGAGCGAAACCAGGACCTCGTCGCCCGCCTGCACCAGGGCGACCTGGTGGAGGCCGAGCACGTGACCGGGGGCCACGCCGTCCGTTTCCTTTTCCGCAATGACTGGCGCGATCGTCTCGGTGATCTCGCCGATGGGCAGGCCCAGTCCGAGCGCGATAAGGGCCGCCGACTCGGAGAGCCCCACGTGGCCGAGCTTTTTCGCAGCCACGCCTGCGGCGAAATCGGCCGGCGTCATTCCCGCGCCGACCTTGGCCCGCAGCGGCCCGCGGCGCTTGGCCGCATCGACGACGCGCGTGACCTTCACCGAATCGACCCTCACGCAGGCCGAAGCGACGGCGAGGACGAGCCGGTCCATGACGAGGCCGGGGTTGACTCCCGTCCCGAGGACGGCGACGCCCTTCTCCTTCGCCTTGCGGTCGATCTGACGGGCCATCGGCAGGTGGCGCAACTCCGGGTAGGAGAGCTCCTCGCACGTGGAGACGATGTGAAATCCCGCGGCGATCGCCTCTTCGATCTGCGGCAGGACCGCGTGGAGGCGGGATCCGGTGCAGAGCAGAACGACATCGGACGTCCCACGCGACGCCGCGGTCTCGGCGTAGAGCGCGGCTGCGCTCGGGCGGATCGCGACGTTCGGGAAGGCCCCGTCGAGCAGGGCCGACATGGGCTTGCCCGCCTTGCCGGGCGCCGGGTCGGCGGCCCCCAGCAGCTCGATGTGTGCGCGCCCGGCAAGGGCCTTTCCGACTTCGATGCCAATGGGGCCGAGGCCGATCAGAACGGCGCGGGTCTTGTGCGGATTGCTCATGGCGCCGGGATTCTAATGGACTCGCCGCCGTCTTCCGCACTCCGATCCGAAACGCCCGCGAGCAGAACGAGCGCGATGACCATGAACACGGCCAGCGACGCCACGGCGAGGCGGTACGCGAGCTCGAAGCCGAGGGGGCGGGAGAGCCCGTCCACGATCGCCGCCCACACGAGGGGACCGACGATCGCCGCCGCGCGCGCCGAGAGCGCGAGCAAGCCGAAGAACCGACCCGCTTCGCCGGCGGGAACGAGCTGGAGGAGCAGAGGCCTTTCCGCCGACCAGATCCCGCCGAAGGCGAGGCCGACGACCACGCCGCCCACCCAGAAGCCGGTGAGCGAGGGCGAGAGGGCGATGATCAGGAGCCCGACGATCCATCCGACGAGGACGAGCATGAGCGTGCGGCGGGGGCCGAAGCGATCGCTGGCGCGGCCCGCGAGGTAGGCCCCGACGATCGCGGGAAACGTGAGGGTCACGAAGAGCCGGATCTCGCCGCCGGCCGGAAGCCCCAGCACTGCGACTGCGTAGAGCGCCATGAACGCGATCGCGGTCCCGAGGCCGTCCTGGTAGAAGTAGGACGCCACGACGAAGCGTCGCAGACCCGGAAAGCGCCGCGCCTCGCGCAACGCCGCGGCGAGCTCGCTCGCGAGGGAGGCCAGACGAATGCGCGGCCCCGATCCAGCCGGACGCGCGCCGTGGTCGCGGCAGAAGAAGAAGAGGGGCAGCGAGAAGAGGAGAAAGAGCACGGCCGTCGGCGCGAAGGCGGCCTGTCGGCCTCCAGCGGTCAGGAACCCCCCCGCACCCGTGACGAACGGGCCCACGAGCAGCACGCCGGCAATTGAGCCCACGTAGCCCACCGCGGTGCCGAATCCGGAGAGCCTGCCGCGCCCGGAAGGCGGCGCGAGGTCCGTGAGCATCGCGTTGTAGGGCGGCAGCGCGAGCTGGTAGGCCGTGTTCGCCACGGCGAAGGCCACGAGCAGGGCGAGGAGCGACGCGGCGCGCGGCAGGGGTGCATGCCCGAGGGGCCCGAGCGCGAGCGTTGCGGCAACGCAGGCAACCGTCAGTCCGATCACCCAGGGTTTGCGCCGCCCCGAGGCGTCCGAGACGGCTCCGATCCAGGGGGCCGCGACGAGCACCGCGACCGACGAGAGGCTCGTCGCGATCGAATAGGCGGTGTTCGATGCTCCCCTCTCCGTGACGATCCAGACGGCGAAGTAGAGCGTCACGATGTTCATCGAGAAGATCGTGTTCGCGAAGTCGTAAAGCGCCCAGCTCCAGCGTTCCCGCGCCAGTGTCCGGCGGGGCGTGTTGCGGCCGAATTCGCTCATGGGTCGAGGGGGAGGATACGCCCGGGTCCGCAAAGGAGGCCGGAATCGAAGTCGCGCCCCGCGGGTTAAGGGGGCATGGACAGAAGAAGTCTTTCGGCGCTGGTGCTCGTTTCCTGCCTCCTCATGGCCTCGTGCGCCACGACCACGAAGGACGCGGGGCTCGGGGCGCGCACCCTCGAGTGCGTGATCGATGAGAAGGGCCAGGAGGGGCCCTCGAGCGCCTCGGGCTATCGAGGCACGGGCAACTACTACATGGTCTTCGAGACCCGCGAGGGCCAGGCCACGTCGCGCTACCGCCTCGAGGTCACGCGCCAGCAGTGGCAGCGTTTCCAGGAGGGGCAGCGCGTCAAGATCACGCTCAACAACAACATCCTGGTGGACATCCGGGCCAACGACTGACGGATCCCCGCATCGTCAGAGGCCCTCGGGCCGGGGCCGGGGCCGGGCGGGGCCCGCGGGCGCGGGTTTCTGGCCCCTCGACCGACCGGCCCTCTTCCGATAGTCTCGCGCCCATGAAACCTCGCCGTTTTCGTTCTCTTCTGGTGATCGGGCTGTCCCTCCTGTCGGCCGCAGGGCCGCTTTCCGCGGCTCCCGACGACGACCCGCAGCAGGGTTCACCGCCGCTCGCGCGGCCGAAGATCGGCCTTGCGCTCGGCGGGGGCGGCGCGCGCGGCATGGCGCACATCGGCGTCATCCGGATGCTCGAGCAGCTGCACATCCCCATCGACTACGTCGCGGGCACCAGCATGGGCGCGATCATCGGCGGCCTCTACGCCTGCGGCTACACGCCGGACGAGATGGAAGCGCTCATCAAGAAGATCCCGTGGGCGACCCTCTTCGATGACGCCCCGGAGCGCAAGGATCAATCCTTCCGGACGAAGGAGGACGATTTCGAGCACCTGATCCCGCTGGAATTCGGGATCAAGAACGGCGGCCTCGTCCTGCCCCCGGGCCTGATCGCGGGAAGCAAGCTCGGCTTCGTGCTCAGCGGCGCCACGCTTCCGTGCTCCGGGGTCGGCAGCTTCGACAAGCTCCACATTCCCTTCCGCGCCGTCGCGACCGATATCCAGACCGGCGAGCCCTTCGTGATGTCGTCCGGCAATCTTGCCCGGGTGATGCGGGCCAGCATGGCGATCCCCGCGATCTTCACGCCGGTCGAGATCGACGGGCACCTGCTGGTCGACGGCGGCCTGTCTCAGAACCTGCCGGTGCAGACGGTCCAGGCGATGGGCGCGGACATCGTCATCGCGGTCAACGTCGGCTCGTCGGGGGCGGAGGTGGCTCCCAAGCCCGAGAGCGTGGGCGCGATGATCGGCCGCTTCATCGACCTGCCGCTCCAGCAGAACACCATGGCGTCGGCCCGGCTCGCCAACATCGTGATCACGCCGGACCTGACCGGGTACTCCTCCGCGGACTTTGTTCGCGGCGCCCGGATGATCCCGCTCGGCGAGAAGGCGACGCTCGCGGACGCGGCCAAACTGCAACAGTGGGCCGAGCCCGTCGCGGACTCGGCGGCCCGCCTGGCGGCCCACGGCACGATGGCGCCGACGCTGCCTGTCATCGACGCCATCGAGATCGATCCGGTGCCCGGAATGGATCCGCGGCGTCTCGCGTACCGCGTGCGCACGAAGACAGGGAAAGTTCTCGATACCGTGGTTCTCGGGCACGACCTGAAGCGCATTTTCGCCATGGGGAATTTCTCGGTCGTGAGCTATGCGATTGTCGAAGACGGCTCGCGGCATATCCTGAGAATCACCGCCACGCTGAAATCCTGGGGCCCGACGTTTCTCCAGCTCGGCCTCTCGCTCGCGACGGACTTCCAGCTCAATACCGCGTTTGGCGTCACGGCGCTGGTGAACGCGACCGAGATGAACAGCCTCGGCGGCCAGTGGAAGACGACCGCGACGTTCGGCAGTCCCCTCGATCTGGGGACGCGCTTCTTTCAGCCGCTCACGTATCGGGGCGAGGTGTTTCTCTCTCCCTACGCGGCCTGGATCCAGGACCTCGCCTACATCTTTCGCGACGGGGATGCGGTCGGCACGTACCAGCGCACACGCGGCGCGGTCGGCATGGACCTCGGCTACGAATTCGGAACCTGGGGAGAGCTGCGCGTCGGCTACACGCGCGCCTACGGCAAGGGGCGGCGCAAGGTGGGCGATCCGGGCTTTCCCGACGTCGATTGGAACGAGGGCGGCTGGACGGCCAGGATGAGAGTCGATCAGGTCGACAACGTCAATCTGCCGCACTCGGGGTATTTCGCGAACATCGACTACATCGCCAACCGGCAGGGCCTGGGGGGCACGGAGTCGTTCGATCGCTTCGACGCGCGGGGCCTCGGAGTGCAGACGATCGGCCGCTGGACGGGCCTGGCGAGGGTCTCCGGCGGCTCCGGATTCGGCACTCAGATCCCGTTCTATGACGAGTTCCAGCTCGGCGGCCTCTTTCAACTCTCGGGGCGGCCGGTCGGGCAGCTGACGGGAAACACCTACGCGATGGCTGCCCTGCTGCTCTACTACAAAATCTCCGGGGGCGGCGCGGTCATCAAGAACCTGTCGCTCGGTGTTTCGGCGGAGGCCGGAAATACCTGGGAGTACCGGGCCCCCGTGACCAGCGCCGGCATGCGGACGGCCGGCAGCATCTACCTCATCACCGACACGATCATCGGGCCGTTCTTCTTCGGATACGGACGGTCGGGCAGCGGGAACAGCGCGGCATACATGTACCTGAATCGCGCCTTTTAGCGCGTTCAGCGCGTAGGGGCTGGGGTTACCCCCGCCCGGGCGGCCGCCCCTACGACACCACCCTGATGACAGGCTCTTGGCCGGGGACCGTCAAAGCCGATTCAATCCGTCGAGGCCGGCCACCTTGTACGCTTCCGCCATCGTCGGATAGTTGAACACCGTGTCGCGGAAGTAGTCGATGGTGCCGCCGAAGGAGAGCACGGCCTGGCCGATGTGGATGATCTCGGTCGCGCGCTCGCCGAAAATGTGCACGCCCAGGAGCTTTCGCGTGTTGCGATCAAAAAGGATCTTGAGCAGCCCCGTGTCCACGCCGAGCATCTGGCCCTTCGCGAGCTCTTCGAACCTGGAGACGCCGATCTCGTAGGGAATCTTCTCGGCCGTCAGCTCCTGTTCGTTCCTTCCGACGATCGATATCTCGGGGATTGTGTAGATGCCGTACGGGATCGCCGACCGGGTCTCGCAGTACGTGCCGAACATGTGGCAGCTCGCCAGTCGCCCCTGCTCCATGGAGGTCGAGGCGAGCGCCGGGAAGCCGATCACGTCGCCGGCCGCGTAGATGTGCGGGGCGGACGTCTGGAAGAACTCGTTGACGGCAATCTTGCCGCGCGCGTCGGCCTCGATCCCCGCCGCCCCGAGGTTCAAGAGATCGCCGTTGGCGCACCGGCCGACCGTGTACAGGAGCGTGTCGCCGTGGATTTCCTTTCCGCTCTCCAGAAACGCCACGACCCGGTTCTTCTCGTCGTAGCCCACCCGTTCGACCTTCTCGCCCAGGCGGAACGCCGCGCCGCGCTGGCGCATGAAGTACATCAGCGAGTCGATCATCTCGCGGTCCACGAAATCGAGGACCGTCGGCCGGGCCTCGATGACCGTCACCTTGATGTTGAGCGCCGAGATCATCGACGCATACTCGAGGCCGATCACGCCCGCGCCCACGACGATGAGGTCTTTGGGCAGCATCTCCCCCCGCAGAAGCTGATCGGAGTCGATGATCCGCTTTCCGTCGAGCGGCACGGTCGGGCTGTGGGCCGGGCGGGTGCCGCACGCCACGAGGATGTGTTCCCCGCGCACGCGGGTCGGCCCCTCCACCGACTCGATCTCCAGGGTGTTGCCGTCGACGAACCGAGCGGTTCCCGAGAGCGTCGTGACGTGGTTGCGGTTCAACTGGGCGCGAACGACCTCCAGCTCGCGCACGAGAACCTTCTGCACGCGAAAGGCGAGGTCGGCGACCTTGATGTCCTTCGCCACGGTGTAGTCGCGACCGTAGAAGGTCCGCTCGCGGAAGCCGGAGAGGTACAGGATCGCCTCGCGCAGGGTTTTCGACGGAATCGTTCCGGTGTGCAGGCAGGCGCCGCCGACCATCTCCTTGCGATCGATCACCGCGACTTTCTTTCCGAGCTTGGCGGCCGCGATCGCGCCCTTCTGGCCGGCGGGCCCCGAGCCGATCACGACGAGGTCGTAGGTGGAAGCGTCCATGGCGTCAGCCTCTCACGGTCTGCCTGAAGATCGTGCTCAGGGATGGGCCCGCGGCTGCTTTCACGGAAGTTTCGGCCAGACTTCCCGGCCGGTCTCGGCAAAGAAGAGGCCGGCACGGGTGGGTCGGCCCGTGAGTCGCTCCCAGTACCTCCGGTAGATCGCGATCTGCGGCGTGTAAAACGCGACGATCCCATCGAGGTTCTCGCCCACCGTGTCGGACTTGTAGTCGACCAGCGTCCAGGTCCCGCTCTCCTCGAAAACGAGGTCGATGGCGCCCTGCAGAAGCGTCTCGGCCGGTCCGTCCGCGAGGCCGAGCTCCTCGCGGCGGACCATCAGCGCGAACGGGACTTCCACGAGCCGCCGGGGCGCGGCCGACGCGCGCATCCAGAGGTCCGACGCGCGCACGGCCTCGACCGTGCGGACGATCTCCTCGATGTCGCCGACCGAGCGCTCCTCCTCGGCCAGGAGGTTCGCGGCATAGACGCGCACGTCGAGCCGCCCGTCGCGCATCAGCGCTTCGAGAAGCCGGTGGACCACGCGCCCCCAGGACATGCCGCGCCCGGTCCGCTCCCAGGCGGGGCGAGGACCGGTGTGCGCAACGTGCGTGACGGGACTGACGGTGTAGCTCACGCGCGACGAAGCCGCGCTCCGCGCTTTGCGCCTCTCGCGGAAAGCGGCCGCCTCGGCCGGAAGATCGCGCAGGGGTGGCGGCGCTTGTGCCGCGACGGGCGGAGCAGGCTCGGGGAGGTCGTCGTGGATATAGGGATCGAAGGGGCTCCACGGGCCTTTCGGCTTTCCCTTGCCCTGTCTCCACGTGCTCACGACCAGCATCTCGCGCGCCCGCGTCGCGGCGACATAGAGCAGACGCTTCTTCTCCGCCTCCTCGAAGCGCTTCTCGCGCTCGGCCATGGCCTCCCATTCGGCCGGCCGCGCGATCTCGATGACGCCGAATCCATCCGTTTCGCGGATCACGAGCCAGTGTCCGCGGGCCGTGCTGCCGGCGCGGTCGATCCATGAGCGCGGCGCCTTCGGCCGGTCGGTGCGCGGGTCGGCGAGAAAGACGACCGGGGCCTCGAGCCCTTTGGCTCCGTGGACCGTCAACAGGCGCACCGCGTCGCGCCGCCCGGGCTCGACGCTCATCTCCTCGATGTAGCCGGCGTGGGTCATGCGCGTCAGCTCCCGCACGACGGCCGGGAAGTCGAGGCCCTCGGCGGAGAGTGTGCGCGCGGCAGCCAGGGCCTTCAACAGGTTGCCGGCGCGGCTGTCACCGAGCTCGCGGGCTTCGGCGGCTGCGACCCAGCCGAGCGTCTCGCAGATGCGCGCGATTGCGGCGCCGGGGGGAATCCCGGCCGCGAACGCCTCGCCTTCGGCCATGAGCTCGCAGGCGCGTGCGATGCGTGGATCTGCCGTGACGGGCAGGACGGCGCGGAACGAGAATCGGCCGCCGGCCGCGAAGTGGCGGTACAGCGCCTGGTCGTCGATGCCGAAGAGGGGACCCCGCAGCGCCGCGACGAACGGCACGGGATCGTCGGGATCGGAGATCGCGGCGAGGAGAGAAAGCAGCGCCTTGAGCTCCTCGGAGTCCTCGAAAGCGCCGCCGCCGGCCAGCTCGTAGGGCAGGCCGCGCGCCTCGAGCTCGCGGGCGTAGGCGGCCATGTGCAGGCGTTTACGAAAGAGCACCAGGAAGTCCCCCGGCCGCCGCTGCCCTGTGCCGACCGCGGCCTCGATCGCGCGGGCGATGCGCCGGGAATCCTGCTCGACGACCGGCTCCGAGGTCGAGGTCGCCGTGCGCGTCTCGAGCCGAAAGACGGGCGGGCCCCCCGGTTCGCGGTGCGCCTCGAGCGCCGCGTAGGCCGCCTGTTCGCGCGACGCCTCGGCGGGGAACTCCGCACGAAAAACCGTGTTGACCCAGTCGCAGAGCCGCCCGGTGGCGCGAAAATTGGTCGTCAGGGCAAGCAGTCGCCCGCTCTTCTCGATGCGGCTGCGCACCAGCCCGTAGGTCTCGATGTCGGCGCGCCGGAAGCGGTAAATGGATTGCTTCGGGTCCCCGACGACGAAAAGAGAGCCCGGGCGGGGCGTCAGCTTGCGCCAGTCCGTCCCCTCGGTGTCGCTGCCGGTCAGGTAGAGGAGGATCTCCGCCTGGATCGGATCGGTGTCCTGGAACTCGTCCACGAGGATCGGAAGGAAGCGCTCCTGGAAGGCGCGCCGCACGGCCGGGTTGCGGCGTAGCAGGCCCCGCGCGTGGAGCAGGAGGTCCTGGAAATTCAGCCGGCCGTTGCGGCGGCGCCACGCCGCGTAGTCGCGCACGGCGGGCTCGACGATTGCGATCAGGATCGGATGCAGGTACTCGCGCCAGGCGCGGATCGCCGGGGCCAGGACGTCGCGGACGAGCGCCTCGAACTGCCCGCGCAGCCGGCCCGCATCCTTCGCGTCGTCCTCGGTGCGCTCGAGCACCTCCGCGACGCGCACGAAGCTCGCGGGCTCGCTCTCGGTGACGAACGCGGAAAGCCTCAGCGCCCGCCGCACGGCCTCCTGGTATTCGGTCCAGCCGTCGGGCGGAGGCACGTCGGGCACCTCGCGCGCGGCGCGTTCGAGGTAATCGGCGACGGCACTTCTTGCCGCGGAAAAGTCCGGAGGCGGCGTCTGCCCTTCGAGCGCCGGCTCCACGTCCTCGTTTTCCGACAGCGCCTCGAAGGTCTGGCGCAGATCCTCGAGCTTCACGCCGAGCGCGGACAGGCGCGCCAGGATCGGACTGTCTTCGGAAAAGAGCCGCTCGGTGTAGCGGTCCCACGCCTCCTGCCGGGCGACGGTGTCCTCGGGCTGGTCCATCTCTGCGAAGCCGGGATCCACGCCGGCCTCGACCGGCCGCTCGCGCAGCAGGCGCGCGCAGAAAGCATGAATCGTCCCGATGAACGCGGCGTCCAGGCGCGCGAGCGCCTGCTCGAGGCGCGGCCGCTCCTCGGGGCCCGCGTCGCGCGCGGCCTGTTCGAGGCGGGTCTGGAATCTCTGCGAGAGCTCGGCCGCGGCCTTGATCGTGAACGTGACGGCCGAGATCCGCTCGACAGGCGCGGCCCCCGTTCGCACCAGGGCGACCATTCGCTGGACGAGGCTCTCGGTCTTGCCGGTGCCGGCGGCGGCCTCGACCAGGATCGTGGTGCCGAGGTCCGCGGCGATTGCGTCGCGCGCGGCCTGGTCGGGCAGCGGCCGCGGCGGCTCAGTCCGGCTCATGGATCTCCCGGAAGGCCTGGAGCACGGGCAGACGGGTCGCGGCGAGCTTCGCCTTCGCGCGCCCGCGGGCAACCTTTTCGCCGCCGCAGACG
>Ga0315273_10013752_pt1 | contig 10421 bp, 5 predicted proteins | sample YL17G02_0_MG_FD_205753 | JGI IMG/M metagenome (GOLD analysis project Ga0315273, IMG submission 205753) | Sediment microbial communities from Yellowstone Lake, YNP, Wyoming, USA - YL17G02_0 | ecosystem: Environmental > Aquatic > Freshwater > Lake > Sediment | place: USA: Wyoming | collected... | reverse complement strand
AACCCGAGGACCTCTTAGCGTACGCCGATAGGCTCTACCTGAAGGTCCCGGCCGCGAGGCCCGAGCCCCTTGTCCGGCTCGCGGACAGCGGGTATCTCCGCGCCGCGGCCGGGCCGCTCACGCTCTTTGTTGACGCCGCGCCGCTCGGACCCGACTACCAGCCGGGCCACGGCCACGCGGACACGCTCTCTTTTGAGCTCTCCTGCCATGACAGCCGCATCATCGTTGACAGCGGGACCTCGACCTACGCGGCGGACGCGCAGCGACTTAAGGAGCGCTCGACCGGCGCCCACAATACGCTCGAAATAAACGGCCGCAGCTCCTCCGAGGTCTGGGAAAGTTTCCGCGTGGCGCGGCGCGCGAAGGTCACGGAGTGCCGGGCAAAACAGGAGGCCGACGGCGCGGTCTCCATTACCGCCGCGCACGACGGCTACCGGCGCATCGGCTGCGGACTTCACATAAGGGAGTTCGTGCTTTCGGACAAGGGCCTTGAAATCACCGACAGCGTGACCGGGAAAAGGCGCGTTATCCTGAGACTTTTTTTCCATTTTCATCCGGGGATCGTGCTGGAAAAGCGTGAAAAAAACACCGTGGACGTGCTCGGAAAAGGCGGGCGGGTCCTTGCTTTCTGTGAATTCGACGACCTGTTCAAGATAAAAACAGAGCCTTTCGAGTACCATCCACTTTTCGGCCTCTCCCTCCCTTCGTATCGCATCGTGTGCGCGACCGAAGCAAAGCTCCCCTTCGCGTGTTCCAGTATGATTTCTATTGCGTAAACGCGCCGCCCCCTGAATCCCCCGAAGGGGGCGCAGTTAATTAACGTTTCTCCGTCAGCTTCCCGATCAAAACCGCCATTTCCGCGCGGGTCGTGTAGAGGTCTGCAGTCCGGGGCTCAAGGGAGTTGAGCCAGGCGAGCGCCTTGTCCGCAAGCTCTTTTTTCGCGGGCCCTGCCGAGGAAATCGCCTTTTCGAGCGTGGTCACATAGCGGATATCGTCCACCGCTTCCCTGAAACCCTCCCACTGCAGGGTGGACACCACGCCGTTTATGGTGGGGTAGGCGAAACAGTGGTCGCGATAGGAAGCATCGTCGAAATCGTTCCAGATATGGCCGAACCCGTGCTGATACGCATAGTCCATGGCGCCGTCATAGCCGGCCTTCCATAATTCGAGGCCGAAATGACGGCGATAGGTCTCGGGCACGATCTCTCCCACCTGCGGATAGCCATAGCAGAACACCTGCGAGCCGACGGAGTGCCACTTTTTCGCCTGCTCAGGAGCAGGCTTTCCGCTGAGCACCGCGCAGTTCAAGAGCGTTCCCATGGAATCGAAAGCGTCCGGCCCGCACGCCACGAACGTCTTTCCGCCCGCGTCCTGGACAACCTTCCACGCCTTGCGCTGGCCGGCAAGCCGCTCGCCCGAGGCCTCGTCGGCGCCGTAAAAATAGACCCTGTCGTAGCCGTACGGCTTTACAAAATCAATCCACTGTCCGGTCCTCTGCGCAAGGAGCGTAAGGGCGCTCCTGCTCGTGTCGCCGCCCGTGCCTGAGCCCAGGTTGAAAAACGTTCCCGCAGGCAGGCCGGCTTCTTTCCGTATGGTAAGCGCCTTTCCGAGCAGACGCTCGTTATACCCCTGATAGCTGGTCGGGAAAAGGACGCCGTGCGCCTTGAGGTCGGCCATTTCGGCCCGGTACTGCTCTTCGTTCTTGACTTCCGAGGAAATTGACGGCCTCAGGTCGGCCGAAAGCGCGCCCCGGTAATAGAGCGAGTAGGTGAGCCCGGCGGGCTGAAGGTCGAAGGGACAGACCGTAACAACGAGCGGCACGGCCAGTTTCCCTCCCCTGCTCCTGAACGTGATTTTCCCTTTGTAAATGCCTGCCGGCGCCTCGTCAGGCGCGTGCAGGGTGAACCAGAACTGTTTGAGCGAATTCCTGGCCATGTTTACCGGCCGGAGCTGCGCCGCGTCGAGCGGCCGTACGTCGGCAAGGCCCTCGCTCATCGTGTCTGAGAAAACGGCGTATTTTTTCGTCCCGTCGGCCGCCGTGCTGCGGAGGCGGTTTTCTCTTTTACCTGTGTCAACCATCACGAGGCTGTCGTCTTTGACCAGGAGCTCCGGAAAATAGCCGGCGTGCGCCACGTCGTTCATCCGCCCGCCGGCCTTGAACCAGCATTTCACCGCCCGCACGTCGATGCTGTCGGGCGGGATAGCGCCGCTTCCTGACTTCAGGTCGCCCACCGATACCTCGAGCGACGGGGCGGGTTCGAGCGCGTAGATGAGCGCGGTGAACGGCTCATACTCGCCGCGGCACGCGCGCGCATAAAGGGTATCGCCCACGGACGCGCCGAACGGGAACGCGTTGTCGGGCCACAGCGTATCGCTGACGGCCCGCGGGGTGAACAGCATGAAGGGCTTCTGTTTCTTCCGCGCCCCGTCAAGCAGGGAAAGGCCTGCCGGCGCGGCCGCGAGCGCGGCGAACGCCGCCTGTATGGTCACCTCCTCGTCCGCGTCGCAATAGCCCTTCTTTTTACACTGGTCTATGAGACCCCGGGCGGCGGCGGCCCTTGTTTTAAGGGACGCGGCCTCAGGGAGGGCGGCGAACGGGGCAATGGCCGAATCGCCGGCCGTGATCAAGTTTTTCAGCTTGTCAAGGCGCAGCACTTCCCGCTCCCGCGGCTTTTCCCACCTGAAGGCGAGCTCGTTCTCATAATCGTCGTACGACGGCACCGCGCCCTCGATTTTAATGTCGTCGAGGTACACCACGGCCCGCCGGCCCTTTTCGCCGTAGATGAAAATAGACCACTTGTCAAGGACCACGCCCGCGTCTTCGGGCTTTACGCCTGGCGCGTGCCGGCCGAGCACCTCCGCCTTGCCTCTTCCGCCCTCGCCGACGAGGTCACACTCGATGAGTTTCCACTCGCCGGTGGGCCCTGTATAGCTCTGCACGGTCCAGCACCCCGAATGGACGGTGGGCGGAAAATTGAAGTTGGAACCGAAGCCGACCTGCGCGTCCGTCCCCTCGCCCAGGAAAAGACGCGCGGACATGCGCAGTTTCCCCTCGCACGGCACCTTGAGCGTCACGCCGAAGTAGTGGTAGCTCCCGCTGGTGATGGTCACGTCGAGCTTGAGGGACTTTTTGCCCTCGCAGGCCTTGTCTTCGCTCAGGCCGAGAAAGTTGACGTCGCACGAACCGTTTTGCGCCCAGAGGTGCACCTCAGGTATTGCCGCAGAGTCTTCAAACCCTTCGCTGAAGTTGAAAACCTTTCCCGCGCCAGCGGGAAAGGTAGAGGTGACGAGGAGGAGCAGGAAAATGACAGCGCCGTATTTTATCATGGATGTTCCGTGGTTCACAATAAGGAATATAGAATGTTTAATTATCCGTTGTCAAATTGCCCGCCGGAAGGTATTTTAAAACGGTCCTTCCGGTTGTTATTATATCACGATATACCGTTGCTCGTCCATAACTACCTGATAGGGTGAGGGATAGAACAGAGAATAAGCAGTCGTCTTTTCCGCTTGCCTCGATACACCTCCTTGAAGGAGGCACTCGGCAAGCGAAATAGTCCGAGACGAGCGAAGGTAGAATAAAGGCCTTTTTTAAATGAAAAAAATCATCTTTGTCGCCGGAGCGAGGCCGAACTTCATGAAGATCGCGCCCCTGCTTCGCGCGCTCAAGCATTCGGCCGCGGTGCGGCCGGTGATCGTGCACACGGGCCAGCACTACGACACCAACATGTCGGCCGCCTTTTTCAGCGACCTCGACATCAACCAGCCCCACTACAACCTTGAGGTGGGCTCCGGAACGCACGCGGAGCAGACGGCCGCCATCATGACCCGCTTCGAAAAGGTCTGCCTGGCCGAAAAACCCGCTATGGTGGTCGTGGTGGGCGACGTGAATTCGACGATCGCCGCGGGCCTTGTGGCGAAAAAATGCGGCGTCTGCCTTGCCCACGTGGAGGCGGGTCTCCGCTCACGCGACCTTGCCATGCCCGAAGAGATCAACCGCATGGCCACGGACGCGATCACGGATTTGTTCTTCACCACGGAACCGGAAGCGAAGCGCAACCTTCTGGCCGAAGGCCATGCGGACGCCAAAATCCACTTTGTCGGCAACGTAATGATTGACAACCTGCTCTACCAGCTCGACAAAGTAAAAAAGAGGCCGTCCTCCGGCACGGCAAAAACGATTAAAAAACTCCTGCCGGCAAAGTATCTGTGCCTGACCCTGCACCGGCCCTCCAATGTTGACAACAGGGAAACCTTCACCGGCATCGTGACCGCGCTCGCGAAGGCCTCGGCAAGCGCGCCGATCGTGTTCCCCTGCCATCCGCGGACACGGGCGAAAATAGCCGCGTTCGGCCTTTCGGGAAAATTCATAGAGTCCGGAAAAACGGACCGGAAATTGACAAGCGGGATCTGCCTTCTCGGCCCGCTCGGCTACAACGACTTTCTGTACCTGTGGAAAGACGCGGCGGCGGTGGTCACGGACAGCGGCGGCCTGCAGGAGGAGACCACGGCGCTCACCATCCCCTGCATCACCATCAGGAACAACACCGAGCGGCCGATAACGGTCTCTGCCGGGAGTAATGTGCTGGCCGGCATTGACCCGGGCCGCATCATGGCGCTCATCGAAAAAGTCCTTGCGGGCACATGGAAAAAAAGCAGCGTCCCTAAACTCTGGGACGGCAAGGCGAGCGAACGGATAGCGAAAATTTTAATAAAAAATTAATGATACTTACCTGGAAAATGCGTGCCTGCTGCAGCTACTTCCCCTGTGCCGCCTTAAGGGCGTTCTTCAAGTCCCCGATGATGTCGTCCGCGTCCTCGATCCCGACCGCAAGCCTGAACAGCGTGTCCGTGATGCCTATCGTGTAACGGTCGGCCCGCGTGTAGTCGTAGTACGAGACCAGCGCCGGATGGGTGATGAGCGTTTCCACGCCGCCGAGGCTCGGCCCTATGAAGCAGAGCTTGAGCGCGTCGAGGAACCGCTTGGCGGCCGACAGGGTTCCCTTGATTTCGAACGTGATCACGCCGCCGCCGCCGGTCATCTGCTCGCGCGCGATGGCGTAGTGGCGGTGCGACTCGAGGAACGGATAGTACACCCTGGCCACCATAGGGTTGGTTTCGAGGAACCGCGCCACCCGCAGGCCGGTCTCGTTATGCTTTGCCATGCGCAGCGGGAACGTCTTGAGCCCGCGCAGAAGAAGGTAGCAGCAGTGCGGGTCAATGACGCCGCCCATTGACTTATGCAATTTCCTGATCTCGTCCACGAGCGCCTTCCGGCCTAAAACCGCGCCGGCGAGGATGTCGTTGTGGCCGGCAAGGTACTTGGTGGCGCTCTGGAGCACCAGATCGATCCCGAATTCGAGCGGACGCTGGTTGAACGGCGTGCCGAACGTGGAATCGATGAGCGTGAGGACCTTGTGCTTCTGCGCGATTTTCTTCAGCCTGAACAGGTCGAAGATGTTGAGGTACGGGTTGGTGGGCGACTCGGAAAAGATGAACTTCGTGTTCTTCCGTATCGAGGCGTCGAGCAGCTTGTAGTCCCCGAACGCCACGATGGTGCACTCCACGCCGAACCGCTTGAGATAGAAGCGGCAGAATTCGAGCGTCTTCTTGTAGCTGTCGTCGGTGATGACGATGTGGTCGCCGCTCTTGACGAGCGAGAGTATCGTGGTCGTGATGGCGCTCATGCCCGACGAAAAAACCACGCAGTCCTCCGCGCCCTCAAGGTCGGCGAGCCGGCGTTCCGCTATGGTCGCGGTCGGGTTGCCGTAACGGCCGTATTCGAAGTGCTCCTTGCCGTGCTTGGTGAACTCCTCGATGTCGCGGGAGCCGGAAAACGTGAACGTGGCGGTCTGGACGATGGGCGTGGTGATGGCGTCGGCGTACCGCTTGCGGCCCTCGCCGGCGTGTATGGCCCGCGTGGCGAGGGAGTACTTTTTCTTCACGACGTTCTTTTCAAATTTATCCTGCTTCGACATAGAGTAAAGCCTCCAAATTAATTATTAATATTCATCTGTTAATATCTGATAGAACGCCTGCGGATGCTCGCAGCACGGGCATTTCTCCGGCGCCTCGGGCCCTTCGTGAACGTACCCGCATTCGCGGCAGATCCACGTGATCGCGCTTTTCTTTTTGAAAACCGTCTTGTCCGTGACGTTCCTGAGCAGCATGTTATAACGCTCCTCGTGGTGTTTCTCCGCCTTTGACGTCAGCAGGAACTGCGTGGCGACCTCCGGGAAGCCTTCGGCCCTGGCGACGCGCGCGAACTCCGGATAAAGCGCGTTATACTCTTCGTGCTCGCCGTCGGCCGCCGCCTTCAGGTTCTCCTTTGTCGTGCCGGTGATGCCGGCCGGATAGGTTGACGTAATCGTCAGCATGCCGCCCTCCAGGAACCGGAAAAATCGCTTAGCGTGCTGTTTTTCCTGCTCCGCGGTCTCAAGGAAAACCGCGGCGATCTGCTCGTATCCCTCTTTTCTCGCGGCGCTCGCCGCGAAACTGTAGCGGTTGCGCGCCTGCGACTCGCCGGCGAACGCGGCAAGGAGGTTCTTCTCGGTCTTTGTCCCTTTGATGCTGGGCATGACAGCTCCTTTTCTGGAAAGATGAAACAAATAAAAAAATTATCGACAGTGAAATATACAAAAAAACGCCCTTCGATTTTAATTGAAAGGCGTGTCAGATAAAATCCGATCAATACAGAATGGTAATTTTCCGCGAACAGAGCACCCGGCCCTTTTGGACCGCCCGCGCAAAATACATGCCCTGCGGGAGCCGGGCGAGCGAGACAATGCTTTTGTCAACCGCGCGCACGACCCGGCGGCCGTGGAGCGAGAACAGTTCGATGACCACGTCCTTCGCGCCGCCCGTGAATTTGAGACGGTTGCCGGAAAGCAGGACAAGCCGGGCGGTCACCACTGCAGGCAGAACGTCAATAGGCGGCTTTGGCGGACGGACCCCGGTGCCGTTGATCAGCCGGTCCACGGCGCCGAGCGCGTTCACCTTGCCCGCTCCCCACAGGTTATTGTACGCCGTCCCGATCGGTCCGGTGGCCGAGTCATTGATCGCGGTCTCCTTGATGATCTGCCGCGTTGTTTCCGGTGTGAGCGTGGGGTCGAATTCAAGCATGAGCGCCACAACGCCGGCCACGATGGGCGACGACACCGACGTGCCGCCCGTGACCATGTAGCGGCCCTCCACCGCAGCGGAATCGGGCCAGCCCGGCCAATAGACGACGTTGGCGTAGTTCGTGATGAACCTCGGCATGGCGCCGGCCGGGTTTGAGCCCGGGGCCGTGATGTCGGGTTTTATCCTTCCGTCAACGGTCGGCCCCCGGCCGGAATATCCGGTAAGGGTATGGAAACCGCTGTCGTCGGGCGGATATCCCCCGACGGTGCCGTTGTAAAAAGTATAGACGAGCTTGCTGTTGTAGGCGCCCACGGTGATGTTCCGTTTCGCGGTGCCGCCGAGTTCGTTGACCGACATCACGGTATCCCCGTCGTACCAGCCGGTCACGCCGAAGTCTTTACAGGCCTTCTGGACCACGTTCCAGCAGTGGACCGTGCCGCCTCCGGTCCCGGGGACCGACGCCAGTACCCCGCAATACAGGGTCAGACTCGGAGAATACATCACCAGTTGAATATGCGGTTTACCGTTCAGGGCGCTCGCACTTTCCACCGCGGTCGTCTGGACGTAGAACGTCGTGCCGTTCCACACAACGGCCCGGGCGCTGGCGTCCGGCGACGACGTGGCGGAATTCACGGTTTTCCGCGTGGCCGGAGTGGGCAGTCCGTACAATTTTGTGACCGTATCTATCAGGTAAATGCTCGCGACGATGCTTTTCCCTGAATCTCCCCACATGTCAAGCATGGACGCATAGAATGTGCCCGCCGCCACCGTCAGGGGCCATGTTCCCCCGGTCCCGCCAGTCCCGACCGTAAGCTTGACGTGCTCCCGTTTTGACCCGTCATTGCCGATCGCGCCGACCACAATGTTGCCGGGGCCGGAAACGCCGTCAATGGCGCGGTCAACGAGCGAGGTGCCGTCGTGCGGCCCTTCGGCCGTGCCGAGGCTCATGTTCACCACGGCAGGGAGGCCGAGCGAGTCGGCGATGGAAAACAGCCAGCCGAGCCCGTCAATGACGGTCTGGTCCGTGTTGCCCATCTTGACGCCCGCGATCATGACGTCCGGCGCCACGCCGTAGTAGGGGCTCGACCAGTCAGCGCCCGCGGCGTAACTGGCCATGAGGGTGCCGTGGCCGTCGCTGCCGAGGCCGAACATGGAATCGGCCAGTATGTCCGCGTGTTTTTTTATGACGCCGTAGCCGAAACGGTTGGGCCAGCCCGAAGTCGTGTCGGACTGGTCCCAGAGGGCGGTGAAACGGGTGATGCCGAGCGAATCGAGGAACGCCTTGTGGCGCGTGTCGAAATCAGTGTCGATGATGCCGAAGAGCACCCCTTTGCCGGTGAGCCGCGGCCCTGTCCAGCCGGGGACTGTTTTATGCACCTCGTTGACATGCACAACCTTGCGCACGGAATCCAGCGTCGGGTACGCGCGCGAGGGCATCTTGACATAGCGTATTCCGGGCAGGACGCAGAGGTACGGCGCGGAGGCCGCGCACCCTTTCAGCGTGGCCACCTCGCCTATCCGCGTGATGATGCGCCAGCCGTACTGCGCGAGCAGTCCTGCGGAGAGAGAATCGTCAACGAGCGCGATGACGCGGACTTCTTTGCCGCAGCCCTTCGCCGAGGCTTCGGCCGCGGCCTTGCGCAGGTCCTGCAAGGTGGCGGAGCGCGCGCCGCGGCTGGCCGAAAAAGTTCCGAGGCTCGAGGTCGGGGCCGAGGCTCCTGCCGAGGCCTGTGCAGGCCCTTGAGCAGGCAATACCACCAGTATCGCTACAATCGCCCCTGTTATGACTGTCTGTTTCATGAAATCCCCCCTCGTCCCACGTATACTGTAATTATACCATTTTTCCCTTTGTCGTTCAATCAGAACATCAATGTGCGCTTTTTTGACGCTGCGCCGGACTTCTTCCCCGACGTCCCGGAAAAATCATCGCGCAACGACGACTTCACCCTGTTCCGTGCCGGCCCGTGGAGCGCGCAGGTGTCGATGACCGCCTCCTGCAGAAAATGCTCGGGCCTGACTTTAGGACACCAGCGCGTGGCGATGAGGTGCGACAGGTCGCAGATATTTTCACTCCTGATGCCGTCCGGGACCCCGAAATCCCTGACCGGCAGTTTTTCGTGGAGCGCGATCATCACCGGCGCCCACACGGGTACGGCCGCCAGGGAGCCGGAAACGCCGTTGCCGAGCGAACGCCGCTCGTCAACCCCGGCCCACACGCAGCAGACGACCTGCGGCGTAAAACCGACGAACCACGCGTCCGAGTAGTTGTTGGTCGTTCCGGTTTTTCCGCCTGCGGGCCGGGTGAACCCGAGGCCCGGGACCGTTGAGGCCGTGCCGCAGCAGACCACGGTCTGGAGCAGGGAGCACATGAGGTATGCGGTCCGGGGCGAAAGCACTTCACGCTCCACCGGTGCGTGCTGTTCGAGCACGCGCCCGGTCCTGTCAACGACTTTCTCGACGCAATACGGCGTGACGGCGATCCCCTTGTTCGCGTAGATCTGGTACGCGCACGCCATCTCCATGGGCGTGACTTCGCACGAACCGATGGCGAGCGACGGTATCGGCTGAATGTCGTGCCTGAGCCCCATGTTTCGCGCGTACTCGACGACGACTTCCGGTCCCACCTTCATCAGCACCTGGATCGCGACCAGGTTGACCGACAGGGCGACCGCCCTGCGGATCGTGGTCGGACCGTGGAAGGCGTGGTCGTAATTCTCGGGCCGCCATTCGCCCTGCGGCGTCTGGAGCGTCACGGGCTGGTCAAGCACCACACTCGCGGGCGTAAAGCCGTGCTCCATGGCCGCCGTATAGACGAACGGCTTGAACGCGGACCCCGGCTGCCTGAGCGCCTGGGTCACCCGGTTGAATTTGCTCTCCTTGAAGTCCCGTCCGCCGACGACCGTCCGGATGGCCCCGTTTTCCGCATCGAGGGCGACCACCGCAATCTGCGCCCGGCGGAGCCGGAACGAATCCGGCAGTTTCCGGTACTCGTCGGCCCGCAGCGCGTAGAGCGAATCGAAGCGGGCAAGAAACGTGTCGCGGGACATCTTGTATCTGCGGTATGCCTTGGTGCTGTCGGTAAAGATCCGGTTGAGCCGTCTCTGGAGAGTGTCTATCTCTTTCGCGGCGGCCTCTTCGGCCGCCGCCTGCCCGGCGCGGTCGAGCGTGGTGTAGATGGTCAGCCCGCCGTTATACAGCTCCTCGTCTCCGTATTTGTCGGCCACGTACTTTCTCACCATTTCGATGAAATACGCGCCGAAGTCGTTGTCGGCTTCATGGGGCCGGAACGGGACCGGCCG
>Ga0315273_10013750_pt1 | contig 10421 bp, 9 predicted proteins | sample YL17G02_0_MG_FD_205753 | JGI IMG/M metagenome (GOLD analysis project Ga0315273, IMG submission 205753) | Sediment microbial communities from Yellowstone Lake, YNP, Wyoming, USA - YL17G02_0 | ecosystem: Environmental > Aquatic > Freshwater > Lake > Sediment | place: USA: Wyoming | collected... | reverse complement strand
TTTCATGCATGGCGATTTGTCCGATGTGTAAGATTTTCCCCTACGATACCTTGTTTTTACTTTTCCCGTTTAATCTCTTTCTCATATAGGGAATTGCTGTACCGAACCTGCGGGACGGTTTCAAGTAGAATACTGGCATGAAGATTACAGTCTTGAAGAAAAATCTTGCGGGTGAGGTGACGTGGCAGTACGAAGGCGTGGTCTTGCATCGCGAAGAAAATAAAATCACGTTGGAGGCGTTGTTCAATCGTGATGACATGCCTTTTATGGATATTATGTTGAAGCGTAATGACCGCTTTGTGGAAACGTTTTATTCGGATCGTTGGTACAACATCTTTGAAATCTATGACCGTGATGATGGCAGGATAAAAGGCTGGTATTGCAATATTGGCAAACCTGCCGTGTTGGAAGATGGGATAGTCTCTTATGTTGACCTGGCTCTCGATCTATGGATCTCTGCAGACGGCAAGCAGACAGTTTTGGACGAAGACGAATTCGAAGAGCTTGAGCTGGATGATGATACGCGTCAGAATGCGCTGGCTGGTTTGGAAGGTTTGAGACAGTCTCTTAAAAACGACAGACCTCCGAAATAACTCGGAGGTCTGTCGTTTTTGCGAAAACATTATCTATTACTAGAACATTGTCATGAGCGCATCGCCGCCATACCAAAGGCCGACGGCCGTGATACAGCAACAACAAAGCAATACACCAACGACGACTGCAATGATGATGCCTGTCTTACTCTTCTTGGGCTCTTCAGGCATGGGGGTATCGGGCATTTCATTCATGATTTCTTCTCCTTATGAATTGAGGTTTTGCACATCCGCTTGTGCAGTGATAAACAATATATCCAGGATTTGCCTGATTATATCAGGCTGTGCCTGACCTGTTTGAACGTTCCCAGAACCACCAGATGACAAAGGCCAGGACGATAATCAGCAAAATCGCTACGAGTATGGGGAAGATAACCGCAAGCAGGGAAACCGCCGTGGATGTGACATCCTCTGCGATGCTGACCGGGACATTACCTGCACCGCCGGTTGTGGCGGTTACAACGGGACGCACCGCCGCGGATTTGGCGACATGTACACTGCCTGCAACCAGCAACCCGCACGCCAATGCCAGGACAGGATTAATATCTGTGATAACCTTTGCACTGGCCGCGAAGGCAATGGCTCCCGCCGCCGGGCGGACGACAGTTTGGATAAGGTCGTTGATGTGATTGACTGCTGGCACTTTATCTGCCACCATTTCGATGATGACCAGTACACCGAGTAGGATCAGGATCCACGGGTTGGCAATCAAATTCCAAGGTGAGTTGAGGGTGAGGGTATCGGGAAAGTAATGCGCGATCACGCCAATAACCAGCAAAGGAATATAGGCGTTGAGGCCTGCGCTGGCTGAGAGCCCGAATGCTGAAAAGACTCCGAGTAATACTTCCATGAGATTGTCTCCTTTCTATTTTTCCCAGGAAAGCTCTCTCCCTTTGGGTTAGGGTGAGGGGACTATCCAAGCGGGAAGCCACCCCACGTGTGGGTGAGTTGGAAGCGGAACAGGTCAATGCTCAGGATGAGCAGCAGCCCCAGGGTCAGGCCGGAGGCGGCGGCCAGCCAAAGTTGACGCGGGTGATCGAAGGTGTTGTCCTGCCGCATAATCATAATCCAAACCATCGAAAAAACGATGGTGAGTAATACCAGTGCGCCGAGCGCGCTGAGATAGGCCACAGGGTAGAGAATGATCGGGCTGTCGGTCAAAACCAAAAGGTCCACAATGAGCGTGATGACGGCGAGCAGGGGGAACGATTTCCAATCCAGCGCGCGGCGTTCATCCATTTTGTGCCAGAGAGTCTGATTCATAGCGGGATATAAAACCGCCGCGAGTGTGATGCCCATGCCGCTTCCGGTGAAGAGACGCAGGATGTTGTTTGGAAGATAAAGGTTGGGGATGTTATCCAGCGCACCGCGCGATGTTTGCTTGAGCAGATAAAGGTAGGAGTTACTGCCGTCAATGCCAAAAGCGAGGAAGAATAGAAACAGCAGGACACCCATACTGCGGCTTGGCATTTTACTGCGTTTGCGGCTAACGATGACCTGAAAGATTAGTGCCATGGCGGCGGCGTTGAATTCGCCTGTGCAACGTGCACACAGGGGTAGTTGACGATCTCCAATATGGAAAGAGCGTTCGTCAATGCGGTGGCAAACGGCATAACCGACGGCGTCCAGTTTGCCAAGCGCGCCTTCTGGCGCAATATAAAACCACGCGGCCAATGCAAACATGGCCGCGATGGGAACGATCCAGCGAATAATCCCGTTCCAGCGATTGATTTTTGTTTGCATTTGCCAAATTATATTGTATTATTTGTGAAATGCAAGAAAGCAGTCTCGCATTTGGTGTATCATAAAGGAAGCCATTGGTCATGTATTCAATAATGCAGTGACAGTCTCTTCTGGAGGGTTTTACCCGAAGTAGGCGGCAAGATAAGAGATTGTCACCTTAAAGGAGTTTGCGATGAAACGTATTGGCATATTAACGGGCGGCGGTGATGCGCCGGGGCTGAACGCGGTCATCCGTGCGGCGGGGAAGACGGCCATCAATGTCTATGGCTGCGAAGTGTTTGGTATTCGGAATGGATATGATGGATTTCTGGAAGAGGACGGCATTGTTCCTTTGGATATGAAATCCATACGCGGCATCCTGCCGCGCGGCGGCACCATTCTGGGTACTGCAAATCGCGGTAATCCATACGCCCGTAAAGTGATACGTAACGGTAAAGAGCTGACCATTGATGTTTCCGATGAGATCGTGAAAGGCATCAAGAACCTAAAGTTGGATGCCTTGCTTGTTCTAGGCGGCGATGGGACCTTGCATATCGCGCATGAACTATATCAAAAAGATGTGCCTGTTATTGGTGTACCAAAAACAATTGATAATGACATTGGCGGCACAGAAGCAACCTTTGGTTTTGATACGGCTGTAAACATTGCCACAGAAGCGTTTGACCGTTTGCACACGACTGCTGAAGCGCATCATCGCGTGATGGTGCTTGAGTTAATGGGACGTGACGCCGGTTTCATTGCTTTACTCGCGGGTATTTCTGGCGGCGCGGATGTGATCTTGATTCCTGAGTTTCCGTTCAAGTTTGAAAATGTTGTAAACAAAGTTCGTGAGCGTGTTAAAAAAGGAAGTCCGTTTAGCCTTGTGGCTGTTTCAGAAGGCGCAAAACCTTTGGGCGGCACGCAGGTTTTTTCACGCAAAGGTGATGAAATCTATGTTCCGAGATTAGGCGGCATAGGTCAGCTTGTCGCTGAATACGTTGAGCAAAATGGGTTTGAGTCGCGTGTCACTGTGCTTGGCCATCTCCAGCGCGGCGGCACGCCAACCGCATTTGACCGCTGGCTTGCCACACGATTTGGAGCGGCGGCTGTCCGCCTAGCCGCGGCAGGCGGGTTTGACCGTATGGTCGCATTACGCGCCGGTAGGATCACCGATATTACTCTCGAAGAATCTGCTGCTGTTCCCAAGCGCGTGCAACCCGATGAAGACGCAGTTATCACCGCGCGCGGTATCGGCATTTCGTTTGGCGATGAATGATTCGATGAGGCTTAAAATCCAGAGCGCCGTCCGTAAGGACGGCGCTCGTGGGGCGCTGTGGCTTCCCGAAGGTGCAGGTGTACTTCCTGCCTTCTTACTTCTTGAGGAGGGATGCCACAGCGCTGGGTTTATTACTACTATCCATGTTAGACATCACCTCCTCCTTTCATTAGGATGGCGGTTCACCTGTTTGCCCCCGAACGATGCCAGTAGTATTACACAGCTTAAATCGGATGTCAATAGGCCGATTTGGATTCTAAGAATATTGTAATGCGACTCTCAGACTTCGGAAGTCTTTCAAATGACTCCATGTCTTAAACGCAATTATTGCAGACTTCGGAAGTCTGCAATAGAAATGTGATAGCCTTTGAGAGTCTCAGCGAGATTCCATCTGCTATGCTATTGCGAAATTCAAGAAGGAGATTTGCATGAAAACTCAAAGCTCGAATCGACTCTGGTACGTTGCCATCGCGCTCGGCTGGCTGTTTGACTTCCTCTTCTGGAAGAAAGCCCCAGGCGTCAACTTCGCTCTTTTCGCGACCTTGTGCCTGCTCGGCGGCTTCTACCTGCTTCTAGCTGACGGTTTGCGCCCCTCGTACAAAAGCCTGATCCTGTTGCCATTCTTTGTATTCTTCGCAGTCATGAGCTTCGTCCGCGCTGAGCCGATGACCACTTTTTTATCGTACACACTAACACTCTTCGTGATGACCGTATTCTCGATCACTTATGTGGGCGGCAATTGGATCAGATATTCCCTCGCAGATTATCTTGGCCGGTCGCTTAATCTGCTTGGAAGCATGATCGCGCGTCCCATTTCCTTTGCCGCCGAAGTCCGCAAGACACAAACCGAAAGCGGAGTCGAACCTGTCAAGCGAAATGTCTGGCCTATCATACGCGGCGTTATTATTGCGCTTCCCATCGTGGCGATCTTCGCGGCACTGCTCGCATCTGCCGACGTTATCTTCAGCCAGAGACTTGATGAGCTTATCAAGCTCTTTAATCTTGAGAAACTTCCCGAATACATTTTTCGGCTCATCTATATCCTTGTCTTTGGATACGCGCTGGCTGGCACGTTCCTTCACTCCGCTTCGCAATCCAACGAAGAAAAACTGATCGGCGAAGATAAACCTGCAATCCCGCCCTTCCTGGGTTTTACAGAGACATCCATTGTTTTAGGCAGTGTGGTGATCCTCTTTTCATTCTTCGTGGTCATTCAGTTCCAATATTTCTTTGGCGGGCAGACCAATATTCATATTGACGGATATACCTATTCTGAATATGCCGTGCGCGGCTTCGGGGAGCTTGTCACAGTGGCTTTTTTTGCCTTGCTGCTGCTTCTTGGTCTGAGCGCGATCACGCGTCGCGAATCGGAAAAGCAACGCAGGATCTTTTCGGGATTGGGCGTGATGCTCGTTGCCCTCGTGCTGGTCATGCTTGTTTCGGCGTACCAGCGCCTCGGTCTGTATGAAGCGGCGTATGGCTTCTCCCGTCTCCGCACATACACGCATGTCTTTCTTATCTGGATCGGTCTACTTCTCATCGCCACCATCGTTCTTGAGGTCCTTCGTAAAGAACGCGCCCTTGCTCTTGCCGCGGTCATTGCTTCGTTTGGATTTGCGATCTCCCTAAGTCTCTTGAATGTGGATGCGTTCATCGTCAGGCAAAACATCCAACGTGAAATAAGCGGCAGCAACGACGCGTTTACACAAGGCCGGGTGGATCTGGATGCTCAGTACTTCCTGGATTTATCCGATGATGCTGTTCCCGCGTTGACAAATGCGTATCGGACTCCGTCCCTGCCTGTATCCGTTAAAGAGAAGGTGGGCGCCGCCCTGACCTGCATCCGCCATCAACGCCAGTCTGACAGCCGCGACTACCCCTGGCAGTCGTTTCACGTCTCGCGTCTGAGTGCGGACAATGATCTTGCTGTGCTTAAGAAAGAACTGGATAAATATAAAATTACTGATACAAATATGGTCATAACCCCAAAAGGAGAGGAGTTCTCCTGCTACGCTTATTATTATGATTAACTGACGCTTCCCGTAAGGAGAGTGAGTTAACTTAAACAACCCGTCGCTTGTCGGGTTGTTTTTCATTCTAAAGGGGAATTTATTTTCTCTTGTAACGAGAGGTCAGATCGCGCAAAAGCGCGAATGAAACAGGTTTTATCAATACCGTATCAGCCAAATCGCGATACATTTGGCCTTGCAATGCATCTGCCGTTGTAATGAGAACCCGGGTCTCTTTGAGATGCTCTTCAGTGCGGATCTGTTTTAGAAGGGCCGCGCCATCTACATGCGGCAGATGCATATCCAGAATAATCATTTCCGGACTTGCTTCTTTGATCCGTTGCTGGGCTATTGCACCATCGCGGATGGTTTCTACTTGAAAGCCCGAAGCTATAAGCGCCTCCGTAAAAATACCCGCCAGATCCTCATCATCTTCGATTACAAAAGCTATATGTTCCATTTAATATGTCCTTGCCAACGATTATAACGGGAGAGTGACGGTAAATGTACTACCTTTATCCAACTCACTCTTGACAGTGATTTCACTGTTCATCAATTCGACCAGTTGTTTGACGATGGATAACCCGAGCCCAAAGCCCCCGTGCTGACGGGTGGTGAAGCTTTCAAATTGTAGAAAAGTTTCAAAGATACGGGGAATTTCCTGGTCAGGGATGCCTGACCCAGTGTCGATTACCTCAATTGTCCAGTGGTCTTTGTCACTGCGTAAAATGCGGATATGAATGCCGCCTTTTTCTGTAAATTTAACAGAATTACTGACCAGATTTACAAGGATTTGTTGTAACCGCTTGGAGTCGCCTGTGATTATTTCAGGCATGTTTGGATCAAATTCATCGGTGAGATACAAACCCTTATCTTTTGCGATCTTATCCATTGTGTTGTGCAAATTTTCCAATAGTGAAGTTGTTACGACCGGTTGTTTTTGTATTGAAAGTTTACCTGCTTTCATTTGTGCTTCATCCAGCAGATCGCCTACCATCGCAAGTAAGCGCCGTGTGTTCACCATAATACGCTCCAGGACCGCTGATTGTTTTTCATTGATTGAACCGAATATCGATTCTTTTAGCATTTCCACATGTCCCATGATGGCATTAAGCGGGGTCCGCAATTCATGAGAAACAATCGCCACAAAAGTATTTTTCATTTTTTCAAGTTCTGCCTCACGAGTCACATCGCGAAAGACAGCCACAGTGCCGATGTTCTCGTTTATTGTTGTATCTTGTACGCGGGCGATACTTACAGACAGCGTCTTTTTACCCCACTCTACGCGGACACCTGCTTCTATTTTCTCAGGATGTTCAATTAGGCCAATGATCGTACCCCGGCTTGCAGGAGATAATTCCCCGGTCTGAACAAATTCATACAATGCTATCCCGGTCATGTTTTTTACTGGTGTTTCTGTAAGCTGGCTCAAAGCGGGATTAACAAGAATTGAAATATTGTCGGCGTTAAATACCACTACGCCATCTGCAATGGAATTAAGAATCGCCTGATTGCGCCCCGCCTCAATGTGTTCACGAGTGAGCGATTCAGCCAGAGCATGCGTTCGTTCAGCGACGAGCTTATCGAGGTCAGTGTTGATTGTGCGGAGGTCGCGCAGGGCTTGTTCAAGGCTGCGTGCTGACAGCCAAATGATTGTGGTTGGCAAAAGAAATGATATGATGGGAATCATCGACTCGGTTGGTTCCAATTCCACATATCTGGTCAAAATAATAATTTCTATTGAACTTAAACCATAAAAAATGAAGGCGGCTTTGGAGCCTAAGAGAACACCTGCAATGATAATAGGGAGTATAAAAAGGTATAAACTCCGTCCATTGACAAGCCGAATGGGATCATCGGCAAGTGTGATGACTATCATCAATAGGAACAAAAAGAGATTGATGGCTAATGTTCCTGACTTATAGCGATTAATAACATAAATGATTATTAAGCCAAACAGGGACACAAACGAAGCTATTAAGATAAATATCGAATCTTGATATTGCGTAATTTTCGCAACAATAATAAATAGAGTTGCCAGTGCTAATAATAGGGAAATAATTCCTGTTGTTGCAAGGATGATGTTCAGGAGTCTGCGGCGTCGTGCATCATCAGGATCAACTGATGAGACCTCTAAAAAAGAATTCAGGATAATTTGCACACGGTTATTGGAAGCCATTGATATCATCCTCATGATCGTTAGCTGTTTTGACAAATCCAGGCAGGTCGCCCTGCGTTGTGGCCGATACAGATTAGATCAAGCGGTCGCCTTCGTTTGCGGCTGAATCCTGCCGATAGTGACAGCCTCGACTCTGCCGGTTATGGCGCGCGGCTTGCGCCACGATGAGCGCCACTTCCACTGCATTACGCAGTCCTATTAGTCCGTCGCTTAATTTTGTGGCGCGGTAAAAGGTCTCGATTTCGTTCCACAGATGGCGCAATTCGCGTATGGCGCGCGAGAGACGATCAGCATTGCGCGCCAGGCCAACGTAATGCCACATAATGTTTTGGATCGTTTGCATGTCGCCCTGAATGAGCGCGGGGTCAGGTTCGGCGTCCATGCCACTCTCGTCCCATGGTGGCACATCATCTGGACTGGGAATATAGGTTGGCTCATTTTGAAAGCGCTGTTCAATGTGCCGCGCGGCGCGGTCGCCCCATACCACTCCCTCCAAAAGAGAAGTGGAAGCAAGACGGTTTGCCCCGTGCAATCCGGTGCAGCTTACTTCGCCAATGGCATACAGATTCTCGATATCGGTGCATCCCCACTCGTCCACTTGCACGCCGCCGCAGGAATAATGCGCGGCAGGTACGACCGGGATCGGTTCGCGCGTGATATCTATGCCCACCTGTTTGCAGGCGGAATGGATGTTTGGGAATCGCTCGCGAATGGCTGTTGCGGGCATGTGTGTCGCGATATCCAGCAAAACGTGTGAATAACTGTATGTTTCCATTTGGTGATGAATGGCACGCGCCACTACATCGCGAGGAGCAAGGTCTTTCCATTGGGGGGAATATTCTTCCATGAACGCGCGCCCTTCCGGCGTAAGCAAAACACCGCCCTCGCCGCGCACCGCCTCAGAGATTAGGAAGCCCTCCGCGCCCGGTACAGCCAGTGCGGTTGGATGGAATTGGATATATTCCGCATTGACAATACGCGCACCGGCACGATGCGCCATCGCCAGGCCGTCACCGCGCGCGCCGCGCGGGTTGGTGGTGTTGCGGAAGATGCGCCCAAGCCCGCCGGTCGCAAGGATGGTTGTTGCCGCGAGCGTGCGGTGAACAGCGAGGCCGTTGCCGTCAAAGACATAGGCGCCGAAACATTTAATTGGCTGGTATGCAGATAGCGGGTCACGCGCGTGATGCGGATATGTGATCAAGTCCACGGCAGTGGCATTCATAAACCACGTAATGTTTGGCATCTTTTTCAACGCGGCCATCAGACCTTTGCTGATGGCCGCGCCGGTGCCATCAGCCACATGAATGATGCGCCTCATGGAATGCGCGGCTTCCTGCCCATATGCCAGCCCACCGGAATCATCTTTATCGAAATGGATGTTTGCGGTTTCAATCAGGATTTCCTGCAACAGTTTTGGCCCCTCTTCTGCGAGAATACGCGCGGCCGACGGCAAACTCGCCCCTGCACCCGCCGCAAGAATATCCTTGACCAGTAAATCCGCGCTGTCATTTGGCCCGCGATGGATGATGCCTCCCTGTGCCCAATACGTATTCGATTCGTGCGGATCCGGATCGCGTGTGATGAGGGTAACGCGGCGCTCCGGATTGTGCGCCAGACGCAACGCGGCCGTTGCGCCGGCGATGCCTGTGCCTATGATGAGTACGTCAGTTTGTAACATGGTTATCCGATGGCGATCATTCGTTGCACTGCTTTGAAGGCCCGCACGCGGATCTCCTCCGGCACTTCAACGACGTATCTGATTTGTTTCAACGACTCAAGCGTGTCTTCCAGTGTGATCTGATTCATGTGTGGGCAGCGTACAGCGCACAAACGTAGCATATCTTTATCTGGATTCGCGGCGGCGATATTATCGCCCATCGAGCATTCGGTCAGGATTAAGTATTGCGGCGCTTTGGTCTCCTGCACGTAGCGGATCATTGCGCTGGTGCTTCCCGAAAAATCAGACGCGGCCGTCACTTCGGGACTACATTCCGGGTGTGCCAAAATGACGACCTCTGGGAACTGGGCGCGCACGTTCTGTATATCCTGCACGGTAAACTTCTCGTGAACTTCACAACGTCCGCGCCAGCCGATCATTTGCACGTCGAGTAATGTATCTTCCGTTCTGGGTGTGTTGGCAGGGAAGATGATGTGTTTGCCCGTCTCTTTCGCCACATTGCTCGCAAGATATTCATCGGGCAGGAAGATGATCGTATCCGCTTTCAAAGACTGGACCACTGCCACCGCATTGCCGGAAGTACAGCAGATATCTGATTCGGCTTTAACATCTGCATAAGTGTTTACATAAGTCACCACCGGCACACCGGGAAACCTCGCCTTCAATGCGCGTACATCATCTGCGGTAATGCTTTCCGCCAGAGAACAGCCAGCTTTGTTCGAAGGGATCAATACTGTTTTTGTTGGGTTAAGGATCTTTGCCGTCTCAGCCATGAATTTTACGCCGCAAAAAATTATGATGTCCTTATCGGTCTGCGCGGCTTTGCGGCTGAGTTCAAGCGAATCGCCCACAAAATCGGGGATCGAATAAAACAACGCTGGTTCCATATAGTTATGCCCGAGGATGACGGCGTTCTTTTGTTTTTTCAGGCGATTGATCTCCACAGCCAGCCCGGCCTTGTAGC
>Ga0315273_10013749_pt1 | contig 10422 bp, 5 predicted proteins | sample YL17G02_0_MG_FD_205753 | JGI IMG/M metagenome (GOLD analysis project Ga0315273, IMG submission 205753) | Sediment microbial communities from Yellowstone Lake, YNP, Wyoming, USA - YL17G02_0 | ecosystem: Environmental > Aquatic > Freshwater > Lake > Sediment | place: USA: Wyoming | collected... | reverse complement strand
CCCAATCTCTTCGACCTTCATCCGCCGTTCCAGATCGACGGCAACTTTGGCGGCACATCCGGCGTCGCCGAGATGCTCCTCCAGTCGCACATCCGCTCGGGCGACCAGGGCCAAACGTTTGAGATTCACCTCCTCCCCGCGTTGCCCAATGCCTGGCCGACGGGCAGTGTCCGCGGCCTGTGCGCCCGCGGGGGCTTCGTCGTCGACCTCGTCTGGCGCGACGGCAAGCTGACCGAGGCCACGCTCCGCTCCAAGCTCGGCCGCCCCGCCAGAGTTCGCTACGGCGACAGAGCCATCGACCTCCAGACCGAGCCCGGCGGGACGTACCGTCTCAATGGAACGCTCCTGCGAATGTGAGAAGGTTGATCCACCATGGTCGGCCTAGGCGAACTGAGCTTGGCCCATCCCACGCTCGCACGTGTGCTCGGCTTGATGGGCTTCGTGCTTTGCTCCTCACGCCTCTCGGGCGCCGACGGGCAACCACGGGGCGGAAAGGACGGCGGGACCATGGCCTTCGGGGAAGAGCGATGCGTCGTCGGTGCGATCCGCTGGGACGCCTGGCACGGCGACAAGGGCGTGCCAGGCAAGGCGGTCGAGCAGTCGCTCGGCCCCAGTCATTGGCACTACCGCCTCCCCTTCTTCGGCAAGGTGGTCTCCGACGGGAAGGTGGAGGCCCGGGGCGATTCCCAGGCGGTGATGGATCAGGAGATCGCCTACGCCCACCAGGCGAGGCTGGACTATTGGGCGTTCGTCACCTACGCGCCCGAAAGCCCGATGTCGCGTGGGCTCGACCTCTATCTCTCCAGTACTCACAAGACCGACATTCGCTTCTGCCTGATCCTCCAGGGTGGGCACGTCGTCCTGAACGGCCCCGCGAGCTGGCCCGGCCAGGTGGCCCGGTACGTGGGCTACTTCAGGGAGAAGACCTACCAGACGGTCGCCGGCGGACGGCCGCTGGTCTACCTGCTGGAGGCCCAAGCCCTGGTGGGCAGAAGCGGTTTTGCCTCCTGGGAGGCGGCGCGAGCGGCGTTCGGCGACCTGCGGAAAACCGCCGTCGCGGCGGGGTTGCGCGAGCCGTACCTTGTCGTCCAGGACGGCTCGGCGCCCCGGGCGAGAAATCACATGGAATCCCTGGGCTTCGACGCCATCTCGGCCTACGCGACGATCGGTGGCGGCGAGGGAAAGCAGCCGTACTCGAAGCTGGCTGAGCAGTGCCGCGGATTCTGGGACGATTGCCGAGCGACCGGCTCGGCCGTCGTGCCGATCATCATGGCAGGATGGGACCGCCGCCCGCGGCAGGAGCACCCCGTCCCGTGGGAGCGTGGCGAGTGGACCCAGAGCACGCTGCACTATGCGGCTCCTACGCCGGCCGAACTGGCGTCGCTCCTGAGCGATGCGCTGAAGTGGGTGCGGGAGTACCCCCAGGTGGCCCCGGCCATGGCCGTGCTCATCTACGCGTGGAACGAGCTGGACGAGGGCGGCTGGATAGTCCCTACCCTCTCCGAAGGCGCCGCACGCCTCGACGCGCTGAAGGCCGTGCTGGCGGCCGGGCGGTGACGGGATATGGGCTGAAGCCCGCACGACGAGATGAACTGCTCCGGCTCAGGCGGGTGGTAGCTGGGCGAGGGCTTTGGCGGCGTATTGGCGGACCTGGGGAACGGGGTCGGCGGCGAGGGCGCGGAGGGCGTCGCCGGCGTACGAGAGCGGCGAGCCGGAGCGTTCGGCGGCGGGGCGGAGTTGGTCCGCGATCTTGCCGAGCGCGGAGGCGGCGAGGCGGCGGACGTCGGGGATTTCGCTGCGCGTGCAGGCGACGAGGAAGTCGACGCCGTGCTCGCCGCACAATTCGCCTGCGGCCCAGGCGGCTCGCGCCCGCTCGCGGGGGACGGGCGCCCCCAGATAGCGCGCGTGCAGCCTCCTCGCGACTTCGCGGGGGTGGAAGAGCCGAAGGTCGTCGAGAAGCGCCTTGGCTTCCTCGCGGTCGGCCACGAGGATCTGGTCGATCAGGTCGTCCAGCGTCTCCGAAGCCCCGCGCGGCACGATGGCCTTCTCCCGGGAGGGCGAGGCTCCGGCCGAGCCGTCGGCGGCTCGAAGAGGCGGCTCAGCGGGAGCTTCGCCCTCCCCTTCGAGGCGCTCCAGTTCGCGCCAGCCGAGTTCGGTGAGTTCGAGGACGGGTCCGACGTTGCGCCGGTCCTGCTGGAACAGGCCTTCGGCGATCATCGAGCGAACCAGGTCGAGCACACGGGTGCGCTTGGCGTCGATGGTCGCGTAGACGGCGAGCTGGTCGGCGCCGAGGCGGGTGATCCACTCGGCCTTCGAGCCGGTGAGGACTTCGGCCACCTTGATCGTTCCGACGCTCGGCTCGATGTCCGCGACGCACCGCAGCGCGGCGGCTCGGATCTCTTCGTCCGTCCTCCCGGCCGTGCGACGGCACGTTTGTCCAGCCGTGCCGGCCTCCTCCCGACTCGGCACGGTCGGACGAGCCGACCGTGGCACAGGAGGCTCCTCGCACCGGTCGCACACGCCGCATCGAAGCGGCTGTTTTTCCCCGAAGTAGCGGACGATGTAGCCGCGCCGGCAGCCGCGGGTGTGGATGTAGTCCTCCATCGCACGCAGCTTCTCTTCTTCCATCCCGCGGAGAAGCTCCTGGCGCTCCCAGTCGATGCGGACCTCGCCGAATGGGGGCGGCGTGGCGGTGAGTTTCTCGACGCCGCGCCCCCGGAAGGGCGGCGTGTAGCCGATGAGGCCGGCCTCGTCGAGCGCGGCCAGCGCCCGCCGCACCTGGTCCTCCGCGAGCCCGCAGGCCGCGCTGATCTGGCTCAGGCTCACGCGGCACCGCCCGGGCGTCTCGAGGTCGGCGGCGACGGCGAGGGCCTCGAAGACGCTCCGCTGGTTCTTGCCCTTGATCGCGGCCAGGATGTCCGCCCCGAGCATGGGCAGCTCGACCGACGCCGCGGCGTCGCCGTGCATGGCCCGCGTCAGCCCCGCCCCGTCGAGCAGGCGGAGCGCCGAGCCGACTTGGCCGTCGTTCACCTTCTCGTCGCACAGCTCGGCGATCTGCTTGTAGGTCATCCTCACCGGGTTTTCGCTGATCGCCCAGAGCGTCTCATAGACGCTCTCGACCTGTTCGGGCGTCGGGTAGTTCAGGTCGATGAAGAACTCGCGCAGATAGCGGTCGGCGGGCGAGTAGAGGAGGACGCAGCGCGAGGGCAGGCCGTCGCGGCCCGCGCGTCCGATCTCCTGGTAGTAGCCCTCGACGGAGCCTGGATAGTGGTAGTGGAGGACGAAGCGGACGTCCGGCTTGTCGATGCCCATGCCGAAGGCCACGGTCGCGACGACGACCCGCGCCCGGCCCTTGAGGAACGCCTCCTGCGCCTGCGTGCGGTCCTCGGGCTCCATGCCCGCGTGGTAGACCGCCGTGCGGGGCTCGACCGCGGTGAGCGCGTCGGCCAGATCATCGGCTGTGCGGCGGGTCCCGACGTAGATGATCCCCGAGCCTTTCTCCTGGCGGAGGAAGTTGGTGACGAACTCGTTCTTCGCCTCCTCCTCGTTCGCGGGAACCACGCTGAGCGCGAGGTTCGGGCGGTCGAAGCCGTGGACGTGGACGTCGACCTCGGCGGGCGCGAGGCCGAGCGACGAGAGGATGTCCTGCTGGACGCGGGGCGTGGCGGTCGCCGTGAGCGCGGTCACGGGGGGGCGGCCGAGGTGCTCGCGGAGCTGCTTGAGGCGGCGGTAGTCGGGGCGGAAGTCGTGGCCCCATTCCGAGATGCAGTGGGCCTCGTCGACCGCCATCCGCGCGAGCTTCACCCGGCGGATGATGGCGAGGAACGCCGTGCTGCGGATCCGCTCGGGCGCCACGTAGAGCAGCCGCACCCGCCCCTCGATGCAGTCGGCGAGCCGCCGCTGCTGCTCGTCCTGCCCGAGGCTCGAGTTGACGAACGTCGCGGCGATGCCGCGCCGCTGAAGCTCGTCCACCTGGTCCTTCATCAGCGCGATGAGCGGCGAGACGACCAGCGTCAGGCCGTCCGTCAGGAGGGCGGGCAACTGGTAGAGCAGCGATTTCCCGCTCCCCGTCGGCATCACGACCAGCAGGTTTCGCCCGGCCATGATCGAGTGGAGCGCCGCCTCCTGCCCGGGCAGGAACGCCTCGTGGCCGAAGTGCTGGCGGAGGATCTCCCTCGCCTGCCCGACCCCCGCGCCCGACTCCTGGGATGCCGCCGCTGATGGATCCATAGTCAACGCACTGTCCTCAAGAACCTGCGGATACCCCCATTCTGCGAGAAAGGCCCGCAGATGTCCAGTCCCCGCTTGACGGCGCAACCCACCCCATGCGATACTCGTCAGGCAGCCGATAGGCGGTCTGTCCTTTCCTGAGTAGACAGGTGACCGCGGGAAGATGAACAAGCTAACCCGTGCCATTGTGCTCCTGTATTGCGTCCCGGCGTTGCTGTTGGCGTGGCACGCCGCAAGCTTCGCCCAGGATTCCCTGCCGTCGGTTCGGGACGGGAAGGTTCCGCAGAATCTCGATGAGTTGTGGCTCGGCTACGATCCGCGCCCGGAGCCGCTGGAGGCCCAGGTGGCCCGCGAGTGGAAGGAAGGCGACATCACGTGTCGCGTCGTGCTCTTCACGATCGGCACGTTCAAGGGGACGAAATCCCGTCTGGCGGCTTTCTATGCGTTCCCGCGCAGCGAGAAGAAGCTTCCCGCGCTCCTGCACATCCACGGCGGCGGGCAGTCGGCCCAACTCTCGGAGGTCATCTCGCTCGCCCGCAACGGCTATGCCGCGCTGTCCATCAATTGGGGCGGGAACCGCATGAGCATCGGCAGGGACGTCTACGACGGACCCAACGCGGACTGGGGCGCGGTGGACGCCACGCATCCGCCGCAACGGGATCCCGTCAACCACTTCGTGACCCTCGCGCCGAATGCCTTCACGCTGGACACCGTGGAGTCGCCCCGAAACAGCGCCTGGTTCCTCGTGTTGATCGCGGCGCGCCGGGCCATCACGTTCCTCGAGAGCCAGCCGGAGGTGGACCCGGAGCGGATTGGCGCGTGCGGCCATTCGATGGGCGGCAAGCTCACCACGGACCTCGCAGGCATCGACCGGCGGGTGCGCGTGGCCGTCCCCTCGTGCGGCGGGACGGGCGACGTCCCGCAGGAGCCGCCCGCGCCGGGCCGAGGCAAACCCGGCCCATCGCCACTCGTCCTGCGCTGCATCTCGGACAATCCCCACATCGAGCGGATCGCCTGCCCGATCCTGTACCTCGGCCCGACCAACGATTTCAACGGCCATCTGGACAACCTGTCCACCACGTGGCGCAGCCTGCCCGCCGACCGGGTCCGCTACAGCATCACGCCGCACATGAACCATCTCCACAGGCCCGAGTTCGCCGTAACCCAACTGCTCTGGTTCGAGCAGCACCTGAGGGGCGCGTTCGCCGTGCCTCAGACGCCGAGGATCGACCTGAATCTGAAGACGGCCGACGGGATACCCGCCGTGACGGTCACTCCTGACGCGGCAAAGCCGGTCAAGTCGGTGGATATCTACTATTCCATCGATCCCCAGGTCGAGACCCGATTCTGGCGGGACGCCTTGGCGGTTCGCAAGGGGGAAGCGTGGGTCGCCGCTTGCCCGATTCTGAGCGCCGAACAGCCGCTCCTCGTCTTCGCGAACGTCCTTTACGAGTTGCCGGAGCCTTACCGGATGACGCAGAAGCTGGCCTTCTTTGGCATCAGCTCGAAGGTGATCAGCGTCCGGCCAGAGGAACTCCAGGCTGCCGGGGTCAAGGCGACCGACAAGCCGTCGCTGCTGATCGACGACGGCGCGCGGGGCTGGCACGACTGGTTCCAGACCAACTGGGACCACCCTCCCCTCTGGACGGCTTGGACGCGGAAGGTCAAGGATCCCAAGTGGCGCGGGCCGGAAGGCGCGCGGCTGATGTTGGAGATCCGGTCCGCCGGGGACAACACCTTGGTCCTCTCGTTCACCTCCAACTCGTGGGGGGCGTTCGCCAAGCAGCCCACGGGAACCTATCTGGTGGAGAAGAAACTGAGGGCATCGAGCGCGTGGCAGCCCGTCTCGGTCAGCCTGGACGACTTGCTCCCGACAAAGGTAGAGACGCCGCCGCTCAAGACCTGGCAGTACCTCACGGAGCTTGGCCTGGGAGCGGGCGGAGGCACTGTGTTCAAGAACGGGACCGAAGTGAAACTGGGCAACAGGACCTGGGCAGGCCCGCGCGAGTTCCGCAACCTGCGGTGGGAGATCGGGACGCGACGGGCCGGAATGGACAAGGGAATGGGGACAAGGGAATGAGAACCAGAAGGAAGGGGCCGGAAGAGGAGAAGGCATTGGCAAGAGGAAGGGAAGATGATTGGCAGAGGAATGGGGGCAGAGGAATAGGAGAGAAGGAGTAGAGGGTTGAGACCCGAAAGATCGAACGGGCCCGAGCCCACTTCCTGGTTTCCACCCTCATGCCCTCTTGCCTTCCCCGATTCCTCTGCCGAACTCTTCTGTCTTTGGTTGCGGCCCCGCCGCGATGGGTGCTCTGTGGCCTCTGTGTGTGACCCTCTTCGGTTCGGGGCATTCCAGATTGCCGAGGCGCCACCTATGAACCAGTTCCACGAAGCGAACCGCCGCGGCTGGGACGCCGTGTCGGCGATGTGGCAGGCGAAGGTCGAGATCGAGGGGAAATGGCGCCGCTGCCATCAGGAGCCACAGCTCGCCCTCGCGGGGGAGGAACTGCGCTTCCTGCGGGACGTGAGGGGCAAGGCCGCCTGCGTCCTGGGAAGCGGCGACAATCTGGTGGCCTTCGCCCTGGCGGGCCTGGGCGCCCAGGTCACGTCGGTGGACATCTCGCAGGCGCAGCTCGACGCGGCGGCGCGCCGGGCCGGCGAGCTGGGGCTGATCATCCGCTTCGTTCGAGCGGATGTGACCGACCTGGCCGAGCTGGCCGATGAGACCTTCGACGTGGTTTACACGGGGGGCCACGTGGCGGTGTGGGTCTCGAATCTCGCGCTCTACTGCCACGAAGCCTGCCGCATTCTCAAGCGAGGCGGCCTCTTTCTGGTCAGCGAGTACCACCCGTTCCGCCGCATCTGGAAGCCGAACACCGAGCGCATCGAGCCGGAATTCGGATACTTCGACCGCGGTCCCGTCCAGTACGACCGGGCCGAGGACACGGGGGGCGCGGTGGCAGGGCCGCTGCCGAGCTACGAGTTCCACTGGACCGTGGGCGACTACGTGACCGCGCTGCTGGCGGCCGGCTGCGAACTGCTGTCGCTTCAGGAATTCGGGGTCGGCCGGCAGGACTGGGAGACGGCCCCTCTGGAGGGCCTGCCCGAGTCGCTGTTGCTGCTGGGCCGGAGACGGGACGGCTGCCGGTAGATGGTCTCTATTGACTTCTGCATAAGTAATGTGCCTATCCAGAGGGTGGGGCAGGCATCTTGCCTGCCAATTGCAGGGTTGCAGGCGGGACGCCTGCACCACATGGGAGCGCCTGCGCACATTACTTGTGCAGAAGTCAATAATTCGTAGCGAATCGCCGTACGGCGAACTCGCTTGTCGGTCTGTGTTCGAGAGCTTCTTGGGTTTCTTGCTCCCGAAGGGAGCACAGGACTTAGCCGGCGGCTTCAGCCGCCGGACTCGGGCTCCGGAATTGCGCCAAGTCCCGAAGGGACGACAGAAGGCGCCCGCGGCGCCTCTCCGGGATCGGCTCTGCCGTCCCTTCGGGACTGAGGAGAACCTCGCGCGAGCCTGGCCAAGTCCCTGGCTCTGTCGCGGCGCATACCTGGCGTGCCCCGGCGTTCCATGACCATGCGAAAGGAGAGTCGATGCGTTTGACGCGGACACCAACGGTTGCCTTCTCTGTGGCGATCCTTCTGACGGGGCTGGCGATGGCTTGGCCAGCCGCGGCGAGCGAGGACTGGCCGCAGTTCCGCGGGCCGTCGGGCGACGGCATCTCGACCGCCAAGGGCGTGCCGCTGACCTGGAGCGAGACCGAGAACATCGCGTGGAAGGCGGCCATCCCGGGCCGCGGGCGGTCGTCGCCGGTCCTCCTCGGCGACCGAATCTGGCTGACGACGGCGGTCGAGCAGGGCGCCGAGCGGAAGCGGATCGGGCCGGACGACATGACGGTCGCCGCCCACGTCGCCCTGGGCGTCGTCTGCCTCGACCGCGCCTCGGGCAGGATCCTCTGGCACACGACGATCTTCGAGATCGACAGGCCTCAGCCCGCCCACTGGCTCAATAGCTGGGCCACGCCGACGCCGGTCGCCGAGCCGGGGCGGGTCTACTGCGACTTCGGCGCGCTGGGCACGGCCTGCGTCGACGCCGAGAGCGGCCAGGTGCTCTGGACGCAGCAGCTACCCATCGACCACATGGTCGGGGCGGGCAGCTCGCCGATCCTCTGGCGCGACCTGCTCGTGCTCATCCGCGACGGGATCGACCAGCAGTACGTCGTCGCGCTCGACAAGCGCACGGGCCAGGTCGTCTGGAAGACCAACCGCCCGCCGCTCGATGCCACGAACGACCAGAAGAAGGCATTCTCCACGGCGCTGGTGATCGTGGTGAACGGCGTGGAGCAGTTGATCGCGGTCGGCGCCCAGTGGGTCGTCTCCTACGAGCCGGCCACGGGCAAGGAGATCTGGCGCGTGCGCCACGGCCGGGGCTTCTCGCTCGCCCCGCGCCCGCTCTTCGGCAATGGCCTCCTCTACATCTGCACAGGCTGCATGGTCCCGAAGCTCTGGGCCATTCGCCCGGACGGCCAGGGCGACGTGACGGCCACCCACGTCGCCTGGAAGAGCGGCGATGAGCCGATCCCCGTCATGTCCACGCCCATCCTCGTCGGCCAGGAAGTCTACAGCGTCAGCGACCAGGGCGCGGTGGTCTGCTTCGACGCCCTGACGGGACAGGTCGTCTGGCGCGGGCGCATCCCCGGCCAGTACCAGGCCTCGCCCGTCTTCGCCGACGGGCGGCTCTATTTCTTCGCGCGGGACGGCCGGACCACCATCCTGAAGGCGGGGCGGCAGTTCGAGAAGCTGGCCGAGAACAAGCTGACCGGCGACGTGATCGCGTCGCCGCCCGTCGTCGGCGGCGCCATCTTTCTGCGCACCGACACGCATCTCTACTGCATCGCGGCCAGGCCCGCCGCCGCGCCGTAGCCGCCTCGTGCGCCGGCGGGGAACTGCTCATGCGGTTCTTTTTGGTAACCGTTCAGATGGGATTCCCTGCCCACGAGTCATCAGGCGTTCTCGTAGCCCGCCGTACGGCGGGCGACCAGAGCATCCCGTGATCCGTGGACGCGGGATACCACCTGAACGGATACGGCAAGTCGAAGTCCTCGCCTACTCGAAATGACCGTAAGCCGGGCCCCCAACCCGCTCTCACGCAAAGGCATCGTAAACAGGAGAATCGGATGCGAACACGTGTCCTGGTCTGCTTTCTGGCCATGATGGCATGGTACGCGCTGGCAGCCGACAACGCGCCTGTCCAGGGCGGAGCGGCCGGCGGCAGGGAGCAGGTTGAGCCCATCACCAAGGGGCAACGCGTCTTCACGTGCGGCCACAGTTTTCACGCGTGGGTGGGCAATCTCCTGGGCGAAGTCGCCCGAGGGGCCGGCCTCAAAGACCACCAGGTGGTCGGCGTCTCCATGATCGGGGGATCGCGCGTCATCCAGCACTGGAATGTGCCCGACGACAAGAACAAGGCCAAGGAAGCCCTGCTGGCTGGCCAGGTGGACGTGCTCACCCTTTCGCCGATGCACCAGCCCGACGACGGCATCGACAAGTTCGCGAAGCTCGCCCTGGAGCACAACCCCAACATCCGCGTCACGATCCTCGAATTCTGGCTGCCCTGGGATTCCATGCAGTGGCCGTTCAAAGGGAAGAACGAGCCGGCCGATGTCGACGCACGGACAGGGGAAGAGCTTCGGAAACTGCACGAGCCGTACTTCAAGGCATTCGACGACTACGTCGCGGCCTTGAACAGGACCCTGGGCAAGCAGGTCGTCTACGTCGTGCCGATGGGCCAAGCGGTGCTCGCCCTGCGCGAGAAGATCATCGCCGGCCAGGCGCCGGGGATCGCGAAGCAGTCGGAGCTGTTCACCGACAAGCTCGGGCATCCGGGACCGGCCTTGGAGATGCTGGAGGGGTACTGTCAGTTCGCCGTGGTGTATCGGCGCACGCCCGTGGGTCTGCCGATGCCGCCCAGGCTGGCGAGCAAGTACAAGGAGGACCTCAACCGCCTGCTACAGGAAATCGCCTGGGACGCCGTGACGCACCATCCGCTGAGCGGCGTGCAGGCGGGGGCGGACGAGGATTTCGCCCCGCTTTTCAACGGCAAGGACCTGTCGGGCTGGAACACGACGGGCAACTGGATCGTGGAGGAAGGCGGCGTGGTCGCTCTGCACCCGCGGCCAGGGGAAAGTG
>Ga0315273_10013748_pt1 | contig 10422 bp, 7 predicted proteins | sample YL17G02_0_MG_FD_205753 | JGI IMG/M metagenome (GOLD analysis project Ga0315273, IMG submission 205753) | Sediment microbial communities from Yellowstone Lake, YNP, Wyoming, USA - YL17G02_0 | ecosystem: Environmental > Aquatic > Freshwater > Lake > Sediment | place: USA: Wyoming | collected... | reverse complement strand
TCCTTCACCGGTTCAATGACCATGGGCTTGGAGGGAGTAACCATGATGATGGCCGCATCTCCAGCCTTGATGAAGGCAGGATTCTCTTCCTTGACCGCTCCGGACCTTGGGTCCAACTTGGCCAGGATGGCAGTGAGGGTGCATGCAATCTGCGCGGTATGGCAGTGGAACACGGGGGTGTATCCAGCCGATATGGCACTGGGATGCTGCAGCACTACAATCTGGGCCTTGAACTCCTTGGCCACGGTCGGGGGCTTAGCTACCGATCCGCAGACATCGCCGCGGCGAATGTCGTTCTTGGCGACACCGCGCACGTTCCATCCGATGTTATCTCCAGGGAATGCCTCGGAGACTTCTTCGTGATGCATCTCAATGGTCTTGACCTCGCCAGTAGCCCCGGCGGGCTCGAAGATGATCTTGTCGTTCTTTCTCATAACGCCCGTCTCGACGCGGCCCACTGGAACTGTGCCCACACCGGAGATGGTGTAGACATCCTGCACCGGTACGCGCAGCGGCAGGTTGGTCGGCTTCTGGGGCAGTTTGAGGTTGTTCATGGCGTCCAGCAGGGTTGGGCCCTTGTACCACTTCAGGTTCTCGCTGGGCTTGGCCAGGTTGTCTCCCATCAGACCGGATATGGGCACGAAGGGTACATCCTCCAGCTTGTATCCAACCATTTTGAGCAGCTTGCCTACCTCATCCTTGACCTCGTTGAATCTCTTCTCGTCAAAGGGTGGGGTGGTGGCATCGATCTTGTTCATGGCTACGACGAGCTGGTTGACTCCCAGTGTTCTGGAAAGGAAGACGTGCTCCTTGGTCTGAGCCATTACGCCGTCCGGGACGGCTACGACTAACACAGCGGCATCAGCCTGGCTGGCGCCGGTAATCATGTTCTTTACAAAGTCCCTGTGACCGGGGCAGTCCACTACGGTAAAGTAGAAATTGGCGGTATCGAAGCGGTGATGAGCGATATCAATGGTAACGCCCCTCTCGCGCTCTTCCTTCAGGCTATCCATGACCCAGGCGAACTCGAAGGTCGCCTTTCCCTTGGATGCGGCTTCTTTCCTGTACTCATCAATGACGTGCGGGTCTATAGCCCCCGTCTCGAACATCAATCTGCCTACGGTCGTCGACTTGCCGTGGTCGACGTGTCCTATGAATGCTAGATTGAGGTGTGGCTTTGCTTCTGCCATAATTTATCTCCTCCAACAGGCACTATCCATATTTTTCATTATTTCTGCCTTTGTGTTTAATCTTTTCGAAGGTTGCACTCAAACAACCTTCAGGTAATCGGAAGGCTTGGGCATCTCCGGTTTCAGGCCCTTTCTGGTCCGAATCTGCTTGACTGTATCTTGTAGCAGGTTGGCAGGCAAGGGCTCAAAGCCAGCGAACTCCGAGGACCAGAGAGCTCTCCCTTCGGTGGCCGACCTTATGGCCCCGGAGAATCCGAACATCTGAGCCACAGGCATCTTGGATTTAAGGATTATCATATCGCCCTGGCTGTCCATGTTCAGGATGACACCCCTGCGTCCCTGGATCTCAGACATGGCTCCACCCATTTGATCCTGAGGCACCTGTATATAGACGTTCTGGAAGGGCTCCAATAAAACCGGATCTGCCATAAGTATTCCTGCCTGAATGGCCTGCCTGACCGCCGGAATGACCTGGGCGGGGCCACGGTGCACGGCGTCCTCGTGCAATTTTACATCCACGATCTTGGCTTTTATGCCCTGCGCGGGTTCCCTGGAGATGGGGCCGTTCTTGAGCGCTTCCTCGAAGCCCTCTAAGATCAACTCCATGGTCTCTCTCAGGTACTGGATGCCCTTGGTCATATTGAGCAGGATGTTGGTGCCAAAGTATCCGACGATGCTCTTTGCCTCATCTTTTTCCATGCCTCTATCGAGGAGAACCTTCCTGCGCTCGACCTCCTCCATCTTCATGCTGATCTTGCCCTCTCTCAAGGCCTCGATCACGCCCGGTTCCAGGGGCTCAAACTCGATGTAGAAGCGGTTATGGTGGTTGGGAGACTTTCCTTCCACAGGTCCGGCTCTGCCGCCGATAGACTCACGATATACTACTATTGGCGGAGAGGTCTTCAGCTCCACGCCGCGATCGCGCTGCAGCCTGGTCACAGTGACATCAAGATGTAGCTCACCCATGCCGGCCAGGAGGTGCTCGCCGGTCTCTTCATTGATGGTGACCTGCAAGGTTGGATCCTCTTTGGCTATCTGCCTTAAGACCTCTACCACCTTTGGCAGGTCGCGGGTGTTCTTGGCCTCGACGGCTACGGTCATGACCGGTTCAGAGACGTGCTTGATCTGCTCGAAGGGCGACATGTCCTGTTCCGAAGAGACGGTAGAGCCCACAATGGCATCTCGCAGACCCGTGACTGCCGCGATGTTTCCGGCAGGAATCTCCTCTACCTCAACCCTTTCCGCACCCATGACGATGCCCGTCTGCTGAATACGGTTAGTATCAACCACGCCGGATACATATAGCTCCATGCCGCGATGCAGGGTTCCGGAGAAGAGCCTTCCCGTGGCCACTTCGCCGGCATGCGGGTCGACCTTCAACTTATTGATCATGAAAGCGACGGGACCCTTGGGATCACATGTTGCCATAGCTTTTCCGACAGGGCTATCCCAATCGCCGTGCCAGATGACCTTGACTCTCTCCTTTTGGGCCTGAATAGGGCTGGGAAGGAACTTGACGACCATATCGTTTACGGCTATATAAAGAGGGACCTTCTCGGCCAGCTCCTTCATCTTTCCTGCCCGGCAGTAATCGACGACCTGCTCAAAGCCGATGCCCGTCTTCTTCATCTGGGGCACGCTGATGGCCCAGTTGTAGAGAGCTGAACCGAAGGCGATATTTCCCCTGGCCGCATCCAGCTTCCAGCCAGCTTTATATTTCTCTTCATCCATTCCTTGGATGAGCTTATTGATATTGTCAATGACCTTGCCCAGGCGCATGGCCATATCTTCCTTCTCAACTTTCAGCTCATTGATCATGCGGTCCACTTTATTGACAAACAGGACCGGCCTGACACCTTCTTTCAGAGCCTGCCGCAGCACGGTCTCCGTCTGGGGCATGGCGCCCTCAACTGCATCCACTACCACCACTGCGCCATCCACTGCCCGCATAGCCCGAGTGACGTCGCCTCCGAAGTCCACGTGGCCGGGAGTATCAATCATGTTGATCAGATATTCCTTGCCATCTATCTCGTGAACCATGGATACATTGGCCGCATCTATGGTGATTCCACGCGCCTGCTCCAGGGGATCGAAATCCATGAAGAGCTGCTTGCCTGCCAGGTCCATGGAGATCATGCCTGCTCCACCCAGAAGGTTATCAGAAAGGGTCGTCTTACCGTGATCAATATGTGCCACGATTCCGATGTTCCTGATCATCTCAGGCTTGTCCATCAAAGTCGTTACGCGTTCTGCTATCTTCTTCCTCTTGCCCATAATACGCCTCGCGAAGTTTAAGATAAAGGTTATAATCCAAATTAGGACTCAGATTCCTCGGACTCAATCTATTTAAGTCTTCGGCCTTCTCAGGGCGGTTTCAAAATCTAATTTGGCGCGAAATTATAATTATGGATAAAGCTTAAATCGATGCAAGGATAGCAAAGAAGGGTTTTTACGATGGCGCGCTTGGTAATGAAGTTTGGTGGTGTTTCCGTTGCTGACGGAAACAGACTGCGGCATGTGGGCGATCTGGTCTTACATTTTAGCCGCGACAATGAGATAGTTTTGGTCACCTCTGCCCTGCAAGGCGTCACTGACGACCTGCTGGCCTGTGCCAGAAAAGCGGCAAAGGAGGGAAATGTCTCAGAAGTGATCGATTTTATGGAGAAGCTCACGGATAGACACAATCAGGCCATAACTGATGCCATAAAAGATCCTCAAATCGCCAAAGAGATCAGTGAAACGATATCGAATAAGCTGTCTGAGCTCGAGAAAGCCTACATCGGCATCTGCTACCTGGGTGAGCTTACAGCACGCTCTTTGGATTACATATCCAGCTATGGCGAGCAACTGGCCGCTCCCATTCTGGCTGGGGTCTTGAGAGATATGGGCATACCCTCCCAGCACTATACCGGCTCAGAGGCAGGAATCGTCACAGACAACAACTATGGCGACAGCAGGCCCCTGGAAAAGACCTACAATTTGATTCCCCAAAGGCTCTTGCCGCTCAAGGGTGTTCCCGTGGTCACTGGCTTCATCGCCAAGGACGAAAAGGGCACTATTACCACATTAGGGCGTGGTGGCTCGGATCTGTCCGCTTCACTCATCGGAGCGGCCATTGATGCCGACGAGATATGGTTTTGGAAGGAGACCTATGGCATCATGACCACCGATCCCAAGATCGTTCCCGAGGCCAGGTCCATTCCCTCCATCTCCTACCGCGAGGCCATGGAGCTGTCCAACTTCGGGGCCAAGGTCCTGCACCCCCGCGCCATTGAGCCTGCCATCAGGAAAGGCATCCCCGTGCGCGTCAAATGCACCTTCGATCCCGATATCCCCGGCACACTGATAGTGCATGACGATGTACCCAAAGCGGATGTTATCAAAGCGGTGACTCTGCACAAGAATGTGGCTCTGCTCAACATTTCTGGCGCAGGCATGATTGGAACGCTGGGCGTTGCAGCCCGCGCTTTTTCCGCTCTGGCCAAGGCCGGCATCAATATCGTCATGATCAGTCAGGGATCGTCGGAGGCCAATATCTCCATGATCATTGAGGAGCGGCAGGTCGAGAAGGCCGAGGATGCCCTGAGAGCAGAGTTTCCCAGAGATCTTGTCAAGGAGATCTCGCACGATCATGATGTCTGCGCCGTGGCGGTGGTGGGCGCGGGAATGGCGGGCACTCCGGGTGTTGCCGCGCGCGTCTTCAAGGCCATGGGCTCGGCCAAGATAAATGTGGTCATGATAAGCCAGGCATCGGGTCAGCTTAACATCTCCTTCGTGGTCGCCTCCAAGGATGCAGAGCAGGCGGTAAGAGAGCTGCACCGTGAGTTTTGCCTGGGAGCAGAGACATGAGGAGGCTGACGTATGCAGAAGCGGGCGTAGATATTCACCAGGAGAATAGATCCATTGATGCCATGAAGGCCGTGTTGACGTCGAAACGTAAGGGCTTCGGAGCGCCTATGACCGAGATTGGTCACTACGCCGGACTTTTAGATATGGGAAGCTTTGCCCTGGCCATGACCACGGATGGTGTGGGTTCCAAGGTTCTCATTGCCAATGCTATTTCCAAGTGGGATACGATAGGCATCGACTGCATCGCCATGAATGTCAACGATCTTTATGCCATCGGTGCTGAGCCCATCGCCTTTGTGGACTATCTGGCCGTAGAGTTGGTAGATCCGGAGCGCGCAGCCCAGATTGCCCTGGGCCTTCAGAGAGGCGCACAGATCTCCAATATGACCATCGTGGGAGGGGAGACGGCTTCCTTGCCGGAGATCATTCGGGGCTTTGACCTGGCAGGCACCGCCATAGGAATCGTGGACAAGGACAAGGTGGTTACGGGCGAGAAGATCCGGGAAGGGGATGTGCTCGTGGGCGTGCCTAGCAGCGGCCTGCACAGCAACGGCTACACGTTGGCCCGGCGCATCATTGCCGAGTCCAAATACACCTATTTCGACCGGATGCCCGGCGGGAAAAATACCATTGGAGAGGAGCTGCTCACGCCTACCAGGATCTATCCCGAGATCGTGGAGCTGGCGGCGGAGTGCGATGTGCATGGCCTCGCCCACATCACCGGCTCAGGCCTTCTCAAGCTGCGCCGCATCTCTGCATTGGGCTTTGAGATCACCGATCCCCTGGAGGTGCAGCCCATCTTCCGCTTCCTGCAGGAGCTTGGCAATGTCGATGAGGCCGAGATGTACCGCACATTTAACATGGGCATGGGCTTCGTAATAGTAGTAGCCGAAGATGAGGCCCAAAAGGCCTGCCATATCATGGGGCCAGGCTCCAGGGTGATTGGATCGATTGTAAAAGAGGGAATAAAAGCGGGCCGCATGACCTTCTAGGCCTGCAGCTTCTTTTCGCCGAACATCTCTTCTAATTTACTCTTTATCTTTCGTATGGACTCTATCGCCGGGCAGTCTACATCGATGGGCGGCTTGCCCGCCAGGTCCGCCTCAACAAGGCATTTGTCAAAGGGGATGGTCCCCAGAACCGGTATGCCCATCAGGGCCAGCTTCTCGGCCACAGGCCCTGGGTTGTCGGCCTTGTTTATGACGGCGAAGTATCTGGTGATACCGATCTCCTTGCCCAGCTGCATTATTCTCTCCACGGTCTCAATGGATCTCATGCCCGGCTCTACCACAGCAATCATGGCGTCAACGCCGCGAGCTGTGGCCCTGCCCAAGTGCTCGATGCCAGCTTCCATATCCAGGATCACCAGATCCTTTTCCCGAACGATGACGTGCCTGATGAGAGCTTTGACGAAGGCATTGGCAGGACACATGCAGCCCGAGCCACCGGAATCGATGGTGCCCATGACCACCAGCTTGACATTGTCGGGCCCAGTGCAGCCGCACATGGCCACCACGTCGTCGACCTTTGGATTCATCTTGAACATGCCGCCAGGCATGCCAGCACGCTCCTGAACTAATTCTTTATGATCGGTGACGGGCCTCGGTAGATGGGGGATTCCCAAAGCTGAGCCCAGGTTCATGCTCGGGTCCGCGTCAATGGCCAGGACATTGTAGCCGTCGCGCGCAAAAAGCCTGGCCAGAGTTCCGGCTAGGGTGGTCTTGCCCACGCCGCCTTTTCCTGAGATTGCAATCTTCATTTTTATGAACCTCTTAAGAGTGAACAAGTCTATTTCTGAAATGTTTCTATTCTGATTATGTTTATATCGATTCTGCATGATAACAGTATTGGGGCGCGATGATGATTAAAAGCGTAAGAAAACGCGACGGTCGCATTGTCAGCTTTCAATTGGAGAAGATTGCTTCGGCAATTGCCAAGGCCTTTGTTGCCGTGGGCCGGGAAACGGATGAGACGCCCACTCAGCTGGCCGAGAAAGCGGTGGAAAAAGCAGAGCTGCGATTCCCGGACTCAATTTCATGCGTGGAAGACATTCAGGAGTGTCCGATGACTTGAAACTCTCCATCAATGCCATCGAAGTTCTTAAGAGGAGATATCTGCGTCGCGATGAGAGCGGCCAGGTGGCAGAGACGCCGGGGGAGATGTTCGAGCGCGTGGCCGCTCATGTCTCGCGGGCCGAGGTTAGGTATGGAGGCGATGCAGAATTCTCTCGCACCAAATTTCTAAGAATGATGCATAATCTGGAATTTCTGCCAAACTCCCCCACGCTCATGAATGCAGGCCTGCCGCTTGGGCAGCTCTCCGCCTGCTTCGTCCTGCCAGTTGAGGACTCGCTGCCAGGCATCTTCGACGCCCTGAAGAGCATGGCCCTCATCCACCAGAGCGGAGGAGGCACAGGCTTCTCCTTTTCCCGGCTGCGCCCCAAGAACGATGTGGTGCGCGCTACGGGCGGAGTGGCCAGCGGCCCGGTATCCTTCATGCGCATCTTCGACACCGCTACGCAGGTGATTAAGCAAGGCGGACGCCGCCGGGGCGCGAACATGGCCACCCTTCGAGTCGATCACCCTGACATCCTGGAGTTCATTGAGGCCAAGGAGAAGCCGGGGTTTTTGGAGAACTTCAACATCTCTGTAGCGGCAACGGACGAGTTCATGCAAAAGATCCGCAAGGGCGGTGAGGTCGAGCTGATCAACCCGCGCAACGGTCAGGTCGCGGGACATATCAATGCCCAAGAGACCATGAGCCTCATCGCCAACTCTGCCTGGCTGGGTGGAGATCCAGGCATGATCTTCATCGACAGGATCAATGCCGCCCACCCCCTGCCAGGCTTAATTGAGACCACCAATCCCTGCGGCGAGCAGCCCCTACTGCCCTACGAGTCCTGCAACCTCGGGTCCATCAACCTCTCAAAACTGGTGGAGAAAGGGGAACTGAACTGGGAACGGCTAAGAGAGCTGGTCTCGCTCGCCGTGCGCTTCCTGGACGACGTAATTGATGTCAATCGCTTTCCTCTGAAGCAGATTGAAGATGCAACCCTGCAGTCGCGCAAGATCGGCCTGGGGGTGATGGGCTTCGCCGAGATGTTAATTTTAATGAATATCTCCTACAACTCTCAGGAAGCCGTGCGCGTGGCGGAAGATGTGATGAAATTCATCGATGAGCTGGCCAGGGAGCAGTCGGCCCGATTGGGCCAAGAGCGAGGATCTTTTCCCCTCCTTGAAGAGTCCAAACTCAAGAGGTTTAGTGCCATGAGAAACGCCACGCTGACCACGATCGCACCAACGGGCACCATCAGCATCATTGCCGGGACCTCCAGCGGCATCGAGCCGCTCTTTGCTCTGGCTTTTGTGCGCAGGGTGCTGGAGGGCGCGCGCCTTTTGGAGGTCTCACCCCTCTTCGAGCAGGAGGCGGCAGCGCGCGGCATTTGCACTCCTGAGTTGAAAGCGGAGCTTGTCAGGAAGGGCTCGGCAGCGGATATGGCGGGTGTGCCCCAGGATCTGAAGGACTTATTTGTCACGGCTCTGGACATCCCGCCCGAGCAGCACGTCCGCATTCAGGCCGCCTTCCAGAAGTACACGGACAACGCAGTCTCCAAGACGGTCAACCTGCCGGAGAGCGCCACGGTGAGCGATGTTTTAAAAGTATACAATCTGGCTTATGATCTGGGCTGCAAGGGCGTCACCGTCTTTCGCTACGGTAGCAAAAGCCAGGTGCTCTACCAGGGGCACGGAGAGACGGCGGCGGGGTGCAAATACTGCGAGTGATGATCATCCGACAAATTAATCTGCAAAGAATTGCCATTAGATGGAGGGGAGGAGGAGGCCCGAGGCGGCGAAAGGTAAAGGAAGGGAGATTGTATAGAAAGCCGCCACCGGCCACAAGCCACCAGCAAACAAATTCCCCCTTATTAACTGTGTCGGTCGAAGCTACCTTATGGCTTGGTTAGCATTGCTAGAAGACCGATAAGCCTAATAACTTTTCTCATCAATCCCCTCGCCATGAAACGCATCGGCATCGCCGACACCACATTTGCCCGCGTGGATATGGCCCGCGCGGCCATCAGCGTCATCAAGAAAGAGGTCTCTGCAGAGATCGTCCGCTATACCGTTCCCGGCATCAAGGACCTGCCCCTCGCCGCCAAAAAGCTCCTGGAAGAGGAGAAATGCGATATCGTCATGGCCCTGGGCATGCCAGGACCTGCGGAAAAAGATCGAATGTGCGCCCACGAGGCTTCCACCGGCATTATCGCAGTCCAGCTTATGACCAACAAGCACATCATCGAGGTCTTTGTGCATGAGGATGAGGCCCCTGATGAGCGCACGCTGGCATTTCTCGCACAAAGGCGCGCCGAAGAGCACGCACTGAATGCGGTCCGCCTGCTCTACCATCCCGAGATGCTCACCCGCCTGGCCGGCACGGGCCAGCGGCAGGGCTACGAGGATGCAGGACCTATTGAGAGCAGCTCGGGTGGCCATCTGGGGCATTGATTATAATAATGGAAATTGCAGAGAAGAAATTGAGATGAAGTTGAAGGTTATCTATAAAAAAAATATGTGCTTCAGGCCGTCACGGCGGCCTGAGTGGTATTATCTTGCGAAATTGTCTCATTTAGCATTGTTTCATTGAGCTGTGTTTCATTGACCATCGTTTCATTGCCGGTCATGGCAACGGGAACTGCTTCTGTGGAGAGCAATAGACCCATTGGGAAGGGCTGGGCCTTCTTTGCCTCGGCTGGAAGCATGATATTTGCACTTTCATTGAAGCCCTCGAAGAGCATGGATACTTCAGCATTTATTCGCATCTCCTGGTTCCCAGATTCGTTGGCATGCAGGCCTAAAGACTGCGGGGTAACGGTGAAGATCTCCAATACATCCGTCTTCTTGAGAAGGTGAGTATCCTTGGTGATCCAATAGTAGACGTCCAGGCTCATATTGCGGAAGAGTTCGGAGTAGTTCATGGTCTGCATAGGCGCAAGAGATGCCACCTCTCCGGAGAGCTGATCGGCCATTGTGCTCATATCCATCTCCGCTCGGACCTTGTAGCAGTCCACTCCCTCCACCATCTCCGAGCCAATCAGAGAGATGCGAGACTTATTGAACATTTTGAGCTGTTGGGTCATTGTGTTCTGCTGGGACCAGGCATCGGCTACGGAGGGCATCTTCAAGGCCGTCCAGTTTCCATCCACCTCGAGGTAGAGGGTGTCGTTGATAAGATACTCCTCCAGCGCAATGGCGCTTGAGTTCTCCTCATCGCTCTTCGCATAGGTGAGTGAGGCCATGGATAGCTTTAGAGCGCGATCGGTCATGTTAGCCAGACCGAAGCCGAAAGTGCGAGTGTAGAGCGTCTGCGCGTCGCCCGAGGAGAG
>Ga0315273_10013747_pt1 | contig 10422 bp, 10 predicted proteins | sample YL17G02_0_MG_FD_205753 | JGI IMG/M metagenome (GOLD analysis project Ga0315273, IMG submission 205753) | Sediment microbial communities from Yellowstone Lake, YNP, Wyoming, USA - YL17G02_0 | ecosystem: Environmental > Aquatic > Freshwater > Lake > Sediment | place: USA: Wyoming | collected... | reverse complement strand
CGGAAGCGCCAGCTAGAGATCATGTTTGCCGTCAAGGAGATCTACTACACGCTGCAAGGCGAAGGCGCGCAGACCGGCCGCCCGGCCGTGTTCTGCCGCTTCGCCGGCTGTAATCTCTGGTCCGGCCGCGAGCAGGACCGCGAGGAAGCGACCTGCAATTTCTGCGACACCGATTTTGTCGGCACTGACGGACCAGCTGGCGGCAAGTTCGCGGCGCCGGAAGGTCTCGCCGGCGCGGTCCGCGCGGCTTGGCGCGGCAATTCGGGCACGCCGCCTTATGTGGTGCTGACCGGCGGCGAGCCGATGCTGCAAGTGGATGAGAAACTGATCGCGGCGCTGCACAAGGTCGGCTTCCAAATCGCCATCGAGACCAACGGCACGCTCCCAGTGCCGCGTTCGATCGATTGGATCTGCGTGAGCCCGAAGGCCGGCGCGCCGCTCGTGCAGCTTTCGGGCGATGAGCTGAAGCTCGTCTACCCGCAAGCCGCGCTCGACCCAGCGCAGCTCGAAGACCTCGACTTCGGCCATTTCCTGCTCCAGCCCATGGACGAAGGCGCGAAGTCGGAGAGCCATCTCCGCGCGGCAATCGATTATTGTCTCGCCCATCCCAAATGGCGCTTGAGCCTACAGACCCATAAGCTGTTAGGGCTGAAGTGATCTCGCCGCTGGTCGGCCCTCGCGAAATCCCCTAAACGACTGCCATGAAAATCTACAAAGAATTCCGTTTCGAGGCCGCTCATTTCCTCCCGTCGGCGCCGCCCGGCCATCCGAATGCGCGGGTACACGGACATTCCTTCCGGGTGCGCATTACGATCGACGGCGAGCCGAACGCCAATACCGGAGTCGTCATGCATTTCGACGATGTCGAAGCGGCGCTCGGCGACGCGCGAGAGGCGCTCGACCATCGCTTGCTCAACGAGGTGGACGGGCTCGCCCAGCCGACGCTCGAGCGGATCGCCGTCTGGCTCTGGGATCGGTTGCACAACCGGTTGCCCGGCCTCGCCGAGATCGAGGTGGCGCGCGATTCATGCCATGAGGGTTGCGTTTATCGGGGCCCGCGGCCCCGGCTCGCGGCGGAGTAGAGAGAATGGCGCGCAAGATCACGGGACTGCGGCAGCTCGGCGCCAAGACCAAGCAGCCCAAGACGCCGGAAGAGGCCGAGCTGGAGCGCGTGGCCAACCCGCATCCCGACACGGTCTATGTCGCGCGCTTCACCTGCCCGGAATTCACCTGTCTCTGCCCGGTCACCGGCCAGCCCGATTTCGCGCATCTCGTCGTCGACTACGCGCCGCGCGCCTGGCTCGTGGAATCGAAGTCGCTCAAGCTGTATCTGGCCAGCTTCCGCAACATTGGCGCCTTCCACGAGGACGCGACCATCACCATCGGCAAGCGCATCGTCGCGCTGGCGGATCCCGCTTGGCTCAGGATCGCCGGCTATTGGTATCCGCGCGGCGGTATCCCGATCGATGTGTTCTGGCAGCATGGCACGCCGCCCGAGGGCGTGTGGATTCCCGATCAGGGCGTCGCGCATTATCGCGGCCGCGGCTGATCTCCGGCCTCACCTCTTCGAGATGGGCCTTCGGCCCTCCTCAGGGTGAAGCTCAACTCCTCATGCTGAGGAGCGGCAGCTGGGCCGCGTCTCGAAGCATGAGGCGCCGAGCTTAAGCCGGCCTGGACGAGCGCTTCACCAGGGCGTCGATCTCGATCAGCTCCTTGAGCAGAGGCTCGAGTGCCGCAAGCGGCAGCATATTGGGACCATCGGACGGCGCGCGGTCAGGATCCTGATGGGTCTCGATGAAGATGCCGGCGACGCCGACCGCCACCGCCGCGCGGGCAAGCACCGGCACGAAGCGCCGCTCGCCGCCGCTTGCCGTCCCCTGCCCTCCCGGCTGCTGCACCGAATGGGTGGCGTCGAAGATCACCGGCGCCCCGGTCTCGGCCAGAATCGGCAATGCGCGCATGTCGGAGACGAGCGTGTTGTAGCCGAACGACACGCCGCGCTCGGTGAGAAGAATGTTCGGGTTGCCGGCGCTCAGCAGCTTGGCCACGACATTCGTCATGTCCCAGGGCGCCAGGAACTGGCCCTTCTTGACGTTGACGGGCTTGCCGGTGCGGGCGGCGGCAACGAGGAGATCGGTCTGGCGGCAGAGGAAGGCTGGGATCTGCAGCACGTCCACCGCCTCGGCCGTGGGCGCGCATTGCTCGGGCGCATGCACGTCGGTGAGGACGGGAAGGCCCGTGCGCTCTCTGATCTCGGCGAAGATGGGAAGCGCGTCGGCGAGCCCGAGCCCCCGGGCGCTCACGGCGCTCGTCCGGTTCGCCTTGTCGAAGGAGCTCTTATAGACGAGGCCGATCTTGAGCCGCCCGGCGATCTCCTTCAGCGCCTGCGCCATTTCGAGGCCGTGCGCGCGGCTTTCGAGCGCGCAAGGGCCGGCGATGAGCGCAAGCGGCGAATCTTGTGCAAAACGGGCGGAGCCGATCTCGACGCTGGCCTTGGGCCGCAGGGACTGATGCTGGTTCACATTCGCCTTATAGCGCGCCAATGCGCCGTTTGGCGAACGCCTTGGCGCATGTTCTCGCTTGCCACAATTCGTTCTCTTGCCGTGGCCTCTGGGTCGACCATGATGGGTGGTGTTTGCGAACCCGGGGAGGACATCATGAAAAAACCTATTGCGGAATTCATTGGCACTTTTGCGCTGGTGCTGGTCGGTTGCGGCGCCGCCGTCATCGGCGGAATGGGCAGCGGGGCGACATCGATCGATATTCTCGGCATCGCTGCCGCCTTCGGCCTGACCATCGTCGCCATGGCCTACGGCATCGGCCAGGTCTCGGGCTGTCACGTCAATCCGGCGGTCAGCTTCGGTGTCCTCGTCGCCGGGCGCATGACCATGTCCGATTTCATCCGTTATGTGATCGCGCAGGTGCTTGGCGCCATCGCCGGCGCGGCCGTGCTCTATCTGATCCTGTCGGGCAAAGCATCAGGCTGGAGCGGATCGCTTGGCCAGAACGGCTGGGGTCCCGGTTATCTTGGCGAGTACAATACCGCTTCGGCTTTCATTTACGAGGTCGCGGGCACTTTCCTGTTCCTCGTCTGCATCCTTGGCGTCACGCAGAAGGGCGCGCCGGTCGGGCTTGCCGGCTTGGCAATCGGCTTGACGCTCATAGCCATCCATCTCGTCGGCATCAACGTCACCGGCACATCGGTGAACCCTGCTCGCTCGCTCGGACCGGCAATCGTCGGCGCCGGCACCAACCCGAACGCGCTTGCGCAAATCTGGTTGTTCATCCTCGCGCCGCTGATCGGTGCCGGCGTGGCGGGATATCTGTTCAAGTCCGGGATCCTGGCGGGGGACGATGTAATCCCTGCGCGTGGCGGTGGGACGTCGGATGTGGCGCCCGCGGCATCGGCGCCGCGCAAGCCGCGCTGACGATCGGCAAGCGAACGGAGTCAGTCGGACTCCGTTCGCCGCCATCGCGGGCGGCTCTCCGTGTAGCGCCTGACAATCGTCTTGACCGCCGGCAGCCAAGGCTCGCGCCTTGTCGTCCAGAGCTCGTAGCTCGGCTGCCACAGTCCCGGCTCATCGAACGAGCCTGGATAGAGGTCGATCTCGTCAGGCCGGTCGTAATGGGAAGAGACCGGCGCGCCGCAGGCGCGGCAGGAATATCTCCGCCCTTGCTCCGAGCTTGCGAATTCGACCATGTCGCCGTCGATGGTTACGGCGTCGCGAGGAAACACGACGAAGAAGTTGAACGGGGCGCCATGCACTTTGCGGCAGGTGAGGCAATGGCAGAGCCCGACGCGGTACGGCTCGCCTCTCGCCTCGAACCTCACTTTGCCGCAAGCGCAGCCGCCGGTGTGCATGCTGTCCGACATTCCGGGCGCTGAAAGGCTAGACCAGCCGCGACTGATCGACCGCGGCGCCGATGAACGAGGCGAAGAGCGGGTGCGGCTCGAAGGGCCGCGATTTGAGCTCGGGGTGGAACTGCACGCCTATGAACCAGGGATGGTCGGGGACCTCGACGATTTCCGGCAGGAGACCGTCGGGCGAGAGGCCCGAGAAGCGCAAGCCCGCCGCCTCGAGCTTGTTGCGGTAGCGCATGTTCACCTCGTAGCGGTGGCGGTGGCGCTCGGAGATGCGGGTCGTGCCGTAGATCTCGGCGACCTTGCTGCCCTTGGCCAGCACCGCCTCATAGGCGCCGAGCCGCATGGAGCCGCCGAGATTGCCGTTCGACTGGCGCTGCTGGAGCTCGTTCCCCCTCATCCATTCGGTCATGAGGCCGATCACGGGCTCCTCGGTCGGGCCGAACTCGGTGGAACTCGCGCCCTCGATGCCCGCCTCGCGCGCCGCTTCGATCACCGCCATCTGCATGCCGAAGCAGATGCCGAAATAGGGCACGCCGCGGGTGCGCGCATAGCGGGCCGCCTGAATCTTGCCTTCGGAGCCGCGCTCGCCGAAACCGCCTGGCACGAGGATGCCATGCACGTCCTCCAGATAGGCCGAGGCGTCCTCGCTCTCGAAGGTCTGCGATTCGATCCATTGCAGATTGACCTTCACCTTGTTGGCGATGCCGCCATGGACGAGCGCCTCGTTGAGCGATTTGTAGGCGTCCTTCAGGCCTGTGTATTTGCCGACGACCGCCACGGTCACCTCGCCGTCTGGATTGGCGACGGTCTGCGAGATCTGCCGCCAGCGCTCAAGGTCAGGGTCCGGCGCGTGGGTGATGCCGAAGGCGGCCAGCACCTCGCGGTCGAGCCCCTCTTCGTGATAGGCGATCGGCACGTCGTAGATGCTCGCCACGTCGAGCGCCTGGATCACGGCTTCGGGGCGCACATTGCAGAAGAGCGCGATCTTGCGCCGCTCGTCCTTCGGCAGGGGCCGGTCGGTACGGCAGAGCAGCACGTCGGGCTGGATGCCGATGGAGCGGAGCTCTTTGACGGAATGCTGGGTGGGCTTGGTCTTGAGCTCGCCGGCGCTCGGGATGTAGGGCACGAGCGTCAGATGGATGAAAGCGGTCGAGCCGCGCGGCAGCTCGTTGCCGAGCTGGCGGATCGCCTCGAAGAAGGGCAGGCCCTCGATGTCGCCCACGGTGCCGCCGATCTCGCACAGCACGAAATCGACGCCCTCGTTGCCGGAGGTGATGAAAGCCTTGATGGCGTCGGTGACGTGCGGGATCACCTGGACCGTCGCGCCGAGATAGTCGCCGCGCCGCTCCTTGCCGATGATCTCCTGATAAATGCGCCCGGTGGTGATGTTGTCGGCCTGGCAGGCAGGGCGGCCAGTGAAGCGCTCGTAATGGCCGAGGTCGAGGTCGGTCTCAGCGCCGTCGTCGGTGACGAACACCTCGCCGTGCTGATAGGGGCTCATGGTCCCTGGATCGACATTGAGATAGGGGTCGAGCTTGCGTAAGCGCACGCTGAACCCGCGCGCCTGGAGCAGCGCGCCGAGCGCCGCTGAGGCGAGCCCCTTGCCGAGTGAGGAAACCACGCCGCCGGTAATGAAGACGTACCGCGCCATGGGCCTCGTTCATACACTGAAACGAGACTGAGTCGTAGCCCCAAACAGCGCTTGACCCACGCTTTGGTTTAAGCGGCCCTTGAGTCGTGAGCCCGCTATTGCGACTGCGGGGCCTGGGGAGCGGCAGGGGCCTGAGGAGCCGCCGGCGCTGGAGCCGCAGGAGCGGGGCCGCCAGGCAGCTGAAGCGGCGCCAAACCCCCTGCTCCGCCTTCGCCGGTCGGGTTCAGGATCGAGGGCGTCGCGCGATGCTGGCTGGCCAGGATCGACAGCAAAAGGCTGGTGGCGAAGAAGCTGGCGGCGAGAATCGCCGTGGTCTTGGTCAGGGCATTGCCGGCGCTGCGGCCGGTCATGAATCCGCCGCCACCGCCGCCGATGCCAAGCGCGCCCCCTTCGGAGCGCTGCAGCAGAATGACGCCAACCAGCGCCACGGCGACCATGACGTGAATCAGGAGAAGAACTGTGTTCATCGTGTAGCCTTCGCATTCGAAGGCGGTGTCTTATCCGAATCCGCTACGGTTTGGCTAGGCTTAGTGTCAACCGCCGCGGTGGCTTGGCGGTTGGGGTTGCGATCGGGCAGCGGCACACCCTCGGCGCTGACCGGCGCTGGCGCCTCAACCGGCGTGACCACAGGCTTGGCCACGCCCCCGTCCCGGCAGCGGAACTCGATCTGCTCCTCGACTCGCAGGAAATCCCGGACCCGCTCGATTTCCTGGTCGTTCAAATGGTCTTTGACCCAGTCGGGACCCCGCTCAAGCGCGACTCGCATCTGCGGGGTGAGCAGTTTCTTCTGCTCAAGCTGCAAGTTCTGGCAAGCGTCCTTTTCCAGCGGCTCGGCTTGTGCGCCGACGCCGAAGGGCAGCGCTGAGCTGGCTGTAAGAAAGGCTACGGCAATGACGCGCAGCGCCGGCATCATGACGTCCCCGTGGGAAGTCGTCCCCCTGCCGCAAATCGACCCCCTGCCAGAATGGCGAAATTTACCCAGTTTGCCAACCCTGCTCGCATCGGTCTTGCCGGATATCAGCCGGCGCCCCTTCCCGCATAGGCGGATAGAATCGCATAGAAATCACTGGCTTTCAGGCTCGCTCCTCCTACCAGCGCCCCATCCACGTCAGGCACGAAGAGAAGCTCGCTCGCATTGGCCGGCTTGACCGAGCCGCCATAAAGGAGGCGCAAGGCGGCCCCCGCTTCCGCCTGCCCCAACAAGCGGCCGAGCTCTCCGCGGATGAAGCCGTGCACCTCCGCCACGTCGGCAGGCGTCGGCGTGAGACCCGAGCCGATCGCCCAGACCGGCTCGTAAGCGATCACCGTGTTCGCGGCGCGCGCCTCTTGCGGCAGCGATCCTTGGAGCTGGCGCCTGACGATCTCCAAGGTCGAGCCGTCGCGCCGCTGTTGCTCCGACTCGCCGACGCAGATGATGGCGGTCAGCCCCGCGCGATAGGCGGCGCTTGCCTTGGCATTCACAAGCGCGTCGGTCTCGCCATGATCGCTGCGCCGCTCCGAATGGCCGACAATGATGGCTGCCGCGCCGGCATCGGCCAGCATCTCGGCCGAGATGTCGCCGGTATGGGCACCGGAGGGCAGAGGGTGGCAATCCTGCGCGCCGAGGATGATCGTGCTCCCGGAGAGCATGTACCGCGCCTGGGCCAGGAGGGTCGCCGGCGGGCATACCATGCCATCGGCCTCAGGCACGGGGCTCTGCGCCAGGCGGTCTTTCAGCGCCCGGAGCTCGGCCAAGGACGCCCCGAGGCCGTTCATCTTCCAATTGCCTGCGACGAGCGGTCTCCTCAAGGCCGCGCCCCCTCTCTGATTTGCCGGTTTCCGGGCCGTCCCCGCACGGAAGCTGTTATCGACCCCCCTGCCAAGGGTTCGGCCAAATACCCTGCCTTGCCGCGCTTGCGCTTGCTACCTATGATGCCGCCGCCGCGCCAGGAGCGTCCAGCATCGGACGCCAGCGCGGCTTTGGCAATTAGCGAATGGAAGGTTCTTAAGAGTGGCACTCGACACTTTGCGCAAAGGGGCTGGGCGGCTGCTCGGCATGATCCTCATGGGCATGCTGGTGGTCAGCTTTGGGGTCTGGGGGATCGCCGACATTTTCAGGGGCTATGGCCAGCAGACCCTGATCAGCGTGGGCGATACCGAGATCTCATCGCAAGACTATATGCGCGCGCAACAGGACGTTCTTAGGTCGATGAGCGCCCAAGCCAAGCGCAGCCTCAGCCTGCAAGAGGCGCGCGCGCTCGGGCTCGATCGGCAGGTGCTGGAACGGCTGATCGGCGGCGCGGCCGTCGATAATCATGCGAAGTCGCTCCATCTCAGCATCGCCGATTCGACGCTTCTCGAGCAGATCATGAAAGATCCCGCCTTCAAGGACGCGGCGGGCAATTTCAGCCCGTTGGCCTTCCAGCAGGCGATGCAGACCATCGGCATGAACGAGCAGGGCTATTTGAACTCGCTCCGCGAACGCAATCTGCGCCGGCAGATCCTCACCACCGTCGGCAAGGTGGTGAACAGCCCCGATATGCTGATTAGCGCGCTCAACAGCTATAACGGGGAAACACGCACGCTCCGCTATGTGCTGGTGCCGGAAAGCGTGGTCGGAACCATTCCCGATCCGAGCGAGGAGGACCTCAAGCGCTATTACGAGAACCACCAGACCAAGTTCACGCAACCCGAATTCCGCAAGATCGGCGTCCTTGCCGTCACGCCCGAGACCGTCAAGGACCAGGTTACGATCACCGAGGCCGATCTAAAGGCCGCCTACGAAGCGAACAAGGACACCCTCGGCAAGCCGGAGCGCCGGCAAGTCCAGCAGATCTCCTTCCCCGATCTTGCCGCGGCCAACGCCGCTTATCAGAAGCTGCAGTCCGGTACCGACTTCGTGGCGCTCGCCAAGGAACAGAATCTGAGCGAGACCGACATCGATCTCGGCGTTCTGAGCCGCGCCCAGCTGGCCGATCCCGCGATCGCGGAGGCAGCCTTCAATCTCGAATTGAACAAGGTTGCCGAGCCGGTCACCGGCAAGCTCGGAGGCGTCGTCTTGCTGCGCGTCACTTTGATCGAGCCCGGCAAGACCCCGACCTACGAGGAGGCGAAACCCGAACTCGAGAAGACGCTGCTGAAGGAGCGCGCCGCAGGCGCGATCTTCGACCTGCACGACAAGATCGAGGATCAGCTCGGCTCGGGGTCCAGGCTGTCGGAGATCGCCGACAAGTTCAAGATCACCTATCAACTCATCGACCAGGTCGACCGCGAGGGGCGCAAGCCCGATGGGTCGGCGGTCACGCTGCCGGCGCAGAAGGACCTGCTGAACGCAGCCTTCGCCACCGACACGGGGGTCGAGAACGATCCGATCGACGCCAAGGATGAAGGCGTCATCTGGTATGAGGTCCTCGGCGTCGTGCCCGAGCAGGTCAAGCCCTTCGATCAGGTGAAGGACGAGGCCGCCAAGGACTGGCGTGCCGACGAGCTGCGAACCAAGGTCGCCAAATATGCGCAAGACCTGGTCACCAGCCTGAATGGCGGCAAGACCCTCGAAGAGGTCGCCAAGGATCTCAAAGCGGAAGTGATGACCAGCGATCCCGTGAAGCGCGACGGCATCACCGTGAATGTGCTGCCCCCTGCCGTGGCGCAGGCCTTCACCTTGCCTGTGAAGGGCTATGGCTCCGCTCCCTCGGCCGCGGAAGAGGGCCGCATCGTCTTTCAGGTCGACAAGGTCACGCCGCCTGAGCCGCTCGCCGCCGCGGAGGCCGACCGGCTCAAGCAACAGCTCGGGCTTCTCATCAGCGAAGACGCGATCTCGGAATATTTCGCCGCGCTGGAAACGCGCTATGGCGTGAAAGTCAACCAGCCGGCTCTCGCCAAGCTGACCGGCAGCGGCGAGGAACCATGATCTCCGCTCCCGCCTCCGTCACGCCCTTGGCGCAGCAAGGCGGGGGTCGCCCGGTCGAGCCGGACTTTCCGAGCTTCGCGCGCCGCTACGACGAGGGCGTGCCGCAGGTGGCTTGGACGCGCCTCGTCGCCGATCTGGAGACGCCGGTCTCGGCCATGCTGAAGCTCGCCCGTGAGCGGCCGAACAGCTTTCTCCTGGAATCGGTCGAAGGGGGTGCCACGCGCGGCCGCTACTCCATCATCGGCTGCGAGCCCGATCTGATCTGGCGCGCCGACGGGCCCAAGGCCGAGATCAACCGCGCGCCCCAGTCAGACCCCAATGCGTTTGCGCCCTCGCCGATGCCCGCGCTTGCCTCGCTCAGGGCGCTGCTTGCCGAGTCGGCCATCACGCTGCCAATCGAGCTTCCGCCCATGGCCGCCGGCATCTTCGGCTATATGGGCTACGACACGGTACGGCTGATCGAGCAGCTGCCGGGCAAGAAGCTGGACCGGCTCGGTCTTCCCGACAGCATCCTGGTGCGCCCGACGCTGATCGTGATCTTCGACAGCGTGCGGGACGAGATGACGGTGGTGACGCCGGTCAGGCCCTTAGCCGGGGTGAGCGCCAAGGCGGCCTATGCGCGGGCGGCCGATAGGCTCAATCTCGTCCTGGAGCGGCTGGAGCAGCCTTTGCCCCATGCCGGCGAGCCCGATCTCAGCGCGGCGCATCCTGAGCCCAAGGCGACCACCGAGCCTCAGGCCTATATGGCGAAGGTCAGCCGCGCCAAGGACTACATCGCCGCGGGCGACATCTTCCAGGTGGTCTTGAGCCAGCGCTTCGAGGCGCCCTTCACGCTTCCCTCGTTCGCGCTTTACCGGGCGCTCCGGCGCGTCAATCCCTCGCCCTTCCTCTATTATCTCAATTTCGGCGGCTTCGCCGTGGTGGGGTCGAGCCCGGAGATCCTGGTCAGGGTCCGCGACGGCAAGGTCACCATCAGGCCGATTGCCGGCACCCGTCCCCGCGGTGCAAGCCCCGAAG
>Ga0315273_10013745_pt1 | contig 10423 bp, 11 predicted proteins | sample YL17G02_0_MG_FD_205753 | JGI IMG/M metagenome (GOLD analysis project Ga0315273, IMG submission 205753) | Sediment microbial communities from Yellowstone Lake, YNP, Wyoming, USA - YL17G02_0 | ecosystem: Environmental > Aquatic > Freshwater > Lake > Sediment | place: USA: Wyoming | collected... | reverse complement strand
GAGGCTTGAGAAGTACGGCGGCGACGGCCAAGGCGGCCCGGCACGGATGGCGCTCCAGCAGGTTCGTACGGAGCACCATAGCGCGATGCCGGCTCTCTTGGCGAAGGACGGCATCACTGTGCCCGAAGGCGCCGGTCCCGCGCGCAGCTACGGCATGGTGCTGGGGCGCGGCGCCTGCCGTGGCCAGGGCGCACCGCAAACCTCCGGCGGCGCCTGCCACTGAGTCGTCTGCAGGCCGACGCGTCTCCGTGGTCCAGCCGAGGGAGCTTCGCCAGGGAGGTCGCCGCCCGGCGCGAGCAGGAGAGCGGGCCGGAGTGCCGGTGCCGGAGAGACTTGAGGGGCGAGAGAGGGTACTGCGGCGATCGTATGGAGTGGGGGGAAAGCACGAAGCCCCGCGAAGCGAATGGTCAGCGTGAGCGCCCTTCACGATCGCAGAGCGACACAGCACTTGCGCTGCCGACCAGCCCCTGCCATAGTACGAGTGGGTCGCGGCGCGCACTGGCCGCGGAGGTTAAAGCAAGTTGGGTAGTCGGGCCGCTACCCGGGTCACGTACGCACGCGATCCGGGTAGCGGCCTCTTTGCGTCGGGAGTGCGGCATCTCCCAAGTGACGCTCGCTCCCGGGGAAAGGAGTGAGACTGCTGATTGCCTCGACCCACTGACGCGTCCGCGTCACCTCACACTCATCTCCATCGATCGGTTGATCGCATTCTCAGGGAGGATCGCCATGCAGCAAAGTGAAGACATAGCCGCCTATCTCCAGAACCTCAAGTTGCCTGCGTCAAAGGCAGAGGTCGTGCACGCAGCGAAGAAGGGTGGGGCTCCAAAGGATGTCTGGAAGATGCTCGACAAGCAGCTCCCCTGGCTGACGTTCCAGCACCTGGATGACATCCTGTCTGCCCTCGCGGCGCAGGAACAGAAGGCGCGCTGACCCCGAGTTCTATCGACTACTCGCAGCTTCGCGGCTGCGCTGAGAGCGTCACTTGGACGACGCCTCGCCCGCTCCCGCCTCCAGGATGACGCGGGGGGGGCGACGACCGGGGCCAAGCGGCGTTGCTCACGGGGACAGCCTACGTGCGCGCGGTCGCAGATCACCGGGGCACGCCGACACGGCCGTGACGGACCGCACCTACCGGCGCGCCGTACAGCGAGCGCGTGCAGAGAGCGGGTGCCGGGAATGCTTGGGGGACCGACGGGGGATCGAAGGGTGGTACGGCGTCCATCGTAGGAAGTGGGGGAGAGGGTAGAACCCCTGCAAATGCGATGGTCGGCGTGAGAGGATTTGAACCTCCGACCCCTAGTCCCCCAGACTAGTGCGCTAACCAGACTGCGCCACACGCCGACTTGACGACACCATTCTAGCACAGCCCTCGCGGCCGGCGGCCGGCCGCCGGCGCCGCGTTGCCCTCTGGTACCATAGTGGGCAGACGCCACCCATCGTCTCGGCCGAGCGGGGAACGGAGGTGAGGCCCGTGAGAGCTGTCGTCATGGCAGGCGGCGAGGGCACCCGCCTGCGGCCGCTCACGAGCAACCAGCCCAAGCCGATGGTCTCCCTGTGCGGCAAGCCCTGCATGGAGTACATCATGGAACTCCTCGCCGCCCATGGCTTCGGAGAGGCGGTCGTCACCCTGATGTTCATGCCCAAGGCCGTGCGCGACTATTTCGGCGATGGCTCGCCCATCGGCATGAGCCTCGACTACTCCATCGAGCTGACCCCGGCCGGGACCGCCGGCAGCGTCAAGCTGGCGCAGGATCGTCTCGGCGACGACACCTTCATCGTCATCAGCGGCGATGCGCTCACCGACTTCGACCTCGGTGAGATCGTCGCCTTCCACAAGCGACGGGGGGCGATGGTGACGATCGCGCTCAAGCGCGAGGAGAACCCTCTCGATTTCGGCGTCGTGGTCGTCGACGACGAGGGACGGATCGAGCGCTTCCTGGAGAAGCCCACATGGGGACAGGTCTTCAGCGACACCGTCAATACCGGCATCTATGTCCTCGAGCCAGCAGTGTTCGAGCACATCCCCAACAGGGAACCGTACGATTTCAGCCGGGACCTTTTCCCCAAGCTGCTGGACATGGGGGCCCCACTCTACGGCTACGTGGCGAACGGATACTGGCAGGACATCGGCAGCCTTCCCCAGTACCTTTCGGCCAATCGCGACCTTCTTGACGGCGCGGTCAGAGCGACCATCCCGGGTATCGAACTGCAGAACCGCATCTTCCTGGGCGATGGCATCAACCTCGACTCTCTCGAGAGCATGACCGGCCCGGCCTATGTCGGCAACTACTCACGTATCGACGCCAGCGCCTCCGTCGGGGCCTATTCGGTGCTGGGCAGCAACGTCGTCGTCAAGGACCACGCAGAGACCCGGCATAGCGTCATCGGCGCCAATACCTACATCGGCGCCTCGGCCAAGGTGCACGGCGCGATCCTGGGGAAGCATTGCGACGTCAAGGCCGGGGCCCGGCTCAGCGAGGGCGTCGCCGTGGGCGACCAGTGCGTCATCGGCGAGCAGGCGTACATCGCGCCCGACGTCAAGATCTATCCGTTCAAGACCGTCGACGCGGGCGCGCAAGTGAATTCGAGCATCATCTGGGAGTCACGCGGCAGTTCGCAGCTCTTCGGCAAGGAAGGCGTCAGCGGCCTCATCAACGTGGACATCACGGCCGAACTGGCGCTCAATCTGGCGATGGCGTACGGGACCATGCTGCCCAAGGGGGCGCGGGTCACCACGAGCCGCGACGCACATGCAGCCTCGCGCGTCATCAAGCGGGCGCTCATCGCCGGCTTGAACAGTACCGGAGTGGTGGTGCGCGACCTGCGCGTGGCCAGCAGCGCGATCAACCGCTTCGAGGTCAAGCACGGCGAGACGCAAGGTGGCATGCACGTGCGCATCGCGAGCTGGGACCCGGAGAGCATCCAGATCCAGGTCTTCGAGCCGCCGGGCGCCGACCTGAGCGAGCGGCGCCAGAAGGACATCGAGAAGTTCTACGGACGTCAGGATTTCCGCCGCGCCTTCTACAGCGAGTTCGGCGAGATCCAGTTCCCGGACAGGGCAATGGAGACCTACGTGCGCGGCCTCATGAGCTGCTGGGACATGGAGCGCATCCGCAGCCGCGCCTATCGCATGGTCGTCGACTACTCCCACTCTCCCGCAGCGCTATCCTTGCCGCACATCCTCGGCGACATGGGCGCCGAGGTACTCGCCTTGAGGGCGTTCAGCGCCCAGCGCCATGCCGGCCAGGCGAGCGGCGAGCTCGATGCCGGCATCCGGGAGGTGCGGCGGCTCGTCCTGACGATGGAGGCCGACCTGGGGTTCGTCATCGACCCCGGCGCCGAGCGCCTCCACATCATCGACGACACAGGCGCCGAGGTCCCATTCGAGAAAGCCCTCCTGCTCTATGTTCGTCTCGTAGCCGAGAAGGCGGCGCCGGGCGAGAGGATCGCCCTGCCTCTGACCGTCACCGATCGCGCCGAGCAGCTCGCCGCCGGGTCCGGTGTCGAGGTCGTGCGCACGAAGGTATCGATGTCGGCGCTGGCGCGCGCTGCCTGCGAAGACCATGTCGCCTTCGCCGGAGCTCTGGGCGGCGGCTATATCTTCCCACGCTTCCTGCCGGCATTTGACGCCGTCATGAGTCTCGGCAAGCTCCTTGAGATGCTCGCGTCAGAGGACAGACCCCTCAGCGAGCTCATCGCGGCGATCCCGGACAGCGTCCTCGTCCATCGCACCGTAGCCTGCCCCTGGACGATCAAGGGGACCGTGATGCGCACGACGACGGAGAGGCTGCAGCGCGAGCTGCAGAACGGCGGCGGTGAGCTCAGTCTCGTGGACGGCATCCGGGTCTCCCGCGCCGACGCCTGGACGCAGCTCCTGCCGGACGCCGAGGAGCCGGTCTTCCACGTGTACGCGGAGGGCGCCGACCGGGCCGCGTCGGAGCGCCTCGCCGACGCCCTCGCCGAGTCGGTGCGCGTCGTTGTCCGCGAGCACGGCCGCTAGGACGCCGGTGAGCACCACGCCGCGCCGGCACCTCCGAGAGACCATCGCCATCCTTGTTGTCGGGGCGGCGCTCGCGGTCTTCGTCGTTCTCCAGATCGCGATGGCCGGGCGTATCTCCCAGGGCGTCACGGTCGCGGGCATCGATCTGGGCGGCCTGAGCGCCGCCGCCGCCGAAGAAACGCTCAGGAGCGACCTGTGGCCGCGCATCTCCCTGGTGCAGCTGGAGACCGGCGAGAAGGAGCCGCTCACGCTCTCTTTGGCGCGGCTCGGCGTCAGTCTCGACGCGACGGCCACCGCAGCCGCGGCCGCACAGCGGGGCCGCCACGAGCTGCCGCTGGGGCTCAGCGTCTGGCTGCCCGGGAGTGGGGGAGACGTGGCTCCCATTCTGAAGTTCGATGCGGTCGCGCTCGAGCAGGGCCTCACAGCGGTGCGCGGGCCCGTCGAGGTGGCGTCGCGCGACGCCCGGCTGACGATCGACAAGAGGGGCGTCGCCGTCGTACCCAGCAGCGACGGGCGCGCCGTCGACGCGACCGCGCTCGCTCGTGCGATCGTCGCCAGCGCAACGCGAGGATCCGCGTATGCCGGCCCGGTTCCGTTGCTGGCGGTCTCGCCGAAGGTGAGCACGGCCGTGGCCGAGTCACGCGCCGGCGCGGCCGCCGCCTACCTTTCGCGGCCCATCATCCTGCGCCATGCGGGGCAGTCGATCCGCCTCACGCCGCGTACGATAGCCGACATGCTGAGCGTCAATATCAGCGCCGACGCCGACACCTACCCCTTCACGTTCCGCAACGACCAAGCACGGGGCGAGTTGCGCAGACTCCTTGCCTGGGCCGAGCGGCCACCCGTCGACGCCCGCATCATCGTCCATCCCAAGGGCGGCATCACCGTGACGCAGAGTCACGACGGCGAAGTCCTCGACCTGGAGCTCCTCCTTGAGGATCTCGACGCCGCGGCCATCGGCGGCGGCTTGCGGACCGTCGTCGTGTCGACCTCTGCGGCGGTGCCCAAGCTCTCCAGCGAAGACGTGCGCAATATGGGCCTCTCGTCCCTCGGGTCACAGTTCACCACGTACTTCGATCCCGGCAACGCGGCGCGCGCCGGCAACATCGCGCTCGCCGCCAAGCTCGTCGACGGCACCGTGATCGACCCGGGGCGCACGTTCTCGCTGAACGCCGCCATGGGTCCGCGCACGGTCAATCGAGGGTTCGACTACGCGCCGGTCATCGCCGCCGACGGGGTGCTGCGCCAGGGCGTCGGCGGCGGCATCTGCCAGTACGCGACGACCCTCTTCAACGCCGCGCTCTTCGCTGGGCTCCCCATGGTCGATCGACAGCCGCATTCGCTGTACATCTCGCATTACCCCATAGGCCGCGATGCGACCGTCGCCTGGGGGAGCGCCGATCTGCGCTTCCGCAACGACACGGCCAACAAGCTGCTCATCCGCAGCTGGGTGGAGGGCGACGCCCTCAGGGTGGCCATCGTGGGGAAGACAGGGCGCGCCGTCGATCTCAAGACGACGCGCTTCTACGATATTCGCAAGCCTGCCCACGGCCGGTCAGACCCACGCGTCATCTACGACGCCGATCTGGGGCCCGGGGTGGTGCGCTGGGAGCGGGGCATCAACGGACGCACCGTCAAAGTGGAGCGCACCGTGAGGCGCACCGACGGTACCCTGGTCTTTCGTGACAGTTTCGTCTCGCGCTATGAGCCCCTGGACTGGGTGAAGCGGGTGGGAACCAGCTGACACAGGGCAGAAGGGCTCAGTGCGTCAGCGCTGGACCCTCAGCCAGTCTTGGCTATCACCTGCTTGCAGACCACCTTCAGGGTCTCAAACACGCCCTGTCCCGTGATCGCGCTCGCCTCCGTGACTGGCGACCCCGTGTGGTTCAGCAGATCGTTGAGGTCCTCGACCGAGAAGACGTCGCCGAGGTCGCGCTTGTTCATCTGGATGACGAAGCCCACCTTGCCGAGATCGTCGCCTTGCCCGAGCAGGTTGTCCCACAAGTTGAGGTAGCTCTCGACGTTCTCGTCAAGACGCGAGATCTGAGAGTCGGCGACGAAGATGATGCCGTCGATGCCCTGCAGCACCAACTTGCGGCTCGCGTTGTAGTAGCTCTGGCCGGGGACCGTGTACAGATGGAAGCGCGTCTGCATGCCCTTGACGGTGCCGAGAGTGAGCGGCAGGAAGTCGAAGTAGAGGGTGCGCTCCTCCTCCGTGGCGATGCTCACCAGCTTGCCTCGGGCCTCCGGATTGATCTTGCGGTGGATGTACTGCAGGTTCGTCGTCTTGCCGCAGAGGCCGCAGCCGTAGTAGACGATCTTGTAGTTGATCTCGCGCGCGGCGAAGTTGATCAGTGGCAAGCGAGGACCCTCACACGTCTCGGAAGAGGTCGTCCATGGCGTCTCCCGCAGCGCTCTCGAAGTCGGCGTCCATCTCCGGGGTCATCGTGTCGTCTGGTCCCTCGAATGTCTCACGCAGCACCTCGATGGCGCGTTGGGAGTAGAGACGCACCTTGCCGACCTGTGTCTCACGGCCAAAGGTCACGAGAAGAAGGACCTGGTCGTTGACCTGCGAGACGTGCAGATTGATCCCCTTGCCTTCGTTGAAGAGAAGGGTGAACTCGCTCTCATCGAGGATCTTGGCGAGCTGCTGCGTGGCGGCAAAAGAACTGGCGGCGAGCGAAGCCAGAGACAGCGTCTCGGGGTGATACTCATCCGACGCCGTCGTGATGGGCTGCCCCGAGGTGCTGATGAGGGCGAGAAAGCTGGAGCCAGATACGTCCTTGAGCTTCTTGAGGATGTCGTCGCACCGATCGAGCTGGCGATCGTTGATGACGAGTCCCTTGCGCCTTGTCACGCAACTCCTTCACGTCGCGGCCCCGGGTCACCCGCTACCGGCAGACAGCGTGCCGGGCGGCCAGCGAAGTATACACCTGCGACTCACGGTGCCCGAGTCTGCACGCCTGCTCGCCGGCTGGGAATCCCGCGCCGACATGAGCGCAGGACGCCTCAAGCTGAGCTTGAACCTTCAGGTCGAGTCAGGTACGATTGGCAGACTTACGTCACGCACAGAGAGGAGACGCGCCATGGACGACATCGTCGACCTCGTCTCACGGTCTGATGATGAGTTGCGCGCGCTCATCGCGGAGCTCGAGATCGAAGAGCGCGACATCTCACGCCGGCGGCGCCTCCTGCAGGGCAAGCTCGACATCCTCCGCGCGGAGGTCGTGATGCGGCTGCAGCGCAAGCACAACGAGGGAGAGGCCATGATCTCCGCGAGCGATCTTGAGGCTCTCTCCCGTATCCTCGCCGGGAAGAACCTCAAGCCGAAGGACTCCGCCGCGCCCGGTCAGGACCCCAAGGATCCCGGGGAGGCCTGACGTTGTTCTGCCCCGAGTGTGGCAGCCGGAACTCGGAGGGCGCCGACTTCTGCGTCCGCTGTGGGGCGAGTCTCCTCGCCGACCATCCCGAGACCACGTTGAGCTACGAGCTCGCTGGGGAGGGGGGTGACGCCTCACCGCTGGCTGCCGTCGTCGGCACCGAGGCTTGCCTCGTCATCCGCAGCGGTGGCGGACGCGCCGGCGAGACTTATCCTCTGAGCGGCGAGCGCATCACGCTCGGCCGTCATCCCGAAGCGGCCATCTTCCTCGATGACGTGACCGTCTCCCGCGATCATGCGATCGTCACCCGCGAAGGCGACGACTACGTCATCATCGACGAGGGCAGTCTCAACGGCACCTTCGTCAATCGGCGCCGCGACGAGCGCACCGTGCTCAAAGACGGCGACGAGATCCAGATCGGCAAGTACAAGCTCACGTTCATCATCCCGTGAACCACGCTCCCGCGACCGCGGCGTCGTGACCGGCGACGAACTCCTTTTCGACGTCAGCGGCGAGAGGCTGCTCACCATCGGCGCGCTCGTCGATGCGCTGCGTGGCGAGTTCCCGGACATCAGCGTCAGCAAACTGCGCTACCTTGAGGAGCAAGGGCTGGTGGCGCCGCGACGTACCAGGTCCGGGTACCGTCTGTACTCGCAGGACAACTTCGGACGGCTTGTGCGTGTCCTCGCCATGCAACGCGACGAGTACCTGCCTCTCAAGGTCATCCGTCGCGAGCTGGAGCGCAATCCTGCCAGCCCGTTGCCGTCCACGCGGCAGGGCCTGAGGAAGACGGATCTGCTTGCGACTGAGGAACGAGAGTACACGGCCGCGGAGATCCAGGCTCTCACGGGCGCCGACACCGCACTGCTCGCCGAGCTCGACGAATACGAGCTGATCAGCGCACGCCAGGTCGGGGGGGTCCGCCGCTACGTCGAGACTGAGGCCGGCATCATCGGTGCCGCGGTGCAGCTCGCACAGATGGGTCTGCGACCCAAGCACCTGCGCCTTCTCAAGAGCGCTGTCGACCGCGAGATCGGGCTCATCGAGCAGGTCCTCTTGCCGGCCCTGAAGTCGAGCCGCCCGGAGCGGCGTCGCGAAGGGCTGGACCAGATCGACGACATCGTCCAGGCGATGACGCAGCTCCGTCAGATGCTGCTGGCTCGCGGCCTGCGGCGGCTCACGGCGAGCCGCGGTGATGCTTGATGCAGCCGCGGCGCGCGGGCGCCCCCGCAACGCCCGGCGCACGTGACCCAGAGGAGGACTCATGACTGACTCGTCCATCGACCTTGGCGCGCTCATTCGGTCGATCCCGGATTTCCCCAAGGAAGGCATCCTCTTCCGCGACATCATGCCGCTGCTGCAGGACCCCGTCGCTCTGCGCGAAGCGGTAGACCGGCTCATCGAGTACGGGATCGGCAAGCACATCGACATGGTCCTCGGGGCGGAAGCGCGCGGGTTCATCCTGGGCCCCGCCGTGGCCTATGGGCTCGGGGCCGGATTCGTCTGCGCGCGCAAGCCCGGCAAGCTGCCGTACACGACCATCGCCGCCGAGTACGACCTCGAGTACGGCACAGACAGGCTCGAGGTGCACGCGGACGCGATCAAGCCGGGCCAGAACGTCCTCGTGCACGACGATCTCCTGGCCACCGGCGGCACCGCCAAAGCCAAGATCGAGCTCGTCGAGAAGCTCGGCGGCAATGTGGTCGGCTGCGTCTTCGTGGTCGAGCTGGAAGCTCTGGCCGGGCGCCGCAAGATCGCCGGCTACGACGTCTTCAGCCTTGTCAAGTACTGATCGTCACGTCGCAGTTCGCGGGCGCCGCCGGGCGACACCTCGCGGCGACCGCGCCTCGAGCCACCGTCCGGTCCGCTCCCGCCGCACCCCGACCTCAAGGGAACGACCTCGTCCGGGGAGTGGCGACCGATCCTGGGAAGGGAACCGGCGTTGCCCGCCGCGGCGGACCCCACGCCGCCAAGCCGCCCGTCCTCTAACTTTACATAACGGAGATTATCGTGCATTGCTGGCAGGCTCATCGGGGGCCGCTCCGGCTCCGCTGGTGTCACGTTGCGGCGCTCCCTCAAGTCACGAGGCTCGCGGACGACCCGCCCGACCTACCAGCGCCGGCCCAGGAACTGCGGCGAGGACGGCCTCTCGCGGGCGCAGGCGCTGAGGAACTCGCTGATCGGCGGGCGTACGTCGGCGTTGCGCAACTGCACCTCGTCGAGGAATGCCGCGGCCAGGATCGTCTCTTCGGCCGGCACCGGCGGCATCTCCCTGGCCGCCGAGACCTCGAAGATCAAGTGCACCACGTGCTTGGCGTAGGCCGGGTCTGGCGAGATCGATTCGACGATAGCCAGCAGCCGGCCGACGCCGACGCGCAGGCCCAACTCCTCGAGGAACTCCCGCCGCAGTGCGTCGGACAGCGTCTCGCCGAACTGCACGCCACCGCCCGGTACGAGCCAGTAGCGCTCGCTGCCGCGCGCCTGCTCGACCATGAGGACGCGTCGCTCGTCCACGAGGAGGCCGGCGACGCGCAGTGTGGGCTTTGCGGGAGACACGAACACGTGTTCGTCTCCAGAGGGAAGCGCATCGAAGGTCATGGTCATGGCCGGCCGGCCCGGCCGCTGGAGCCAAAGCCCTGGCCGCCGCGCTGGGAAGCGTCGAGCGTGTCGCTGACGGTCAGGGATACCGCAGTGAGCGGCAGGAAGAGAAGCTGCGCGATGCGATCGCCGATGCGCACGAAGAACGTCTCGCGGCGGTCGGTGTTGAGCAGGATGATGGCCACCTCGCCGCGATACCCCGGATCGATCAGTCCGGGTGCATTGACGATGGTGATGCCGTGCCGCGCGGCAAGACCGGAGCGCGGCAGGGTGAGGGCGGCAAGGTGCGGCGGCAGGCCGAGCGCGATACCGGTGCCGACCACGGCACGCGCCAGCGGCTCGAGCTCGACCTCCTCGGCGGCACAGAGATCGTAGGCCGCGTCGAGCTCGTAGGCGCGCTGAGGGAGACTGGCATGAGGGCGCAGAAGCTTGACCGGGACCGACA
>Ga0315273_10013744_pt1 | contig 10423 bp, 12 predicted proteins | sample YL17G02_0_MG_FD_205753 | JGI IMG/M metagenome (GOLD analysis project Ga0315273, IMG submission 205753) | Sediment microbial communities from Yellowstone Lake, YNP, Wyoming, USA - YL17G02_0 | ecosystem: Environmental > Aquatic > Freshwater > Lake > Sediment | place: USA: Wyoming | collected... | reverse complement strand
CAAGAGCCTTTCGATAACCATCAACCCTGCCGCATGTCCTTTATTATCATACACTTCACCTGCAACACTCTCAACCGGGACTGTCGGACAGGCATATTCATATCCGCTTCAGACTTCCGGCGGACAGGCACCTGTTAGTTTCAGGCTCTTGTCTGATACATATCCGCCCGGGTTGAGAATGACTTCGACAGGCTTAATCTCCGGTACTCCAACTAAACAGGGGAATTATACATTTCCGGTGAGAGCTACAGACAGTTGTGCAGCAGGAACACAGAGTGCAGAGAATGATTTTTCGATAACAGTACAGTTAATTCCACCACCAGTAACTATTTCAGTGAATCCTGTCCCTTCGTCTTTCAGTATTCCAAGGGGATACAGCAGTTTAAACAATGTCCTTTATCAGTTCACCGGGTCTGCTTCAATAAATACAACACTGAACTCTGCAGGAGGAAACTTCATGGCCGGCGGTGAGATAATAGGGACTATTTCAGTTCCTTTGACAGTTCAAATCCATAATGGTACAGGCCGGATAGCAGAGATAATCAATGTTCCGGTTGCGGTTATTGAAAGGGCATTAAAGAGAGGAGCAAATACCTTTATCTATGTCAGGAATTTCAGTGATGCTTCAATAAACGTTACTGCTACAGTGAACTTTATGATTACTACTGAAGCAGGCGCAGACTTTGAAATAAAACGAATCGACCTTTATTTTGAAAACAGAAGGCCGGAGATAACAGTAGACAGAAGCTTTCCAAAACTCAGGGCGTTTACTGATATCCGTTTTGTCGGATCAGGATTCCTGCAGGGCTACTGGGAGGTCGATGGCAGGATGCTGTCACATGTTGATCAGCATCTGGCATATGGGGCAAGTGTAACCTTGCAGACACCCGACATCCCGCCTCTGCCGGTGTTCGATATAGGCTCACACGTTGTGAGATTTGTTATTACAAATCCGGCAACAGATTTTCAATTGCCCTCGATTATCTATTTTGTCACAGCAGAGGAAGGTCTGGGGAAGCCGGTCAATATCGTTCTTCTCTCGCCCGTGAACTACTCTCTGATTGAATATGCGCCTCTGAAATTTGAATGGGAAAAGCTCGATAAGACGCCTCTTTATTTCATCCGGTTCTATGATAAACCTGATTCTACGCCTATTTTCTCTGCATATGCGAAGGAGGGATATTATACCCTTCCTGACATTGCTCTCAAGGGCGTGTTCTCACCAGGCAAGAAATACTACTGGAAGGTTTCCGGTTTTGATGCAGAAAACAAGGTCATCGGTGAGAGTGAAACATGGGGCTTTACCTTTGCACTTGAAAAGGGCAAATTGCAGGGGAGTGTTAATAAAAAATAGTCCAGGCTATATTGAGGGGAAAACGAAAAATCGCATATCATTAGCCCTATTAATATTTATAACATTGTCTGTTTTTGGGGCAATGTCTCAGGAGCAAGAACTGTCAGCTGCCTCCCCGGCATTCAGCATCAACAGAATTGCGCTGTATTTCGAAAACAGGAGGCCGGATATAACGGTTCAGAGGAATCAGCCGATTAAGGTCTTTGCTGATATCAAGTACACAGGGTCAGGCCTGCTCCAAGGGCACTGGGAGGTTGACGGCAGAATACTGTCCCATATAAACCAGCATCTCATATCTGGAAACACCCTTACGTTGCAAGCACCGGCAACGCCTTTGATCCCGACATTTGATCCGGGAACCCATGTCGTGAAATTTGTAATTACAAACCCGGTGAAAACTGTTCCCATGCCTTCAATCGTCTATTTTGTTGCGCCGTCAGACTATGCGGGCAAATCAATTGTAATCAAATTAGCCTTTCCAAAAGATAAATCGGTAATCGAATATGCTTCGGTAACATTTGCATGGGAGGGTTTCCAGACTGAGGCTTCGTATTCGATACAATTTTATGATAACCTGAAGGAAGAAAAAACATTGTTCTCCATGTGTGTTTTGGGGTCTTCATACACTCTCTCAGGAGATGCCCTGAAAATGATTTTTGTCGCTGACAGGAAATATTACTGGAAGATTAAGGGCTGCAGCTCTGAAAATGATTACGGTGAAAGCCAGTTAGGGGAGTTTACCTTCAGAAAATAGGTTTATCTCCAAAAAAGTTGGTAATACGATATGGATTCAAGAGTTCCAGGAGTCAAGGATTCGAGTCAAATGCTTAAGAATTACAAAGAGTCAACGCAGGCTAAAGCCTGCGGCTACAAAATTCCATTTGTCACTGATGGTTACAAAAATGTCATGCTCCGACTCGATCGGGGCATCCAGCTTCTTTTGGATTGCCCGGTCAAGCCAATGACGACCTTTAAGGTATTTAATTGCTAATGTATTAGAAGGAGGGAATCGAGATGAAGAATATGAAAATGTGGATGCTGGTAGCCGCAGTTTTGGTTCTCCTTTTGAATATTGTTTCTTCGGTATCAGCAGCAGAGAAACCTGATCTAATTATCGAAAGCTTTTCTGCTCCTGCAACCGCAACCCAGAGCGAGATGATATCTCAAAAGATCAATGTGGTTGTTAAGAACATTGGCGGAAGCGAAGCAAAAGATTTTACTATTGCGATCATTTTGAAGGGAACAGTCCTGAATCCATCATTCCCAACAATATACCATGTTCTGGGATCTGGACAAGTTGCAGGCCTGAAAGCCGGTCAATCTGCGGCGGTGACCATGCAGAATTTTTCTGCCGGGACAATTGTGCCACCAAAGCAATATGAAATATGCGCCATTGCAGATGAGTCGAAAAAGGTGAACGAGAGCGATGAAAATAACAACTGGAGCAAGTGTCAATCCATTGATATTAAACCTTAATGTGGAGAATTTTATTTGACATTTCCTCTGAGAGTGATACAATTTGGTTATCTGCTTATCTTTTTTAAAAAAGTATTGAACCTTTTTGGGGGAATTGTTACTAATTGTAATATAAAGAAGGGAAAGGAGGTGATTACGATTCGGTGCATGAGCATCCTCTTAAATTCGTTTTTTACTAAATTGTCATCCCTTTCAATGACAGTTTAAGGATGTGTTTCAGACAGGACACCGAATAAAAGAGGTTGGAGATTTTAGCGTAACAACTTACGTATTCAGTAAAAACAGATTTTTAAAAGGAGGAAAATAGTATGAAGAAGGTTTTGGTAGTAATGATAGCAGTCGCGTTCTGTCTTTCATTTGTTGGTATGGTTGCTGCTGTAGATGTAGTGAAACAACCTGTCGAAACAATGCAACAGTTTGCGCAAGGGGGATCAGTTACGTCGGGAGCAGGTGTTCCTGTTCTTTATAAATTTTTGTGCCCCACAGGATGGACGAAAAAAGCTAATACACCATATACTTGTGTGCCCAGCAAGCCCGCACCTATTCATTGTCCGGCAGGCTACCAGTATTATGAATATCTTAATTGCACTGCCGGCATGTTACCGGGTGGTGGGAATAGTCCTTGTGCTGGATGTGAGGTGGGCTGCTTTAAAATCCCCACATAAACTAAATAGCAATACAGGAAAGGTTCTAAGAGTCATCAACCGGGGTGTCAGAGAATGGCACCCCGGTTGACAAAGACAAGAATTCAGATGCTTTCTTACAGATTCTCTATGAGCTATTGACCGGCCTATCCTGCATGACATTCCTGATAAAACAAAACTTTCAATAACTTTCAGTATTATCACTCATTCTCTAACTTTACAAATCAACATATAAAAATATGCTATAATTTTTTGTTATGGATAAGGCCAGGGGCCATGTATTCATAGATGGAAGAGTACAGGGGGTCTTTTACAGGCATTTTACGAGAGAACTCGCAGAAAGCTTAGGACTGAATGGCTGGGTAAGAAATCTCAGGGACGGCAGGGTTGAGGCGCTGTTTGAAGGTGAAAAAGCTGTCATTCAAAAGGCAATTCAGACATGCTACGCCGGCCCGCCCGGAGCAAAGGTGTCGAATATAGAAGTTGAATGGGAAACATATACAGGTGAAGAGAAAGGGTTCAGTGTAAGATATTGATAGAGTATCGATATTGATAATACAAAGTACATAAGAAAAGTAAAATCCAAGAGGTTGTTATCTGTCATTCCGGCTTGTCCGGAATCCTTTTTAGAAACGACCCTCCTCACCTTTATTAAGGGGGACTTCAAAAAGATTCCCGACAAGCGGGAATGACGTAAAACTAACCTTACTTATGAACTCCTATATTAATCGTATTTATTTCGTAAATAGCGTTATGCTAAAAAATGGATGCTGAAGGAACTTAGGATAAAGAACCTGGCTATTATTGATGATCTATCGGTCAGATTTGGAGAAGGACTTAATGTGCTGACTGGTGAAACCGGCGCCGGGAAGTCGATTATTGTTGATTCCCTCGGTCTTGCCCTTGGCAGCAGGGCGCAATCAGATTTAGTCAGATCAGGAGAAAAGGAGGCTGTTGTCGAGGCGTATTTTGAGATTGAGGAAAAGAAAGGGTTTCCTGATATCGGGGTTGATATGTCCGAGGGCCTTATCCTCAGAAGGGCTCTCTCTGCTGCAGGAAAGAGCAGGGCATATATAAATGACACAATGGTAAGCCAGCAGACCCTTGCAGAAGTTGGGAGGTCTTTGGTTGATATCCATGGGCAGCATGAACACCAGAGCCTTTTTTCTGTTGATAAACACAGGGATTTTCTGGACGCATTCGGAAAATTTCAGGATGAACGGGAGAGGTTGGAGGCGCTGTATCAAGATGTTGAGGCATTGAAGCGGCAAGTAACTGATTTAGGGCAGAAGGCAAAAGAAAGGGAACAGAGGCTTGACCTGTTGAGGTTCCAGGTTCATGAGATCGATGCTGCTTCTCTCAGTATTGGCGAGAAAGAGAAGCTTTCAGAACAGAGGGCGATATTATCAAATCTTGGCAGGTTGAACGAACTGGCCGAGACCGCTTATTCAGCACTCTACGGCGCTGAAGGTTCATGTATGGAAAGGCTATCGTCTATAATATCAAAAGTGAAAGAGATGTCGTCTATAGACCATAGCGTATCTTCAGTCCTGGGAATACTCGAATCAGCTTTCCCCTCGATTGAGGATGCAGCCGTATCACTCCGTGGATACAGAGATAAATATGATTTTGAACCTGAGAGACTTTCCGGGGTTGAAGACAGGCTCGACTTGATCAGGAAGCTCGAGAAAAAATATGGAGAAGGAGTAGGAAATATCATTGGATACAGGGATGATGCAGAGAGAGAAATGAAGGGGCTTGAGCATACCGACGAAAGGCTTGATGCCTTAGAAGCTGATCTTAACGCAAAAGATGTTATGCTGCTAAATGCTGCGAGATCCCTTTCTGATAAAAGAAAAAATGCGGCCCCCAAAATGGAGGCCCTTATACGGAAGGAACTGAAAGACCTTGCATTCAGCAACGCAGAGTTTATGATAGATATAAAAAAGGAAGCCATCTCTTCTCATGGAATGGATAGAGTTGAATTCCTCTTCTCCGCAAACCCGGGGGAACCTCTAAAGCCGCTTTTGAAAATCGCCTCAGGTGGTGAACTTTCGAGGGTTATGCTCGCCCTGAAAAGCATCCTTGCAGATTTTGACAGCATACCCGTGCTTATATTCGATGAGGTTGATGCCGGTATCGGAGGAAAGACTGCGGAAAGTGTGGGGAAGAAACTGAAGGCCATAGCAAATAAGCACCAGGTGCTCTGCACGACCCATCTCCCGCAGATTGCTTCTATGGGAGATTACCATCTGAAGACAGAAAAGGGGCAGAGGGGTGAAAGGGTCTATGTTGAGGTGAAAGAGCTTACAGGCAAAGAACGATTGAATGAGGTAGCGAGGATGCTGAGCGGCACGATAACAGAGGTTTCGCTGAAGCACGCAAAGGAATTAATCGAGAGTAATGTATGAAGGGTATGATTATAATAGACAAGGAATTATGTAAGGGATGCGCCTATTGTGTTGATGCATGTCCAACTGGTGTTATTGCCGTCGAAGAGACATTCAACAAAAAGGGTTTTTTCCCTGCTTTCTCTGAACATCCTGATAAATGCACAGGCTGTGCCATATGTGCACAGATGTGTCCTGAAATAGCAATAGAGGTTTACAAAGAAGTCGAACCTGAGCGCTCCGGAGAGGAATAATTATGAATAAACCATATGCAATAGGTATTGATCTTGGCGGAACGAATTTGAGGTTGGCTCTGGTTTCAAGGGACAACGAGATCATACAGAAAATTAAAAAACCTACATCTGATGACATCCTTGACTCGATTATCACGTCTGCAGAGGGTATTTTTTCTGATGAGGTTGCCGGAATAGGGATAGGCGTGGCCGGGCTTATTGACAGGGAAAATGGCAGGGTTTTCACTTCTCCAAATCTTCAGGCAGTGGAGAAGGTTGACCTTGTTAAAGAACTTAGGAAAAGGTTTTCTGTCCCGGTTTATATTGAAAATGATGCTAATGCTGCTGCACTCGGCGAGATGAGGGCAGGTGCAGGTAAGGATTTTTCAAACTTTGTGCTTTTTACCCTTGGTACCGGGATAGGCGGCGGTATTGTTTATGACAGAAAACTCCTCAATATCTCTGCAGAAATCGGGCATATGAGTATCAGTGCAGATGGTGAGAAATGTTCCTGCGGCAATTACGGTTGTCTTGAGTCTTATGCAGCCGGCAGGGCCATATTGTCAAAAGCAGTTTCGCTCCTTGAGACAGGCAGGGAGAGTTTATTAAAGGTACAGTGTGGCGGAAATTTCTATAAACTGACAGCAGAGGATATTAACAAAGCAGCCCTTAATGGCGATAACCTTGCAAGGGAAATATTGAAGACAGCCGGCCGGTACCTCGGCATCGGCATTACGAATGTTATTAATATAATAAGCCCGGAGGCGATCATCCTCAGCGGTGGTCTTACAGGAGCATGGGATATATATGTGCAGGAGGCGATCAAAGAGGCTTCCAAGAGGACATTAAAAGAACTTTTTGAGAGGGTAAAGATATTGCCATCGTTACTCTCTGACGATGCAGGGATTATCGGTTCTGCGGGACTGGTTTTTTAGGGCAAGGCACAATAAACGGTAAACATTCAGTTACAGGCGGTAGCCGCAGCCTTTAGGCTGCGACAATCCACGCAGGCTGAAGCCTGCGGCTACAAAATTCCACCGGTCACTGAAAAATAAAAGGATACTAAAATATAGAGTTTGGAGGAATTCTGAGTGAAAAGTAAAAAAAAGCTGTTATTGGAATACGTAGAGGCTATAGTTACCGCTCTGATACTTGCGCTTGTGATAAGAGCCTTTATAATACAAGCATTTAAGATACCATCAGGGTCAATGATCCCAACACTTCTTATAGGAGACCACATCCTTGTAAACAAGTTCTTATACGGAACAAAAATTCCCTTTACCGACAAGAAGATATTGATAATGCGAAAACCTGTAAAAGGGGATATAATTGTTTTTAAATATCCGGAGAATCCACAAAAAGATTTCATTAAAAGGGTTATTGCAACTGAAGGTGATATCATAGAGGAGAGGGATAAGATAGTTTATGTAAATGGAAATATGGTTAGCGAGCCCTATGCTGTTCATTATGACAGGTACCTGAGAAGTGGAGGAAATGATCCGAGGGATAACTTCGGGCCTTTAATAGTTCCAAAAGATAAGGTATTTGTCATGGGAGATAACCGCGATCAAAGCTATGACAGCAGATACTGGGGTTTTGTGGATATGAAAGAGATAAGAGGTAAGGCGCTTATTATATATTGGTCCTGGGATCCTGACAAATGGGCCAGGCTGAACAGGATAGGGAGGTTAATAGAATGAAATACAGAATCGGGGAAAAGGGTTTTGTAAAAGGTCTGTTTATCGTCCTCATCATTGCGGCATGTGCTTTTGTCGCAATATCCTTTGGTAAGCCGCATTATCGTTCTTTGATGCTCGGCTCTCATACCAGGGATATACTGAAATCAGAGATCGGCAATATTGAAATGATCAGACAACAGACTCTGGATAATGCAAAAGAACTGGGGGTCCCGTTAGATGAAAAAAATCTTGAGGTGGTTCTTGATAAAAAGGTGATCAGGGTTAAGGCAACATGGTCTGAGACCGTGGATTTCTGGGGCTATTATCAAAAGAAATTCGATTTTAGCCTGAATGAGGAGTACTGATTGTTTACAGGACTGATACTCGAACTTGGTGAAATAACATCCATAAACAGAAAGACCGGTGGCGCAGTGCTGTCGCTAAAATCAGACAAAACAGCATCGGCTGCAAAACTCGGGGACAGTATTGCTGTCAATGGCGTGTGCCTTACTGTTGTAAAGAGTGGAAGGAAAGAACTCTCCTTTGACCTCTCTGATGAAACCCTTCGGAGTACAAACGTCGGGAGTCTGAATAAGGGCGATGCAGTTAACCTCGAGCCTTCACTGAGTCCTGATTCAAAAATAGGCGGCCATTTTGTTACAGGACATGTCGATACGGTCGGAAAGATCCGCTCAAGGGCACAGAGTGGAGACATGCTGAAATTTGAGATTGAAGCGCCATCGAAAGTTACAGACTTTCTCGTTGAAAAGGGATCGGTTGCTGTAGATGGAATAAGCCTGACTGTTGTTGATATACTTAAAGATGGCTTTACATTAGTCATTATTCCCCATACAGCCAAACTTACTACCTTAGGTTTTAAAGGTGGCGGCGATACGGTAAACATAGAGGTGGATATCCTGGGAAAATATGTTGCAAAATTTTTGCAGAGAAGAGAAAATAAAGATTCGCGGTTTATGAAGACCCTCATGGAAGGGGGATTTATTAACGAATAGGATTCAAGGGCCCAGGGGGACAAGGGTTCCAGTGAGATTCTCCTTCGCTTGAACCCTCGAACCCTTGAATCCCTGGACCCTTTACCTATTTAGGAGGTTTAGCTTGGAGAAGTATAAATTTAATGCTGTTGATGAGGCCTTAGACGATATAACTGCAGGTAAGATGGTTATACTCGTTGATGATGAAGATAGAGAGAACGAAGGTGATCTCTGCATGGCAGCAGAGAAGATTACACCGGAGGCGATTAATTTCATGGCAAAACACGGCAGGGGACTCATCTGCCTTTCCCTTACCCCTGAGCGTGTAGAGGAATTACATCTCCCTATGATGACGGATGAAAACACATCAATGTTTGGTACTGCATTTACTGTTTCTATTGAAGCCAAGAAAGGTGTTACAACAGGGATATCAGCGGCAGACAGGGCAAAAACGATACAAACAGCAATTGACCCGAAAATGAAACCAGAGGACATTTCAAGGCCCGGACATGTTTTTCCTCTCAGGGCAAGACCCGGGGGGGTATTGCAAAGGGCAGGGCAGACAGAAGGCTCTGTCGATCTGGCAAGACTTGCAAGGCTCTATCCGGCAGGTGTCATCTGTGAGATCATGAGCGATGATGGTACAATGGCAAGAGTGCCCGAGCTTATGGAATTTGCAAAAAAACACAATCTCAAAATAGTCACGATAAAAGACCTTATCAAATACAGGATGAGGACAGAGTTGTTAGTCAAAAGGCTTGCTACTGTTAAACTCCCGACCAGCTTTGGCGGCGACTTTACCGCTATCGCCTATGCCAATGATATAGATGATGTTATCCATATAGCGCTCGTTAAAGGTCAGATAAAACCGGAAGATGAGGTGCTTGTAAGGGTCCATTCCCAGTGCCTGACAGGTGATGTCTTTGCTTCGGAGAGATGTGATTGCGGCGAGCAGCTTCATAAGGCAATGGAGAAGATCAGGAAAGAAGGCAAGGGAGTCATACTTTATATGAAACAGGAAGGCCGCGGAATAGGTCTGATTAATAAACTTAGGGCATATGAATTACAGGATAAGGGGCTTGATACGGTTGAAGCGAATATTAAGCTTGGCTTTAAACCTGACCTCAGAGACTATGGAATAGGTGCACAGATGCTTGTTGATCTGGGTGTAAGGAAGATGAGACTGATGACGAACAACCCTAAGAAAATTGTCGGTTTAGAAGGATATGGGCTTAAGGTGGTTGAAAGGGTTTCTATAGAGACCAGACCAACTGAAAGGAATATTGTTTATCTGAAAACGAAAAAGAAAAAACTCGGGCATATGCTGGATAATGTATAAATATATATGATGCAGATATTATTCAAAAATTTATTTAACTTGATGGATTATTTAAATTATCTTTATTCGTTATTTCTGCTAAAACATTACAATAACCATCAGTTACAGGTACACCCGCACTCAAGCGGATTCGCCGAGGCGAAAAGGTATCAATCCCGATATGCATCGGGATTCACAACATCCGCATAGTATTAATTTGGAAAAGAAGGAGGTTTTATGAAGATTATAGAAGGTGAACTTCAGGCAAAGGGATTAAAGTTTGGGATAGTCATCAGCAGGTTTAATGACTTTATTACCAGTAAACTTCTTGAAGGAG
>Ga0315273_10013741_pt1 | contig 10424 bp, 5 predicted proteins | sample YL17G02_0_MG_FD_205753 | JGI IMG/M metagenome (GOLD analysis project Ga0315273, IMG submission 205753) | Sediment microbial communities from Yellowstone Lake, YNP, Wyoming, USA - YL17G02_0 | ecosystem: Environmental > Aquatic > Freshwater > Lake > Sediment | place: USA: Wyoming | collected... | reverse complement strand
GAAAGCTGAACGAAGAGAATCCCATGCCTGCATTGCCGCCCGAAGCGAGCTGTGTCTGCGGCACGGGGATCAGATAGGAACCGTCGGGCAGCCTGGTTTGCAGTATGCGCAGAGCCACCGGATGAACGGGCGCGGTCGTGGCTGTGCTCCGGTTTGAACAATCCAATTGCCTTCCTCCGGCGAATGTCCGATATCTCGGATCGGGTTGACCCGCGTTCGGGCCGCTGGTCAGGATGTGATTGCCCGGGCAGAACTGTGACGAAATTGCCGCCGCGGACCGATCATTGGTCAGCGGCGGGAGAATGACCGTGGCTACTGAGGTAGGATCCAGGCCGTTCACCTGGCGGGTTCCCTGGTACGAGCCGAAAAAGAACCACTTGTCCCGGATCACCGGTCCGCCGGTTGTCGCCCCGAATTGATTCTGTTTCAGGTTCGGCTTTGGCTGCCCGGTTGCATTCCGAAAGAACGCATTGGCGTTGAAGATGTCGTTGCGCACAAACTCCCAGGCCGTTCCATGAATCTGGTTCCCCCCGCTCCGGGTGATCAGATTGGTGCTCGGTACCTGTGCGCCGTAGCCTGCGTCGTACTGCGATGTCTGGATTTTGAATTGGGAAATGGTATCCGGGTTGGGGACGGTGCTGGGGGCATAGGCACCATCGATGGTATAGCTGCCGGCGGTTGTGCTCCCGTTCACATTGATGATGCTGGTCCCCCGTCCCAGGGTTCCCGCGTTGTTGACATCGGCGGCCGAACCTGAGGACATCGAGAGAACCTGAGTAAAATTGCGCGTGTTCAACGGCACGGCAGTGATCGTTTTCTGGTCTACCAGGGTGCCGGAGGATGATGCTGCCAGACTCAAACGGCAATTGCATGCGACCCGCTCTCCGGGATTGCCCGGTTCCAGGACAGCCTCCAGTGTCGGATCCTCCGAAACATTGACGGCCACCGAGGGAAGTTGTGACGTCTTGAATCCGGGCGCGGAAAAACTCACCCGATAGGCTCCAGGGGAAAGAAACAAAAACCGGTAGCCCCCGCTTTCGGCGGATGTTGTCGTGAGAGTCTGGTTGGTCGCATTGTTCGTGAGCGTAACAACGGCGCCCTTCACCGGCCCGGCCGGGGCCGTGATGATGCCTCCCAGGGCTCCCGTCGTTGCGGATTGAGAGAGCAGCGCGGGCAGGCCTGAAGCAAGGATGAGGACAATTGCCGCTGCGCCGGGGAGAGTCCGGATCTTACCGGATATTGCCGAGTCCCGATTCCTGCTCGTGACCAGGTAAATTATTCTGCGCCAGTCAAATGTCATACGCCGTCCAACAGATCGGAAAATTCCGGTAGACCTCCGCCGGCTCCTCAATGCAGGCCGAGCATTTTGCAGTCGGGAATGCAGCGGGAAGGAAAGCACTATGCCAGGTCCTCACCCGATTCGGCATCCCGGGCAGCGCTCAAAGTGCTGCAGTTGAGAGAAAGCCGAACGAGCGGCGAAATCGGGTGAAAACCTGGCGCCTTTATGGCACAACCGGATTTTGCAGGTGAAGCGAAAATGCTGCAAACGATTGATATGAAGTGGTGCACCCGGCCCGACTCGAACGGGCGGCCTGCGGATTCGAAGTCCGACGCTCTATCCAACTGAGCTACGGGTGCTTGAGCTTTGGGGTGAGCTAGGGGATTCGAACCCCCGGCCGCTGGAGCCACAATCCAGAGCTCTACCGACTGAGCTACGCTCACCAGAAACTCGCAAACCGGCGGACAAGCCTCTTGTCCCTGCCGGAATGTGGCTTATCGGGCGATCATTCTGGCATTTTTGCCAGGAGTTTGCAAGCTACCGCGGCCTGGCCCATGCGCTGGGGGCAATAGTTCGGCCGATCCGTATGCATTCATTGATCCGCGTGAATCCGTGGTCAGTTTTTGTCAGAAGAACAGGTGGCACAAAAAATGCCCTTCAGCCCGTTTCAGGGGACATGGCACGGAACCCTCGCCTTTTTCGTGGCGGGCTTTGATGCCGCGAAGTAGAATGAGGCATGCAAATCCCAATTCTGCTTTGTCTCTTCGGATGGATTCAGGTGGTAACCCCCGCGGTCATTCCCGGAAACGATACGGAACCGGAAAAGGCGCCTCTCGTGGCGACCGTGGACTGGCTCGCACAACATATCAACGATCCTAAACTGGTTCTGCTCCACACGGGCGCCAGGGAGGAGTATGACGCGGAGCACATTCCGGGCGCGCTTTTCCTCCCCGTAAGCGATATCGCCACTCCGCTTACCGCAGACCCGATGTTCGAGTTGCTCCCGCCGGATCGGCTTCAGGAGGTATTTGAAAAGCTGGGCATCAGCGACGACTCACGCATCGTGGTCTACTTTGGAAAAGATCTGATACAGGCAGCCGCGCGCATCATGCTGACTCTCGATTACCTGGGTTTGGGCTCGCAGTCTTCAATGCTCGACGGAGGGATGCCGGCCTGGCGCGCCGCAAATAAGCCGTTGACTGCTGCCGTGAGGACCGTAGGTCGCGGGAAGTTGATCCCGAAGGTGCGCGATGATGTGGTCGTGAATCTGACCGCCGTTCGCTCGATGCTGAATCAGCCCGGGATCGCCCTGGTGGATGCCCGGCTGCCGAACTATTACAAGGCCGAGTCTGCCGGGAGAGCCTCGCGCGCGGGCCGCATCCCCGGGGCAGTAAACATACCTTACAACAGCCTCTTCGACGAATCCCTGAAAATCAAAAACAAGAGCGCGCTCGAGGCATTATTTCGCGCTGCCGGCGTCAAGTCCGGGCAAAAGGTGGTGACGTATTGCCACATCGGCCAGACTGCGTCCCTGGTCTATCTTGTCGCGCACTACCTGGGCTATGATGCGCGACTGTATGACGGTTCATATACGGAATGGAGTTCGCAGCCGGACCTGCCGGTGGAAAAATAGGCGGGTTGCGGGATTGTGATTTGTGATTTTCGATTGACGATTGTGCTGGGTTGAAGTTTGGGCTCATAAAGGAATCAGGAGGGATTATGGATTCAATATCACGCCGCGAGGCGGGGAAGTTGTTTCTGGCAGGCGCGTCTGGCGTGCTGGCAGCCGGTTCGGATCTCCTGGCTGCGAAAAAAATCAACTCGGTCGTGCGCGGCGTTCAGATCGGTGCGCAAAGCTATTCCTTCCGCGATCGTCCGCTCGATGCCTGTATCGAGGCGTTCCGCACCGCGGGGCTGGGAGAGTGCGAATTGTGGACGGGGCATGTCGAGCCACGAGATATCAAGCGCAACGAAGTCCGGAAATGGCATTTGAACGCCCCGCTCAGCCACTTCCGCGAGATTCGTCAGAAATGGAGCAACGCCGGGATAAAACTGGGCGCCTATAATTACAGCTTCCGCGCCGACATGAGCGATCAGGATCTCGAGCGCGGCTTCATCGAGGCGAAGGAGCTGGGTGTGAAGGTCATTACCTGTTCCTCGAATGTCAGCGTGGTCGCTCGCGTGGACAAGCTGGCCCAGAAATACAAGATGATGATCGGCCTGCACGGTCACGACGCCACCGACAGGCCCGATGAGTTTTCGAATCCCGATTCCTTCGAGCGCGCCATGAAAGGCTCCAGCAAGTACATCGGGGTCAATCTGGACATCGGACACTTCATCGCCGCCGACGGAGATCCTGTTGCCTATCTCCGGCAGTTCCACTCGAGGATCGTGGCGCTCCACATCAAGGATCGGAAGAAAAGCCACGGCGCAAATCTTCCATTTGGGCAGGGGGATACTCCCATTGGAGAAGTGCTCCGGCTGTTGCGCGATCAGCGTTGGAAAATGCCGGCGAACATCGAATACGAATACGGCGGAAGCAAGCCGGGGCTGGACACGGTTGCCGAAGTCAAAAAGTGCTACGAGTTCTGCCGCAAGGCCTTGGAGAGCTAGTGTAGTGCGTCTCAAATTCCTTATCGTAGGGCAGCCTGATGTTTTCACGACGAGATCACTGCACCAAGCCCGTAGGGGCACGGCGCGCCGTGCCCCTACCGCCCTCGGGCCTACTTCCCACCAATTCAGCTCAGGTTTTGGCAGGCAGGCACACTCTTCATATGTAAGCATCTGTATGACGCACTACACTAGCCTGGGCCCGCAGATCCTTCACCCGTCTGACGAGATCATAGCCGGTCATTCCGGGAACGATGCTGTGCCTGATCAAAAGATCGATCAGATGCATCTAATGATGTGAGCCCAGAAACCAGAACATTTGTATTCATTCGCCTTTGCTGATTTAATGTACCCGGCCTGACTTTTTCTTCCCGATGGAGAGGACTCGTGCGCGATGACTGACCGCGGCGTTGGGTTCAGAAGAATTGCCTTTTTACTGCTCTTCTTTCTTCCGTGGTATTCCGCGCACGCCCAGGACAATAAATCCAGCCAGAAGAACACAAAGACCGACCAGACGCCGTTCACCTTCAAAGTTCCAGTCGACGTCATTGTGGTCAACGCCACGGTCACCGACTCCAAGGGCAAGCCGGTACTGAACCTGGCGGCCGACGATTTTAAGGTCTTCGAGGATGGAAAACCGCAAACCATCCACACGTTTACGCTGGAGACTTATAAAGCCACGCAATCTCTTGAGGCAGCTGGGCAGAAACCGCCTGCCGAGGTACGAAGAGATGATGTCCCGAATTTTACCCAGCCCCGCCTGTTCTCCCTCGTGATCGACGACGTTGCCTCTGCCAGGGAGTACCTCTACTCGACGACTGAGGCGGCCAGGAAATTTGTGGAGCAGGATCTGGGTCCGGCGGACCAGGTGGCCATATTCGCGGCCTCGGGACGTGCTCAACATCCCTTTACCAACGACAAACAGCTCTTGCTTGCGGAGATCGGGTCCCTCTATCAGAAGACAGATTTCAGAGGGATCACAAGGTCGACCTGCCCAACCCTGACGGATCTCCAGGCTCAGCGCATTGCCAACGACGTGAACGATGGCGTCTCCACGGATGTCGCCATCCGGGAAATGATCGCCTGCGCCCATCTGGAAGATAATCCCAACATCGCACCGATGCTGGCGCGGAGCGCGGCGGTCGTGCAATATCAGGAAGCGTCGTACAGGAACCGTGCGCTGCTGCGCAATCTGCGGCAATACATCCGGTCCCTGAAACATTTCGAGGCCAAGAAAAATCTCATCCTGTTCTCGGATGGTTTCTTGTTCGAGGAAGTGATTTATGAGCTCCAGGATGTGGTCGACCAGGCTTTGCGCGCCGGTGTTGTTCTGAATACGGTAGATGTGCGCGGGCTTTATGTCCCGATGTTTCAGGCGAGCGAGGGCTTCTACAACAATTCGCCGCCGCAGACACTCGCGCGGAAACAGATGCTCCTTTCCGAGGATGCTTCATCGCAGGCGGAGCCTCTGAGCCAGCTGGCCCATGACACCGGAGGGATTTTTCACCACAACAGCAACGACCTGCATGCCGGTCTTAAAGAAGTGTCCGATCGGGAAGCGCACAGCTATATCCTGACCTATGCGACCCCTGCGCAAAAGGCCGATGGGCGCTATCACAAAATCAAGCTCGAGGTTTCGCGCCCCGGGCTGCAGCTCTCCTACCGCAAAGGATATTACGCTCCCAAGGAACAGATGACCTTCGAACGGAGGAGGAAAGAGGACATTCTGGAAGCTTTGGGCGCCCCCGGCAACGTCAACGAGATACCCGTCAGTTTTTCCTATAACTCCTATCAGGTGGATGATTCCCGCTACGAGGTCGAACTTGTGACGCAGGTTGACATTCGGAAGATGCAATTCGCCGAAGAAGAATCCAGGCGCAAGAACCTGATCAGCCTGGTGGTCGTAGCACTTGACGAAAATGACCGCTACATCGATGGTCTGCAGAAGGATGTGAGCTTCAACCTTTCGGCTTCAAGCTACTCCGAACTTATCAGCCGCGGCTTTGCTTCCAAGGTCATCATCCGGGTGCCTCCGGGCAGATATAAAATCCGAACGGTTGTGCGCGAGAGCGTGCAGAGCAAAATGGGTTCGTTAACCAAGGGCGTTGAAATTCCATAGGTGGGATCGGGATTCGCTGCCCGGCACGGATGAGTTGAATTTCGCATGTCTGGCGCGGGGCCTCGACTGCATGACGCGGTCGATGTCCCGCGGCGCGGATATTTCAGAGCCGATGAAGGAGGTCTCATGACGATCGCTTCGAACAAATCCTTTTTCGGAAGGCAGTTTTTTTGCCTTCTGGGAATTCTGGGGCTCCTGTCGTGCTTATCTTTGCGTTCGCTGCCCGGCTCGCGGGCTTCGGCTGCGCAATCGGGCGGGGTGACCCTGCGCGTAGACGTGGAGTTGGTGACGGTCGAAGTGATGGTTCTCGACAAGAAGGGCCATCCGGTTCGAAATCTCAGCCGGGAGAGCTTCCAGCTCTTCGAGGATGGAAAGAAACAGGAGATTGTCACATTTGCCGAAGTTATCGACGATCCCAGCAGCAACGTACCGACCAGCCTGGCCGATGTTGACGAGAGCGGCCTGATGCGGGGAAAGGTTGTGCTGATTCTTTTCGACGACAGCCATATCACCCCCAGCCAGCTTCAGCTTGCCAGGGCATCGGCGGAAAAATATGTGAAGGAACAGATGAGGCCCGTCGACCTCTTCGCGGTCGCCACCTACGGCATGTCCCTGAAGGTCCTCCAGAACTTTACCCACGACGCAGCTAAGGTGGTGGAGGCCATCCGCCAACCGGCAATGTCTTTCGCCAATCCGGCCCGCGACATCCAGGGGGTGCCCATGCCGGGAGTGCCGAGCGCGCGTGGTGGCGCTACCCGGGGGGGTGTAGCGAGACAACCCGGGGAGGGGATGGAGGCCAGATTTCGTGCTTCCGCGCTATTCCGGGCCCTTAATACCCTGAACTCGTCGGTTGCACCGGTCCGGGGTAAAAAGGTGGTGCTGCTCTATTCCGAGGACTTCTCTGCAAGTACGGATATTCAGTCGGACTACACGAGCACCGTAAACTCGGCTATAAAATCCAACGTAGTGTTTTACACCATTGATGTCAGAGGTCTGAGCGCGGGTCCTATCGGGGAGATGTTTCAACGCCGGGAGAATCCCGTAACAAGTTCTCTCAAGGAATCCGCCCGCAATGCGACTTCGCCCATTAAGTCCATTTTTGAGCGGCTGGCCCCCGTGGGTGCCCTGCGTTCAGGCGGGATCCAGAGCCTCGGGGCCGCTTCGATGTTCCAGCAGGGCGGTGGGGGCCAGACCGGCGGCGGAGGACAGACCGGCGGTGGGGGCCAGACCGGCGGTGGATCAGGGGGAGCCCGGTCGGGCGGCGGGACGAGTTCAGGCGGCACGCCTTCGGGAGGAACGGGCGGAGGCGCTCAGCCCCCGGGTGGGACAAGCGGCGGAACCACGACTCCGGGCACTACCAGCCCGAACACATCCAACTCCAATACCACGAATAATACGAATCGTGGAGATGGATCGAACAGGGGCGATCAACCGGACTTCTCCCAATTCGCGCAACAGCGCATGGACAACATGCTCCGCAGTCTGGCCAGTGAGACCGGGGGGGTGCCCATCTTCAACACCAGCGACTTCAATGGCCGCCTCAACGACTTGACCCAGGGATTAAACAATTACTATGTGCTGGGCTTTCAGTCTAATAATCCGAAGCGCGACGGGAAACTTCGCCACCTGGAAGTCAAAGCCAATGTGAAGGGTGTGGAGCTCAGGCATCGCGAAGGCTACGTTGATCCGCGTCCTCTAGACGTGCTGGCAGGGTCCAAGGGAGAAAAATCCATGATGAGTGCCATCGCGTCACCGTCGATGGCCATCCAGTTACCCGTAGCATTCCGGGCGGCCTTTTTCCATGACTCTCAGGGCTTGGCCCGGATCCCGATAATCGCCAGAATCCGGATGGCCACGGTCGAGCTCAAAAACAAAAGCGGACAGCTGGTCGGGGATCTCAACATCATGGGGGTTGCCTACGGGGAGGACGGCGGTGTCTCGGCTCGTTTCAGCGAGACCTTGCACTTGATTTCCGATAAAGACAAGGAGGAGGAATACCGAAAGCAGGATTATTACTACCGGAACCATTTCAGACTGCGCACCGGCAAGTACCAGCTAAAGCTTGCCATCGCGGATGAGAAGGGCAAAGTCGGTTCAGCGGAACAATCGATGGTGGTGCCGTCTATGGCGCAGACTGAGCTGGCTGGGAGCACTCTGCTGGTAGCTGATAAAGTGTCGCGCCTCCCCTCCCTTATTCAGGATCTTCAGGTCAAACTTCTCGAGGAGAATGATCCCCTCATTTTCCGCGGATATCAGGTAATTCCATCCATTGAGAACCTCCTGTCGGCCAAGGCGCCGGTGAACCTGGTTTTCAAGCTGTACAACCTCAGCGGGAACGGGGAACAACGAAAGCTCGTAGCTCAGGTTCAGCTGACAAATGAAAAGGGAGAGGCTCAGAGCCTTCCGCCCATTTCGCTCGATGCACATCTGTCCCCGACCGGCAAGACGGAAGGCATGGTCGGAATCAATCTGCCTTTCAGAAATGTTGTTCCGGGAAAGTATCGGCTGGTGATTGCGGCAACCGAAGGCGCTTCCAACCGATCCGTCACGCTCCAGACGGACCTGCAGTTTCAATGAGAATTGGGTGAGTCCGTCGCATTCCGGATACGATTATTGAGTGCGTCCCGCCTCGCGGGACTAGTGTCCCCCTCGGGGACGGTCGAAACCCCTCGCCTTCAGACGAAGAACAGGGTGGCGAAATCGACGCAGTTGACGAGCCGGCTGCTTCAACCGTCTGAAATCCGGCGCGGCGGATCGGTCACCGCAGGCGCCAATCCGTGTTTATCCGTGTGAATCCGTGTCCGATTGCTTTTTTCAATAACAGGGAGTGTCAGCAGCTTTGCAGTCCCCTTCAGGGGACACGGCATGAATCACTCATTTTCAAGGTGAGGGTGGTTCAGTTTGCAGAATAATCCCGCAAGGCGGGACAGGCGGCCTCGCGATCTACAACACGAGCGATTTCAACCAGCGGCTCGATGACGTCGATCGGGAGCTGAGCAATTATTACGTCCTGGGATTTCAGTCGAACAATCCCAGGCGGGACGGCAAATTCAAGGAATTGGCGGTCAAAACAGAGATCAAAGCGGTATCGATCAAGCATCGGAGCGGCTATGTCGACATCAGCCCCCTGGACGCGCTGGCAGGAACGAAGGAGGAACGGGCTCTGACCGATGTGATGGCCTCTCCTTTGTGTCCTGAATAAAAAGATGCAGGCGCAGCCCGATTTTGAATATTTATCTGACGGACGAAACCGGAACGGTTGCCAAATCCTCCACCGGGAGAGCATCGGATGTGACCCTGGACCAGGACTTTCTGCAGAGGACGAAAGCCAGTTCGAAAGGAGTATCCGAACTGGTGCGGACAGGCGACGGCTCGCCTTATGTGAGAGGGCTCAATCCTATACCGGTTGAGCAGAAGTGCCTTGCATGCCACAGCATGAAAGAAGGGGAGGCCGCCGGATACCTCGGTATGGATACCTGGGCGCGCAAGGACTTCTCGGAGCTCAGCACGGGGAGCCAGGCGCTTGCCCAGGGAGCATCGACCCGGGCCAGTTCCGCCCGAGAGGTGTCGAGTGCACTGCAGGAAATGTCTTCGATGACCAGGCAGAATGCATCCAATGCCACCGAGGCGGCCAAGAGTACATCGGCTCTGATCGAGGAGTCGGTTCAGAACGCAGAGAACGGCGTGTCGATCAACCACGAAGTGCTGGAGAATCTGACGGAAATCAACGATCAGGTGAACAAGGTGACTCAGCAAACAGCGGCCAACGCGGAGCAATCCGCCAGCGCCGCGGAAGAGCTGGCAAGCCAGGCGGAAGAAATGAAGGGAACGATTCACACCTTCTCCCTGACCGAAGCTGAAGGAACCCTTTCTAATATTCCTGAATCCGTCCTTTCCACTCGCCGCCCTTATGGCGCCAGAACCGGCGGGCGGAATCCACGGTTGCTCCCATATAAATCAGGGCCGAGAGAGGAAGCACCAAAGCCCAAAGAGGGTTTAAACGGTGGAAACGAATCGTGGGCCAGAATGTGCCGGCCATGATCAGCCAGGAGGCGGCTCCGAGACCCGCGACCTCCCGGGATGGGCTGAAGAGCAAAAGGGGAGGAGCGAGGAAGGTCACCAGCATAGCCAGGATGGCGCCGATCAGAAAGGGAGTGGAATAGCGCAGCTGCGTGAAAGCCGTCCGCGCAATCATGCGCCAGATGTCGGCAACTCCCGTATAGGGACGCACGCTGGTAATGTCGGAACTCAAGCCTATCCAGATGCGTCCCTGCTGTTTCACTGCCGCGGCAAGGGCGCAGTCATCGATCAGGGCGCCGCGAATGGAAACCAATCCCCCGATTTGCTCGAGGGAGCGACGGTCGAGAAGCATCACGCCCCCCGCTGCTGCGGCGATGCGATCCTTCGGGTTGTTGC
>Ga0315273_10013738_pt1 | contig 10425 bp, 10 predicted proteins | sample YL17G02_0_MG_FD_205753 | JGI IMG/M metagenome (GOLD analysis project Ga0315273, IMG submission 205753) | Sediment microbial communities from Yellowstone Lake, YNP, Wyoming, USA - YL17G02_0 | ecosystem: Environmental > Aquatic > Freshwater > Lake > Sediment | place: USA: Wyoming | collected... | reverse complement strand
GCCTGCGCGACATCGGCGGCCTGATCGTCGTCGACTTCATCGACATGGAGAGCAAGTCCCACAACAAGGAGGTCGAGCGGATCCTCAAGGAGGGGTTGAAGCGGGACAAGGCGAAGAGCGACGTCACTTCCCTCGGGAAATTCGGGCTGGTGGCGATCAGCCGGCAGCGGATGGGGACCTCCTTCTACGACATCCTCCTCAAGGGGTGCGACCTTTGCGGGGGGACGGGTGTTACCCCGACGCAGGACGCCGCCACGGTGCGGCTTCTGCGCGGGCTGCACGACGAGCTTTCCCGGGAGGGGAGGGAAGCGGGCAAGGAGGTAGTCGTGCGCGTGGCCCCGGGGCTCCTCGAGACGCTGCTCAACCAGAAGCGGGACGACATCAACCGGCTCGAGAAGCTGTGCGGCGGGAAAGTGGCGTTCCACGCGGATCCTGCGCTGTCGGCGTCCTCGTTCTCGATCGAAAACGGGACGGCGAAGTAGCGGACCGATGAGCGGTCCCGCCATAGGCGAGGTGTTCCGGCGCATCGCGCGGCGATATTTCCGCGTGGCCCTGTTCTACCTCGCCCTCGGGCTTCTCCTGGGCGCCGGGATGCTCTGGTTCGGCAACGACAACTTCCAGTTCCTCCACGGCCACATGCTGCTGGTGGGCGTGGGACTCTTCGGCGCCTACGGCGCGGGTTATTCCTGGATCGCCGGGAGGTCGGACGAGGGTCCGCCGCCCGGCGTCACCCCGGCTCTGGCCAACGCGCAGTTTACCCTCGCCAACGTCGGTCTTCCCGGCATGCTGGCGGGTTCGGTGCTGCCGGTCGGGCTGGGGCTGGACCGCGTCGGTGTCCTGTTCGGATTCGTCGAGGCCGCCGCCGGAGTCCTGTTCGCCCTCCTGCTGAACCGCGCCCTCAAGGCAGCAGCGGTTCGCCGGGCTTGAACGCGCGGAATCCGTGCCCCCCCCCGGCGGTGAGGTAGAAGTAGCGCCACCGCTCCTTCCACGACGGCAGGACCACCAACACCTTCGTCGCCTTCCCCACGGAAAACCGCATCAGTTTCTCCTGGTGGAAATGGCCCAGCAGGACGAAGTCCACCCCCTCCCTGAACATCCGCATCCCGAACTCGCGGCACTCCCGTTCCGGGAACGACCCCTTGTAGCGCCGGTTGGACCGTTTGAAGTTCCGCTCGATCCAGTCCGCCATGGGGAGGATGATCGAGGGAGGCAGGTGGGCGACCGCTTCATTGGCGAGGCGGCTCTTCGAGATCCCCTTCCAGAACCGGTAGACGAAATCGGCGCGGTTCACCGTGTCCCCGTGGGACAGGTATACCCGCTTCTCCCCGACCGCCGCCTGCAGATCCCCCTCCGAGACGACGTCGAACGTCGTCCCTTCGTGTTCCCGCTTCAGGTAGAAGTCGCGGTTCCCCTCCACGTAGAACAGGCGTAACCCCTCCCGCCGCAATTTCCGTAAATGTTCGATGATCGGTTTCTGGAACCCGAAGGTGAGCCCGGGGTTGCCGAACCAGAGGTCGAACACGTCTCCGAGGAGGAACAGGGGTACCTTTTCCTCCGCCGCCCTGTCGGCGAGGGCAAGGAAGTTCCGGCTGTGGATGTCGTCCTGGTTCAGGTGGGCGTCCGCGAGGAAGATCGCCCGGTCCGGAGAGATCGGAAACCCTTTTTCCATAGGAGATATTAAGATAGCACAAGAAATTTCAAGGGGGGATCGGGGGTGACGCTGCTCTCCGGGATCCGGGTGCTGGACCTGTCGCTCCAGCTGCCGGGGCCGTTCTGCACGATGATGATGGCGGACTACGGGGCGGACGTCGTGAAGATCGACGAGCCGAGCCCGCGGGTGCGCAACCCGTTCGCGGCCGAAGAGCCCGGGACGGGACCGGTCGACCGGTACCTGAACCGGGGGAAGCGGAGCATGACGATCCACCTGAAGACGGAAGAGGGGAAGGCGATCTTCCTGCGCCTGGCCGAAACCGCCGACGTCGTCGTCGAAGGGTTCCGTCCCGGCGTCGTTCGACGGCTCGGGATCGACTACGATGCGGTCTCCGCGGTCAACCCGAAGATCGTCTACTGCTCCATATCGGGGTACGGTCAGGACGGCCCGATGCGGGACGTCCCGGGCCACGACGTCAACTACTTGTCCTACGCAGGCGTGTTGGGACTGTGCGGGAGGAAAGGCGACGACCCGACGCTTCTTCCGGTGCAACTGGGGGACGTGTTCGGCGGTTCCATGATGGCCCTCTCCGGGATCCTCATGGCGCTCCTTGGGCGGGAGCGAACCGGCAAGGGCGGGCGGGTGGACGTCTCCATGACGGACGGGGCCATGGCTTCCCTTGCATTGCCGGCGGCCGCCTGTCTCGGCGGCGGTGTGCCGCAGGAGCGCGGCTCCCTGCCGTTGACGGGGATGTTCCCCTGCTACGAGGTGTACCGGTGCGCGGACGGCGGTTTCCTCAGTGTCGGGGCGCTCGAGGCCTGGTTCTGGAAGGCGCTGACGTCCGCGCTCGGACGCGAGGAGCTGGCCGGGATGCAATACGCGACCGGCGCGGAGGGGGAAAGCGTCAAGGAAGCGCTGCGAGCGGTGTTCCTCACCCTCCCCCGCGACGAGTGGGTGAAGCGGTTTGCCGGAATCGACGCCTGCATCTCTCCCGTTCTGGACCTCCCGGAGGCGTTGCTTCATCCGAACACGGCGTCGCGACGCATGGTCGTCGACGTGGAGTCTCCTCTCGGGGGAACGGACCGCCAGCTCGGGATGCCGATCAAGATCGACGGGGTCCCGGAGGCGCCTCGTCGGGCCCCGCTGCTCGGCGAACACGACGACGAAATCCTGGCCGGGCTGGGGTACTCGACGGCGCGGATCGCCGACCTGCGCGCGAAGGGCGTGATCCGGAAGGGGGGGACGTCATGACGGACGCGGAAATCTTGTCGGTCCTTCGACCGGACGGAACGGTCGACCCGGCCCACGATCCGGGACTGCCCGATCCGGAGCTGCTCTCTCTCTACCGGCACATGGTTCTGCTGCGGGCGATCGACGAGAAGGCGGTCGCCCTTCAGCGCTCCGGCCGGATCGGCTTCTTCGTCCCGTCGACCGGCCAGGAGGCGTGTTCGATCGGGGCGGGACACGCCGTGCGCGAGGGGGACTGGATCTTTCCGGCGTACCGGGACCTCGGGGTGGGGCTGATGCGGGGGTACCCGCTCGCCGCGCTGGTCGGCCAGATGCTCGGGAACACGACGGACGCGACGCGGGGGCGGCAGATGCCGAACCATTGGTGCGACCGCTCCATCCGCCTGGTGTCGGTCTCCTCCCCGGTGGCCACGCAGCTCCCCCATGCCGTCGGGGCGGCCTGGGCGGCGAAGGTGCGCGGGGAACGGGTCGCCGTGCTCACCACCTTCGGCGACGGCGGGACCTCCACGGGGGATTTCCACGCGGCGATGAACTTCACCGGGGTCTTCCGGCTGCCGGTGGTCTTTTTCTGCGAGAACAACCGGTACGCCATCTCCCATCCCGTGGAGCAACAGACGGCCACCAGGACGCTGGCGGAGAAGTCCCGGGCGTACGGCCTTCCCGGCCTCCGCGTCGACGGCAACGACGTGCTGGCGGTCCGCAAGGTCGTCGGAGACGCGATGGACCGCGCGCGGGCCGGGGAGGGGGGCACGTTGATCGAGGCGCTCACGTATCGCCTCGGGCCGCACTCGACCTCCGACGATCCGACGGTCTACCGGTCCGAAGAGGAGGTGGCGACGTGGCGCGGGAAGGACCCGATCCGGCGGTTCGCCGCGTTCCTCAAGGGGCGGGGCCTGCTCGAGGACCCGGCCGCGGAAGAGGCGGGAGCGAAGGAGATCGTACACAGGGCGGTCGAGGCGGCGGAGGGCGCCCCCCCCGTGCCGCTGTCCAGCCTGTTCGAGGACGTCTACGCGGAAATTCCATGGCACCTCGCCGAGCAGCGCGACTCCCTGCTCTCCGGGAAGGGGTGAGGCGATGGCCGAGGTGACGTTGATCAAGGCGATCAACGACGCGCTCGCGACGGAGATGGCGCGGGACCCGTCGGTCTGCGTCCTCGGGGAGGACGTCGGCCGCGACGGCGGGGTCTTCCGGGCGACGGAAGGATTGCTCCACCGGTTCGGTCCGGAGCGTGTGATCGACACGCCGTTGAACGAGGTCGGGATCGTCGGGATGGCGATCGGGATGGCGATGAACGGCCTGCGCCCGGTCGCCGAGATCGAGTTCTCGGATTTCATCTACCCGGCGTTCGACCAGATCGTCTCGGAGATGTCCAAGATGCGGTACCGCTCCGCGGGGCAGTTCACGGCGGCGGTCGTGCTGCGCGCCCCCTCGGGCGGGGGCGTCCGGGGAGGGCACTACCACTCCCAGAGCCCGGAGGCGTACTACATCCACACCGCGGGGCTGGTCGTGGTGATGCCGTCGACGCCGTCGGACGCCAAGGGGCTTCTCGCCTCCGCGATCCGCGGGGAAGACCCGGTGATCTTTCTCGAGCCGAAAGCGCTCTACCGGACCGTGAAGGGGGAGGTGCCGCAGGGGGAGCACCTCGTGCCGATCGGGGTGGGGCGGATCGTCCGGCCCGGGGCCGACGTGACGCTCATCGCGTGGGGCGCGATGGTGCCGGTCGCCGAAAGGGCGGCCGCGGTCGCCGCGTCGGAGGGGGTCGACGTCGAGATCATCGACCCGCGCACCTTGTGGCCGCTGGACATCGCGATGATCGAAGCGTCGGTGAACCGGACGGGGCGGGCCGTCGTCCTCCACGAGGCGCCCCGGACGTGCGGCTTCGGCGCGGAGATCTCCGCGCTCATCCAGGAGCGGTGCTTCCTGCATCTGAAGGCGCCCGTCGCGCGCGTGACGGGGTTCGACACCCCGTTCCCGTACGCCCTCGAGAAGTCGTACCTGCCGGACCCGGAGAGAACGCTTCGCGCGATCCGCGCGTCGATGGATTTCTGAGAAATCGCCGATGTATGATAACCGTTCACTATCACCGTGAATGCGCCGGGGGATCGCCGGATGCATCGATGCGTTCACGAGATCACGCGTTGAGGGAGGAGCGATGGGAAAGAGAGGAATGAACCGACGGGATTTCCTGAAGCTCACGGGGGCGGGTTCCCTGGTCGCGGCCGCGGGGGGGCTCGGGGGTGCCCTCGCGTCGCCCAGGTGGGTGTGGGGGGCTACGCCTTCAGTCAAGGGGCCCGTCAAGATCGGCTACCAGGCGATCCTGTCCGGGACGCTGGCCGGGTACGGCGAGTTCCACAAGATGGGCGCGGTCATGGCGATCGAGGAGATCAACGCGAAGGGGGGGATCGCCGGCGTGAAGGTCGAGATGGAGTTCCGCGACTCGACCACGAAGCCGGACGAGGCGATCAAGAACGCCCGCTACTTCGTCGACAGCTGGGGGGCCGACTTCCTGGCCGGCATCGACTCCTCGGGGCAGGCGCTGGCGCTGGCACCGGTGATGCCCCAGCTCGACCGGGTCCTGATGGTGACGCACGGCGCCACGGAGAAGCTGACCGAGGAGTTCGTGTTCAAGAAAGGGGTCCGGCAGATCTTCCGGAACTGCATGCCGACCTACAACGACGGGCACGGGGCGGCCTTCCTCGCGAAGGATTTCCCCGCCGTGAAGTGGGCCACGGTGAGTCCCAAGTACGAATACGGCTTCACCTGCTGGAAGATGTTCCAGGACTCCCTCAAAGGGCTGAAGCCGTCCGCCGAGTTCGTCGCCGAGTCGTTCGCTCCCTTCGGCACCACGGATTTCCGCTCCCACATCAACACGATCATGGACGCCAAGCCCGACGGGCTCTATTCGACCGAGTGGGCCGGGGAGCTCATCACCTTCGTGAAGCAGGGGAAAGAGGCGGGCCTCTTCGACAAGGTCAAATACGTCATGTTCCCGGTCGGGGCGGCGATGGACGTCCTCGAGGGGCTCGGGAAGGACATGCCCGACAACATCTGGGTCTCCGCCCGGTACTTCTTCCAGTACCCGAACAGCAAGGAGAACAACGACTGGGTGGCGCGCTTCCGGAAGCGCTGGAACCATTACCCGGCCTACGTCTCCGAGACCGGCTACTCGGCGATCTACGCGTTCAAGGCGGCCGTGGAGAAAGCGGGGTCGAAAGACACCAAGGATGTGATCGCGGCGCTGGAGGGGATGGAGCAGAACTGCCCGGCGGGCAAGCGGGTCTTCCGGAAAGAGGACCACCAGGCGATGTACGACGTCCCCTGGGGGCAGACGAAGTCCGACCCGAACTACCCGTTCAAGGTGATGAAGGAGATGAAGGTCATCCCGGCGAAAGAGTATTTCAACCGGCCGCCGTTCGAGGGGCCGGGGACGACTCCACCGTTCAAGTAATGCAGTCGTACGTTCACGTAATTCTCGCGGGGCTGTCCAGCGGGATGTTCATCTGGCTCGTTGCCAGCGGGCTGACGCTGATCTTCGGCGTCCTCGGGGTGCTGAACTTCGCCCACGGCAGTTTCTACATGCTGGGGGCGTACTGCTCCTTCACCGTCCTCAAGTACCTCGGGGCGGGATACTGGGCGGGGCTCCTTCTGGGTCCCCTGGCGGTCTGCGCGGCCGGGTTCGTGGTGGAGCGGTTCTTCCTTCGCCACGTCTACCGGATCGCGTTGCCGTACCAGCTTCTGCTCACGTTCGCGTTCGTCCTGATCTTCGACAACCTCGTGAAGATCGTCTGGGGAGGAGGGGCGCTCTCGCCCCCCTCCCTTTCCTTCCTCGGCGGGTCGGTCCCGATCCTGGGGCGGAACTTCCCGGTCTATAACCTGTTCATCATCGCCGTGGGTCCCGCGGTGGCGCTCCTCCTGTGGGCCCTGCTGGAGAAAACGTGGTACGGGCGGATCATCCGGGCGGCCTCCTCGGACCGCGAAATGGCGGCCAGCCTGGGCGTCCGGGTCCCGGCCCTCTTCACCGGCGTCTTCGTCTTCGGCACGTGGCTGGGGGCACTGGGAGGGGGGCTGTCGGTCCCCTACGTGGGACTGCTGACCCCCGGCATGGGAGAGACGATCATCATCGAGGCGTTCATCGTCGCCGTGATCGGGGGGCTTGGGAGCCTGAAAGGGGCGTTCGTCGGGGCCCTGGTGATCGGCGTCCTGTCCGCCTTCGGGACCCGTTTCTTTCCCGCCTTCGACATGGCCCTCACCTTCATCCTGATGGGGGGAGTCCTGCTGTGGCGGCCGCAGGGACTCTTCGGCGCGACGCGGTGAGCGGCCGATGAAGGCGCAGACGCGCAACGCGGTAGCGGCGGCGGTCGTCCTGCTGGCCCTGTGCGCGGTGCCGTTCCTCTCCGGAAAGTTCGCGATCTACCTCACGATGCGGATCATGCTCCTGGGGATCTTCGCCGTCGGTTACAACCTCCTCCTGGGGCAGACGGGGCTCCTCTCCTTCGGGCACGGCGCGTTCTACGCGGCCGGCGCCTACGGGCTGGGGCTTTTCGGGGTCCACGTCTCGACGCACCCCCTTCTCGGGGTGGCGGCGGGGGTCGCCGCCGCGGTCCTCCTCGCGCTCCTGGTCGGCACCCTCTGCGTCCGCCACACGGAGATCTACTTCGCGATGCTGACCCTGGCGTGCGGGATGATGGCCTTCTCCTTCTTCTGGAACGCCCGGGAGATCACCGGCGGCGACGACGGGCTGATCGGCATCGTGCGGGCCCCCGTGTCCCTCTTCGGCGGGATCAGGATGCCCATCGGAAAGGACGAACAGTTCTACTTCTTCGTGCTCTTCTTCTTCGCCCTGAGCGTGTGGGTCGCCCATCGGATCCGGCACTCCCCCTTCGGGCTGGCCCTCGCGGGGATCCGGGAGAACGCCCGGCGCAGCGAATTCGCCGGTGTCCCGGTGCGGCGCTACCGCCTGGCCGTCTTCGTTCTGAGCGGGGCGTTCGCGGGTCTTGCCGGATCGCTGGAGGCGCTCCTGGAGAGCAACGCGCGTCCCTTCATGGCCCACTGGACCCATTCCGCGGAGCCGATCCTGGTCAGCCTGCTGGGCGGGCTGTCGTCGCTTGCGGGCCCCCTGGTCGGCAGCGCGATCTTCGTCGCGATGCGGGAGATCATCCAGCGGTTCACCGAGAACTGGATGCTCGGTTTCGGGGTCGTCCTCCTGGTGATCATCATGGGATTCCGCGGCGGGGTCGTAGGGACCCTGTCGGCCCTGTTCCGGAAGGCCACCGCCCCGGGGGAGGGGTAACGCGGGATGGGCGAGCCCCTGCTCACGACGCAAAAGCTGTCGAACCACTTCGGGAAGGTCTGCACCGCGCTGGATCTCGACCTCTCGTTCGAGCGGGGCGTCCTCACCTCCATCATCGGGCCGAACGGAGCGGGGAAGTCCACGCTCATCAACCTCCTCACGGGGCACCTCCCGGTGCAGGCCGGGAAGATCCGCTTCCAGGGGCGGGACATCACCCGCCTCCCCATCCACAAGCGGGTCCGCATGGGGATCTGCCGGTCGTTCCAGATCGTCAACGTGTTCCCGGAGCTCACCGTCGCGCAGAACGTGATGATCCCGGTGCTGGCGCGGGCGGGAAGGTCGTGGAGGCCGATCCGGAGCCTCTCGCGGGAGACCGCGCTTATGCAAGAGACGGAGGCGATCCTTGAGAAGGTCGCCCTGCTCCCGGAACGCGACACGCCCGCCACCGCGCTGTCCCATGGAGACCTTCGCCTCCTGGAGGTCGGCGTGGCGCTCGCCGCCGCCCCGACGCTGCTGTTTCTCGACGAGCCCACCGCGGGGATGAATCCCGTGGAGCGGGTCCGCCTCCTCGACAACATCCGCCAGATCGCGCGCGAGGGGCGCACCACCTTCGTGGTGGTGGAGCACGACATGGACGTGGTGTTCTCCCTCTCCGAGCGGATCATCGTCCTCCACCGCGGGGAGATCCTCTGCGACGGCACGCCCGGGCAGGTCCGGGCCGACGCGAAAGTGCGCGAAGTGTACCTGGGAGACGACGTGTCCGATCTCTTCCGGTATCGGGAGGAGTGAGGCCATGATCCTCGAAGCCGCGAACATCGACACGTTCTACGGGAAGAGCCACATCCTCCAGGAGGTTTCCCTCTCCGTGGGGGAGGGGGAGGTGGTCGCCCTGCTGGGGAGGAACGGCGTCGGAAAGACCACCACCCTGCGGTCGATCATGGGGCTCTCCCCGCCGAAGCGGGGGTCGATCCGGCTGCACGGGAAGGAGATCGCCGGCATCCCGCCGTACGAGGTTGCCCGCCTCGGCGTGGCGTACATGCCCGACGACCTGCGGATCTTTCCCGACCTCACCACGGAGGAGAACCTGGAGATCGCGCGCAGGCTCTCCCGGCGGAAGGGCCACTGGAACCGGGAGCGGGTGTACGAGCTGTTCCCGATGCTTGCGGGCCTGGGTCCGGCGAAGGGGATCAACCTGTCGGGCGGGGAGAAGAAGATGCTGGGGATCGGCCGGGCGCTGATGGCGAACCCGTCCCTGCTCCTGCTCGACGAGCCGTCCGAGGGACTTGCGCCGCTGGTGGTGGCGAACCTGGTGGACGTCCTCCGCCGGATCCACGGACAGGGGGTGACGATCCTGCTCGCCGACCAGAACCTGAAATTCTGCCGGAAGGTGTGCGGCCGGGGGTACATCCTCGAGAAGGGGGCGGTCCGGTTCGGCGGGGGGATGGAGGAGATCTGGGGAAACGAAGAGGTCATCCGGAAATACCTGGTGGTGTGAGGTGCGCAACGTGGGCGTCGACTTGTTCAGCCTGACCGGGAAGGCGGCGCTGGTCACCGGCGCCTCGAAGGGGCTGGGGCGCGCGATGGCGCTGGGGCTGGCGAAGGCCGGATGCGACCTCGCGCTGTGCGCCCGGGACGCCGGGGGGCTTCGGGAAACCTGCGCGGCGACGAAGGCGCTGGGGGTCCGGGCGGAGACGTTCGCGATGGACGTCCTGCGCCGGGAGAGCGTCGGACAGGCGGTGGACGCCGTCGTCGCTTCCTTCGGGAAGATCGACGTCCTGGTCAACAACGCCGGGGTGAACGTCCGCAAGACCACCCTCGACCTGTCGGAGGAGGAGTGGGACCGCGTCCTCGACACGAACCTGAAGGGGTACTTTCTCGTCGCGCAGGCCGTGGCCCCCCACATGATTCGCCGGAAGCAGGGGAAGGTCATCCACGTCTCCTCGATCTTCGGCGCCGTGGGGATGAACAACCAGCTGGCGTACGCCTGCAGCAAGGGCGGGATCAACCAGATGACGAAGGTGATGGCGATCGAGTGGGCGCCCCACAACGTCAACGTGAACGCCATCGGGCCGACGTACTTCGAGACCCCCCTGGTGGCGACGCTGCGGGACGACCCGGAGCGGTTCCGGTTCATCAACGAGCGGACGCCGATGGGCCGCTGGGGGCAGCCGGAGGAGCTCGAGGGGACGGTGGTCTTCCTCGCCTCGAAGGCGTCGGATTTCATCACGGGGCAGAC
>Ga0315273_10013737_pt1 | contig 10426 bp, 7 predicted proteins | sample YL17G02_0_MG_FD_205753 | JGI IMG/M metagenome (GOLD analysis project Ga0315273, IMG submission 205753) | Sediment microbial communities from Yellowstone Lake, YNP, Wyoming, USA - YL17G02_0 | ecosystem: Environmental > Aquatic > Freshwater > Lake > Sediment | place: USA: Wyoming | collected... | reverse complement strand
ATGCCAAAGTCGGGTTCCCGTTTGAAAGGACAAGTAGCGGCAATTATATTTCAAAAATATGGTCCTTTGCAGGATTAGTCCCGAAAGCTTTCGGGATCCATCGCATCTGCCCTGCCGTTTATGCAATATTTAGGTTAATCCGAAAAGTGCAGTAAAGCCACACACCCTCACACTTGCCCCCTCCCTTGAGGGGGGGGATAAAGGGGAGGGTGTTTAAATGTGTCCTTACTTATGAACTCCTTAGTAAATAAATTTATTTTAGGCATTCGCAGTTTTTGGGTTAACGACCGAACAGCTTCACCCATTCCTCGAACCGTTCCATTTGCTCCTGTCCGAATTTTACAATCCCCGTTCTGACCATATCAAGGGGTTTTTCTTTCAGTAGAAATTCCTCATCCTTTGAGAAAAATTTATCGGCAAAACAGATTATCCGCTCTTCAATCGAAACCGGGACCATATCTCTTGCGGGAAGAGGAAGATTTTTCCCGCGTATGTCCGCAAGAGAAATGCCTGCGCCGACATGTCTCTCGCAGACAAGTGCGTGCGCGGGCAGCCCTTCTTTTTCCAGAATCTCTCTGCCTGCATACCCGTGACAGATATACGGTTTGTCCCCGTAACATCCAAGCGACGGCTCGTCGGTAACAAGTATTCCTATATCATGCAGCATCGCCGCCTCCCCGATAAATTTCAGGTCGGGACTGAGACGTCTTACTCTTCGCGCAATCGCAAGGGCTTTTTCGGCAACCATTTTGCCGTGGCAAATAAGGAAGTAAAATGCCTTTGAATCAGGGCTGTAGTATTTCTTGATAATCTCGAAAGGATACACGTAATATTTTACCGATACTTCTTCTGATGCAGGGCGTCAAATAGATTTTTCGGGTTTATTGCAATTTCCCGCAATCACATCCTCGATAGTCCTTGTTAATTCATTGATCGAATAGGGTTTCTCCACAACGGCCTTAAACCCGTAATCCTTATAGTTCGCCATGATCGGATCATCGGAGTAGCCGCTTGAAACAATAGCCTTGCTATCGGGATATATCTCAAGAAGCCGCTGAATGGTTTCTTTGCCGCCCGCTCCTCCGGGAATGGTCAAATCCATAATAATGACGTCAAAAGCCTCGCCTGATTTTTCAGCCTGTTCATATAATTCAAGAGCCTCGACGCCGTCCGAAGCGGCGGACACTTCATACCCCGCTTTCTTAAGCATCCTGACGACAAAGTTTCTGAGGATCTCTTCATCGTCCATGATAAGGATTCTGCCTTTTTTATCGGCCGGAAAATATTGAAACTCTTTTTTCTCGATCAGTAAGAGAGAGTCGCTTGCCGGTAGATAGACGGAAAAGGTTGTCCCTGTTCCCGCTTCGGACTCTACCTGTATATAGCCATGGTGTTTCTCAATAATGGAATAAGCCGCCGTCAACCCGAGACCGCTCCCTTTATCCTTGGTTGTAAAATAGGGATCAAATATCTTTTTAATATTCTCTTTTGGGATTCCGCATCCCTGGTCCGAGATCGACACCTTTACGTATTTACCCTTTGTCAGAGGCAGACCGTCATTTGCTTCTATGCTCTTATTTTCAGCGGCAATCCTGACTTTTCCACCCCCGGGCATAGCCTGTACGGCATTGAGAAGGATATTGTTTATGACCTGGCTAATCTGTCCTTCATCAACCTCGACAGGGCTCAAATCATCCTTAAGCATGAACTCGCAGAGTGCGGAGGAGCCGCTCAAGACAAGCCCGGCGGTGTTTTTTAATAGTTTGGGGACCGAAACTACCTTTCTGATAGGTTCGCCGCCTTTGGAGAAAGTAAGCAGTCTGTGGGTCAGGTCCTTTGCCCGAAAGGCTGCCTGCTCGGCAACCGTTAACGCCTCGTATATATCATCTTCCGCGCTGATACATAATTTTGCAAAACCGATGCTGCCGACTATTGCAGTCAGGATATTGTTAAAATCGTGGGCTATCCCGCCCGCTAAAACCCCGATTGATTCAAGTTTTGCAACCTTCAGATGTTCTTCTTCCATCTTCTTGCGTTCCGTGATATCAACATAAACCTGTGCCGTAAGCCACTCACCGTTCCGTCCCACGAAAGGAATTGAGGTTACCTGAACGGGTCTGTTTCCTTCTTTGACCAAAACGGTTTCTTTTACAACCGTTGTTTTTGTTTCAAGTGCCTTTGCAGCGCCGCAGCCCGGGCAAACTTCATTCCTTCCCATAAAATACTCATAACACTTCTTCCCGTCGGGCAGTCCGTACAACTTCTGCCATTCAGGATCGATATATCTGATATTGAAGTCCGAATCAACTATATCAAGCCCGGTCCTTGTCGCTCCAAGAACAAATTCTATCTGCTGCTGGAGTCCCCTGACCTCATCTTCCGCGCGCTTAAGGTCTGTAATGTCATTGGTATGCACCAGCACAAAGTCAGGGGGCGCATATGCATAGTGGACATAAAAATACCTTTCCTTGTTTATGGCTCTGAACTTATACAGCATCTCGGTTCTTACTATTGTTTTCCCCCTGAAACTCTTCCAAATGCTATCTATTATATCCGGCATGTCTTTATACATATCACTTAATTTCATGCCAAGGGATTGAGAAACTTTTCCTTCCGTCATATCTTCAGCCGCATAATTGAAATCCGTTAAGACAAAATCATCGCCTGCCTTCTGCCAGACATAGGTGGGGATCGGGATCCCCTGATATTTTGCCTTTGAGCGTTCTTCGCTTTCTCTCAGCGCCTCTTCGGCATACTTGCGCTGCTTGATATCCTTGAAATCCTCGACGATACCTATGAGGCTTCCCGATGCGTCCATGAAAGGGGTGGCTGTAATAATACAGGGCACGTTTGTCCCGTCAACCCTTATTTTCTCCGCCTCGAATTCGATCCGGTCCTCGCCGCTGAAAATTCTTTTTAAAGAACAAGCCTCGGTATGACACTGAGGTCCCGGGAATATACGGTAACACTTTTCCCCCAATATCCGTTCGCTGCTTAACCCTGCCATATCTGCAAATGTTTTGTTGATCCGGATCGTATTGAAATCTTTATCGATTATACGCATTCCGTCGGCGGCTGTCTGAAATATCTGATCGAGTTCGAGATAGGCAAGCCTCGTTGTTTCCTCCGCATGTTTGCGTTCATTGATATGAATAATCATAGGTCTGAAGAGAAAGAAATAGAGAATGAAAAACCCGATAGTAGTCAGCACGGTAGCGTCTAAAAGGACCTCGATATAAATCGGCAGGGGGGGGAGCAAAACATGAGTAAGATACATGATTAATGACTCGGCGATCATAAAAGAAACGGCAGTGGCTATAAATAACCGCCGGGGGGCTTGACCAATTATTGATGCAATCTTACGGATCATTTATTCAACCGCATATAAATGGACTTATAAATTCCCCTGTATAAGAACAAAGCAAAAAGTTTTTATTTTAATACTGTACGGAAGTTATTTTTTAATTTAAGAATAACAGAATTCCCTTTATTTTTAAAAGCATTACATACTTCATAGCATACACATTGACAAATACCTGCTAAATTTATATGATACGAGTTGAAAGGATTAAATAATGGCAAACGAAGTTAAGGATTATTATAAGACAATAGGGGTGGACAAGAATGCCTCTCAGGACGAAATAAAGAAGGCCTTCAGAAAATTGGCCAGGAAGTATCATCCGGACCTTAATCCCGGAGATAAAACGTCCGAGCAGAAATTCAAGGAACTAAACGATGCATACAGCATATTAAGTGATCCTAAAAAGAGGTCCCAATATGACCAGTTCGGCAGTTCCCCTTTCGGCGCCGGGGGGCCCGGTTTTGAAGGCTTTCAGGGCCATAACTACAGGGAGACTTTTGATCAAGGCGGGTTCGCCGATATCTTTTCAGACCTTTTCGGAGCGAATGCACGGCCTGAAACCTCTTATGCCAAAGGGCCCGACCTCGTCATGGGCATCCAGCTTTCCCTTGAAGAGGCTTTTGCAGGTATTACCACTCCGATATCATTTAACAGGGAAGTCCACTGCAGGGTTTGTAATGGCACGGGAGCTGCTATATCCCAGCCGTGTGAGACATGCAAAGGAACGGGCAGCTTGAAGGCGTCAAAAGGTTTTTTCAAGATGTCACAGGCCTGTCCTGTCTGCAGAGGCACAGGCAGAAAGATCACAAAGGCGTGCCCGGCATGCGGAGGTCGGGGGGAAACCCTTGTTACGGAATCCGTGAAGGTGAAAATACCTGCCGGCGCAGACACAGGTTCCAGGGTCAAGCTAAAGGGAATGGGAGGCGCCGGAATGGGAGGAGGGCCGTCAGGCGACCTTCTCATTGATATAACGGTCAAACCCCATTCTACATTCAAAAGAAAAGGCGACGACATATATCTTGAACTACCGGTTACATTCGGGGAGGCGGCACTCGGGGCAAAGATCGAGGTGCCCACATTAGATGGTATTTCATCCATGACGCTGCCGCCGGGAACACAGGGAGGGCAGCGGTTAAAACTTTCCGGCAAAGGCATGCCTTCTCCCAGGGCCGGAACGAGAGGCAAGCAGTATATTGATGTAAAGATTGTTATTCCAAAAGATCTGGACGGCGGGTCAAAAGAGAAGGTCAAAGAGATAGAGGCTTTGTATAAAGAGGACCCTCGAAAGGGGTTATTGCGATGAAGAAATCAAAAGACAATAATCAGCCCGTATACATGATAAGCATAGTAGCTAAGATGCTGGATGTGCATCCTCAGACATTACGTTTGTATGAGAGGGAAGGACTGATCTCTCCCTGCAGGACAAAGAGGTCAAGGCTTTATTCCGAAGAGGATGTGGAGAGACTGGCAATGATCCTCCGTTTGACACGGGAACTCGGGGTCAACAGGTCGGGGGTTGAGATAATCCTCAGGCTCAGACACAAACTTGAGGCCTTTCAGCAGGAGATGGAAGAGATGATGAGCGTTCTCGACGACGACGTCAAAAGGGATTTTGTCGAAAGGTTCAAAAAGATCTTTCATGAAGATTAAGGAGGTATTGAATGGATAAACTAACAATAAAGAGCCAGGCGGCATTACAGGAAGCGCAGAAGTTCGCAGAAAAAAAGGGCAATCAGCAGCTTGACGCGGAACATCTGCTATGGGCGCTGCTTGCAGATGACGAGGGGATCGCCTTACAGGTCCTCAATAGAATAGGGGTCAACACTCAGTCTCTAAGAAAAGACGTCGAAACTGCAATCGATAAATTCCCCAAGGTCATCGGCGCGACGCCTTTGGGCCAAATTTATGTTTCACCGAGGCTGAAACAGGTTTTTGAAACAGCCGAACGGAACGCTCAGCATTTGAAAGACGAATTTGTCAGCGTCGAACATCTGCTCATGGCGCTTGTAAACATAGGGGGGCCGTGTTCCGATTTATTAAACAGGTACGGCGCTGCATCAGACAAGGTCCTTTCCTCCATGAGAGAAATTCGCGGCGCCCAGAGCGTCACGGACCAAAACCCGGAGGAAAAATATCAGGCGTTGAAGAAGTTCAGCCGCGACCTTACCGAACTTGCAAAGAAAGGCAAACTCGATCCGGTCATCGGGCGGGATGATGAGATAAGAAGGATTATCCAGGTCCTTTCCAGAAGGACTAAGAACAACCCCGTGCTCATCGGCGAGCCGGGCGTCGGTAAGACAGCTATAGCCGAGGGTCTCGCGCAGAGGATTGTTGCAGGCGATGTGCCGGAGACATTAAAAGGCAAAAAAGTGGTGGCCCTCGACATAGGCTCTATGGTTGCGGGCTCAAAATTCCGGGGCGAGTTTGAAGAACGGTTAAAGGCCGTCCTGAAGGACATAGAGCAGTCGGAAGGAAAAGTCATCGTTTTCATAGATGAACTGCATACCCTTGTCGGCGCCGGCGCGGCAGAGGGCGCCATTGACGCATCTAACATGCTGAAACCGGCCCTTGCAAGGGGAGACCTGAGGTGTGTCGGCGCAACAACCATTGATGAATACCGGAAACACATTGAAAAAGACCCTGCCTTTGAAAGAAGATTCCAGCCCGTCCTTATCAAGGAGCCGGATATTGAAAATACTATCTCCATCCTGAGAGGGCTTAAAGAACGCTATGAGGTGCATCACGGCGTTAGGATAAAAGACGCCGCGCTTATTTCCGCTGCAGTTCTTTCTCACCGGTATATAACCGACAGGTTCCTGCCTGATAAGGCGATAGACCTGATGGACGAGTCCGCCTCAAAACTGAGGATGGAGATCGACAGCATGCCGGTGGAGCTTGATGAAATCGAAAGAAAGCTGCGTCAGCTTGAGATAGAAAAACAGGCCATGATGAGGGAGGAGGCGAGGGAATCAAAGGAAAAGCTTGGCAAACTTGCCGCAGAGATGTCCGAACTCCGGACAAAACGGGATGAATTAAGGGCGCAGTGGCTGAGTGAAAAAGAGATCATTGCAAAAATAAGAGACTGCAAGGAGCAGATAGAAAAGACAAAGATCGAATCGGAAAGGGCGGAGCGTGAGGGAGACCTTACAAAAGCGTCTGAACTGAGGTATGGGAAATTGCTGGAACTGCAGAGGGCCCTGGAAACCGAAAACAGTAAACTGCTTGCGGCCCAGCAGAGAAAAAAGATGCTGAAGGAAGAGGTTGACGAAGAAGACATAGCGGAAGTTGTTTCAAAATGGACCGGCATCCCGGTAAGCCGGATGCTTGAGGGAGAAGTGCAGAAACTGATACACATGGATGAGCGCCTCAGACTAAGGGTTGTCGGTCAGGATGAAGCGATTGAAGCCGTAGCAAACGCGGTGAGACGCGCGCGCGCCGGCATTCAGGACCCGAACAGGCCGATAGGTTCGTTCATCTTTCTGGGTCCCACAGGCGTCGGGAAAACGGAGCTTGCACGCGCCCTGGCCGAGTTCCTTTTCGATGACGAAAATGCCATGGTCCGAATAGACATGTCCGAATATCAGGAGCGGCATACCGTTTCAAGGCTGATCGGAGCGCCTCCCGGATATGTAGGTTATGAGGAAGGCGGACAGCTTACTGAAGCCGTCAGAAGGAAACCCTATTCCGTAATACTTTTCGATGAAGTTGAAAAAGCGCATCCCGAGGTGTTCAACCTCCTGCTTCAACTCCTTGATGACGGAAGATTGACCGACAGCCACGGACGGACTGTTGATTTCAGGAATGCCGTAGTTATTATGACGTCAAATATCGGGGGAGTCCATATTCAGGAAATGCTGAAGGAAAGGGCAAAAAAGCCGGCCGCTTACTGGGTCAGCTCAAATGAAGAACTGAAGGAAAAGATAATGGAAGACCTGAAAGAATTTTTCAGGCCGGAATTCCTGAACCGCGTCGATGAGATCATCGTATTCAACCCGCTCACCAAGGAACTGCTAAAACGGATCGTCGGTATACAGGCGGACAGAATGAAGAAATATATCAAGGAAAAGAATGTGGACATAAAGCTGACGGACGCCGCAAAAGAATACTTTGCAGACATCGGCTTTGATCCCATCTACGGAGCAAGGCCTCTGAAGAGGGCTTTGCAGAGAGAGATCCTGAATATACTGGCAATGAAGATCCTCGACAAGACCTTCAGGGAAGGCGACACGGTTGAGGTTGATTATAAATCGGACAAACTCACGTTTAAGAAATTACCGGCCGCTGAAGCGGCCGCATAAAAACCGCGCATTGAAAAGTTTCCCCCGACTGTATAGCTGACTTCACATTGTGATAAACCGTATTTTCGGTTCAATATATTCGGGAAAAACTCAATTAGCCCGGTCAAATCTGGTAAAATAGAGGAAATTTTATTTTAAGCGAGGTCCTTATGAACAGATTAGCTTTAGTTTGTTTGGTAGCCGTATTCCTGTTTGCAAATTGTCAGAAAAAAGAAGAACCGAAAGTTCAGACGCCGTTCCCTGCCGGTACAATGGCCATGCAGGACAAGATACTTCAACTGCAGGAATCGGTGCGGCAGGACCCTAAAAACCTGAACGCCTGTATCGACCTCGGGAACTCCCTTATGGATGCCGGTCGTTTTCCTGAAGCCATCGACGCCTATCAGAAGGCCCTTGAGATTGATCCGAAGAATAACGACGTCAGGGTTGATATGGGCACATGCTACAGGTCTGCCGGACAACCGAACAGGGCTGCCGAAGAATACAAGAAGGCAATCGCCTTAAACCCGGGCCACCCGAATGCCCACAGAAACCTCGGCATTGTGCTTGCATTTGATTTCAAAAACAAGCGGGAAGCTATTAGAGAATTTGAAGAATATCTAAGAGTTGCTCCGAATGCGCCTGATGCGCAAAAAATATCTCAGCTCATTGCGGATCTGAAAAAATCAAAGTAACCCGAAAAATGCATAACCCTGCAGTCCCGAATGCTTTTGGGACAAGGCATCTTAGATCTCCCTCTCCCTAACCCTCCCCCCTCAAGGGGGAGGGAATAATTAGGGTAATCAGAATTTAAGAAACAGGGGTTTGTGTTCTTTTTTCTTTTTACCTTTCCCGCTTTTGGAAGCTGAAGAGGAGTGGCACATCGTGCATTTTGACTCGCTGCAGAACTGACAGAATTGACAGTCGGGACAAGGATATTTTTTCCGCAGTATTTTAAAGGGTCCGGGCTTGGGACCTGGACCCGTGTCATTTCCGGTCAACTGAAAAATCCTTAGTGTTTAAACGCCCTCTGTCCCGTAAAGACCATGGTGACCTTCGGCTCAGCTTCATTGCAGGCAATAATTGATTCAAAGTCCCTTTCCGAACCTCCGGGGTTGACTATCCCGGAAATGCCTTCCTTGATACCGACGTCTACGCCGTCTCTAAAAGGGAAGAAAGCGTCGGATACCATCACCGAACCTGTGAGTCCGCCTTTCTCTCTTTTCGTTTCCTCATCTATTTCAAGGAGCGCCGCTTTATCTCTTTTCCCGTCTTTGACGTCAAGCTCAAAGGTTTTATAAGGCACGCCGTGTTTTTTGAAACAGAGCGAGTCGGCATGTTTCGTATAAGCCTTATATGTCGCTATCTCCGCAACTCCTACCCTGTCCTGCTCTCCGGTGCCGATACCCACTGTAGCGCCGTCTTTCACATAAATAACTGAATTGGACGTGATGCCCTGCTCTACATTCCAGCCGAAGAGCATATCAGCATATTCACGGTCCGTCGGTTGTCTTTCAATAGCATATTCCTTTTCCTTATAGGTTGTCTTTGCAGGAAGGAAGTCTTCCTTTGTCTTTATTTTGTTGACCGGCGACTGTTGCACTATAATGCCGCCGTCGATTAATGATTTAAAATCCACAAAACGGGTGTTTCTGTATTTTACCAGTTCATTTATTTTACTTACTCTTATTATCCTGAGATTCTTTCTCTTTGCAAGGATGCCGATTGCTCCCTCTTCAAATTCAGGAGCGGCAACGACCTCCAGATAATTTCTGCTCACCATATCCGCAGTATCTTTGTCCATCGGCCTGTTGACGACAAGACAACCTCCGAAAGCTGCAATGCGGTCCGCCATATTCGCCCTGTCATAGGCGTCAACCAATGTCTTCCCGTAGGCGGCGGCGCATGGATTATTGTGTTTCAGTATGGCGGCGGCAGGCCTGTCCATCAGAAATTTAATAATATTCAGTCCGTTGTCAAGGTCGGTCAGATTTGTCTTGCCGGGATGCTTACCGGCCTGAATCATGTCCTCTTCCGTAATGCCGCTTACCAATGCGTTACCCGGCTGAATAAACTGACAGCCTCCAAGCAGAAGGTTCCCATTGACCAGTTCATATAGCGACGCCTCCTGCTCGGGATTCTCCCCGTAGCGGAGCCCCTTTTCGATCAGCTCGCCGGTCTTGTCGTCAGGTATCTTCCATGTCCTCTTTTTATAAATCAGGGTCTGATCACCGAACTTGATAATCATCTCGCCGGGGAAATGGTCAGCCATAATTGTGCGGTACATCTTTTTTATATCCGACATAAAACCCCCTTTCATAAAAAATTATAAATACGAAACGAATTTCGAATAAAAAAGTTGGATATTTTTTATCAAGGCGTTTCGGATTTCGTCTTTCGAATTTCAGGTTTATTCTTCAGTTTCAGCGTCTCTTCGAGCATTAAGATAAACTTGATGTATTTGAAGCCGAGTTTCATCAGTGAAACCTCATCGTTTTTCACCTTCTCAATCTCTTCCGCCGGGATATCAAAGACCTCAAGAAACTTGCTTTCAAATACATACTTCTTAAACGAATCCAGATCATAACCGGCCATAAAAATCTGGGATTGTTTTGCAGGCTCAAGCGGCTTCCCGAAGTGAGGTTTGCGGAGCTGGGCCTCTTTCCACTCCTTGTTCATCTCATCATACACGTCCACGCCCTGGTCCGCCTTCCATGAGTCAATAGTCCATTCGGCGTCTTCATGAAATCCGAGACAATGCGTTTCCCTTATAAGAAAATAAAACTCT
>Ga0315273_10013736_pt1 | contig 10426 bp, 8 predicted proteins | sample YL17G02_0_MG_FD_205753 | JGI IMG/M metagenome (GOLD analysis project Ga0315273, IMG submission 205753) | Sediment microbial communities from Yellowstone Lake, YNP, Wyoming, USA - YL17G02_0 | ecosystem: Environmental > Aquatic > Freshwater > Lake > Sediment | place: USA: Wyoming | collected... | reverse complement strand
GAAATTCAAAATGAAATCGACAGAGGATCCGCGCCAGGTATAAATGTTTTGTGCGTCATCCCCTACAATCGTCATCGTGGCTTTTGGATGATAAAGACCTTTTAGGATTCTCCACTGAATGTCATTGATGTCCTGGAATTCGTCCACAATGATGGTTCGAAATCGCTTGGCCCATTTGGCACCTGGCTCGGATTCCAACCAGGCCGCCAGACGATAGGGGAGCTCATCCACAAACGGCTGGTCTCTTATTTGAGCGGGCACCTGTTCTCGTAAGATCTGCGCGCTCAGTGCATGAAAAGTCCCTGCATACATTGCCACCGATCCAATGAGTCGATGCACTCGATGAATCATCTCCTGTGCGGCGGATCGACTAAAGGATACCAACAGGATTCGATTGGGGGGAATGCGATACTCCTCTACCAAATAGGCAATTCTCGCAGTAATGGTAGTGGTTTTTCCTGAGCCCGCTGACGCCAAAATGCGCTGATTTTCCGAGGGAGGACTTGTTACGACCTGGTATTGTTCCTCATTGAGTTGAACGGATCCTTTTGTAAATTCTAACAAGTAATCATTCATTACTCTGTAGAGTCATGAATCTATTTATATCCTGCGTTTGATTGAATCCCATAGAAGACAGGCATCTTAGTAGAAAATGGATGGAGCCCCATTAGCATCTGTCATCCGAGAACAATTAAAAGGGGCAACAGGGCTCGCCTCGCTCCAATTACAGAATCACATCTACGGGTGCTTTATTATTATGGAAGATATCGCACAGCAGTCCATCACACTTACGGGAAATCAATTGGTCGGCTCCAATGTGATCCTTTCTCTCGATCAGGATTTTGATCGCATTGGTCTACAATTTGGATTTGTGATGAACTCGAAGCTGGGCTTGGGCTCTGTACATCCCGAGTATCAGGCCGAATGGTGCAAGGTCTTTCGCGGGCTTTCCTCCATCGAACAAGTGGACCATCTCGAAGATACGATTATCGAGGTGATTCATGAGACCGTTTCCGCTGAAGACGCCTATTTCTCTCATGCATTGGAATCTGGATCTCTTCCCCAGGAATGGCTTGCCACCATTGTTGGGTTATTGAATCCTTCCGAGACTACACCCACGGATGATCCACATCCATCCGCCATTGGTAAGGCCAATATTGAGAAAAATCATCCTATTAAAAAAGGTCATCTGGCAACAACACGGCGCAATAAACCTGCACCTGTAAAGGCACCTCTCGCAACCACTCGTCGCCGAAAGTAGTGCGTGTCTCTTCTATCTTTTTGTTACGGCGGATGAATTAGGGTCTACTATGTTAGAATTTATATTAATTTTCAGTGTCCTTTTTTTGATTCTGACTTTCTTTTATAAACAGGCCATTTGCGAATTTCGAATCAATCAACTGGAATGGTCACAGAAAGAGAATGTATCCACGCTCCTTCATGAAAAAATCCCGCTGGTTCTACGCGGCCTTCCTACCGCCCGGTTTTGGACGGCAGCCGATGCGATGGAGCGCCCCTGTTATGCCACCCTTCCGATCTTTAAGGGGACAACCTTGGTGGAATGGATGTCTACCTCTCCTGCGGATGTCGTATGCCCGTGGAAACACGCTCAAGCAGAAACCATTGCTGCGGCATCAGGTATGGCGATCTGGGCGAAGAAATGGCTGTATCCGATCGTTATGAATCCTCTTCTTCGACTCTGGATGTTTCCCCGCTATCACTGCTGGGCGGGATCGGTCGGCCTTCAAAAAACCTTTGCTACATGGACCTGTATCTTTCCTACGGAGGGCGACATCATCGTTAGCATTTTGCCAGAAACCGCCGAGAGTGCCCTTCCTGCATCCTGGGTAGGCTGCTTTCCCTCCCAGCTTACCGCAAAAGATACTCCTTTTCTGGCGGATTTGAAATACATTGACATTGTGGTGCGATCAGGGACCGCACTCTTTATGCCCGCGCACTGGTTTATGTCATGGATTGGCACAGAAGGAGGCAATAGGCCAATGGTCTGCACGGTATCCTATCATACTCCTATTAGCTATCTGGCATTCCATGCATCGCCGTTTACAATATGAGTCTAAACCAGGGACGCGATAGATAGGTATGTCGCTAACGGAGTCAACAGAGTCAGATACGGAAATCGAGTATGATACAGAGTGCAAAGAATGGGGGGAACTAGACATGCAAATCCAACAATTGATACAGAGTCATGCGGAGGCGGTTGCTTCCTTGGAGCGTATTCAGGAGGCCCTTTCTACTGAGATTCAGATCACGCATAATGAGGACACTCGTGACTTTGAAATCGTACTGGATGAACTTCACGAGGCAACTCTTACAGGTACTTTTTGGAAACCACTTCTGGAAGTATTGGAGAAGAGTGAACTTTTTTAAGCGGCTTATAAAATTGATATACAATCAGTAACAAATAACACTGTAACATGGAAGAACCCAAGAAGTGTTTTGTACGACAGGAAGGGGATCTATGGCGGAAAGCTAAACCCTGTGAAGAAGCAGCGCTTCACATCTATTTGCAACAAGAAGGTAATGACATTCGCATTCTTGTTCCACGCGGTGAGTATAACCCCTTTATCGCCTACTTCTCTCGAATCAACGATGAGGTATGTATCTATCGAACAGAGAAGGGAAAAGAAGTGGAAATCATAATGGAGCGCCCCTCTCGTGTTGGCTTTATTAATCGTGTGACGGGATGGTAAGACAATAAAATTGAATTATTTTTTGTACCATATACATACCAACACCATGGCATCCTTAACAGACGAACAACAATCCGTCATGGATTTCCTGCTTCGCGGCGACCATGTCTTTCTCACGGGTGGCGGCGGTGTAGGAAAAAGCTATTTGCTTGCCGCCATCGATCATGACTTTCCTGGAATGAAACACCGATTCAGTGGAACACGGCTGCCCCGCATTCAAATGTGCGCGCTAACGGGATGCGCGGCGCTTCTTCTCGGTCATAAGGCAAAGACCTTGCATTCCTGGGCGGGAATTGGCCTCGGAAAGGGAACCATGGGAGAACTCTATGTAAAAATTCGCAGAAATACCAAGTCCATGCGAAACTGGCTTCTCACGGACTTGCTAATTATCGATGAGGTCTCCATGATGACCGCTGAGCTATTAGACAAACTCAACGAACTCGGTAAAAAGATTCGAAAATCGACAAAACCCTTTGGAGGCATCCAGGTCCTCTTGGTCGGCGATTTCTATCAGTTGCCGCCAGTGAATCGCGGAGATGAGAAGACACAATTTGCATTTGAATCAGCGGTATGGAAAGAGGCGGCCTTTACCTGCGTGGAACTGACAATCATTCAGCGACAAAAAGACGAGGGATTCCAGAGCATTCTCAAAGAGGCGCGGCGCGGTGCCCTCACCAAAGAGTCCTGCCAGGTTCTTCGCCAATATGAAGGGCGCGATTGGCGGTCCCAGAAGATTCGTCCCACCCTCCTCTTTCCTCGTCGATCCGAAGTGGAACTCATCAATGATACCAATCTGAAAGCCTTAAAGGGTCAACGAGAAACCTTTAAGGCGCGGCTGGTCTATGATGGGAAAATGCCGAATGGTTTTGTGGAATCGGATGAAGGGTTTCAACGGGCGCTAACAAAGATGGATGCAGATGGCGCCTATTCCACTCAATTGGAACTGGTACAAGAGGCACAGGTCATGTTGATTGCAAATATTGATCCTGAGGCGGGACTCGTCAATGGATCTCGTGGTGTTGTCGCGGGGTTTTGCCCGTCCAGTCGTCTTCCTATGATTGAATTCATGAATGGTGCGCGAAAGTTAATCGGGCAGCACAATTGGCCGATCGAAGACTATGAATTCTGCGCGCGATCGCAGATTCCCCTACGATTGGCCTGGGCTGTTACAATTCATAAATGTGTTGCAGCTGATACACTATTATCTATTCCAAATTATGGATTATGTCCCATTCAAGAATTAGAAATAACAAACCAAAAACAGGGTACAATTTATTATCCAACTAATCAATCAATATGCGGTCTATCTGAAACTAAACAAATTATTGAGATATATAAGGGATTTGTGGAGGATGGTATTACATTAGAAACATCATTTGGATATGAAATTACATGCAGTAATCGACATCCTTTATTAACATATAATCAAGACACTCATACATTTGAATGGAAAAAAGTACCAGAAATTAAACTAAATGATCATGTTATTATTAAAAAAGGTGCAAATGTATATGGAGATTATTATCGCTTTCAATTCGTATGTAAAGGTACATATTATAATAAAAAAATAAGAATTCCAGAGTGTTTGAATGAACAATTTGGCTATTTATTAGGGGTATATCTTGGTGATGGTTCAATTAATAAAAAAACATATCGTTTCGATCTAATAAGTATGGATTATGATATTATTACAAGATGTGTTGCGATTCTAGATGAACTATTTGGAATTAAGTTAGAAATACATGAATGTTCTAACCGAAAAACAAAAACATGGCGTATCTTCTTTCATTCAAAACAACTCATTGAATTATTTGAATTCATTGGATATAAATTTGAAAAGGCTCCTAAAAAAGAAATACCTTTCATCATACTAAAATCACCATTCTCTGTACAGGCATCTGTTGTACAAGGATTATTTGATACCGATGGAGGTGTATCACGCACATGTCTTAATTTCACAACAACCTCTTATATAATGAGTAAACAAATTCAAAATATTATGCTAAATATGGGTATATTAATATCCAGACACATATTACATGAAGAAGATACAGTAAAGCATTGGAGTAGAGCGTTTCGACTTACTCTTTCTGGAAAGTCAGCAATTGAATTTAATAGACAAATTGGATTCTATTGTGAGCGAAAAAAGAAGAAATCTGAATTACTATTCGTTATTAAAAATAAATTACGAAAAGATAATAACTCACAAACATTTGAACTTCCAAATGGAGCATCACTACTAAATAATCTTAGAAATGAAATGTATAATGGAGTAAAACGACTAAATGTAGTAAAAACACAAATAACAAAAATGGGTCGTAAATTATTATCATCTCTTATTACCAAAAAACAAAAATTAAGATGTGATTCAATTAATGTATTGCTTCAATCCATCACAAAAATGGATCAATATCCTACTGGAAAGTTCTTAACATTCATTCATGATAATGGAATCATGATAGACACGATTAAATCTATGGTAACGGTTCCAAATATACAAATGTACGATATTGGTGTAACTCCACATAATACATCAGGTTATCTGCCAGATGGGCATGACTTTATTGCAAATGGATTTGTGAATCATAACTGTCAAGGATCTACATTGGATTCAGCACTTGTTGACATTGGTCCAGGCAACTTTGAATACGGTCAGGCTTATGTGGCACTCTCTCGTGTGCGCTCTCTGGAGGCACTCTTCGTACATGACTTTGACCCTGCAGCCTTTCGCGCCCATCCCACCGTTCGCGGCTTTTACCAGCAAATGACCGTGGCATCTATGGATCCAGAGGAACGCGATCGAATTCGCTTGCAGTCATCAGTCACATCTGAGGAGCGATCGATTGTGGCGGAGCCTTCACGACCCGTTCAGGCGATTCGTGTTATCAAAGAGGAGCCTATGCAAAAGACGAACGATGAATTAACTGCAACTGAGCCAAAAGATCCTGTGATTGAACCAGGTACCGTACCAGGAAATTGGCTCTATGATTCCGCACCCGATGGTTGGAAAGGTATTCTGTATGCATGTCACGAGAAGCTCCTCGAATTGTCCCAGTTCCTCTCCACCAAGACCTTCTTTCCTCCCAAGGAGCACATCTGGTTTGCCTTAGAACAGACACCGCTATCGGACATCAAGGTTGTTATCCTGGGACAAGATCCTTATCCCACCCCTGGAAACGCACATGGTCTTGCCTTTTCCGTTCTCCCCGATATGCGACCCCTCCCTGCCTCTCTCAAAAACATCTACAAAGAACTCGCCACCGATCAAGGCATTGTTCCGCCTTCTCACGGATACTTGGCGGGCTGGGCGAAGCAAGGGGTTCTCCTTCTGAATACGGTTCTTACTGTTGAAGCAGGTGCCCCCCAATCCCATGCCAAAATCGGCTGGGAAGAAGTGACCGATCAGATCATTCGTGCCATTGCGGCACAATCCAGACAAACCATCTTTGTTCTGTGGGGGAAATCGGCGCAAATCAAACGAAAATTACTCGGAATGTATCTGGATTCCCATCATCACCGTGTCATCGAATCCGCGCACCCCTCTCCACTAAGCGCCTCCAAGGGATTCTTTGGATCCGCGCCCTTTGGCATGATCAATGGATGGCTTATCGAGATGGGGAAAGAACCGATTCGCTGGAATGATTTACCTACAGTAGATGGATGACTCCCTGTTTCACTTCTTTATCTGCCCGCACTGCGAAGGATCCGTTATTGTTCATCAACAAGAGTTAAACTGCCGTATTTTTCGTCATGGAGTCTATGTAGCCAACATGCAGCAAATGAATCCACATACCCCCAAAGAGGAATGCGATCGATTAGCGGCAACTAATGAAATCATTGGGTGTGGAAAACCCTTTCAGGCCGTAGAGCAGAATGGTGATTGGATTGCCGTCATTTGTGACTACATTTGATCCAATAAACAAGCGTATTCCATAGTAGGTTTCATGGGTTGTATTCAAACAAAAGTACAAGTACAGGAAGTACTAGATCTGAAAGATATCAAGATAGAAAATGTGGTAAAACCCGCGATTGATGATGCAAAAGAGGCTGTTATGGAGGAAACTGTGAAAGTATATCATACGGAGAAAAAGCATGAACTGCATATTTCTCTGGATGAAGATCTGATGCGTGAATTTAGCAATTGTAGTCAAAAACATATTTCCTTTGTTTTTCATGATATTGTGGATGACAAGCACATGAAATACATGGGCTCCTATTGCGATGCTTCTAACACTTGTGATACCATACTCTTTTGGGGGCTCGGGATTGAAAATGAGACCTATCTCATGCAATCTCAACTTCTTCCTGCAAGTTCGTTTCGAAAGCTGATTCCTAAACGAGAGCGATACAGTGTAAATTACTTCAACAATTTCAAGCCCGAGCCGTTTTCTAGCACACTGAATACGCTTCGCTCCATGGATTCTCTCACCTATCCCGTGTATATTAATTCTCATACCTTCAAGTCTACTGATCTTCGTCTCCAACATCGAACCCTCTATGATGATGCACGGCCCAATCCTGTTTATACGGAATCCATCCATGATATTCTTTTAAGAGAAAATGCCTATTATCAATCGGTCTATGATAAATCATTTGTTTTTGACGGTGATTCGATTGAGTTTATTACCCAGAACTTTTATAATACTACCGTCGACCAATGTGTTCGTGAATTGATTCAGAGTAAACGCGACTTTCAGCGGGAAGTCTTCCCCTTTTTTAAAGAAAAAGGGATCGGTGCCGTTCAGTTTCCCGATCACAATTACGGGCTTGTTACCATGTTAAGTACTTTCAAGAAGAATCTATTGGTGTGTAATAACGGGACGCATCATCTGAATATCACTCTCCCCACTCTTTTAAAAAATGGGCTCATTGTTGATAAAAATGCATTTGCCCGAACTCATTTGACTTACATTAATTGCATCCAGATGATCGAGCCCTTATTTGTGGCATGCTATGGGACACCCGATGTTCTTTCCATAATTGATCCTGCGTATTCCATGGGTAGTCTGCGTATAAGCCTCAGCCGATACATTTCTCTCCAGACCTTTAACACTTCTTCCCCTGTTAATGGGAAATTACTATTGATGCCAAAACCTGCGGATACCGCTTATTGGTACAATCAGCTGAAAGACAGTCCCTATTTGATTAACCAGACGATTGGATATGATATTAATTTCAACAAATTCAAAAATCACGGCGTGGAAATCCGATTTTTTGAATGGTTTCCTGAAGAATATTTGATCGATGTTGCTAATTTTTTCGTGCTTTTAGCACAGCATTCTCTTACATCTGACGCATTTCCCTTTCAGAAATTAAATTATAATACGATTCTTCAAGGATGCGTCCAGAAAGGGTTTACCTATCAGCTATCGATCACCGAATCCAATCAAATCTTGGAGGATTTGCATCTCCCTCTTCGTATGGATTATCCCGTTACCGCACATGAGCTATTGAGTGCAATGAGTGATGTATTATATGATTATTATCATGATGGAGAAATTGTCCGATTGATGTCGCCAAACATGAAAAAGCCCTGCTTGGTACATTATAACTACATCGCCTTCCAGAAATTACACCGTGACATCTTTGGAAAACCTGAACTGATTCTTCGCGCGGAGACCTCTGTATCCGAGACGCGTGCCCCCCTTATTCCCGCGCATCTTTCAGTCCTTCATCCGCATTTTACCGTTGTAGTAGAATCCTCGGCAACACGCTGCTATTCCGACGAGGAATACAAGAAACAAGGAGCGCGAATCGTTCCTGCAGGTTATTGGACGAATACCAAGTATTCTTATGTCGTGGGACTTAAAGGAATTGCCGATCGTACGCAGCCCACCCAGACTCTTCTTCATTTTGGACATTGTTTTAAGGGGCAAGATGGATGGCAGGAGACAATTGCGAATCTACAACCCTGTACCTTTATTGATTATGAGTACATGGTGGATTCGCAAAAACGCGTCCTATCCTTTTGCGAACAGTCGGGTAAAATCGGAGCCTATATGGCACTTATGGCCTTTTATCGCCAAACACATCAAGAGGCATTTCCGCCTTTTGATGAGAATGTCTATCGAAACCTTCTTTCAATGGAGACAAAGCCAACGGTGCTCCTGATCGGCTATGGTACAGTAGGAAAAGCGGCAAAGGCAGTATTGGATCAGCTCGACATTTCCTGCACGGTTGTTACCAGTAAGGATGTTATCACTAAAGATATGATTGGTAGACATTCTATCTTACTTCATGCGATTCGTTTATCGGATGATACATCCGTTTGTCCTACGCCTTTTTTGACAAAAGAGGATCTTTTGTCCAAAGGACAATTATCAGTCATTTGCGACATTAGTTGTGATCTCGGAAATCCTCGAAATACACTACCCATTTATGACGAATACACGACTCATTTGGAACCTGTCCGTCGAATCCGACCTCATTTGGATCTCATCGCCCTTTCTCATTTGCCATCATTAGAACCGATTGTTTCCTCCGATCAGTTTTCATCCATTTTGGTTCATTATTTGCCTGAGTTGCTTCATTTTAAAATAACCAAACATATCAATCCTAAAGCAAAGGTATTACATAACAGCTATGATGTCTTTCATTCCAAGTCAAAGAAAAATAACTGAAAGAGCCGCCCATTTTCCTTCGTGGATCCAAAATATTCCGAGGCAGCATGAATGGTAAGTGAATCAAATAGGATTAAGCGATTATACACATTTCCAACCGAATCCACCCGCTCAAATTGAGTCGGATCCAAGTACCCATTTTGAAATACCTTTGCATGATCCCCCTCAGGCACCTTCATATTTTTGGTATGAATCGAACGAAAGAGACTGGTTCCTGTTGCAACGGGGGCATTGGGGCTAAGGAAAAGTACACCTGCATATTGCTGTGTGTCACAGTGATACACGAGTTGATCCCCTCCAATACAATATTGAAAGCATCCATTGGTACCATATTTCTCCCAATTGATGATTTTTCGCCCGACTAGCTGCTCGAAACGCTCTTTTAGACCATCAAATCGATAGCATTGATCCGTCCGTTTTCCCTTATGATAATTAGGATGATCGTTAAACTCCAGGGATAATGCAAATTCACGCACAGCATCGGGATTCTCATAGAAATTGTCGACAACTGTGTAAGCAGGCGGATGTTGTCGAATGGCAAATCGATTTTCTGGAGAAAAGGTAAACACCGTCTCCCATTTCTCAGGCTCCACTTCCATTTGTAGGTGACAGGGAAGGATGGTATGCGGAAGAGTCTCCTTCCATCCACAATGGACTGAGAAATCGATCTTATAAAACTGGGATACATCGGGTCTTGCATAAGGAGTGACAAGCGTAGTTTCACCTGAATTGGATAGAACACGCATCGGGTTTGCCTCTTTTTTATGCGTCAAACACCAGCCCGATACCTGAAGAGTGTCACTACCTTTTATCGCAGTATCAATGTATCCTATTACATATGGGGTTAATGTGGTATGCATGATATCATACAATGGAAGAATATGCTTTAGATCAGATAGATATACGTAATTTCATTCTTTGATATGGTTTGTATGATTTATATGATATGATAATATAAATTTGATAAGCAAATCATACATAATATGATATGAAATGGACCCATCTTTCTTCTCCGGTTGTAGTATCGGAATGGAATCCCCTCTGGTTGCTGCCTCTCCTTCGCTCATCGGTCGTTCTCCCGCACAAAAGGCTAAA
>Ga0315273_10013734_pt1 | contig 10426 bp, 12 predicted proteins | sample YL17G02_0_MG_FD_205753 | JGI IMG/M metagenome (GOLD analysis project Ga0315273, IMG submission 205753) | Sediment microbial communities from Yellowstone Lake, YNP, Wyoming, USA - YL17G02_0 | ecosystem: Environmental > Aquatic > Freshwater > Lake > Sediment | place: USA: Wyoming | collected... | reverse complement strand
CGAGACCTCGAAGGTCTCGACGTAGTCGCCGTTCGTCACCTTTTTCTCAACGACGCCGGGCTCCATGTACTTCAGCACGCGGCGGCCGCGGGGCTTGGGGTAGGACGGCTTCAGGACTTCCTCCTGGTACCAGATCTTCCCGTCCTCGTCGGTGCGGATTGGCTCGCCGGCGGCACGGTTGGTGTTCTGGCGCTGCCCAGCAAGCTCTTCGGGGTCCTTCTCGCGGACGGGCGGTCGCGAGGGCTGGCGCAGCTGGTCCTCAACAGGAGTGTGCGCGGTGTTGTGGATAGGCGGCAGGTTCAGTCTGGTGTGCTCGGCCTTGAGGACCGGCACGCTGTACTCGCGGTAGTGCTTGGGGAACTCGACGCCCGCTGCCTTCAGGGCCTGGTAGTAGGCCGACTTTTCAGCTTGGCTCATCTCTATCCTTAGGTGGGTCGGGCACGCTATGTGCGAACAACTAGATGCTAACCCATACTAAGGAATCGTCAAGTTAAGGGTTAAGGACGAACTCCCGCAGCGCCACGTTGTCGCGCAGGGTGGTGAGAAGCATCGGTGAGATTGCACTCACAGCGGCTTCTTCCAACTCAGACCCCTTCGCAGTTGGAAAGACACCGCCCTGTGTCGCAATGATCGCGTGTAACAGTTCATGCAGGAGTGTTTCCTGCTGCAATACACGCGGCATTCCGGGCTTGAGAACGATCTGCAGTGTCTCGAGCTGGGTGAACCCCAGCGCTTTGAGGTCGTTTTCTGAGCTGGCTAATGCTTGATAATCTCCCAAAGACGAGGAGATTCCCCACAGGAGGGGCCCGATTTGGACGGTCTTCGGGTGTCGTTGACCGGCCATTTCGCCTCCTGTGATCTGGCCAAAAGCATAGTTCAGGCCTGGCCAAATGCATAGTTCAGCTGCAGTTGTAGTCACCCTGTAGTCAGGGAGGGGGTGACTACACATCGTCGCAGGTCAGCCCGGCGATTCCTTGGATGTAGTCAGGTAGTCAGGGTGAAACTGCAACACGTTAAAAAATTGTTGCAATTTTGACAGGTGACTACTGACTACATCGCCTGAAAAGGGCCTCTGACCTGGGGTTATGTGTAGTCACCCCCTGCCTGACTACAGGGTGACTACATCTTCCGAGCCGGTGTCCACGTCAGGAAAGGGGAGATATCCTTCAACTTGGATCCCGGCCTTCTGCAGTGCCTCGATCAGCATTCGGTCGTTGTGGACCCCGGTTGCCATCACATCGGTGCCGTTGGCCATGTGCCTGCGGAGGAGGGCCTCTGTCCGGGCCGAGGTCGCTAGGACCAGCCCTACCTGCTCGGCAGCGGTGTGAGCCGCTCTGACGGCCGCTTCTGCGGCATCCTTGGTCGAGGTGCCCCCGTTGTTTGAGAGCTCTCCAAGGACCTGAGAGACGGCTTCCGCGGCATCTGTGGCTACCCTGCTGATCTCGTCCTGGCGAAGGGACACCTTGTCCACAACAGCAGCCACTTGGGACAGGTGGGTATCCTGGTCCGTGATCCTCTCAAGCACACCCTTGGCGGCTGGGATCCCATTCTGCGCGGGGTGCCCCGTGAAGGCATCTGTGACTCTGCTCAACTTCCTGAGCTCCCGCCAGGACACGCGCACGAATGCTGCCAATCCTCCCAGGACCGCGATTGCGGCCACTGAGATAGCTAGAGTGTTTTCGAGGTTCATGGGTGTTTTGTCGCCTTGGTCTTGAAAATGGATTCGCGTGGCCGTTCGCCTTCAACGGCCACACCAGCAGCGTGAAGCTGACGGAGTAGTTCAGCCTCGCGCTCCCGAGCTCGGACAAGCGCCCGATTGCGGGTCGCCTGCGATCGCTGCAACGTCTGCAGTAGTTCCTTGTTCTCCAGCACTTGCTGATTGAGTCTGACGACTGCCTGTTTCAGGTCGTTCACCTGAGTCCAGGCAGCCGCCAGCTCACGATCGACATCGGTTCCGATGCCTGACAACCTGCGCTCGTAGCTGGCCATGAGTTCGCACTCCTTAGTCGGTGGGACTAAGGACTACGCCTCGACCTTGAGCGCAGCGATCAACGCGGTGAGCTTGACCTGCAGCGCAGCCACGTCTGCCTGCGTACGGTTGTACGCCTGAGCGGCAGTCGTCAAGCTGGCGAACGGGACAGACTCCACGACGCCGGTGTTCGCCGCAGGAGCGGTGATCGTCAGCGGTGCCTTGATGATGTCCCGCGTGTTGGCGAGCCTCGGCCTTCTGAAGTTCCTTACCATCTTGTCTCTCCTTGATCAGGTGCTACGGGTGTAGCACATTCTACTGGTGTATCACCCAGAGCACCTAGCCCCAGGAGCTTGAGGTTCCTCACTGCCGGCCCGCGCCTCGTGGCCAGAGCTGTCCCACGAGCTGCGCTGGTGCGCCGGAGACAGGGAAAAACTTGAGGACGCGGGACCACATCTCGAACCCCTCTGCCGGAAGCGTCTTGTTTGCCATGATCAATCTCCTCTATTGGTAAAGGAACGCGCAGGCATCGGGAGGGGTGCCCCCGTCATCAGCACCTGTCCGGAACCTACGGGGTCGTGACGCCCCAAGCATCGGCATGTAAGTCCTGGAAGTACCGAAGGTGGTCACGGTGAATGACGTGCCATAGACGTAGTCTGTGGAACCAATGCCAATGAGGCCGGGAATCGGAACTGGCTTGTCAGTCCAGAGGTACGTGGGGAACGTATAGACGTCGGTGCTGTTGTTGTACGTGCCGCTATTCATTACCGCGAAGGATGGCCCAAAGGTGAAGCCTCCTTGTGTGCCGTTATTGGTCACCACTACCGTAGGCGTTCGGCGGTAGGAGATATGGACAGTGCCCATCGCTCCGGCGGGGCCCGTCGTCCCTTGGTACCAAACGTGAGCGCCTTGGCTATTCATCGTTCCGTCGGTATCACACGACCGGTTGATTCCGAACGAGAGGCACTGAGTTGCAACGCCTTGAATGAAGGTGAACTGCCCTCCAGTGAAACACGCGAAGCCGGTACAACTCACTGACGTTGTGTCGGCGGTAGGGTTTATAATCGTGCGAACGAGAATAGCGGTGCCGCCGATGGTGCCCGCACCATCCTGTGTAGTGCCTAGTGTGAGCCAGATTCCCCAGCGGCTTGTGTTACCGCCGCAGCCGTACTCGATCTTTATGTAGATAGGGGTGTTGGAGTGCTGGGCGTCATCAAGGTAGCGCACCTCGTAGCCGGCCGACGTGCTCGCAGCAGGGACATTGACAGTGGCCCAGTTGATTTGCCCGGAGTCGGTGACCTTCGTCAGGCCGACGGCGGTTAGCGCATCACTGATCGCTTTTCCGAAGACGCGGAAGTTGGTGGTGTTGTTAGAGATAACCATGTCATTAGACCAGGTGCTTGTCGTCATCCCGTTACTCCGTTCTCAAGTAGTCGAACTCTGCAGCAACGGTGCCGCTGGACAATGATTTGTTCTGAATGGCGTAATAGATCGAGCTTTCACCGTCTCCTTGGAACACGTCCACTGCAGGGCTCAGGTAGCAGTCGATTGCAGCACCTGCCACATACTCAAACAGCAGGCCATGATCAGTGTCGGCAGTGGGGTCAACCCCTATGAGACGGGCTGCATCAGCGGTGCGGGCGGCCGCAGTCGTGTAGAGGCGGACCCGGCTAGCCCTGCTGACGTTTAGCTTCAGCAGCCGAGCGCCGTCCGGGAATGCCACCGTGCCAGTCTCGACTGCAGCTGCAGCAAGTGAAGCAGTTGTCACCGTGAGGGAGGTGCGGGTCGCGAAGGTGGTGGCGTGACTGTGGCCAAGGACGGAGTACGTGGCAGCAGCCACCGCTGTGGTCAAGTAGCTGTTGAGAGCTGTGGTGAGCTCAGCCGCGGTGGTGTACTGCGCGTGTGGATCTCCGGCGGCCAAGTGCGCCACCATCGTTCCGATGAGCTCGTACAATGTGTCAGCATCAGCTTGGCTGAGCAGGTCGTTGTCGTTGATGAAGTTGGCAGTAAAGTCGGCCAGCCCTGCGGTGATAGCTGCGTCGACAACCAATGAGAAGGCAAGCCCGACGTCAGTCTCGGTGTCGAGGATGAAATCAAAGTCACCAGTGTCCACCTGGCGCGTGGCGCTGTCGTAGTTCCAGGCGTTCTTGAACTTCATCCGTGCCATCAGATGCCGCCGAAGTACGGGACGGTACCAGCTGGCGACCAGGACAGGACGGCCACGTTGTGTGTGTAGCGGTAGATGGCTTCCGAACCAGCGGGTTCGGTCTCAGGGCTGAAGAAGTTTAGGCCACCCCAGCCGGCAGCAAGCATCTCAGCTGATGCCACCAGCATCCCCTGGCATGCGCCTCGCCAGATACTTTGCCAGAACGCAGGGAGCCGGATTGCATCTCCGCCCCAGGTTTCGTCGATGATCGCTGGTAGACCTTCGCGAAAAGCAACGTACGTTCCTACACTTGGTGCGATGTCGTACTCAACCTCGGTCATTGCATACCACTGGTAGATGCCGGGCAGCGTGGGGGTCCAGCGGATCTTGTGAGTCGACGGGGTGGTCCACGCACCGAGTGAGGGCAGAACGGCAGGGTATGTCTCAAACCCTGGCGCTCTGCCCATCACTGCAGCTAGGCCGCCCCAGCTGGAACCCGTCAAGGAAAGGCCCGGCCCTAGAAGCTGGCCTGCCATCATGTCGAAGCCTGGGCGGATTGGTTGAATGCTGTCCGCACCGTACACCTCCACGGCGTCCGCGACAGCACCACCGAGATCCGTTGTGGGATCGGTGATGCTGTCGAGGTCGCGCGTGTCCAGTTGCCTCGACGCAGAGTCGAAGTTGAACTGGCTACGTGTACGGATGCGGGCCATGCTTACGCGCCGACCTCGCCCATGACCGTGGCCTCGAGGCCAGCGCCTGAAGCACCGCCGACAAGGAAGTCAGCTGCGTCCATGCGAAGCCCGAGGAAGATGTCCACGGATGCGCCAATGCCGACGCTCTGGTCGAAGGCGATGCGGGTGCCGGCGGCTGCCGCACCTGTTGCACCGACCTGCAGCCGGAACGTCAACGCACCAGCTGAGGTGTTGGTGACGCGGATCTGCCGGATGATCGCGTAGGGAACCGCGACGTTACCGACACCGCCGGATGCAGCTGGCGGGTTGTAGATGTTGGTCAGGTAGGTACCGTTGGCGAGCGCAACAGGGCCCGCCAGCCTACGAACCGTGTTCGATGCCATATCAGTTCTCCTTGTTTGTTGGTTAGTACGCTGTTACTTCTGCCCAGTCGATGGTGATCGCTGCCGTCCACGTTCCTGTAGCGGGAACAGCGACCGACCGGATGACGAACCCTTCATTCTGTACTAGCACCAACGGGTGCTCTCCATCGCCCACCTCGGCCTGCCACAAGATCGTCCCTGGCGAGATGATGGTCCCGTTCAGTGATGCAGTGATCGGGCCCGCCGCAGCGATCGAGGTCAGTGAGAGGGTTTCCAGAGTCTTGGTGCCTGCGCCGAGCGCGGCAGTAGTGGCAATGCGTGCGTCGCCGGTGGCCACCAGCGAGCTGCCCATTGAGGTGCGTCGCTTCAGCAGTGCAGCAGTTGTAAGACCTGTGCCCAGTGTGCCTTGGACGGTCCACGCTGTGGCCTTCACCAAGTCGAGCTGCAAGGGCACACCAGCTGCAAAGAAGGTGGTGGACACAGCTGCAGAGATGCGGATTCTGCGGATCACGGCGAGGCGGGTTGCGTCCGCCCAGCGGAACTGGAAGATCTCGGAGTTGGCTGCGAGAGCGGCTGGCAAGATGCCGGTGAACCCGCCGTAGGCGTAGGCTCCAAGAGCTCCGTGGTCAACGGGCCGGGAGACAGAGCGAAGCGCGCGGAAGGTGGAGCCGTCGACTTCTGCGACGGTCCCTCCGTTACCTTGAATCTGCAGTGCCATTGTCTAGCTCCAGTTCCATGAGACGTTCCACTGACCATACAGGCGTGTGCCCTGGCCACCTCTATCACCGCGGTTGTACGGTTCGACCGGTTCATTCAGCTGGCTCGAGTTCAGCGCGTAGACGGTGAATCCCGTAGCCGCCACTATGTTACCCGCGTGAATCTCGATGGTTTCCGCCATGTGCTCGTCCGCCGAGTGGTCCGCGGTGGCCACCGGTCGGATCCGAGCTGAGACTACGGAGCCGGCCACGATCGCGGCCTGCCCGGTCACAGCCACGGACGTGTCTGAGGCCCCTGGGAAGGCACCAAAGTCTACCGTGGTAGTGCCAGAGTTACCGGCCCCGCCAGCTCCTGGGGCTCCGGTAGCTCCGGTAGCACCGGGCGGCCCCGGCCATCCGTCGTCCCCGTCGTAGCCATCGAGGCCGGGCATGCCGATCGAGCCAGCTGCACCAGCTGCACCAGGTGAGCCATTGGAGCCAGCTGCGCCCGCGGGGCCGGGGATGGCCCAGCTGTCGTCGCCGTCTTCGCCATCTGCGCCTGGCCGTCCGGCTGCACCGGCCAAGCCAGCTGCACCAGCAGCCCCCGCCGCACCAGGAGTACCAGGGATCGACCAGCCGTCGTCACCGTCTTGGCCGTCTACTCCAGGAATCCCCTGGAGCCCGGCAGCGCCCGATGGTCCGGTGCCACCTGTGGCTCCGGCTGCGCCTGGTGTGCCGGGGATAGCCCAGCCGTCATCACCGTCTTCACCGTCAGCGCCTGGGCGTCCAGCTGGGCCCACCGCTCCTGTGGCACCAGCTGCACCGGCTGCTCCTGGTGTACCTGGGATGGACCAGCCATCGTCTCCGTCTTGGCCATCAACACCAGGAAGTCCCATAGCACCAGCAGACCCGGCCGTACCAGCTGCTCCGGCTGCGCCGGGGGTTCCGGGGATGGACCATCCGTCGTCGCCATCTTCGCCATCCGATCCTGGTCGTCCGGCTACACCGGTTGCACCTGCTGCACCGGCTGCACCTGCAGCTCCCATTTGTCCGGGAATTGACCAGCCATCGTCGCCATCTTGGCCGTCAATGCCCGGAATTCCCATTTGTCCGGGGGTTCCTGCTGCACCAGTTGTACCGGCTGCACCTGGTGCTCCGGGGGTACCGGGCCATCCGTCATCGCCATCGCTCCCATCGAAGCCTGCTTGTCCGGCAGCACCGGCAGCACCGGCAGCACCGGCAGCACCGGCAGCACCGGCAGAGCCGGCAGGGCCTGTAGGTCCTGTTGGCCCGGCAGGACCAGGAACCCCGCCGCCGCGCTCCAACGCTCGGATGCGCAGAGACAGATTTATCCTGTCTTGCTCGTCAAGGAAGCGGACCATTGTCAGATTCCTACGGTTGGGTGGCTATCACTTGTACAGCTCCGGTGTTGAAACGTACACAAAGCTGGGTCTTGCCGGAACCGTTGTCCTTGTAGAAGACGACTCCTTGGTTCAGTCCGGGTGCGGGTGCATCGGCTGCTCTTTCGGCGCCGATGCTGTCGTCGTATGAACCGGAGGCGACAACAGTCTGCCGTCCACCGCTAAGCGTCCACACTCTCTGAATGGGCATGTCACGGCCTTCCTGTGTCGATGTATGAAATGGGTGTACCACTGTCGGTTGTGCGATCCGGCAGATCGTTCCCGGCACGACCGTACTCGAACGTCTCCACCGAGCCGTACTCGTATCCGGTGTTGACTGTGCTGGGTGTGTAACGGTACTGCACCAGAGAGATCTGGCCGGCTGAGTGCTCGAGCACGTCGGACTCGTTGACGTAGGACGAGGCGAAGAAGTACCACTCCTTCATGGTTCGGCGGATCAGCAGGAAGTCCTCGAGGTCCCATGCCTGCGCACCGGGAGCGTTCGGGTCACGGACAACCTTGCTGATTTCCTGAACCTTGCCGTTCAGGTCGTAGCCACGGACGCCTACCTTGAGCATGCCTTGGAAGAAGCCCAGCACCACGTTCGCCTGCTGCAGCTGAGCCCACGCATCGTGAGCTCGGTTGGCTCCCTGGGTGTTGGTCTCCATCAGCCACGAGATGTTGCGTGCCAGCACAGTCGTGCTGCCAAGGTCCACGTAGTCGTCAGTGGATGCCAGAGGATCGAAGTAGTAGATACCGTCTGGCTTGACTAGAGACATGTAGATGCGGCCGCCCACCTCAATCTTCCGCAGGCTAATACCCTGGGTGGTCCAGCGCGACCAAGTGCCGTTCTTTGCAGCGCCGTCGAACACCCACACTTCATTGCCCATGCAGTCCGCTTCGAGTGCTGCACCATCCATGTTGTGGACGAGGTAGTAGATCCGGCTGTCGTGCATGCTGGAGACGATGTTCTCTTTCGACGACAGCGCTGCCCACTTGTCCTGGATCTTGTCCGTCACCGACAAGTGGTTGATGTTGTAGTTGGACGCTGTCGACTTCATCAGCTGGTCGTCGAGCGGGTGGTACAGCGAGTTGTTCATGACCTCGCACCCGTACGGCGACGTGGTGCCGGGCGTAGCTGTGGTCTCCTCAAAGGCCATGATGTTGACGGCCTCGGACTGCGAGGCGATCTGCGCCGGCTGCATGTAGTAGGCCGTGCTCATGCCGTCCACGCCAAGCATGAGCACGGTGAGTGTGTCGACGGACTGCGGGTTCTGCCACAGCTTCACGCACGCCGGGATGTACAGGTTTCCTGAAGTTAGGGTTTTGTACCCTCCCCCCTTACTTGGGGAGAAGTCAATGTAGGACCCTTGTAAGTTTGAGCTCCACCGTGTCACGGCTTGATCGTTGGGGTCGAGCACCATCACCATGCGGTCGGCCGCGACAATACCCTGCCCGCCTTTCGAGGGGTTGGAGGCGTTGATCAGACTGTTCTTAGTTGGGATCGCCGACACGTTCGCGGAGATTTCCGACTGACTGGGGGTCACCTGCAACCAAGAGTCGGTGCCGTACAGCGGAGCGCCGGTGAGGTCACGAGTTCCGGCCTGAATGGCAGCAACGGGGTACGGGTCCTGGTTGGACCAGGTGAACATGTACAGCGTCCACTTGATAGCTCCGTCAGCGATCGCAGCATCAAACACCGCCTGTGGCATATATGCAACGAGCTGGTCGGCACACAGCTCAGCATCTCGTGTGGCTGTACCGGACGGCTCGCCTGCTCCGTTCGCTGTCTCCCAAATCCACGAGCTCCACGGGCGTTGCACGCGAACCGTAGTGGTCTGCGATGCAGCTGACTCACCAATCTCGGTGCTGAACGTGTAGAAAAAGCTAAATGAAATGTCATTGTCAGCATTAGTATTGCTGACCAATGTGTTTGCTGTTGCTGTTTCGGCAGTGGGGTTGGCCAGTGCGCCGGAGTACTGATCCTCACGGCTGTAGGAGTCGTGTGCAGTGCCCTCCCAGGAGCGGTCGAATCCAACTGCATCAGCTGTGGCACCGGAGAAGTAGGCGTTGAGTCCAGCGCCTTTCTCCAGCAGCACAGAGTCGATGTAGTGGTACTCGAGACGCGGCACTGCCTGGATCAGAACGATAAGCGCCAGCGTGGCAGCTGTGGCTTCGGTCGTCTTGGACACGTTGTTGCGTACCCACGAGCCTGCCCCGTCGTTAACGAATCCACCGCCTGTGGTGGTAATGAGGTCGCCGTTGCCCTTGTACGTTTTGGTGCGCACCTCATAGCTGCGAGCAGTGCCGTCGCTGCGGGCGTACACCGAGCCTCGGTAAGCCTGCGAGACGAGGATGGGCACCGCCTCCATGTAGACGCTGACGTCCGCGGGCGGGTGGTATGTGGAAGGGGCGTTGTTGGCCGTGCCCTCCCAAAAGTAGTTGGCACCCAAGCCACCGTCGAGCACTGCTGTGCTTCCCTCGGAGTTCAGAGTGCAGGTGACGTCCTTGATCTCGAAGTACGCTACACCAGTGGGGTTCGAGCGCACACCAACAGGCTTTAGCCGCATCGTCACAGCGTTGGAGGGTGTGACAAAACTGTCGGACACCTTGCGCCCGGCGCTGCTTGTATTCATCGAACCGTCAACCAGATCAGTACTGATCAAGTCACCGTTGGATTTGTAGAACGAAACATTCAGCTCGGCCTGGGTGATGAGTGTGGCACCGCCTGAGTTCTGCCAGGCCACGATGTAGCGTGCGCCACCCACGCAGTCCATTGAAGGGCCGACTGCCTGGCCTCGGTTATTGGCAGGGTTCTGGTCGATACGGATTCGCATGTACGTGCCTGATACCGAGATGCTGAAGCAGCTAGCCCCCGCTGCCCAACCCGACAGACCGGGACCGCCTCCGACATCGTTGAGTGGGCGCGGAAGGATGTTGGTGCGCTGTGGCTTGGACGACACCTTCATCGAGTAGGTACCGGACTCGGCAAGATCGTCAGACCTGACCACCCGGCTGTAGTCACTGTTCGCAGACCAGCGGGTCAGGCTGTTCTCGAGCGACGGGTTGCGTGCAAAGTTTCGACGGGTGGCAATTGGATCACCCGAGGTGATCCATGCAGCTTCTGGCTCTAGGACGGTGAGCTTGTCGTCGTTGTTC
>Ga0315273_10013732_pt1 | contig 10427 bp, 8 predicted proteins | sample YL17G02_0_MG_FD_205753 | JGI IMG/M metagenome (GOLD analysis project Ga0315273, IMG submission 205753) | Sediment microbial communities from Yellowstone Lake, YNP, Wyoming, USA - YL17G02_0 | ecosystem: Environmental > Aquatic > Freshwater > Lake > Sediment | place: USA: Wyoming | collected... | reverse complement strand
CGTACATTTTAGTAGGCACAGCAACGTGCGGTCGGGCTTCAGGAAGCTTTGAGGTTTTTAAAGCTTTTAAAGAGGAAATAACCAAACACAATCTGAACGCTCACGTTATTCCCGTTGGCTGCATGGGGCACTGTTATGCTGAACCGCTGGTTGTGGTCCGAAAGCCTGGGTTGCCTTCGATCCTTTATGGTAATGTCAGCCCTCCGGCGGCTACCACGATAGTAAAACATTTTTTGCGGGAAGATAATTTTCTTCCCGAATTAATGCTTGCGGCCCTTGAGCCAAATGATTTTCTTCCCACAATTGCCGACCTTCCCCGCTTTGCCTTGGAAACGAGAACGATCCTTCGTGACTTTGGCATTATTGATCCTGAGAATATTATGGACTATGTGGCCCGGGGGGGGTACGAAGGGCTGAACGTGGCGTTACAGAAGGATCAAGGAATGATCATCGCCCAGGTGCTTGCTTCTGGCCTCAGGGGTCTCGGGGGAGCAGGGTTTCTGACCGGAAAAAAATGGGACATTTGTTTTAAGGCAGACGCGAACGAAAAATATGTTATCTGCAATGCTGATGAAGGCGACCCGGGGTCTTTCTCCGATCGGGCAGTCATTGAAAGTAGCCCCCACCAAGTCCTTGAGGGGTTGATTATTGCTGGATATGCCATTTCCGCCTCCGAGGGATATATCTATATTAGAAACGAATATCCGTTAGCGGTAAAAAGAATGAAGACCGCTCTCCACCAAGCCAGAGATTTAGGATTGCTGGGGAAGAGGATTTTAGGGAGTGACTATAATTTAGACCTCAAGGTATTTGAAGGTTCCGGTGCTTTTGTCTGCGGGGAAGAGACCGGCCTGATTCATTCTCTTGAAGGGAAACGGGGAATGCCCCGCCATCGTCCGCCTTATCCCGCACTTTATGGACTTAAGGGTGTTCCTACCCTGATCGACAATGTTAAGACTCTGGCCAATATTCCTTTTATCATGGTTCATAGCGCCCAAGCCTTCGCCGCTCTCGGCACGGAGCAGAGTAAGGGAACTGCTATTTTTTCCATTGCCGGAAAGATTAACAACACGGGCTTGGTTGAAGTGGCAATGGGTACAACATTAAAGAAACTTGTTTTTGATATTTGCGGAGGGATCCCGAAAGGTAAAAAATTTAAAGCGATCCAGATTGGCGGGCCTTCAGGAGGGTGCCTTTCCCATGACTTTCTTAACACCCCGATCGATTTTGACTCACTTAAAAAAGCTGGCGCGATGATGGGCTCAGGAGGTATGGTTATTTTAGATGAGGATGACTGCATGGTAGATGTAGCGAGATACTTTCTGGACTTTACTCAAAAGGAATCGTGCGGAAAATGCACCTTTTGCCGAATCGGGACTAAACAGATGCTGTTAATCCTTCAGGATATCACCGAGGGAAAAGGGAACCCGGAGGATATTGCGGTCTTGCTTGATTTGGCAGAAGCTGTTCACCAGGGTTCGCTCTGTGGGTTGGGGAAAACCGCACCCAATCCTATCCTCACCACACTCAAGTTTTTTCGTGATGAATATGAAGCCCATATAGCGGAAAAACGGTGTCCGGCAAAAATGTGCCGGAAGCTCATTTCGTATTATATCCTTCCGGAAAAATGTGAGCGATCGTGTGAAGTGTGTGTGGGCAGCTGTCCAACGGAAGCAATTTATACTGCCAAGCGGCGAATAAAAGCGATTGATCAGACCAAATGTGTTAAGTGCGGGGCTTGTTTGGATGTCTGTCCTCTCCAGTATAGCGCGATCATAAAGTTCTCCCCGGCTGACTCAGTACCCCCAGCTCCGGGAAAGCTCGGAGAAGAAAAATGAAGACCATTTCGCTTATCATAGATAAACAAAAGGTTTCGGCACAGGAAGGAGATATCCTTCTTTGGGTGGCTTTGGAAAATGGTTTTTATATTCCAAATTTATGTGCTTTGAAAGAAAGAGCTATCCCCTTTGCCGGCTGCCGGCTCTGCTTTGTAGAGATTGAAGGCTATCCTGAACCGGTTACGGCGTGCACGGAAACGGTGCGAGAAGGAATGGTCGTGAAAACCAAAACCGAAAAAGTTCGCACGCTCCAGCGGACCGCCTTCGAGCTTATTCTTTCTACGCATCATGTTGACTGTGGACACTGCGGGAAAAATAAAAAGTGCGAACTCCAAAAGATTGCTTTGCACCTTAGAGTGAAGCTAAAGTCAAAACGGTTCCGACTGATTCCGAAAAATCTTCCCCTGGATGAATCGCATCCTCTCTTCACCTATGACCCGGATAAATGTGTGCTTTGCGGAAGGTGTATTTGGGTGTGTCGTGAACAGCAGAAGGTGGGAACATTAAATTTTGCCTATCGTGGGTTTGATATGCTGGTTACCACGTTCGTAGATCCCCTGGTGGGGGGAGCAAACTGTACCCAGTGCCGAAAATGCGTGGAGGCCTGCCCGGTAGGAGCTTTGTTATTAAAAGAAGAACAACTGATAAGGGAGGAGCACAATGCCTGAATCCTGGCCAACCATCGATTCTCAACCGGGGCCGTCGTTTCGGATTTTTTCTCTGCGGATTGATACTGCCCGCGCCCCTCACACCGGGAAAGAACATGAGTTTTGCGTTATTGATTCTCCGGATTGGGTTAATATTATACCGCTTACGTCAGATAATCAGGTGGTAATGATTAAGCAGTTTCGGCATGGAATAAAAAAGGTGACCCTGGAGATACCCGGAGGAATGATTGAACAAGGGGATTCACCGCACGAGACGGCAGCACGCGAGCTTCTCGAAGAAACCGGATACAAAGCCGAAACATTAACTCTCCTGGGTACTGTTCACCCTAACCCCGCTTTTATGACTAACCGGTGTTATACCTTCTTAGCGCGCAATGTCCAGAAGATTGAGGGGGGAGAACACTTTGACGAAACCGAGGATATTGAAGTGGAATTAATGCCATTAAGCAAAATCCCCATGCTTATCAAAGTTGGCACTATTAGCAACTCATTGATCGTTGCGGCTTTTTGGTGGTTTTTTTCCGAGAAGATGGTCTAGTCAGTCTATGTAAACCTCCGCTTTCCTCTGGAACAAAAAAAATAATGAAAACCGGAACCGCCCACCTTCCCCTCCATTATGGCAAGGCTCCTTCATGGCTCTTTCAGCGGATGAAAGAGCTTTCGAGAGAAATTACTCTTTTTATCATTGATTCTTACGGAGCAGAAGAGATGCTCCGACGTCTCTCAGACCCCTTCTGGTTTCAGGCGTTTGGTTGCGTTCTGGGTTTTGACTGGCACTCGAGCGGGGTCACCACCACGGTCTGCGGAGCGTTGAAAGAGGGTTTAAAGGGCTTGGAAAAAGAACTGGGTTTCTATATTGCCGGCGGCAAAGGAAGAACCTCGCGGAAAACCCCTCACGAGATTGAAACACTGTGTAACCAAACGTCTATTGAAGGAAGTCATTTAATTTATTCGAGCCGGATGTCGGCCAAAGTTGACAGCGCCGCGGTCCAGGACGGTTATCAGCTTTATCACCACTGCTTCTTTTTCATTCAGGATGGTTCCTGGGCAGTGGTTCAACAAGGGATGAATGAAACAACCAGGTACGCTCGACGATACCACTGGCTGAGTCACGGGATGAAAGACTTTGTCTGTGAACCACACTGGGCGGTTTGTTGTGATCAGAAGCACGAGGGACTGAATTTAGTTGCTTTAGAAAGCGAAAAGGCCCGTGAGACGATTGCCGAACTGGGGCACGAAAGTCCCGGGTTTCTGGTTAACGAAGTGAAGAAGGCAAACGAACTCGATCTTCCGAAAGCGCACCCGGTTCCCAAAGAAAAGTTTCGCTTGGAACATTTGGAAAAAACATTTATCACCATTTATGAACAGTCACCTAAAAATTTCGAGGAACTCCTTGGGGTGCAAGGTGTTGGCCCCAAAACTCTTCGAGCTTTAAGTTTAGTTTCTGAATTGATTCATGGAACAAGACCGAGTTTTAAAGATCCAACCCGGTTTAGCTTTGCTCATGGGGGAAAGGACGGACATCCGTATCCGGTGGACCGGGAGGTTTATGATAAGACCGTTGGGGTGTTGCAAGAAGCCATTGGAAAAGTCCGCGTCGGAGACCGAACAAAAATGGAGGCGATCAGAAGGCTCCAGTTGTTTTGTCGTGATAAAACCTTTTGATTAATCTGTATGAGCTTTTCCTAATAAATTTCCTGTAAAGCCTTCCGTACCTTTTGGGGACTGTGCCGGATAGTATCGAGTTTATGCAGTTTCCTTTTTCCTGTCCAATCCTCTTCGATAAGATCAGTAACCATCGGTATGATACCTGCTGCCTTTATTTTTTTTATTTCTTGAGGAGTGGGTAAGATAAGGCGGATATTGTCGCGTTGATAGGCTTTCACTACCGCAGGCCGCGGCTTTTTATTGTTCACCAAAACATAATCAGGAGGATGGTTGCCGAGATACTGGGTGATAAGGTTCACATGCTCCAAGATCGTGAGATCGTCGGTCTGCCCAGGCGTAGTAGTGGTGTTACAGCAATAGATTTTTTTTGCTTTAGTCTTATCGAGGAGGGCAGAAAGCCCGGGAACAAGAAGACAGGCAATGATGCTGGTGTAAAGGCAGCCCGGCCCGATAAGAATCATGTCAGCCCCCATAATCGTTCGCAATATTCCCTCACCTAACGTTGCTGAGCTTTCCTCCAGGAAAATTTTCTCAATAAGTGGTTTTCCTGGCCGACGAACTTCTTTTTCTCCTCGAATAACTTTCCCATTTTTGAGCACCGCTTTAAGGTTTGTGTTTGTTGTGGTTACGGGAAGCACCCTTCCTTTTACGCCCAGAAGTTTTTCCGATACTTTTACCGCCTTGGCAAAGCTTCCCTCTATATCGGCGAGAGCGGCTAAAATAAGATTTCCCAAGGCCATCTTGGGTAATGCTTTGAACTGCTTTTTATTAAAACGATAGTCAAAGAGCTTTTTCACAATGGCAGGACTACCTTTTTCATCCGCCATGGCTGTTAATACGGCGCGCACGTCTCCGGGCGCAGGAAGGGAAAAAATTTTTCTAATGATTCCGGTGCTGCTTCCGGTATCAGTAGTGGGGACAATGGCGGTGAGGCTTCCTTTGCACTCGGGAAAACCCTTGATAAGCAGGGAAGCAGCAGACACGCTCCCGATACTCACGAGCTTGATGCCCTTATGCTTGCTCATGTGTTGATTTCCTCTTATTATTGTTTTACCCCGTTAGAAAGTAGAAAGCTTTCTAACGGGGTTTAATGTTTAATCTCTTTTTTCACAGCACGACCTTTTTCTTGCTTTTGTGCGCGAGACTTTCCATACCACTCGATCTGGCGGCAGACACCCATAAGGAGATTGAGCTCATTTTTGCTTAGTCCGATCCGAGAACAAAAGCGGCGGATATTCATCATCCAGTGGTCTGGGTTTGAGGGATGAATGAAACTTATCTTGATCAGAGTGTCCTTGACTTTCTCATACATAAGCTCAAGCTCCTGAGAGTTGGCAAGGCGAGGGATGTCCTTTTGTTGTGGTTTAAAGTTAGCTAAAAAAACTTCGTAACAGACAATCATAACTGCCTGGGCCAGGTTGAGGGAAGAAAATTCAGCGGTAGGGATTTTCACTAACTGGTGGCAAAGACTGATTTCCGCATTGGTCAATCCTTTATCCTCGGTGCCAAACACGAGCGCAATTTTATTCTGGTCAGCTTTTTGAACGAGAAGAGGAGCCACTTCCCGGGGGCTCAGAATGGGACGTCTTCCTCTTCCGGTTCGGGCTGAGGTGCCTACGATATAACTGAAATTTGCCAGTGCTTCTTTAAGGTCTGGGTATACCTCCATCCCTCGTATGAGGTGCGCGGCAGTATGGGTAGCCATTTTCAGCATTTTTTCTGCATCAGGATCATCTGGGGCAACAACGATCAGACCGCCAATCCCCATATTACAGGCTGCTCGTGCTGCAGCGCCAATATTTTCCGGAATTTTGGGATGGCTTAAAACAATAGAAAAATTTTTTAGAAGCGAATCCACACTCATGTCCTAAAGGAGAGGCAAAAAATATCATTTTCCCTGTGATAGGGTACCTGCTTTATCTATGTTTAACAGATTTTTTTTCCTTCGGCAAATAAAATTGATTTTTAAGGGGAAAGACAAAAAAGAAGGTTTTGCGAAAAGTTTTAAACCTTAATTGAGTCAAAATATACTACAAATCCCCTCTGGCTCCCCTTTGCTAAAGGGGAGAATCTCTCTTCTTCCTCCCCCTTTGATAAAGGGGGATTGAGGGGGATTTTGAGAATGGTCATAAAGGCCTCTGGAAATGTTAACCAATAGGACCTTTCGTGACATCTTATGAATAATTTTCGCTCAATTAAAGTTATAATGTTCCCACGGCCTGAAGGTAAATAGTTGACTCTCGAGAACCATCAAGACCGATCAGGCTATTGACCTGCTCATCATAAAAAGCGCCAACACTCACTGAGCCTAAACCTAAGGAGACTGCCTGGAGAGAGATGTTTTGGCTGATATGCCCGGCTTCCATGTAAATGTAGCGGATGCTTCGATCTCTGTATTTTTTTTGAGTACGTTCAAAAACTGCGGAGAGGACAAAGGTCACATTTGCTTCTCCGAGCGTGTCCTGCCACAAACCAGCATTGGTTATCTCTTTTCGAAAATCGCCTTCTTTTAAAAGTTCCAGAGCGTGTTTTTGGACATTATAATGGTAAATGCCCCGAGGTAGCTCCTCTACATTATTCACCACTAAATAAACTTCTATGGGATACAAAGCTCCGGCTGATGGTGCGGCTCGTAGCCCAAAGCCAGATACACTTCCAGTTATTCCCTGGGCGGCAAATAAAAGCTGAGACAACTGAGGCAGGGTGAGCGCTTTTTTCGAATAAGAGCGAGCCGAGCGCCGTTTCTTAATCGCTTCTTCGACGGGCATTCCTTTATAATTTGGTTGGGATAATTTTATCATTTTAGCACCGGGATATGTTTTATAAGTGTTATTGCTCTCCTGCCCAAAGCTTAACCCAGCATGAAATAAGAGCAAAAAGGTTAAGAAAAGTATCTTGAGCCTTATGTGCATGTTCCGAGGTTTGTCCCTTTTGGATGATTAATCTTTTGTGGCGTGTTGAGGAGGTTACCGCCCTACTTTAGAAAATATTATTTTCCAAACAATAGGATTTCTTCAGAATGATTGGCACTTAAAATTTTTATCTTCCCCGTAAACAATGTCATCAAATATGGCAGGGATTTGCCTTTTGAATTCGTCCAACAAAGGTTGGGCTATTTCTCGCATTTGTGGATGAGCATCATTAGATGTCCTAAGTTTAAAGAAATGTCTCCATTCCCTTAAGTTCATAGTCATAACTATTTCTGTCTTTAGAGAGTTAGGCAAAACACTTCTCGCTTCTTGCGGAGATGCACCAAGTTTAATTAGTTCAAGATAAGCTTTTTCAGCAGACTTTATAGCATTCTTCCAAATCTCATATTTCTTTTTATCTTCTTCACTACCAGAATCCCAAAAACATGGTTTGATTACCATAATCTCTCCGCCGAACTTGCCCATTGAGTAGTTGCAGTAACGAGTAGATTCTTGCGTATAGCTCGCTATCCTGTGACGAACAATCTCGTGAGTTACACCTCTATCACATACTACACGGACTGTTATATTGTAATGCTCAATTACAGATTCATGTCCCATATCTAAAATTTTCTTGACAAACTTCATTGCTGAATCTTTAGTAATTTTGTCGTCTGCTTTATAAGCAGTTCTGCCAGCATTTTCAACCTGCTTTAAGATATTTTCACCATCGATTGGTGTCTCTATAATAAAAAAAGGTTTAATAATTTGCATATAATCTTAGCCTATTTGTTTTAGTTAGTTGGAAGCAACCATGTACGCCCTATGCCTTTAGAATAAAAAAGGTCATTATGTCGTAAAGGCGCACTATAAATTAAATTGGAATTCGTTGGCTTCATAGCCAAATAAAGATAGAGCCCAAAAGTTTGAGGTTTTGTCCCCATCGGCGAGATTAGACAGTTATATTTTGAACATCTTTTAGAAAGTATAGATTTTAAAACTTCAGCTACAAGTACAGGATTTCTAGAATCAATATATTCAATATTTGATTTGCCAACAATATTAATAATTTCTTTATTCATTTCTTCAGTTCTTCCTTCCCATTCTGGGTGGTATGCTGGTTTTGGGACTAAAAGCAAACATTCAGTTGGGTCTATATTTTCTAACAAACCCATTGCTCTATCGCCCTCATAGCCAAGCATAATGACCAATAAGCAATCTTTTGCAAACTCAAAATTACCGGAAAAAAGAGGAATTGGAAAAATTTCTTTTATACCAAAGGAAAGAGGTTGAAAAAGTTCTGTAATATATTCTTCTGGTTCAGTATATATGAATCTGCATTTATCAAGAAGACCCCTTAAATCCAGTGCTTTTAGTAAAATTAGAAGATGCCATTTTATAAGGGTAGTGATATCTATAGTGACTTTTGGATTTTTATGTGCATTTATTCCTTCAATAATTTCATTTATGATAGGTATTGGAGCTTCTTCATCAATTAAAAATTCCTTTATTGGGCCAACCCTTTTTAAAATGCCTCGCATTTCATTCAGATGTGTTTCCCTCTGTTCATTTTTGTGAGAATACTTTAGAACAAATATGTTTTTTGCTTTGTAAGAATTTTCTAATTTTCTGATAGAACCTAAACATCTTTCCTCTGGACTCCCTGCACATATGAATATATCATCAGATTCATTGTTCACCGTGCTTATTTTTTGGATTTCTTTTAGTTCATTCATTTTCTAACCTCTTATCAAAACTGCTCTTTTTAAAATAAGGTAAGGTCGGTAAAACTTTTTTTTCTTCTCCTCTTTGCCTTAGTTGAAGGATTTTTTTTACATTTTCTCGCTTATCGGAGGTTATTAAATCAGATAATTCTTTAACAGAAAAGTTGCACCTAGCCCATCTTGCTCTATAACTTATTTCTAAGGCAGGAGTGTATACTCTATTCAAAACATAATCCTTTGTTCGAATGCCAGTTGGATTTTTTGGACGATAAGAACTTGTTTCGTCTATCTTATAGAAAAGAGACTCTCTTACTCCGTGGATTAAAAAATTTTTTAGAGGGTCAAAATTTTTATTATCCAAATTATGTGGATCTTGGATAGCAATACTTAGGACTTCAGGTTCACTTGAGTGAAATAATAGACGCTCTCGGAAGATATCTCCCATATCTGTTACAAATTGATACATGATTTCCCCATTTATCCCACCATATGGTTCGACATTCTTATAAATTTTTTCCAAATAACCTTTCGAAACGACACGAGATGCCCAACTTTGGTCTTCAACAGAAATTTTTTGTCCACTTTTTACATCTATTTTATTACCGTCAGATCGATAAACTGCCATACCTACTAAATTTAAAAAGATTCTAATTATACCTGATGACAAGTAAGTAAAGGTATCAAACCCAGCATATATTTTTTTTCTAGTTTTTCTACCTTCAACTTTCCCCTTTTTTCTCAAAAGTCTAAAAATTGCTGCAACCTCAAATTTTCTACGATATTCGTTCACATCTTCTTTAAAATGTTCACCAAAAGTTTCTTTGATGCACTCATCTATTGCCTCTTGAGGTAATTCGAGTGCTGAAGGATTTTCTAATATATTTTCAATATTAGTTTCTTTATAACCTTCCAACACTAAAAGTTTATAACAAATATTTTTCAGCAGTGTTTTATACTTTCCCAAATCCGTGTCATTGAATAGATCATAATCTAAAGATATGTCATCACACTCTCCGACCTTAAACTGCAATGGTTGCCCTTGTAACGTCATATTTGTATGTATACCTTCATATTTTGCACCAACTTTAACTACAACATTGTTCGCAGTCTTTACCCATTCGTTTATGATTATTTGCTGATATGGTAAAAGATTTTCAAACTCATCTAAGAGAAGATAAAATTTGGTATCTTTTAAATCAACGATATTATCAATAAATATTTTACAGATATGATCTAAATAATCTGGACCGGACATAACCCAATTTGCTGATATCGTTTCATTTGATGGCAAAGTTATTTTTTGCAAATAATCTTTTATTTTATCTAACTCGGCATCAATAAAAACCATTAAGTCGTTAAAAGATTTAATTACCAAAGAAGGACTTAGGCTTTTACTTATTAAAGAACTGATTTTCTGCTCAGTTTCAATATCTACACTTACTACTTGAATGCCGTGAAGATGTTTCAATTTAGTCAAAATTGTCTTTAATATTTTTAAATTAATCTCATTCAAGAAAATTGTTTGAGCAGCATTTATTCCTGAACTTACAATTGGCTCACTGATATTATTTTCATCAATATTTTTCCATAGACGCATATAAAGGTTATAATCCTTGTAAA
>Ga0315273_10013731_pt1 | contig 10427 bp, 5 predicted proteins | sample YL17G02_0_MG_FD_205753 | JGI IMG/M metagenome (GOLD analysis project Ga0315273, IMG submission 205753) | Sediment microbial communities from Yellowstone Lake, YNP, Wyoming, USA - YL17G02_0 | ecosystem: Environmental > Aquatic > Freshwater > Lake > Sediment | place: USA: Wyoming | collected... | reverse complement strand
AAAGTCGTTTTAACTGCCGCGCAGAGGAAACGAAGAAGAAGGTAAGGCCCTCCTCCCCTGCCTCTTTTCCCCTCACGTCCCTGCCTTTGACTCACTCCCGCGCTCTCACAACAGGTCCTCGAGAAGATGCCCGAGCTCGCGTCCAGGGCAGGGGGCTCCCCGCGCGAGCCTGGGCTGACCGTCATCCACGCGGCGGCAGGTAAGAGGAGGAGGGGGGTTGGTGTGTGTGTGAGTGTGTTTAGGTGGGGGGGGGCACGTTTTATTTTAGGAAAAAAAGCCGAAGAGCCACCCCTCTTTTTCCCCCCCCTCTCTGCGCCTTCTTCGTCCTCCTCTTCGCTTTCGGCAGCGAGGGGGGGCACGTTTTATTTTAGGATGGCACGCGCGGATCAAAGCGCTCCCCCTGGGGCAAGAACGAGAGCTCTTACTAGAGATAAACCGAGATCAATAGCCTCTCTTTCCTCTTCCTTCGAATCGAAGACGATAAGAAAAAGTTGGAAATTTTGACCGACTCCCCCACCCCAAAAAAAAACTTCCGAAACGTACGAAACAGCGAGAGGGCGCCTCGAGGTGCTGAACGGGGCGATCGCTGCTCTGTCAAGAGCCGACGAAGCCTCTGTAGCCGCTGCCACGGCAGCAGCAGCAGCAGCAGCAGCAGCAGCGCAAGAGGAGGAAGGACGAGAGCAAGAGCAAGAGCGGCAAAAAGCACTCGACTGTGTCGCTGCCCCTCCCTTCTCCAAGCCCCCCCCTCCTCCTCTTCTCCCGATCCTCCGTCACGTTCCTCCTCCGAGCCCGCTCCTCTCCTCGGCCCTGGAGGCCCGAGCGGGCGGGGGGACCACGCCGCTGTTGCTCGCCGCGGCTGGCGGGCACGCCGGCTGCGTCGCGGCGCTGCTCGACGCGGGAGCCAACGCGGCGGCCGCCGACGCCGGGGGCAGGAACGCCGCGCATCTGGCCGCGCGCGCCGGGGCCGCGGAGGCCCTCGAGGCGCTGCTGCTGTTTTTGGAGAAAGAGAAGAAGGAGGTGAGAGAGGAGGAGGAGGAGGAGGAGGAGGAGAAAGAGGAGGAGGGGGAGGAGGGGGAGGAGGAGGGCGAGGGGCAGGCGGAGGAAGAGGTCGGCAAGGCAGGGGTGTGCGGCTTCGCGGAAGGGAGCAGCAGCTGCTGCGGCTGCGGCGGAGCAGCGGGCAAGAGCGTTGCCGCCGCCCTTGCCGCCGCCGCCGCCGAAGCTCCTCCCTTCCTCCCCGACTCCGGAAGCAGAGCGAGCAGCGTCGCGGCCAGCTCAACCACCTCCAGCGGCAGCGGCAGCGGCGGCGGCAGCGGCAGCGGCAGCGGCAGCGGCGGCGGCTGCTTCTCGAGGGTCAGCAGCAGGAGCCTCGGGAGCTTTTGCAGCGAGCGCGGAGAGGGCAGCGAGCGCGGCGAGGGCAGCGCGAGCTGCAGCGGGGCCTCGACGCCCCTCTCGCGCCCTTCCCCCTCGCGGCACCTCCTCGCCGCCGCGCCCGTCGCCGCCGATCCCGGTCCCTCGCCGGCGCTGCCACCGCCACCGCCGCCCCCTCCCCGCGCTCGTCGGAGCAGAAGGGCGGAGGTCGCCGATGCGCGGTGCTTTGAGCCGGGAGAGCCGACCCCCCTGCACCTCGCCGCGGCGGGGGGGCACTGGCGGTGTGTGGCGGCGCTGCTGGCGGCAGGGGCCGCGAGCGACGCGCTGACGTCGGCGACGGCGACGGGGCAGGTCGCCGTCGGCGGCGTCGTCGCTGCCGCCGGCTCTTCCTCTGCTTCCCCTTCTTCTTCTTCGTCGAGCGAGGCCTCTTCCTCTTCCTCTCCTTCCTCTTCCTTCTCGTCTCCTTCCTCTCCTCCTCCTCCTTCTCCTCCGATTCCGCCTCCTCCTCCTCCTGTCTCCCCGGCCGCCGCCCTGGACTCCTTCGCGGAGGGCTACTTCTCTGTCCGCTCCCCCCCGCCCCCCGCGCCCCGGCCCCTGCTCCCGCGCGCCAGCGCTCTACACCTCGCCGCGGGCGCGGGCTCCGTCCCGTGCGCGCAGGCGGTCCTTCGCCACGCCGTCTCGGCGCTCGGCGGCGGCCCGCCCGGCGGCGCGGGGCGGCGCCGCGGCTGGGAGGGCGCGCCGGGGCTCGACCCCCGCGCGGCGGCGGACGCCGGCGGCCGGCAGCCCTACCACGTGGCCTGGTCGGCCGGCCACGCCGCGTTGTCGGCGGCGCTGGCGCCCTCGGCGTCGGTCGACGCCGCGCTTGCGAGGAGCGTGGCCTGCTTGCCGGGGGGCACGGGGGCGCACTCGCTGGCGACGCTGGCGAGCTACGCGGTCAGGGACGCGATGCTCGCCGACTTGGCGGACCTGGCAGAGGAGGAGGAGGAGCGGGAGGAGCGGGAGGAGCGGGAGGAGCGGGAGGAGCGGGAGGAGCGGGAGGGGAGCGAGCGAGCGGGCGCGGGGGAGCGGGCGGCGGCAGAGGGCGGCGCGGCGCCGTTCCCGGACTGCGGCGTCTGCTTCGAGCGCGGGAGGGCGAGGCTCTCGGCGCCCGGGTGCGGGCACGCGCTGTGCGTGGGATGCGCCGTGGGGCTGGCGGCCTCGGACGCGAGGCCGCCCCGGTGCCCCTTTTGCAGGGTCGAGGTGTTCCGGTGGGAGAGGACGGGCGGGGAAGAGAAGAGGCGGAGGGGTTGAGAGGGCCGAAGTAACAACGAAAAATGACGACGGCGACAACAAACAGAAACAAAAAACACTTTCTTTCTTTCTTCCTCTTCGAATAAACGCGCGATGGCGACTCCTTCCAAGCCCCCTTCTCCTGAGCTTCAGGCTTTCCTCCAACAGGAACAGGCCAAGGCGCAGGTGAGAAAGCAGCGCGTGCGGTGAATGACCAGAAGAGCTCGTGATCGAAGCTCCTCGCAGATCGCTCTCTCGCTCGATTGGCCTCCCATGTTTTTCTTCTTCTCCTTCCTTTTTCTCTCTCAACCTCGACCCCCCCCCTTTTCTCAACCCCGACCCCGCAAAACGAAAAAAAACTCCCTTCAAGATCCAACAAACCGTCGCCCGCATCACCGACGTCTGCTGGGACACCTGCCTCCCCGGGACGCCGGGACGCTCCCTTTCCTCGAAAGAGCAGGCCTGCGTGTCCGAGTGCGCCAAGAGATTCATCGAGGCGACGCAGTTCGTTATCGCGCGGTTCCAGTCGAGGGAGCGGGAGGACGCGGCAGGCGGGGGCTTTGATTAGAATTTTGGAAGAGAAAGGGGGGGGGGAAGAAGGGAGAGAACGAAGAGAACGAGAGAGAGAGAACGACCAAACACCAGCACTGTAAAAAGCACAAAAAGCAGGACCCCCTTCCTCCGTCCCCTTTATCCCATTTGATTTGAATAAGAGTCTCCTTTGTGTTCTCTTTATTGTTTTTGCCTCACACGAAAGAAAAAAGGGGCTGCGCGAAAACGTTGAACAAAGCAGTAAGTAAAATTTGACCTGCCAAGAGAAAAAAAAACGAAGGGAGAAAAAAGGTTTTTCTTCTCACCTCTCAAAAAGCGCTTCCCCGCGCTCTTTCCTCTCTCTCTCTCTCGCGCGCTCGCTCTCTCCCGCTGGCCCCTCCTCTCCCATGATATTTTTGTTGTTGCTGTTGTTTTGTTTTGTGTGTAATGTCTCTCTCTCTCTCACTCTCTTTCTCACTCTCTTTCTCGCTCTCTCTCCCCATTTCTCTCTCTCTTCCCCCTCCCTCTCTGCTCACCCTCCCGTTCCTCTTCAGCTCTCAACGCGCCCCCTCTTCCCCTCCCCGACCCGCGCGGCCTCGGCCTGCTGCGCCGCGCGCCTCGCGGCCACGGCCCCGGCCCCCGCGCCCGCCCCCCCTCCCTGCGCCCTCGCCAGCTCCGCCATCGCGAGCGTCGCCTCCATCACGCCAGACCGCAGCAGCCCCGGCGGCTGCGACGGCTTGTGCACCCACTCGTCCTTGCCGCGCAGCCGCTCGGCCCAGGCCTCGTCGGCGTCGGCGAGCGCCTCGACGACGCGCGCCTCGTCCTCCGTCGGGGCCCAGGTCCCGGCCTTGGTCCTGGCCCCGGGCGCGGCGGCCCTCGCGGCGCGCGCCTCCCTCCACCGCCCGCCCTGCACGAGGAACTCCTCGAACATGCCCAGCTTGCGGAACTTGGCGTAGCGGTCGAGCCGGATCTCGGTCTCGCTCATGCGCTCGTACTTGCCGCGGTACACGTCGAGGATGGCCTTCTTGATCGCCGGGAACGCCGCCATCGGGTCGGCGTGCGCCGCGCCGAGCGGCTCGGGGACGACCTCGTCCATCACGCCGAACTTGACGAGCTCGGGCGACGTGATGCGCAGCGCCTCCGTGGCGGTGCCCGCCTTGTCGCGCGACTTCCAGAGGATCGCGGCGCAGGCCTCGGGGCTCGCGACGTAGTAGACCGAGTGCTCCATGATGAGGTTGTGGTTGGCGCAGCCGATCGCCAGCGCGCCGCCGGAGCCGCCCTCGCCGATCACGACAGAGAGGATCGGCACGCGGAAGCCAAACATCTCGCGCAGGTTGACCGCGATGGCCTCGCCCTGGCCAGACTCCTCCGCTGCGCGGCCGGCGAAGGCCCCCGGGGTGTCGACGAAGGTCACGATCGGGAAGCCAAAGTGATCCGCGTGGCGCATGAACCGCAGCGCCTTGCGGTACCCGTTGGGCTGCGGCATGCCGAAGTTGCGGTAGATGTTCTCCTTCGTGTTGCGCCCCTTCTGGTGGCCGATGAACATGAAGGACACGCCGTCCATGCTCGCGAGGCCGCAGACCATCGCCGGGTCGTCGAGGCCGGCGCGGTCGCCGTGCAGCTCGACGAACTTGTCCGAGATGTTGAGCGCGATGTCGAGGAACGTCGGCCGGTTGGGGTGGCGTGCGACGGCGAGCCGCTGCGTCGGCGTCAGGCGCGCGTACGTGTCCTTGCGGAGCTGCATGGCGCGGGCTTCCAGCTCCTTGACGGACTCGGTGACGTCGACGCCGTTCTCCTCGGCGACGCGGCGGACCTGGTGGGGGGTTTTCGTTTGGGGTTTTGGCGGTGGCGGGGGGGAGCGAACGAGGGAAGGGGGGGGGGGTGAGCGGGAGAAAGAAAGGGGCGGCGGCGGCGCGGGTCGTTCGTAAGGGGCTCGGGGAGGAGCGGCGAAGGCTTTCGAGAGGCGGCGGCGGCCGAACGACGACCGCAAAAAGGAGAAGAAGGAGAGATCAAGGTTTCATCATCAAGCTCTCCGCTCGTTCTTCGCTTCTCCTGCCACCCTCGGTAGACCTCCGGCTCTCTTCCTCGCGTTAGGTAAAGCACGCCTCGCAGTTCGAGTGGGAAGCGCCGCCCCGGTGGGGTTTGTTCTGTAAGAATGAGCGAGGGCAGGGAGGGAGGGAGGGAGCGAGCGAACGAAGGGAAGAAAAAGGGACGAAGAGAACGAGGGCATCTCGAGACGCTGCTTCTCAACTCCTCCTTCGAATCAACCTCTCCGTCCCTCTCCTTCCACGCCCACGTCCCCACTTCCAACGCGTGATTATGCCACATCGAGTCCAATGCGGGCCCGCGAGATCGACAGAGCGCCACTTTAAGGCATCAAAGGCTCCCCAACTCCGCGCAAAAACTCAAAAGGCAAGCGCACCTCGCGAATCCGCGAGTCGAGCTCGGCCAGCGGCCTCTCGAAATCGAGCACGGTCGTGTTGTCGGCCCGCTCCGTCACGGGCCCAAACTTGGCGACCAGGCCCTGGAGCCACATCTTCCCGCCCCGAGGTCCCCTGCTGTCAGAGCCGGTGGGGGCGTCGGGAGGGCCAGGGGCCGAGGCCCTCGCCGCGAGGGATCGGCGACGAGATGCAGAAGGGACGGCGCAAGACAAAGCAGGCCGACGAGACGTCGAGGCCGACGACGATGATGAACTCCTCGAGGCGCAGGGCGGCTGCGCCGCGGCGCCGCGCATGAGCATGCTCATTCTGTTTTCTGTCGGCGCGAGGGAGCTCGCGAGCGAGCGCTTGTCGCGAGGGAGTGGGAGAGAAAGGGCGATGCGCGCGGGGGGGAAAGGGCTCGACCTCCTCGAGTCTGTGGAGAAGAGAGGACCAAAAAAAAAAGAAAACAAGAAAAACTTGCCTGGCTTGTTCTCTTTTCTCTCACTCTCTCTTTTTCCCTTTGTCGTCTCGGGCGAAAGCGAAAAGCACAGAGAGCCGCGTGATGTCCTCGTCGCGACTCCTCGTCGCGCTGTTCCGCTCGGAGCGGAATCGCCTCAGCTCCAGCAGCGGCGGCGGCGCTGCTTCCTCCTCCTCGTTGCGGAATCGTCTCAGCTGGCTAGCTTGTGATCGCTCGCCGCCGTCGACATCGTTCTCTTCTTCCGCTTCCCTTCCTCCAGCAGAGAGGGGCCCCACCGCATTCATCTACGAGATTTTGCAGCGCTCCGAAGTGCCGCAAACGACGGCGCAGCTGTGGGAGTCGGCGCAGGTACGAGAATGAAACGGAGAGAGAGGATTGATCGCCGCCGCTTTTTTGTTTTGTTTCAACCTCGACCACCTCCACCGCCTCCACTCTTCCTCTCGCTGTTCCTTTTCCTTGCCGTCGCCTTGGGCCCAAAGGCCACACAAGGCTCACACGAACCGCGACTGATTGGGAAGCACAACTAAAAAAAACCCGACGAAAACGAAAATAATCCCAGAAATCGATCAAGAGCAAGCGACACCTCAAGTCCCTGCTGGCCTCTCTAAAAAACTCGGGGAAAGTGAAGACGACCCCCAGCACCTCGGGGCGGTCGTACGGCTACTCCGTCAGGCAGGGGCCCCCCAAGCAGAAGGCGACGACCGAATAGAGAATGAGAGAGAGAGAGAGAGAGAGAGAGAGAGAGAGAGAGAGAGAGAGAGAGAGAGAGAGAGAGAGAGAGAGAGAGAGAGAGAGAGAGAGAGAGAGAGAGAGAGAGAGAGAGAAAGCGGGGAGGCGAAGAAAAGGGAGATTCATTGTAACATAGAACAAAATCAAGTTCATTTCAAAAAAAGAAAAAGAGTCGAAAAATCAGAACAGTGTTTTTTCACTCCTTGTAGCTCACCGGGGGCCTGCCTCGCCCGCGCTTGGCCGGGGGCTCTTCTTTATCGGAGGAAGGGGGAGCAGCAGCGTTCTTCTTCTTCTTCGCTTTCGTAGCCGTTGTCGTCGCCGCCAGCGCAGTTGCCGCCGGCGCTGCGGCTTCTCCGTCGCTGCGGCCGCTGCGCCTCCCCGCGGGGACAGCAGCAGCAGCAGCCGCAGGCTGCTCCCCTCCCGAAGGAAGGCGAGAGCGCTTCGAAGCAGCAGCAGCAGCAGAAGAAGGGCCTCCTCGAGCAGCGCCGCCGCGACTCTTCGGCTTTTCTTCCTCTTCTTCTCCGTCTCCGCTCTCTGCCGCCGGCGTCGCCGACGCCGCTCGCTTCTTTCCCTTCGCAGCAGCAGCAGCAGCAGCAGCAGGCGTCTCCCGCGCCGCCGCCAAGGGCGCGTTCTTGGGGGGCCTTCCGCGCCCGCGCTTGACAGGGGCGGCATGCACCTCGAGGTCCTCTTCGTCCTCTTCGGACTCTTCTTCGTCGTCTTCCTCCTCCTCTTCGCCGTCGGCGTCGGCGACTTTTCCATTCCCCTTCCCGCCCTTCTTCTCCTTGTCCTCGGCCTTTCTCGCCCGCCGCGCCGCCGCTTTGGCCTTTGCCCGCAGCTCAGCCTCCTCGTCCGACTCCTCCGAGTCCAGCAGGGACTCGATCTCCGACGCTCCCGCGTCTTCTTCGTCGTCGTCCTGGACTCCCTCCTCTTCGGAGTCGGAACCAGAGAGCGTAAAGTCGTTCTCGCCGGGTTCGCGGTAGCTGACGGCGCCGCCGGGCTTGGACCGCCGCGAGCGCCGCTGGCCCGCGGCCGCGGCCTCAGCGTCCGCGGCGGCCTCCTTTCTCAGCTCCTCCCTGCGCCTCGCCGCGGCCACCTTCGGGTCCTCTTCTTCTTCGAGGTCCTCCTCGGGGCCCCCAAGGAGGTTGCGGGCAAAGTCCGGGATCTCTGCGTCGGTCAGCAGCGGGGCCTTGCCCTTCAGCGCCGCCTTCCTCCGTGCGTCGATGGCCTTGAACACCGCGAGCTCGTCGGGGCCCCTCGCGAGCGCCCTGTTGATCGCGGGACCGCTCGTGGCGCCCATCGCGTCGCTCCCTCCACCGGCGACGCCGCCGGGGTCTCCAGCGGCCAGCAGGGCCTGCAGGGCCCGCGTGCGCTCCCTGTGCGTCGAGGCGTCGTTGAACATCCCGGCCTGAATGACCTTCGCGTCGAGCTCGCGCTTGCGCGCCGCGCGGTCTAGGATCACCTCCTCGATCGTCCCCGCCGCGGCGAGCACGAGCACCAGGACGTCCTTGGTCTGCCCGATGCGGTGCGCGCGGTCCTCGGCCTGCGCGTCGGAGGCGGGGTTCCAGTCCGAGTCGAACATGATGACGGTGTCGGCCGACTGCAGGTTGAGCCCGAGCCCGCCCGCGCGCGTCGAGAGCAGGAAGACAAAGTGGGGCGAGTCCGGCGCGTTGAAGTCGCGCAGCAGCCTCGCGCGGTCTTCTGTCTTCGTGGAGCCGTCGAGCCTGAGGTGCGTGTGGCCCCTGAGGTCGAGGAAGTCGCCGAGCACGTCGAGCGCGCGCGTCATCTGCGAGAACAGCAAGACGCGGTGGCCCGTCGCTTTCAGCTTTTCGAGGACGGTGTCGAGCAGCGCGACCTTCCCCGAAGCGCGCACGAGCTCCTCCGGGTCCGACGGAGAGTAGTCGAGCCCACAGGAGTAGGACGAGTTGGGGTTGTCGAGGAACAAGTACGGGTGGATGCAGACCTTGCGGAGCTGCATCGCGATGTTGCGGAGCCCGCCGCGCATCATCCCGTGGGTGTTCTGGCCGGTCGAACCCCCGCCGCCGCCGCCGCCGCCTCCGCCCGAGCTGCTCCCGAGCGTCGCCCGGCCCTTGCGGGCGATCTGCCTGTACCACGCCGCCTGCCAAGCCGAGAGACCGCAGCGCACAGTCCTGCTCGTCTTGTCGGGCAGGTCCGACTCGACCTCGGCCTTGGTGCGGCGGAGCACGAAGGGGCGGAGGACCTGGTGCAGGCGCGTGATGACGAGCAGCTGCTCCTCCTCCGTCAGCGGGGCCGCCGACCCGGCGCAGCTGGAGCTGGTGCCCGGCGAGGCCATCCCGGGACCGCCCCCGCCGTCGCCCAGCGGCGCGGCGAACCACTCGTCGAACGACGCCGCGCTGTCGAACACCTTCGGCAGCACGAAGTTCAGCAGCGCCCACAGCTCGGCGAGGCTGTTCTGCAGGGGCGTGCCCGTCAGCAGGATCCGGTGCGCGGCCGTCAGCGAGCGCAGCGCCGTCGCGAGCCTCGCGTCGGCGTTCTTGAGCCTGTGCCCCTCGTCGACCACGAGCAGGCCCCACCCCCCCGGCAGGGACCGCAGCGCGCGCGCGTCCCGCATCGCGAGGTCGTAGTGGGTCAGCAGCGCGTGGAACGACCGCGGCCTCGAGAGCCACTTCTCGCGGATGGCGCGGCGCTGCTCCGGCGCGCCGTCGTAGAGCACCGCGGTCAGCCCGGGAGCCCACCGCGCGAACTCGGCGCTCCAGTTGGGGAGCACGGCCTTGGGGGCCAGGATCAGGTGCGGCCCCGCCAGCTGCCCGCGCTCGAGCAGGTGCGCGACGAGCGCGATCGTCTGCACGGTCTTGCCGAGCCCCATCTCGTCGGCGAGGATGCCGTTGACCTTGTTGTTCACCAGCGAGGCCATGAACCGCAGGCCCGAGACCTGGTACGACCGCAGCTCGCCGCCCGTAACCAGTTGCGGCTGCGCGACGGTGCGGTCGCGGACGGCGTGGACGCCGCGGTAGTATTCGCGCTGCGTGCGGAGCAGGTGCCTGGCGCTCTCGTCGAGCCCCTCCTCCTCGGCGGCGTCGTCGGCGGCCTCGGCGGCGTCGTCGACCTCCCAGTCGAAGGCGTCGTTGGTGGCGGCGGGGGCAGTGCCGATAGCTTCGACCTCTTCTACTCCTTCCTCGTCGTCGGCGTCGTCGTAGTCGTCGTCGTCGCTCGAGCTCGAGCTGTCGCTGCCGCGTGCGTCGCCGCCGCCGCCGCCCTCCCCCTCCTCTGCCTCTCCCTCACCGCCTTTCTTGCTTCCCTTCTTCTTCTTGAAGATGCCCAGTCGCTTCCTCCGCTCCCTCTTGTACTTCCTGTCAGCCTTGCGCGCCTTCTTCTTCTTCGCGGCCACGTCGGCGGCCTCGGCGCGCTGCTCGGGGACGCGGGACCGCAACGTGTCAACGATGGCGTCGGTCCGCGAGAGGAGCTCGTCGAGGCGCGAGTCTTTGGCGAGGCGCGCGAGGCGGAGGTACTCGCCGTAGTCTGCGCCCTGATGTTGATAGTTGATAGTTGAGAGAGAGAGAGAGAGAGAGAGAGAGAGAGAGAGAGAGAGAGAGAGAGAGAGAGAGAGAGAGAGAGAGAGAGAGAGAGAGAGAGAGAGAGAGAGAGAGAGAGAG
>Ga0315273_10013730_pt1 | contig 10427 bp, 8 predicted proteins | sample YL17G02_0_MG_FD_205753 | JGI IMG/M metagenome (GOLD analysis project Ga0315273, IMG submission 205753) | Sediment microbial communities from Yellowstone Lake, YNP, Wyoming, USA - YL17G02_0 | ecosystem: Environmental > Aquatic > Freshwater > Lake > Sediment | place: USA: Wyoming | collected... | reverse complement strand
CTTCCCGAATTCAGTGCGTTGGAAAATACGATGATGCCTTGTCTGATCCAAGGAATCCCGGAAAAGGAGTCGGTCTCTCAGGCGGAGGCGATGCTCACTCTGGTGGGTCTCAAAGAGCGTCTTCCTCATAAACCAGGAGAGCTTTCAGGTGGTGAACAACAACGCGTGGCGGTGGCAAGGGCTTTAGTGTTGGAACCAAAAGTCCTGCTGGCGGATGAACCCACGGGGAACCTGGATACCAAGACAGGTGAGTCCGTCTTTGATCTTCTCCAAGAACTCAATCAGATCAAAGGGGTCACCCTCATCGTCGTGACGCACAACCTAAAATTGGCTGAAAAACTGTCCCGCCAGATTCAACTCGTCGATGGAAAAGCCTTGGGATAGACAATGTCCACTTTACAAAAAAATAAAGATTTGATATGAAGATGAAAATTTTATCATCCCATCTGCTTTCATCTAAAAATTGGAGTAGAGGGTCCGTATCGGATTCCAAAGAATGGGAAGGAGCCTAAACATGATCATGAGACAAATAGGGCTTGTCCTCCTCGTCTTCTCTCTTCTCATGGGGATATGCGCGGGAGCCGAAGAAAACATTTATAAAATCATGGTATTGGGAAATGTAAAGGTCGAAGAAGGAGTCATCCGAGGAGCAATCAAGAGCCGAGAAGGAGGTCCTTTTGCGATTGAAAAGGTTCGTGAGGATCTACGATCCATTTTTGACTTGGGTTACTTCACCGATGTCCAAGTGGATATCAAATCGACCCCCCAGGGCAAAGAAGTGATCTTCATTGTCGTGGAAAAACCTTCGATCAAAAAAATCTTGATCGAGGGAAATCAAAAGGTGAAGTACGACGATATTAAAGAGAAGATGAGCCTTAAGGAACGTTCCATCCTCAACCCTGAAAAGGTGAAGGAGGATTCGGAACAGATCCGGAAACTCTATTTCTCGAAAGGTTATTACGGGGTCAAGGTGGAATTTAAGGTCGACTATTTGGAAACCAATGAAGCCGTGGTCACCTTTACCATTGCTGAAGGCCCTAAGGGACATATCCAAAAAATTGTCTTCAAGGGGAACAAGAAAATCAAAACCTCCGATTTGAAAAAGCTGATGACGACCAAACAGAGGAATATCTTTTCCATCATCACCAAGACCGGGACCCTGGATGAAGATGTCCTGAAAAATGACCTTCAACTCCTGACCGCCTACTATATTGATCAGGGTTATCTTGAAGCGAAGATCTCCGAACCCAAGATCGATCTCTCCAATCCGAAAAAGATTCGGATCGAGATTGGGATCGTGGAAGGACCTCGATACCGTCTGGGGAATATCGACTTCAAAGGTGATCTCCTCACGACCAAAGAGGACCTCTTCAGGGTCCTTAAATTGAAGCGTGGCGCTATCTTTAGCAACACGGCGATGCGCAAGGATATCATTGCCCTCACGGAAAAGTTTGCCAACCAAGGCTATGCCTATGTAGAGATCAACCCCGAAACCTCTGTGGATAATAAAAATCTTTTAGTCCACCTCACCTTTGAAATTGAAAAGAAGAAACGGGTTTCTTATGAAATGATTCAGGTTGTTGGGAACACGAAGACCCGTGACAAGGTGATCCGAAGGGAGCTCCGGGTGGCCGAAGGAGAACTTTACAGCGCTGCCGATATGAATAAGAGTCGTGACCGACTGAAAAGGTTAGGGTACTTCAAAGAGGTGGACTTCTCCACCAGCCGTGGGAGCACCGAAGAAAAAATCAACCTCGATATCAAAGTTGAGGAGGCTCCAACAGGAGCCATCAGTTTCGGAATCGGGTATAGTTCGATAGAAAGCGTGGTGGGCAGTGCCTCCATCTCCGACCGCAATCTCTTCGGTTTGGGTTATCATGGAGTTTTAAAGTTCAGCTTGGGAGCATACACCCAAAATCTTAGATTGGGCTTCACGGATCCCTATTTTTTAGGATACCCTTATTCGGCAGGTTTTGACCTCTATCACGAAAGGGTGGAGATCTTCGACACGTATTCCTATAAAATTACAGGAGGGGATATCCGTTTCGGAAAAGAATTGACTGATACGATTCGTATTGATGCAATGTATAAATTGGAAACTGTTACTGTTTATAACGTGGCATTTGATGCCGGTACATTTATCCAAGAGCAGAAAGGGAAGAGTACGACCAGCGCCATTTCTTTTTCCCCCTCCATGGACACCCGTGACGACTACTATAATCCCCGACGGGGGGCCAGGCATAGCCTTTTCATTCAAAACGCAGGGGGTATCTTAGGTGGGGATAACTATTTCGTTAAGGTAATGGGAGAAACCAGTTGGTTTTTCCCATTACCCTTGAACACAACCCTCAACCTTCGTGCCAAGGCGGGGGTCATCACACCTTACGGGGGTAAAAAAACAGTGATCATTGACCAATATAATTCTAATACCAATACATTTTCACCCGTCCCCGTCCAAAAAGATAAACTCCCCATCTATGAAAAATTTTACGTGGGAGGCATCAATACCGTCCGAGGTTTTGAATACGGAATGGCGGGACCCTTGGATGAGAATGGAGAGCCCATTGGGGCCAAGAACATGGTGGTCTTCACTACTGAATGGGTCTTTCCTTTGTCTCGTGAGATTGGTTTGAGAGGAGCCTTGTTCTTCGACGTGGGAAAGGGATTTGATAAGTGGGGCGATTTAACACCGTTGAAATTCGGAGCAGGGCCTGGAATCCGTTGGTTCTCCCCATTCGGTCCTATCCGTATCGATCTTGGGTTTAACCTCAACTCCAAGAAAGGGGAGAAAGGGCATGTGATCGAATTTACAGCAGGAAGCGTTTTTTAAAAATTTCAAGCGTTCAATAACAGAAAGGAGAAATCAAGATGTATGGAAAAAGAATAGGCAGGGTCATTGGAATGATAATCCTAACAGGATGGCTCGGTTCGGTTTGGGCTGCAGATTTTAAGATTGCTTACGTCGATATCCAGAGGGCAGTCAATGAATGTAATGCCGGCAAGGACGCGAAAAAGGCGATCACCAAGGAAGTGGAAAAATTTCAGCGTCAAATCGCAGACAAACAGAAAGAACTTCAAACCATGAAAGAATCCTTAGAGAAGCAGGCCCCTATGCTCAACCCGGATGCCCGCGCAAATCGAGAGAAAGAGTATCAGAATAAACTTCGGGAATTCCAAAGATGGGGCGAAGATACCCAGAATGAGATCAATCAGAAACGTACGGAGATGGAGCGAAACATCTCCATCGGCCTCCAGAAGGTGATTCAAAAAGTGGGGGCAGACGAAGGTTACACCTTTATCTTGGAAAAAAACGAGAATGTTGTGCTCTACATCTCCAAGACCATTGATATCACCGATCGAATGATCAAAGCGCATGACGCTCAGAAGAAGTAACATGCTGAAATACGAAGCACGAAATTCGAAACAAGCACAAATGTTCGAAATACTAAATCAAAACGTTTTTGTTTTGGAAATTCGGATTTAGGGTTTGCCTGCCCTGTTAAGTACGCTTTCAGTTACTTCTGGTTGATGGATTGCGATCCGTCTGGAAAAGAAAAATCGTCAGTATCGGGGGAAATTACTTAACAGGGTAAAGATTTCGATATTCGAATTTCGAGATTTGGAAATAGATGATAAAGAAACTTAAAGAAATCGCGGAGTGGGTGGATGGAACAGTGGTGGGAGATGGAGAGATAGAAATCTCCGGGGTGGCAGCCATTGAAGAGGCCCGAGCCGGAGAGATCACCTTCGTTGCCAATCCGAAGTACCTTCCGAAGCTCAGCGAAACCCATGCTTCAGCGGTCATCGTTTCAATAGAAGTGACCCAAGCGGACAAGCCTCTTCTTTGCGTGACCAATCCTTATTTAGCCTTTGCCAAGATCCTCACCCTCTTTTCCCAAAAACCTTACCAACCCAAAGGGATCGATTCCAATACCTGGATCAGCCCCACGGCGAAATTAGGAAAAGACCTGACCCTCTATCCCTTCGTTTATATTGGAGACCGCTGCTCGATTGAAGATCGGGTCACCCTTTATCCCGGGGTCTATGTGGGTGAGAACTCCTCCATCGGAGAGGACTCGATCCTTTACCCCAATGTCTCCATCTATTCAGGGACAGTCCTTGGAAAACGGGTCATCCTTCACAGTGGGGTGGTGGTCGGAAGTGATGGATTCGGATACGTGAAGGAAGGAAAGAAAAATGTGAAAATCCCTCAAGTAGGAATGGTGGAAATTGAGGATGATGTCGAGATCGGCGCCAATACTACCATCGACCGGGCTACCCTGGGCAAAACGATCATTCGAAGAGGAGTGAAAATCGACAACCTCGTTCAGGTGGCTCATAATGTCGCTCTCGGCGAGGATTCCATCATCGTTGCCCAGGTGGGGATTTCAGGTTCAACAAAGATCGGGAACAATGTCACGCTGGCCGGACAGGTGGGAGTGGTCGGCCACATCGAAATTGGAGACAATGTCATGGTGGGCGCTCAAGCCGGAGTCACCCACGATCTCGCTGCGAATCAAGGGTACGTCGGGAGTCCTGCTTTGCCCCATCGTGAATTTCTCCGGGCGATCACTGTCTTTCCGAAACTGCCGGAGATGAGAAAGACCCTCATCGAAATTGAGAAACGTTTAAAAAAGATCGAAGAGACCTTCTCTTCGAAAGGGAAGGAGAAGTAGATGATTGAGATTAAAGAGATCATGAACATCCTCCCCCATGCCTACCCTTTCTTGTTGGTGGATCGGATTATTGAGATAGAGCCGGGAAAACGGATCGTGGGCATTAAAAATGTCACCTATAACGAACCCTTCTTCCCAGGCCATTTTCCAGGTCGCCCCATCATGCCAGGGGTGCTGATCGTGGAGGCCATGGCTCAAACAGCCGGGGTGCTCGCTTTCAAATCGATTCCCCAGGAGGAACAGGGAAAACCGGTCTACTTTTTGGGGATCGATAATGTTCGTTTCAGAAAACCCGTCGTTCCGGGAGACCAACTTCGTCTCGAATTGGAGATCACCAAGCATCGTCAATCGCTCTGGGGATTTAAGGGAAAGGCCTTGGTCGATGGAAAATTAGTGGCTGAAGCAGAACTCTTGGCCATGTTAGGAGATGAAAAATGATTCATCCCACTGCGATCATCGATCCAAAGGCTGAAATCGGTGAGGGAGTCGAAATCGGTCCCTATTCTGTCATTGAAAAGGATGTCTCCATTGGCGAGGGAACGAAGATTGGACCCCATGTCGTCATCCGGGAGGGAACTCACATTGGGAAACGATGCCGGATCTTTCAATTCGCTTCCGTCGGGGAAGCTCCCCAAGCAACTTTTTACCGAGGAGAGAAGACCTCCCTCTTTATCGGCGATCAGAATATCATCCGGGAGTTTGTCACCCTTCATCGAGGCACGATCAAGGGAGGTGGGAAGACCGCCATAGGAAATGAAAATTTCTTCATGGCCTACTCTCATGTGGCTCATGACTGTCAAATCGGAAATCAGGTTGTTCTGGCCAATGGAGCGACCTTAGCCGGACATATTCTGATCGAAGATTACGCCGTCATTGGTGGACTCTCCGCCATCCACCAGTTCTGCCAAGTGGGCACTCATGCTTTTATCAGCGGCCTCACCGGAGTTTCCTTAGACATCCCTCCCTACATGTTGGCTTCCGGAAGTCGGGCCAAACTCTTCGGGCTCAACGCTGTGGGTCTCAAACGCCACGGTTTTTCAGAAGAGACGCTGAAGACTCTGAAGAAGGCTTACCGCATCATTTTTCGCTCCGGTCTGACATTGGAGAAAGCGATGAAGAAGGTGGAGGAGGATGAAATCTCCAAGACGCCAGAGGTTCAACATCTCCTCCAATTCATCCAACGTTCGAAGAGGGGGATTAGCCGTTAAGTGGAAAAAATCAAGGTCGGAGTCGTCGGTGTCGGTTACTTTGGCCAATTCCATGCAGAGAAATATGCTAAAATAGAAGAGGTGAAATTGGTGGGTGTGGTGGATGTCGATACCTCCCGTGCCAGGGAAATCGCTAAACGATACCGAACCCAGTCCTTCTTCCATCACACAGACCTCTTCAACAAAGTTCAGGCTGTCAGCATCGCCGTTCCCACACCTTTTCATTATTCGATGACGAAAGATTTTTTCCTGCAAGGGATCGATGTTCTTTTGGAAAAGCCCATCTCCAACACCCTTGAGGAGGCTGAGGAATTGATTGGGTTGGCCCAATCAAAGGGTCTGATCTTTCAGGTGGGCCATCTGGAACGATTCAACGGAGCCTTGTCCGGCTTAGAGGGAAGGGTGCAATATCCATGGTTCATCGAATCCCATCGGTTGGGTCCCTTTACAGGAAGGGGAGCAGAGGTCGATGTCGTGTTAGATTTAATGGTTCATGATATTGACATCCTTTTAAGCTTGGTGAACTCAAAGGTGAAACAGTATCAGGCCGTCGGCATGCCTATCCTCACCCACACCCCGGACATTGCCAATGCCCGTATTGAATTCGAAAATGGATGTACGGCGAGTTTGACCGCCAGCCGAGTTTCCAAAGAGAAGATTCGGAAGACCCGGATCTTTCAACCGGATGGAATCCTTTCCATCGACTACCTTTCTCAAAAACTCTCCCACTCTAAAAAGGTGGTTCCTCTCGGAAAGGAAAAGATTCCTGAAATGGTGACCGAGGAGATTCCGGTTCAGAAGATTGATCTTCTGGAGGCTGAGATTCACTCTTTTCTCCAGAGCGTGAGGGATCGAAAAAGTGCTCGGGTCTCTGGGTTGGATGGAAAGCGGGCATTAGCGTTGGCACTCCAGATCATCCAGAAGATCGATGACCTCAACAAAAAAAAGAAATAGCGGGGCGACTGGACAGATGGAATCGAAGAAGATCCTGTTGGTCGCTGGAGAAGTTTCAGGAGACCTCCATGGCTCCCACCTGGTGGAGGCGATTCAACGCATTGAACCGGAAGTTCAGTTCTTGGGTGTCGGAGGGGAGGGTTTGAAAAAAAGGGGGGTGAAACTCCTCTACCCTGCTCACTCCCTTTCTGTGGTAGGGCTGACAGAAGTCTTTATTAAACTCCCATCTATTTTAGAGGCCCTCCAGCGATTAAAGAAATCCCTTGATCAGGAGAGGCCAGATCTTATCATTCTAATCGACTTCCCTGATTTCAACCTTCGGTTGGCCAAAATAGCCCATCGAAGAGGAATCCCTATTCTCTACTATATCAGTCCTCAGGTATGGGCCTGGAGGCCTAAAAGGATTAAGTTGATCGCTCGACTGGTGAAAAAAATGGTCGTCCTCTTCCCCTTTGAAGTTCCTCTCTATGAGGCAGCAGGAGTCGATGTCGAGTGGGTAGGTCATCCACTTCTCGATATCGTGAAGCCGACGCTTCCCAAGGAAAAGGCTTTCCAACAATTTGGACTGGATCCCAAACGAAGAACCATTGGCTTACTCCCTGGAAGCCGCCTGCATGAGGTGGATAGACTTCTTCCTTCCCTTCTGGCCTCGGCTCATCTCCTCCAAAAAGAGATCCCGGATCTCCAGTTCATCATCCCTCTCGCCCCGGGCATTCCCAAAACGATCTTGTCATCCCAGATGAAAAATATTTCGGTGCCCGTGAAAGTGGTGGAGGGTTTCACCTACGATGTGATGAACCTCTCTGAACTTCTGATCACAGCCTCCGGGACGGCCACCTTGGAAGGAGCGATTCTTGGAAAACCCATGATCATTATTTATAGAGTTTCTTTCCTCTCCTACTGGATCGGCAGGGCATTGATTCGAGTGGATCACATCGGACTGGTCAATTTGGTGGCAGAGAAAGAGATTGCCCCAGAATTGATTCAGAAGGATGTTACTCCCCAAAAAATTGCTGACGAAGCCTTTCGACTCTTAAGGGATCCCATCCTGAGTCGAAAAATGACGGAGTCTATGGGGGAGGTGCGTCAGAAACTTGGGGAACCCGGGGCGGCCCAACGAGTTGCCCGCATCGTCACTTCCTTGCTCCATGAAGCGGAGGCCTAAAAAATCAATGCAAATTAAAAATTGTAAATTGTAAAATTCAGATATTAAGATTGTAGCGTTCCGGTATTTACCGGAACGGACTCCGCCCCCCTGCCTACCGCAGGCCCCGAACCGTGCTGGTTCCGGGGCAGGCAGGCAATAAATGGGGGCGCTACAGGGAAAAAACGATGTCTCTCTATCGCAGACTCCTCGAACTGGTTAAACCCTATTGGGTCAAGTTAGGCTTCGCCATGACCTGTATGGTCTTTACCTCCCTCCTGACAGCCGCCCAGGCATTCCTTGTCCAACCTGCCTTAGACGATGTCTTCCTCAAGAAGAATGAAAAAATGCTTTTTCTCCTTCCCATCGCCATCGTCCTTCTTTTCTTAATCAAAGGGGCCTTCGATTACGGCCAGGCTTACCTGATGAACTTTGTGGGTCTGAGGATTGTCGCAGATATCAGGGAAAAACTCTACAATCATCTCCAGGCCCTTTCCCTCTCCTTCTTTACTAAAACGCCTACTGGCATCCTCATTTCCAGGATCACCAATGATGTCAACCTGATTCAGGGATCGGTTTCCAATGCTATCACCGGTCTTCTCAAAGATGCTTTCACCATCCTTGGGTTGGTCGGGGTCGTCTTCTACCGCAATTGGAAACTGGCTATCATTGCCTTCATCATCTTTCCTCTGGCCATCTTCCCCATTATAGAGTTTGGGAAGAGGCTTCGGAAATTTAGTCGGAAGGGTCAACAGCGAATGGGGTCCATTACGACCTTCCTCCATGAAACCATCACCGGAAATCGGATTGTCAAGGCATTCAATATGGAAGATTATGAGAAACGACGCTTCGCTGAAGAGAATAATCGGTTCTTCAAAATCCTACTCCAACGGGTGAAGATCCGGGCCCTCTCCCATCCCTTGATTGAATTATTGGGAGGGATTGGAGTGGCCGTGATCATCTGGGTGGGTGGCTACAGTGTCATTCGGGGAGAGTTAACGCCAGGAACCTTTTTCTCATTTATGGCAGCCCTTCTGATGCTCTATGCTCCCATTCGTGATTTGAGCAAAATCAACCTTGAGATTCAGGAAGGTCTGGCAGCGGCAACGCGAGTCTATGAACTCCTCGATACCCCCTCAGAAATCAAGGATGAAGAAGGAGCCATTCCACTTCCACCCATCTCCAAGGAAATCGATTTTCAAAAGATCACCTTTAAATATGATGAGGAGATCGTGCTCAAAGATATTTCCCTTCATGTGAAGATAGGAGAAGTGATTGCTTTGGTGGGAATGAGTGGGGCGGGCAAGACTTCTTTGGCGAACCTTCTGCCCCGTTTCTATGATGTGGAAAAAGGCCAAATTTTCATCGATGATTATGACATTCGAAAGGTCACTCTTAAATCCCTCAGAGATCAGATCGGCCTGGTCACTCAACAAACGATCCTCTTTAATGATACGGTTCGAAATAATATCGCCTATGGAAGTCTGAAATGTACTGATCAAGAGATTATCGAAGCAGCAAAGGCAGCCAATGCCCATGACTTTATCCAGAGATTGCATCAAAAGTACGATACGATCATCGGTGAGCAAGGTGTCAAACTTTCGGGAGGGGAACGTCAACGCATCTCCATTGCCAGAGCTCTCTTAAAGAATGCTCCCATTCTGATTTTGGACGAAGCCACCTCCTCCCTTGATTCCGATTCTGAAACAGAAGTCCAAAAGGCTTTAGAAGCATTGATGAAAAGGAGAACGGTCTTCGTCATCGCGCATCGGCTTTCAACCATCCGAAATGCCCACCGGATTATCGTTCTTTCTGAAGGGCAGATTGTGGAGCAAGGAACTCATGAGGAACTGATAGCCTTCAATGGTGAATATCGTCGGCTCTATGATCTTCAGTTTAAAGATGATGGGATGGGAGTTCGGACGGCAGCGAAAGTGAAGAAGGTCTATTAATTTTAAGGATTCAAGGAGTCAAGTGGTCAAGGGTTCTAGTAAAAATTTTAAACAAAAAACCCTTGGATCCTTGAACTCACGAACCCTTGAACCCTTTTTTTACAAGGATGTTTCTTAAAACTATAAAAAAGAAGTTGGTTTCGTGGTTGGGTCCATGGTGTGCCTTCTGGACCATCAATATCTTGGGCCGGACCATGCGATTTGAGATCATCCATCCAGAAATACCGGGTAATTTTTGGGAGAAAGGAATTCCTGCTATCGGAGTGTGCTGGCACGGACGTCTCCTGATGATGCCTTTAGCTTATAAGGGGAAAAAATTGAGTTTTCTTGTCTCCCCCCATCGTGATGGCCAGATCGTAGGGAAAGCCCTTCGACGATTTGGGTTCCATGCAATCCAGGGTTCGACCACCCGAAGAGGTTTTTCAGCATTTAAGAAGATGGTTAAGGCTCTTCAGAATGGATCCGATATCGGTCTCATCCCGGATGGACCGAG
>Ga0315273_10013729_pt1 | contig 10428 bp, 8 predicted proteins | sample YL17G02_0_MG_FD_205753 | JGI IMG/M metagenome (GOLD analysis project Ga0315273, IMG submission 205753) | Sediment microbial communities from Yellowstone Lake, YNP, Wyoming, USA - YL17G02_0 | ecosystem: Environmental > Aquatic > Freshwater > Lake > Sediment | place: USA: Wyoming | collected... | reverse complement strand
GAAAGGTCCAGATAGGAAGCATCGAGATCGGCGGCGAGGCGCCCGTGTCGGTGCAGTCGATGACGAACACCTCGACCGCGGACGCTGCGGCGACGGTCGATCAGATCAAGCGGCTGGAGGCCGCCGGCTGCGACATCGTGCGGGTGGCCGTGCCCGACCAGAAGGCCGCTCGCGCGATCAAGAAGATAAAGGCATCGATCTCGATCCCGCTCGTCGCGGACATCCATTTCAGCCACCAACTGGCCCTCGCGGCTCTCGAATCGGGAGCGGACAAGCTCAGAATCAACCCCGGCAACATCGGCTCCCGTGAGAAGGTCGAGGCCGTGGCGAAGGCCGCGAAGGAACGCGGCGTGCCGATCAGGGTCGGCGTCAATGCCGGGTCGATTGATCGCTCGAAATACGGAATGCCGAGTGCTCAGGCGCTGGTGGACAGCGCGCTCGACGAGGTGCGCATACTGGAGCGCCTGCGGTTCGATGACATCGTGATCTCCCTCAAGGCGTTCGATGTGCCTATGACGATTGCAGCCTACCGGCTCGCAAGCTCCCTGTGCGACTACCCGCTTCACCTCGGCGTGACCGAATCCGGGCTGGCGTGGGAGGGAACGGTCAGAAGCTCGGTAGGAATCGGGGCCCTGCTCGCTGAAGGGATCGGGGATACGCTGAGGGTGTCGCTCACCGCCGACCCGGCCGAGGAGGTCAGGGCCGGCATCGAGATACTGAGCGCCCTCGGCCTGAGGCAAAAACCGTTCACGCTGATCTCCTGCCCGACGTGCGGCCGGTGCGAGATCGATATCGGCGCGATTGCCTTGGAGGTGCGCGACCGGCTGGAGAGATCCTTCGACCCTTCGACAAGCTCAGGGCTCAGGACGCCCGCGAAGCCGATCACGGTCGCCGTGATGGGATGCGTGGTGAACGGGCCGGGGGAGGCATCGCTCGCGGACGTAGGGATTGCCGGAGGAAAGGGCGCCGGGGCGATCTTCGTGAATGGCGTGATGCTTCGCAGAGCCCCCGAGAACGCTCTTGTCGATGAGCTGATGAAGGAAGTGGCAAAGCTCACCCCCTCCTCGCAGGAGGGGGATGGGGGGAGGTCTGGTGATCCGCAAAGCTAGAGTGCCGGACGTGCCGGCGATCCAGCGGCTCGTGAACGTCTTTGCCGAGAGGGATACGATGCTGCCGCGGTCTCTCTCGGCGCTATATGAGAGTGTTCGAGACTTCTACGTCGTCGAGAACGGCGGCGCTGTTGTCGGTTGCTGCGCGCTGCATGTGACCTGGGAGGACCTGGCGGAGGTCAAGTCGCTGGCCGTTGACGAGAGCGCGCAGCGAAAGGGCTACGGACGGGCGCTCGTCGAGGCGTGTCTGGCCGAGGCCCGTGAGATGGGCGTCCCGCGGGTCTTCGCGCTGACCTACATCCCCGAGTTCTTCGAGAGGGCCGGCTTCGCGCGCGTGGACAAGGCCACGCTGCCGCACAAGATATGGTCCGAATGCATCAACTGCCCCAAGTTCCCCGATTGCGGTGAGGAGGCGGTCGCTATCGAATTGGGAATTGGGAATCTGGAATTGGGAAATGGCCCCGCTGACAGATGAACGAACTCATTGTCGTCAGGCACGGGGAAGCTGAGCATATGGTCAAGGGACTGACCGGCGGGTGGACCGACACCCATCTCACCGATCTGGGCAGGCGCCAGGCGCGGCTGACGGGGCCCTATGTCGCGAGGATCGTGGGGGACCGGCCGCTTCGGTTCTACAGCAGCGATCTCGTGCGTGCGGCGGAGACGGCGGAGATCATCTCCGGTTCGCTTGGTGTAAGCCCGGTTCTGACGCCGGCGCTCCGCGAGCTCAACAACGGCGCCGCCGCCGGATTGACGCTTGAAGAGGCGGCAGAGATCGGGAATCCTATCACGCGACCCGTTGTCGATTGGGCTCCCTACCCCGGCGCCGAGAGCTGGCGGGGGATGTCCACCCGTGTCGTATCGTTTCTGGATAGCATCAGAGGAGACGAACCTGACCTGGCGGTGCTGGTCTTGCACGGCGGGTCCGGCAACGCCGCGATCTGCTGGTGGCTGGGGCTGGGGATTGGAGAGCATATCATCTCGTTTGAGCTCGATCCGTGCAGCATCAGCCGGCTCAACGTGACCCGCTTCGGCGAGAGGAACGTGGCCAAGATCAACGACACAGCACACGTGGCGGAGCTATGAGTTACGAATTACGAGTTACGAATTACGAATTGACCCCGTGGCGGTGATCAGCAACTCGTAACTCGTCATTCGTAATTCGTAATTCAGAACTTGAGGTAAGAATGCGCGCATCACAACTCTTCTTTCCAACTCTGAGAGAGGTCCCGTCGGACGCCGAAATGACCAGCCACAAGCTGCTTTTGCGGGGCGGGTTCATCAGGCGCGTCGGCGCGGGAATCTACAACTATCTGCCGCTCGGCTACAAGGTCATCAAGAAGATCCAGAAGATCGTCTGCGAGGAGATGGACGCGCAGGGGGCTCAGGAAATCCTGATGCCGGGGATGGTCCCGGCGGAGCTCTATCGCGAGACGGACCGGTGGGACGAGGATGTCCTCTTTCGCTTCAAGGATCGGGCCGAGCGCGAGTACTCGATCGGGTTCACACACGAGGAGGTCGTGACGGATATCGTCCGGCGCGACGTCCGCTCCTATCGCGAGCTGCCGCTCAACCTGTATCAGATCCAGAGCAAGGGCCGCGACGAGCCGAGGCCGCGCGGGGGAGTGGTGCGGGGGCGCGAGTTCATCATGCTCGACGCCTACTCCTTCGACCGCAACAAGGAAGACCTCGACCTTGCCTACGAGAAGATGTGGATCGCCTTTGCGCGCATACTCGCTCGCTGCGGGCTCGACGCACTCGTGGTGGAGGCGGAGTCGGGGGCGATCGGCGGCAGGGAGAACGAGGAGTATATGATCGTGGCGGAGGCGGGCGAGGACATGGTTCTCCGATGCTCCGGCTGCGGCTACGCGGCAAACTCCGAGCGGTGCGAGATCGGCGAGCGGCCTATCGAGAAGCCCTCGGTCGGAATGCAGCCGCTTGAGCTCGTCGATACGCCGGATGCGCGCACGATCGAGCAGGTGACGGAGTTCCTCGGCAAGAGGCCCGAGGACCTGGTCAAGACATTGATCTACAAGGCGGGCGATGAGGTCGTGGCGGCGCTCGTGCGCGGCGACCGTGACCTCAACGAGCCCAAACTCGCGCGCGCGCTGGAGACGAAGGGCATCGAGATGGCCGATGCCGACACGATCGAGCGAGTCACCGGCGCGGCTGTCGGGTTCGCGGGGCCGGTCGCCTTGAAAAGCATCAGGATCGTCGCGGACCACGAGATTGCGGGAATGGCGAACTTCGTGGTCGGGGGCAACAAGACCGACGCGCACTTCGTGAACGCAAACCTCGATCGCGACGTGAATGTGACCGCGTGGGCCGATCTTAGAGTCGCCTCGCCGGGCGACCCGTGCCCGCACTGCGACGGCGTTCTCGAAGGCCTGCGCGCCATCGAGGCAGCGCACATATTCAAACTGGGAACGATCTACTCCGAGGCGATGGACGCGAAGTTCCTGGATGACGACGGCCAGGAAAAGCCGTTCGTGATGGGCTGCTATGGGATCGGGGTGAGCCGGATGCTCGCGGCGGTCCCGGAGGTCTCCAACGACGCGGACGGCATGATCTGGCCGATCTCGGTCGCGCCGTTCGAGGTCGCTATCCTGCTGCTGAACCCTGAGGACGAGGCCCAGTGCGCGGCGGCGACACGGATCTATGAGGAGCTGCTGGCCGCCAGCGTTGACGTGCTGCTGGACGAGCGCGAGGAGCGGCCCGGGGTCAAGTTCAAGGACGCCGATCTGGTAGGGACGCCGATTCAGGTCGTGTGCGGCAGGCTCGCAGCGGAGGGCAAGGTCGAGGTCCGGTTGCGCACCGCGAAGGACAAGGAAGCGGTCCCCCTAGATGAGGCGTCCGCCCGTGTCCTCGAACTCCGCCGCTCGCTCTATCAGCAGATCGAAGAGAATGCGGAAGTGTTCTGCGCCGGAAGGAGTCGGAAAGTCTAGAGTCTAAAGTCGAAAGTCCGCCTGTGCCGCGGACCTTGGACTCCGGGCTCCGGACTTTTGACTTTTGACTTTCGACTTTCGACTGAGGGACCGAGATGCCTGACTCTAACCTATGGGACATGATCTTGAAGCTGGTCGTATCGCTCGCGCTCGGCGGTGCTGTCGGGCTGGAGCGCGAGACTCACGGCCGACCGGCGGGCCTGCGCACGCACATCCTGGTCTGCGTCGGATCGACCCTGTTCGCGCTGTGCTCTTACACGGTCGCCGGCACAAGGTTCGACCCGGGCCGGATCAGCGCGCAGATCGTGACCGGGATCGGCTTCCTGGGCGCAGGGACGATCATGCGCCAGGGAAGCGTCGTCAGGGGCCTCACCACGGCCGCGAGCATCTGGACGGTGGCCGCGATTGGCGTGGCGGTCGCGATCGGCGGCGAGATGATGCTGGTGGCAATCGCGGCGAGTGTGCTGGTGGTCGGGACGCTGAACCTGATCCCGCACCTGGAGCGGCGCATTCTGCAAAGGACGAGCGAACGGATTCTGACTGTGGTGGTGGCAAGTGGAAGCGAGCCGACGTGCCGGGTGCTGGCGGCCTTGAGCAAGCACGCCGCGAGGATCCGCGTGCTGGGAAGCGAGGAGACCGCGGAGGGGGCGCGCCAGACACTGAGAATCCGTTTGCGCGTCCCCGAGGGGTTTGATGACGCAGCATTCGACGCCGACCTTCTTGCCAGCGAGGGAGTTTTCAGCTATAGTTGGGAGTAGGGCGTAAGGAGGTAATACCAAGTTGACAAAAACCACTCGCAGAGAGTTTCTGAAACAGATGGCGGTCACGGGGGCGGCGGTAACCGGCCTGCCGGGCGCTCTGGAGGCCGCGCAGAATGCGGTCGCCGGATCGGGGGGCAAGTCCCGCGTCGTGATCGCAACCGACAAGGGCGTCCTCAGGGGCGATAGCGAAATCGTGCAGGACGTGCTCGAGAAGCTGCTCGACCGGTCGGTCGCGAAGCTGACTGATTCGAAGAGCGGCGCGGATGGATGGAAGAAGCTCTTCAAGCCGAGCGATGTCGTCGGGATCAAGGTCAACTGCCTGTTCGGCAAGGGAGTCTCGACGCGCCCGGAGATGGCCCACGCTATTGCGAAGGGCCTCCTATCGGCCGGCGTCAAAGAGGACAACATCATCATCTGGGACCGTTCGACCAGCGACCTCGTCAAGGTCGGCTACAAGCCGAACACGGGCAGCGGGGTCAAATGCTACGGCGACGACGGCGCCTGGGGCGATGTGATCGAGCGCGGCGCGTTCAAGGGCCGGATAACGAAGGTGATCAGCGAGAAGGTGACGGCGTTCGTGAATGCCCCGATCCTCAAGACCCACGGCATCACCGGCATATCGAACGCCCTCAAGAACCACTACGGCTCGTTCGACAACCCCGGCAGCCACCACGACAACCACTGCAACCCCGCAATGGCCGACTTCAGCTCGATTCCGGTCGTGAAGGACAAGACGCGGCTTGTTGTCGTTGACGCCATGCGGCCGCAATACGACGGCGGCCCGGGCCTGAAGGCCGACGCGCAGTGGAACCTCTACAGCCTGATGGTCGGGACCGATCCCCTCGCCATCGACTATCAGGGCCTCCAGATCATCCAGAAGAAGCGCCAGGAGGCCGGAGTCGAGCTGATCAAGCCGAAGGCAACCGCGTGGCTCGAATCGGCCCAGGAGCGCGGCGTCGGCACGTGCGATCCGTCGAAGATCGAGATCGTGGCAGCATAGAAGGCCGAGCGAAACGCGGCAGCAGGAGACGCCAGTGAGAAGGAAACAGCCGCCATATCCCAGAAGCGCCATCGCACGAAGGAAGACAGATGCGCGCGTGCGACGGCCGATCGCGGCCCGGAATCGGCGTGCCATTGAGCTGCTGGACGCCTGGCTCCGCGACGACTCAGGGTACGACGAGGAGACCTGGCCGATTGTAAAGAAGCTCATCGAAGAAAACCGACTGTCCGACAGGAGTCAGTTTCGTGACTAAGCGTGTAATGCTGGACACGGGACCGCTTGGGATGATCGCTCACCCGAGACCCAACCCGGAGATCACCCAGTGGCTCCGCGACCTGCTCAGCTGCAGCGCCACGATCATCATCCCGGAGATCGCCGACTACGAACTCCGCCGCGAGCTCATACTGAATGGACTGCAGCCATCCTTGGACAGACTCGACGAGCTCAAGCAGAGCATGCGCTACTGCCCCATAAGCACAGATACCATGTTGCAGGCAGCGGAGTTCTGGGCACAGTGCAGAAGGCAGGGCAGGCCAACAGGTGACCCCAAAGAACTTGATGGAGATGCCATCCTGGCGGCTCAGGCCAAGATCGCTGACGCTGTCATCGCCACGGAGAACGTCGGACACCTCTCACTCTTCGTCGAGGCCCGGGACTGGCAGGAGATCGACTGAGCGGAAGAGGAAAGGGTCGGAAGCGGTCAGTCAATGCTATCCCGTAGACAGCTTCTGGCGAGGCTCATCCTTGCCGGCGCAGCGATTTCGCGCCTCCCGACTATCGCGGCTGCCGGGCGATCTCGCGTTGTGATCCCCCACGAAACGTCGGTGTTCGAAGGCGAGAAGATTGCCGCGCCCGTTCTGCAGAGCATGCTCGACCGGTCGGTGGCGAAGATGGTCGGGACCTCCCGCGCCGCCGACGCGTGGAAGCAGCTTTTCTCGGCAAGTGATGTGGTCGGGATCAAGACAAACAGCGGTTTCGGCCCTGGCGCCAGCACACATGTAGAGTTGCTCCAGGCAATCATCCGGGGCCTTCGGTCAGCGGGGGTTTCGGAAGACAACATCATCGTTTGGGACCACACTACCTCGGCTCTGATCCGCGGTGGACTGCGCCCGAACAGAACCGGCCCGGGCATCAGGTACTATGGCTGTGACAAGGAGTGGGGCCCGGTCGTGAAGCAGGGAGTGTTCGAGGGGCGGATATGCAAGGTCCTCTCGGAGATGGCAACCGCGGTCGTGAACGTCCCGGCGCTCAAGAAACACCACCGCTGCGGCATATCCTGCGCCCTCAAGAACCACTTCGGATCGATCGAGGAACCCGAGAAGCTCCACGACGTCCGCGGGCCCTACGTTGACCCCGGCATCGCCGATGTGAGCGCCATCCCCGCCATCAGGAAGAAGACACGGTTGGTGGTGGTCGATGCCCTGCGCGCGCAGTATGAGGCCGGGCCGGGCGCAATGCTCGATGCCCAGTGGAGCCCCTGCTCGTTGCTCGTGAGCCGCGATCCCGTCGCGGTGGACGCGCTCGGCCTGGAGATCATCCAGAAGAAGCGCGCGGAACTCGGCCTCCCTCGCATCGGGCCTGAGTGGACCCCCTGGCTTCGGTCGGCTCAGGAGAGGAACCTGGGCATCTGCGACCTGAGCAGGATCGACATCGTGGACGTGTAGCCGGGCCGTGATATAATGCTCAGCATGAGCAACTACCCCATCGTTCTCGCACTGGCCCTCGCGGGTACCGTGACGCTGGCAGTCGCGGCGCAGGCGAAGAGCCAGGCAAACCTGATCCCCGATCCCGGCTTCGAGCGCGGGCTCTCGGGCTGGCAGACCACGGGCGCCGCCGAGTTCGAGGTTGACCGAGAGGTCAAGCACGGCGGCGGGTCGTCCGCACGGGTCACCGTCAAGGCTGAGACCAAGCTCGAATACCAGCACATCTCGTGCACGATCCCCGCGAAGCCCGGTGAGGTCCTGTGCGGGCGGTTGTGGGTGCGCTGCGCGGAGCCGACCGACGGTGCCGGGGTCTACGGCGCGCTGGAGTTCCTCGACGGCGAGAAGCGCGTCAGCATAGCCCACACGGACATGCCCGGTAGCAGGCTGCGCCCGCGCGAGTGGCAGCAGATCGAGGTTCGGGCGATCGTGCCGGACGGGGCGAAGTCGGCGCGGTTCCTGTGCGTCTTCAACTCGCACGGCGCCGGCTGGTTCGACGATGTCGAGCTGATTCGCATCGAGGACGCCCCCGGCCCGGATCAGCCCGAAGTCAAACTGACACTCAAGCCCAACGAAGTGATCACTGACCGCTGGCAGGGGTTCGGCTGCCAGGGCGATCTGTTCCTATGGCAGCAGCGCACGATCACCCAGGGGGTTGATGAGGAGGACCGCAAGCTCGTCCGCAACCGGATACTGGCGATGCGCCCCAAGCTCGTGCGACTGGCGGTGAACCAGAAGGACTGGGAATGGGAGCGCGGCAAGCGGACCCCGGAGAATGAGCCGATGCGGGACCTGCGCGAGACGCTTTCGATCTACAAGGAGGCGGGCTCAGAGGTCCAGTTGACCGAATGGGGCCATGTGCTGCCGCCGTGGTGCCGGGCGGAGAAGCAGCTCCCGCACCCGGACGAGCGGCGGGCGTTCACCGACAGTTGGGCCGCGCTCGTGAAGTACCTGCGCGAGGACTGCGGCTTCACGAACATCCGCTACGTCACGCTCTACAACGAGCCGAACCAGCTCGATTGGGAGGGCTATTCCGCGGTCTATCGCGCGCTCGATGCCTCGCTCAAGGCGGCTGGGATCCGAAAGGACGTGTCGATTGTCGGGCCTGACGAAGCGTGCGAGAACCTGCTCGTTCCCCGCGCGGTCAAGGAGCTCGACGACGTGATCGACTACTACGACGCGCACAACTACACGTCGAACGTCGGCCGCGAGTTCGCCCACTGGGTGAGGGCACGGATCGAGCTGATGCCGGCGCGGAAGCGGTTCCTGATCACTGAGTTCGGCATGCTCGACGGGATGGACACCTGGTTCACCCCGCACAACCACGAATACGGCTACGGCATCTTCCTCGCCGACTCCGCGATCGTCTCGTGCAGCGAGGGCGCATCCGGCATGTCGATGTGGTGCCTGATGGACACGGACTATGGCAAGCGCATGAAGTGGGGCCTGTGGCGGTTCCGGGACGAGAAGTGGGAGCCGCGTCCCGGGTTCTACGCGTGGTCACTCGTGACGCGTTACACGGAGCTCGGCAGCACGGTCCACCGGCTCGCGTGCGACTCGCCCAGCGTTGTCGCCGTCGCGTTACGCGCGCCGAACAAGGGCCCGTGGACACTCATGGCCGTGAACCGAGCTGAGTCCGCGCGCCCTCTGACGATCTCGGGGCTCGCGGGCGGGTCACGTTGGGAGGAGTTCGTCTACAGCGAGAAGACCGTCCCCACCCCCGACCGCGAGATGATCCGATGCAGCGCAACGCCGGCTGCCAACGCCGACGGGGCGATGGTGCGATCGCTCCCGCCGCGCTCGTTCGTGCTGTGGCACGAGGCGCGCTGAGTTTCAGGTCAGAGGCTACAGGAGACAGCATTTGGAAGTCATCAACCTTAGAAGCGACACGCAGACACTGCCGACCGAGGCAATGATGGAGGCTATGCGCGCGGCCCCGCTCGGCGACGACATATTCGGCGAGGACCCGACTGTTGCGCAGCTCGAGGAAATGGCGGCCCGGATGCTCGGCAAAGAGGCCGCGATGCTCGTGATCAGCGGGACGATGGGGAACCTTGTCTCGCTGATGGCTCACACGAACCGCGGCGACGAAGTGATCGTCGATCCCGAGGCGCACATCTTCTACCACGAGGTCGGATCGATGGCCGCGGTCGCGGGGCTGATGCCGATGCCGGTTCCGAGCCACGACGGCATGCTCGATGTGGACGAGGTCGCCGCCGCGATCCGGAAGCCGAACGTCCACTACCCCACCCCGCGCGTGTTGTGCCTCGAGAACACGCACAATCGATCCGGCGGGCGAGTGGTCCCGCTCGACCTGCACAGGCGGCTGTGCGGCGTGGCGCATGAGCGCGGGCTCAAGGTCCACCTGGACGGCGCGCGCATATTCAACGCCCAGGTTGCGGCGGGGATACCGGCTTCGGAATGGGCGCGGGACGCCGATTCGGTGGTGTTCTGTCTTTCGAAGGGCCTGAGCTGCCCGCTGGGGTCGGTTGTGGTCGGGGATGCCGAGTTCATCGAGAGGGCGCGGCACTCCCGCAAGCGGATCGGCGGCGGGATGCGCCAGGCCGGGATTATCGCCGCGTGCGGGATCGTGGCGCTCGAGTCGATGATCGACCGCCTCGCCGAGGACCACGCGAACGCAAAGCTGCTTGCGCAAGGTCTGAGCGAGGTCCCGGGTCTCCGGGTCGATCTCGACAAGGTCGAGACCAACATGGTCTATGTTGACCACTCCGCCACGGGCCTTTCGACAGACGAGGTCCTCGCGCGGGTCAAGTCAGCCGGTGTGCTGGCGAGTGGCTCACCGCCAAAGCGGGTGCGGCTGGTTACCCATCGGCACATCGACCGGCCGGCGATTGCGGAGGCGGTGAAACGAATTGGTATCAGTTCAGTTCTGCGCGCACGACTATGCATCGG
>Ga0315273_10013728_pt1 | contig 10428 bp, 10 predicted proteins | sample YL17G02_0_MG_FD_205753 | JGI IMG/M metagenome (GOLD analysis project Ga0315273, IMG submission 205753) | Sediment microbial communities from Yellowstone Lake, YNP, Wyoming, USA - YL17G02_0 | ecosystem: Environmental > Aquatic > Freshwater > Lake > Sediment | place: USA: Wyoming | collected... | reverse complement strand
TATTTTCATTGTCTCCAACAACGGAACTGCCCGACCGCCATTCAAACGTAAAAGAAAGACCGTTGCCTTCCCAGACTCCAACAATGCAGTGCATGGTCTTGCCTACAAGAGTCACACCAAGGCAAGTCGGATGATAAATATTCTTTGGGTTTGGTCCTGGGTTCCCGGTCGGACCTTCACCCTCAGTGCCATCGCATCCTGGTGCAGTAGGCGGGATTCTTTCTTCATCGGGACCAATCCCTATTCCTACTGACGCCCCCGAACCTGCTCCCTTATCGAAGTTCACGAGTAAGTGTCTATGCACAATATACTCGTCAAAAGTTTCGGTTCCGCCCGCTTGGAATCCAGTCGGACGTTGCTCAGTTTGGTCGCCCATGTCACAAGTAATTTCGCTCGTGCTTTGCACCAACCAGAGATTGCTACCTGATATGGTTCCACTCATATCTTGTCCGGGCATCTGTATTAGCGTGTTGGAGAACGCACAATAATTTTTGATCGGTCCGGGGTCGGGGTCGCATTTTGGTGTTGTGAATGTATCTTCACTTTTGCGCTCAAAAACGTCGAAGCTTCGTTTGATTCCAAACGGATCATCCCATGTCGGATGAAATGGAACATGTGTCGGTTGACCACCAACACTTTCTACGCGACCATTCTTTTGAAAGTCTGACGGCATTGGCGACCACAAACTTTCAATAACGTTCACGTCAACGTGCTCGTCATCTTCCCATGTTTCGTTCTGCCCTTCTGGCGGTACTGGGGCATTGGGATTGTCGTCTTGATCAAGGAATTGAAACTCAGAAGTCTTACCCCAGCGCGAGCCGCACTCAGGAATGAAAACTTGAGGCTCTGGTTCGGGCAGTCGCACTTCTGTCATCGTGACAGGTATGATGTTGCCCCAAGCGCCGGGTTGGCTCATAGCTGTATCGTTAGAGGGACCATCAATTCGCTAGTGTCTAGGTCATAATCCGTTTGAAACGGACCACCAACTAGCGCCTTTAGGTCAAGGATGACTTCTGTGAAATTTGCGTTGAGTGCTTCAATGGCGGCTGGGATGTCAGAAAATCTAGCCGTAAGAACGCCTTCTTGATCGCTTTCACCATTGACAACCGTGAAGGAATTGATCACCGCCGCTGTGTTTAGGCCAATAAAATCTATACCGTCATCAATGATTAGTTGGGCGCTGTAATCCTCATACGTTATTTGATCACTCAGCACCGCAATCGTGAAGCCGGAATAAGTTTGATACCCGACGTTGACATAGCCTACTGCGACATAGTCTGGAGTTCCAGAATCACCAACGACAACATTTCCGTTACCGACTGTGCATCCCAATGTGACTGTGCAGGTGTGAGTACCATCACCACTAGCTTGCAGAACGTAACCAGTGACTTTGCCAATGGCAAAACCATCCGGTAAGCGACTATCTAAAATCGAAACGTTCTTGCGGCACGACAGAGCTATGCCAGCGGCAAACGGTACAGTGAACTCGACAGTGACCGCGCGTGCCCGACCCATAAGATGTGCGCGCGCAAGCATCAAAAGATACTCAACCGAGTTGTGTCCACGATCTGTCTTCATGTATGAAGGCCGACGTAGATCACCGATTGGTGCCGTCGTCGTATCTTCAGGGTCCAATGGAATCCCAACCACGTTCGTCGTGACCGTGACAATTTCCGCTTCGTCTTCTCCCGGTTCAACGACAATTGGTTGAACGTCCGCTTCAAGCGTGAACGTGACAGTTTCAACCCTGCGTCGCTTCACATCGTATGTGATAGGGAAGTAGGGTTTGAACTCCCAGATAAAGAAGCGCGCCGTAGCAGGGGCCGACGTTGATGCTTGTGAAAGGCCGCTACCGAAAACAGGTCCGCTACTAAAGATTGGTCCCGTTGTGTCGTTGGTTTGTGTGATAACAGGTTGGGCACTATCGCAGCGAACGTCCTTGTAGCGTTGACGGCGACTGAAACCATCTACACGTTTCAAAGTCACACTGCCGACCGACCAACCGCCGTTGAAATTTTCGTTCAACTTTGGCCAATCGGATTGAAGTCCTTGGCCGGTGTAGGATGTTATGAGATTTCTTCCTGACCCGGCTTCGGAGAAAGCCGAAGTCAAGTCCCTTGTGAAATCTAAAAAGCCGTTGGCAACTTGGTCCCAAGAAATGTTTGCCTTGACCGTGACCCGGCGCAATGGTGGTGAGCCATAACTGATTTTGACGCTTTCGTAAATGATGTCGGATTCGGTATAGGCAATCAGCCCATCTTCACCGACATTGATTTGGGACGAAGTGAGCACGAGCGAAGTACGATCAACGTGCCAAAGTTCGTTCCGCGCTTCTAACACCGTGTCTGGGTCGTCAAGCTTGTCCTGACGCAACCAAATGTAGTCGTAATATGGAAACGACTTCATCGTCGCGGCGAGCGCAATCTTTTGTGCCTCGTAGTCCGGCGGTTTCGCGATGAAGTTCAAATGGACAATTTCGTTTTGAATGTCTTCTGGGATGGCGACAAGGCGACCATAGAACAAGGCAGTTCCGTCCATTGACAACCATGCCCACAGCTTTCGGCCGCCGCCAATCAGGTTCACATGCGGATTGCGAATGTCGATGGCCAACATTGGCACATCACCTTCGCTGTGCGAAATTTCAAACGCAAAAACGTCTTCGTCTTGAACGCTGTGCGTCACTGCACTGAAGGCTGTTCCTGGGTCAACCCAAGCGAAGTAGAAGGTCATTTAGACTTCCTCAAGGTCGAGTTGCCAACCTATGACGCGCTGCCATTCGTCGTGATTGATCGTGAAGGTAACAACACGCATCACAAGAACGGGGCGATAAAAGGTGAAATCTCCGTCTATCCGTTCGCTGTAGTCAACCGAGTCGCGGTCCGGTGTACCGCCCGAAGTCGGATAAGACAATTCAGATATGCACTCGACCGTGACCGACGCGCCGGGCCACAAGAATTGTGGAACGACCATGTCGGAACATGAAATGCTACTTTTGTATTTCCGAAAATCCGTATTGCCTACGTCAATCAATGTCCCATTGATCGTTCGAGCAAGTTGCTGGGACGCTTCAATAGGCGCAAGGGTCTGAACTATTCCGCGCACCGATGATGGCGGAAAACTCATTCCTGAAATGACGAGGGCGGGAACGGTCATTTAATTTTTCCCTTACGACGTTGACAAGATGCCTGTGCGATGCCCAACGATCTGTATGCCAACGTTGGCGAACGTGTCATCTATCGTGCTCTGAAAATAGAACTCAAGAAGATCGCCGACAGTGAGGGCAAGGTCAACGCCGGGAACGCCGACGGTATCGTCGTTATTGAATGTGATAGCACCCCACAACACACCGTTGACCCACACTTCAACCTGTACGCTCGCCGCTGTGCAAGTATCAGCCGCATAGCCACCGAACAACCAGTCGTTGATGAAAATCAAAACGTTGCTGTCAACCCTTTCGCGCCACATAAGTTCTGACGCGCCGGGGATTCCCTTGTAGAAAAATTTGACCGAGTGTTCTGGCAGACTGAACACAACGGCGTCTTCCGCCTCGTTGACGGTCAAAATTCTATCTGCCATTCCGACGTAACTATTCGGCACATCTGTCAATGACAAAAATGCCATATTGTCCGGCATGATAAGTTTGTAGGCAGGTTCGCCACCAACCAGAAAATCCGGGTCAAAAGTCAAATCGGAAGTGTGATCGAGCAGAACGATGTAGGTTCCAGAACCGGATTCAAAAAACAAGTCCAGTTCAAAATAGGGCACTGAAGGTGCCCACTCCCCGGTCCAATGGAACGTGGCTGTAGGAACCGTGAAAGGGCCGAAGACTGAGTAGTCTTCCATTGTGATAGAAAGCTGTGTCCCAGTCAGCGTAATGGACTGAATTTGGTTGACTGTTGCAACAGCGCCAGACTCCAAATCGACAATGCGGCCAACAACTTCCCAGAAGTTATTGTCAACTTGTGCGGGGCTAAGGTTTGACCCAAGACCTGCACCCCACGCCCCGGTTGTGCGATAAATGATCGTCATGTCATCTTCCTCTTATGAGTGCCCAGTGTACCAACCGGGTTTCCGACCGGCACTGCGAACACGTTCGTTCACGGCAAAGCGTACAAGCTTGTCAGCGACATCCTTCGGAGCAATCATTCCATTGAAGGTTTCTCGTCCAATGGTCAAATTCACGACTGTCTGAGCGTCTGTTGCGCTACCACCACCTGCAAGGGATATTGATGGCATACCCACTGGGCCGCCCATCGCAAAATGATTTGCGAAGCCGCCAGTCGAAAAACCCTGCGACAGTATTTTTGACAACATGTCTTTTGGCAAGCGCATAGAGTTCAAAGCGGCCATGAAGGAATGACCATACTTGCGAACCGCCTTGGCCTGTATGACCCATTCGCCGTGTGACAACCATGCAGGGATTGAGTCCGATGTGCTTGTGCCCGCGCCGTAAACATGCCCGCCACGAGCGAACCCGCCGCCACGAGAAGCACTTGACTGCTGCACTTGGTCAGCCGCGCGCGCAAGCCGTTCCATTTGGTCCGCAGCGGCGCTTGCAAGTTCGCCGAGTGTTCTGACACTCGTTCCTGCCGAGTTCATCGAAGTGTTGATTGTCTGACCGGCGGTTTCGCCAGCAGAACCAAAATCCCGAATGGCCGTTATTGCGCCAGAAAGGGCGTTCTTCAACGCATTGCCAATATCACTGCCAACCGTTGACATCGCGTTCTTCAGGCCATCAAGCGCCCCTGAGAAGTCAAAGGTCGAAAGACTTTCGAGCAGCGATGGACCGATGTTTGTGCCAATGCTTGAGCCGGTGTCCTTACCGACCTGTGCGCCTTGGGTTACGATTGGTTGAAGGGAAGTTTGGACATCCGTCGGAACATTCTCAAGGGAACTACCAAGGCCGGTAGCGACGTTGGTTCCGATTTCCGTTCCGACCTGTTTACCGATTTCGGTGCCCTTCGTCACCAACGGTTGTAGTTGTGATTCGATTGCGCTCGATACGTCAGTAACGTCAACCACAAATCCTGATTTGAAATTCGCAGCGGCTTGTGTGCCGGTCGTGCCCGCATCCGTGGCTACTGAGTCGAACGCGGACTTAACAGCCGGTGCAATTTCCTTTGCGGCTTCTGGAACGTTCCGCAGTTCTTCGGCCATTCTCTGAAGGTCAGCAATCGTTGTGGCCGTGCCAGTGTGTTCATCAAGCGATTGGTTCGCGTCCTTGATGCGTTGTGCAGCTTCGGCCGCGCTTTCCGCGACTTGACCATACACCTTATCAAGAACGCTAATTTCTTGAATTTGAGTTCCAGCCGACCCTTCAGGTTGTTTTTGGTTGAGGGCGTCTTGGTAATTCTGGACCTTTTTGCCAGCATCGTCAGCCGCGTCACCAACTTTCTTAAACCCGTCGGCGCTTTTCTCTTGTTCGCCATTCAAATTATCAATTATTAGCTTGAGTACGTTGAAAGCGGTAGTTAACCCGGCGATGCCGGGGATAAGACTTGTGACGGAAGCTTTTACGGCCGAACCGAAAGTGAAATCCTTCGGCAACGAACCTTTGAGAAATTCAAAACCGGCAGCGAGTTCTTTGACGCCTGGAGTTTGAGCGATTAAGGAACCAATCTTGCCAATCAACGTAACAAGTGAACCGATGAACCCGGTGATAGAAGAAACAGCTTCACGAAATGGCAGTGTCAAAAGTGAGCCAAGTTCGCGCGCACCCACAACCACGGATGTTAGTCCGTTGAGAATGGACGTAAAGAACGGCGCGATGGTTATGCCAATCTGGAAAAAGATACCTTTGACGGCGTCTCCAAGATTTCCAAGAGCAGTAGAAAAGTCCTTACCGATTTGGTCAGTTTCGTCGTTGAAGACCAAACCAAAACGGTTTACGGCGGCCGTCCCTGCATCAAGTCCTTCAACACCTTCTCTTAAAGGCGCAACAAGATTGCGACCAAGGCGAGCGCCGAACCCTGATATGACGGTTCCAGACGCTTCTACTCCGCTCGACATTTCGCCAACTTTTTGCGCCAATTCGCGATAAAGCGCGATTGGGGCTTTGGTTTTCCCAGCGGAATCCGTCATTGAAATGCCGAGTTCATCGAACATTTCAGAAACTCTTTTGCCGCCTTCTTCTATGACGGCAAGGGCTCGTTCGACAGCACCAAAAGAACCGCCAGCAAGTTCGGTCGCTTTTTTAAGTCCTGCCATTTCGGCGGACGTTGCACCGAACTGCACGCCAGCGATGCGCATGTTTTCGGCCGTTTCGGCCGCGCCCTTTGCTATTTCAAAAAATGTAGCAGCTAAGGGAACAGAGACAACAGAAAGGCTCGCGAGGGCGGCCGCAGCGGCAAATCCGACAGGCCCAAGTCTTCCTAAGATAGCAACGGTCGCGGCGACAGATTCTCCGTAGGTCGCAAATTTTGGCCCAGTACCAGCGATAACTGAGCCAAGTTCACTTAACGGTCCTGCGTTTGCTTCAACTGCGGTGCGGAACTTTCCTAAATTCGACACCGTGTTGCTGATCGATTCTCCAATTTTAGAGAAGCCGCCGCCAGTGAAATCATCAAGAGCATCACCGAGAGGCTTGAATACGTCGCCGAAACCTTTTGCAAGACCCGCCCCTGCTTCATTCGCAAGTTTGAGTAAAGCGGCAGTAATATCTTCAGTGCCCTTAACAGCTTCGGCTGACCCTTCTTGGACCGCTGCAAAACCTTGTTCCGCACTGTCTGAAAGTTTGGTGAGTGACTCCGCAGCGGCATCCGCTCCTTTAGCCACATCCGTAAATGCCTTATCAGCCGCATCACCGAGTTTTTCAAACTCAGAGGCCGCCTCGTCAGCACCGACAGTTTTGATTTCAACTTCTTGAACGATTTTTTCGTTGTCGGCCATGTGACTTATTTCCCGGCTGCGAAAGCGGCTTTGAAGAACTGGCGAAGTTTTCCAGCGACCCTTCGTGAAATTTCAGTCAAGTGGAATTTCTTGGGTATGGTCACACTCTCAATCCCAAAGAATTTTGGCTTCTTGTCCTGAACAGACAAGAGTAATGGCCGTCCGACCTTACGATCAACCCGGAATAAGCCACCATACTCACGAGCCGTTTTTCCGACTGCGTCTGAGAAACTGAGCGGAATCCACAACAGCGGTTTGCCATGTATAGTTGCCCCCACTTCAAAAACTCGCCAATACGGAACGGTATGAAAAATTGTGACGAGCGCTATTTCTGCTCCAAGGTCTTCGGCAGATTGCAAGCCGCTTACCCATCGCTCACCAAAATTGCCCGCAGAAGAAATATCAGACCGCCCTTCGGCAATAATCTGTTCGCTAACTTGATGTGCCGCTTCGTGCATGGCATGAATGACACGCGCACGCCCTTTATTGAAGGACGCGACTAATGCGCGACCAACCTGTTTGCCATCCTTCAGGTCAATTTCGATTGAGAGACGTGCCACTTATTGCCCTTCATCCGTGAGTCTTTTTAGCTCTTTCTTGAGCGCCTTTGGGTCGCCTCGACTACCCATCGCTGAACTGGCCAACGAATAAGCTTGCTCAACGTTGTGTCGCCTTGAGATAAGTTGACACCATCCCTGAAGCTGGCGGGGCGTGTAGTCCCACGCAATTTCTGGCGGATGCCCATTGGCAATGACTTCTTCGAGCGCGCGGGCTACTTCGTAGCCTGACCCCTGCCACGGACGGCGTCGCCTGCCGCCGGGGGCTTCGCGACTACTACTTCGGCCGTCTCGTTGTTGAACTGGGTTGTGAACTGAAGAAACCTGTCCACGAAAGGGCGCACCCCCTGCGGAAACGTAAGACGAAAAATTTCGTCAACGATTTCCAACTGCTCACCAATTGTCAATCTGCCAGCGACTTCCTCTTGGGCTTTGTCGCCGGGCGCACCACAGCCTGCGGCTATGATGGCGCACAGTGCTTGCGGAAGCATTTTGGAGATAGATTCCCCAGTCACTTCGTCGGCACGGTTTGACATGATCATTCGGATTTCTGGAAATCTCTCAAGCAATATGAGCACGCCCTTGGCCGAAATGCCGGTAATTTCCAAGGCAGAACCGCGCACCATAACTTCACGGCTTATGTTTCCGATGTCGAGTAAGCTAACCATTTGTCTTCCTTTCGTGCAGAGAAAACCGAATGAGGCCGACCATACCCAAAACGGGTACAGTCGGCCCCAAAACGGACTACGAAGTCGGTGCCGCAATCACAGGCCCTTGCGCTGGGCTTTCGGCCATGACAGGACCACCACTATCGTTTGTGGCCCGAACTTCGACAGTGATCATCCCACCAATTTGAGTGTCGGTGAGAAGGAATGTCGAAGAAGTAGCGCCGCCGATAGCGACACCATCGTCTTGCCAAATGTAGGTGAAAGTGTTGCCGGTTCCGGCCCAAATGCCATCAAAGGCAGTGAGTGTTTGACCGGAAACAAGGTTGCCGATAATTTCCGGCAGACCCAAATTGACGGGCAACGTGTCCGCCTCAAGATTGGTAAGCGTCGCCGTTCCGAACGTGCCAGCCGCCGTGGCCAACTCGCCGGTAACTTCGAGCGCACCCCACTCGTCACTGATCGGGTTGAACGAACCAGACGGGACGAAGTCAACCTTCGCGAACGAGAACGTCCAACGCGGACCAACATCGTTCGTGCCGATGAACTGCAACGCGCCTGAGAGAAGATCGGTAGCGAAAATCTCGACAGACGGGTTGAGCGGGTCAGACACGTCAACATCGCCCAAGAGGAACAGGGCAAGATTGCGCGCCGTGAGTTCTTCCATTGTAATTTTGATTGTGCCGCCGCGCGACAGAACCACAGTCACGTCCTTGGACTTCACCCCTTCCATCGAAGAAAAGTGTTCAAGGGTTTCAAGCTTTGGCTCAAATTCCATCGCCGTGACGTTGCCGAGATAGTAATAGTCTGCGGCCCCTTCCGGCTTGAATCGGAGCACACCTTTACCAACAAAATAGTTGCCGGTATTTGGCGACTGCAATGTCGGGTTTGACATCTGTTATTTCCTTTCTAGCTTTCCAGCTTCAGACCCAAACACGTTTTAAGTTGTAACAGGGACAACCGTTAGCTCGTCAGGGTCAAGAACGTAGTCCACTGCAAAGTCCATACGGAGTTGACCTTGTAGCGTGCTCCCTGTCTGCATATCAGTCTCAACGCGCCGCAGGGAAACCTGCCCGTTGGGACCACACAATGCGGCAAGCGTCGAATCGGACGCTATAGCTTTTGTGATTGCTGAGTGAAACGCATTGAGTTCAGTTCCGACTCCCGCGTTACTGGGCAAATTACGTTCCCTCAGTAGTACGAAAATTTGTGGTTGCATTGTCATTATGGTGCGAGACATAAAAACTCGACCACGATTCTCAAGTGAAGTTTTGACGTATTCCGTTCCATCAAGCAGCACCAACGATGGACGCTTGTCGCCTTTCAGTTCGCCCCGGTTCCGAAAAACCGTGTGCGCGCTGTAACCCAAAATTTGCGGAACATCATCAAGGATGGTCAGCAACCGTAGGAGAATGGCTTCGCGTTTGTCGGTCATTGGTCTGTAGTCCTAGCAAAGACTTCCCAGTAAAGCGTTGTTGAACCATCCGGCTGAAGCGGCGTCGGCGGTTGAATGATCTTGTGCTCGATGCCAGCAATGAAGATCGTGTCCTGCTCATTGTCCGGCGGGGTAGTAAGGTCTTTGGCCGAAATGAGAACGCGCTTATCCGACCACTGCATAAGGTTGTTACCCCTACGCTCAAGTGCTGTGACTTGCAAAACAACGCACGCAATTTCGCGCGAAGTTGAGCCACGCTTCAATGTTGCGTTTGTCGTCCCGAAGCCTTTGATGATCTTCGCGACGGTCCCTTGCAGGCTTGCCCACTGTGGCATTATGCGACCCTTGGTCCGCGTCGATTAGCTAATTGAAGGGCTTTGAAACGAACACCGTAGCTAGTCTTTTCAAGTGTCCCTACGCCCTTTGACATTGAATAAGTGACAGAGATAGAGCCGACAGAAATGGACTGAAGGCCGCTGTTGTCATACGAACCTGCCGCCGTCTGGACGGCATGGGCCGCAAGCATCATGGTGCCGGTAAAACGGTCAGCATCAATCCATTCAGAGTCGGTGAAGCGAGCAGCATCGTCGAGCGCGAACTGTACGACTTCATCCTCGACTTCGTCGAACTCAGGAAATCGAGTCTGAAAATCACTTACCGTCGGAGCCGTGTAGGTCATCCTTCAATTTCCTTTCGCCGCATCAACTCTTTCTCGATGATCGAGTTCGCTTGTCTGCCGTTCGTAACGTTGTGATTATTGTTCAATTTGCTGGCCAGTTTCTTGCGGTCCAACCATGAAATTTCTTCCCAGTCTTTCGGAATTTGAATTGCATATCCGGTATCGTCCGGCATGTTGATCTGCTCTGCTTGCTTCTCTGAAAGG
>Ga0315273_10013727_pt1 | contig 10428 bp, 18 predicted proteins | sample YL17G02_0_MG_FD_205753 | JGI IMG/M metagenome (GOLD analysis project Ga0315273, IMG submission 205753) | Sediment microbial communities from Yellowstone Lake, YNP, Wyoming, USA - YL17G02_0 | ecosystem: Environmental > Aquatic > Freshwater > Lake > Sediment | place: USA: Wyoming | collected... | reverse complement strand
TCTGCGGATGCTCCGGTGAGTAGTCCTTCTTGAACCTGATCTTGTCGCCGACCTTGAACATCATCGCTTCTTCTCCGTGTAGAAGTAGAGCCTGCCTGGCACCTCGCCGTGCCCACGCTCGGGGTCTCCGACGTAGAGTTCGGTCTTCGGGAAGGCCCAGGCCGCGGCATCGAGCTTCTCGGTGATCTCCTCCGGGCGCCAGCCCATGTCATCAAACGTCTGGGCGTCTCCGTTCCTGACGACTGCGAAGTCGCCCCCGACGCCCCCGAAACCAATCGTCCGAAGAAGCGGTTCCTCCGTGGTCTGAACAGGCCGCCATCCGCGGGACACCGGGTAGAAGGCTTCTCCAAGGAGGCGCTCGTTTCGTTTCAGAAACGCCTCCACGTCCCGGCGTATGGAGATGAGCGCGGCTTTCGGGATGTCTCCCGGCCCGAAGTCATCCTCGACCGGTGTCCCGTCCTCTCCGTAGTAGCTGGTTGCGAGCAGGGATGCGATGTACCCCTCCACGGCGGCGTCGATGTCGGAGCGGTGGATCATCGTTGTCTCACCCGCCCGCTCTGGTCGACGTGGTACGTCACCTTCGGAAAGCTCCGAGCGACATCGTGAAGCCTCTGCGCCATCTCTGCGGTTCCATAGTCCGGCGGCTTGAACCATCGCCAGTTAGGGATGAGCAGCACCTCGTTTCTCGTGAGGAAGAACCGTTCTCCGAGCATGAGCAGTTTCTGGGCGTAGTATCGAGGGGCCCTCTCTACCATCCTGCGCGGCCAATCCTGAGTCCATTCCTCCATGATGAGCGCGGCTATCACATCCCTCGTTTGCTTCACGAAGCTCGTCACGTCGAACCGCATCTGCTTGATCGTCCCGAGCGCGATGTCTCCGACTTTCAGGTATTCGTGTGGGAGGAGCCCGGGTGTGGGGATGTCTTTGACGGATTGGAGCAGACTATGCGCGTAGCCGGCCACGGCATCGTCGATGTCCGAGCGAGAGATCATGCGTAGATCTTCCCATCGTCCCCGACGTACAGGCCCACCCCTCCGTAGGGCTTGCTCGCCTTCGTGAGCGCATCCCCGATGCTCCGCGGCATCCAGTCCCCATCCCAGAACCCGGCGCCGTGGCCGTTCCTGGTGAGCCAGAAGTCGTGCCCCGCGCGACCCCAGCGCGACCACTGACCCTCGTTGATCTCGGCCTTGAGGATGAGCTTCGCGTTCGACTCCATGAAGTCTCGGACGTCCTTCCGCATCTCGCGGAGCGTCTTCGAGGCGATGTCCCCGGGGCCGTAGTTCGCGTCCATCGGCTCGCCGCCGGAATCGTCACTCTCGTCGTGCGACGACCAGAGCGCCGTCTCGATGTAGGCGTCGAGCGCCTCGCTGATGATGTCGTTGGATAGTTTCATGGCGTGCCTTTCGTGATCACTACCGGTACGGACCAGTGCCAGGCCACTGGACAAGCAGATCGAAGAGCTGGCGTTCTTCGGAGAGCGAGAAGCCTTCGGGATGGAGCGATCTCTCTTCGCTCATCTCAGTGTCAGAATCGTACTTCACCGAGTACCAGATGCCGCGATGATAGCTCGAGCTCGACGGCTCCAAGCGTCCATGTCCATACGTCGAGATGAACTCCGCGGCCTCTTCCACGGTACGCACGGACTGGCCGCGCGCCTTCATCGCCCTGGCGCGCTGAGTGTTCATGGAAAGGTACTTGCCGGTTGGGACATCGATGAAGCCGTTGTCAGCGGAGTCTCCCTCGGCCGCGCTCTCCGGGGTGACGATGCTGTACGTCACCATGATCTTCTTCGCCATGTGCTTCTTTCTAGGGGGTCTTGACCCCCGCGGCTCGCTCACGCGCCCGCTCCCCCGCCGCTCCGCGGGTTCGCTCCGCTCACGTCCTTCGAGAGCGCCTGGTAGAGCTTCTTCAGGATGTAGTTCCGGTTCTTCGGCGTCAGGTACTCGTGGTACAGCGTCGGCTTCCCTCGGGACTGCATGAACCGTTCGCGGATCGCCTCGGGAAACACCACCACGCGCCTCGCGGAACCCGAGCTCATGTCCCAGTTCCAGAGATCAGAAAAGTGGAGCGCAGCCTCGATGTGCGACTCGAGCCCCTGGCGCGGCACCCGCTTCTGAAACATCGCGACGACCGGTCGGATCTCCTCGTAAAGCATCCGCAAGAAAGCCCGAACCTCGTGGGGCCGGTTGTAGTAGTCGGAGACGGAACTCTGCGACTCCATCAACTTCTGCCTCACCTTCTCGATCTTCCCGAGGCTCACCCCGGCGGCCCTCGCAACACGACGAGGGTCGAGCGCCAGCATCTTGCCGAAGTCCTCTCCTAGCTCCAGGGCGACCTGCTTTGCCTTCTTGGCTGGAAGACCGCGCACCCCGGAAAGAACTGCGGCAGATCGCTCCTCAATAGTCGCTATTTTGTCCAGTGCGTGCGTGAGCTCATGCAGGAGCGCCCCCCTGAGCTGAAAGGCGACTCGGTCGTCAGCAAGACTCTCGGGCGGCATCGTCGCCGGGAAGAAGACCGAGACGACGTAGGACCGGTTCTTCTGACTGAGGACCTTGAACTCCCCCCCGCAGCAGATCGGAACCTGCGCCGGCAGTATGTGGATGTTCACCACCCGCTTCGCTCCCCACGGCGTCGTGAGCGTCACCCGGTCGTAGTATTCCGGCCTCGCAGGGCGCGAGGCGCTCATGTCCTGCCTCTGCCTGGCCGTTGGCCGCTTCGTGCCGGTGTACGTCAGGGAGCCTTGCCCCGTCCTGTCCATGTGCTCGGCCTGCTTCCTCGCCCACGCCTGGAAGCCCGCAAGCACATTGTCCACCGCGCGCTGGTCGATAGGAATCATCGGAGCCCTTTCATCGCCCGCCGCACGGCGTCGGCAACAGTGTCGCCGAGGCCACCCAGGATGTCGACCTCCTCGCGTGCGCGGCCTCGAGACCGCGGAGATGCTCGGAGCTTGGGCGCTGGCGCTGCCGGCAAAGTCGCCGCCGGGCGCCGCCTCGCCACCTTCAGAGCCGTCGTGAACAGGATGGGGGCCTCGTGGGTCAGCATCAGATCGCCCCGCTCCACCGCGAGCCAGAGGCCCTTCTCGGGCGGATACCCGAACGCCACGTCGGCTGTCGTGTCGGCGAGCTCCACCACGATGCGGTTGAAGGTTCGATGGATACCGTCAGAAAGGAGCTTCACGATGCGGTCTGCCCATTCCTCGGGCGTGCCGGTCTTGACCTTCTTCTTCCACGCGAGCGCGTGGCCTGGGTCGTTCTTGGAAGACGGCCGCGGCGAGCGTTCGGGGTCGCCCTTGGCGCGGATGATCACGACGTACTTCGCCGTTCCGCGGAGGGAAGGCACGCCCGAGTGAAAGTCCGGCGGCGACGTTCTATCCGGGAGCCAGCTCACATCATCCCCATATCACGCATCGAGTTCCACGGCGCACCCGCCCGCACGCTCCCGATGATCAGATGGTCGAGCAGCGTCAGCCCCACGCAGCGCGCCGCCTTCGTCATCTCCGCGGTCATCTGAATGTCTTCTGGCGACGGCCTCGGGTCGCCAGACGGGTGGTTGTGGGCAAGCACGAACGCCGTCGCGCCCATCGCGATGAGCGGCCGGATGACGTCAATCGCGGTGATAGCGGCTCCGTGCAGCCCTCCCTGGCTGACCTTCACGACCCCGAGGATGTTGTTTCGCCCGCCGAGCCCTATCGCCAGCACCTCCTCGTGGGGAAGGTGGCTGAGCTCCGACCGGGCGATCTTGGCGAGAGCCTCCGAGTTGCCAATCTCCGTGACCGGGAACGCGATCTTGCGGTCCTTCACGAGCTTGACCTTGTAAAGCCGGAGCTTCTTGAGCTTCTTCGCTCCGGCAACGAGATCGTCGGCCGTGACGGTGTCCCGGTCCTTCATGCCCGGAGCGTATCACCGGCCGGGCCGGCCTGGAACGCCCGAAGCGGCCGTCAGGTATTCAGCTTGAACCAGCGCCGCCGGTAGCCCATCTCGAGCCCTTCGAGCGGCCGGAGCACCCGCGGAGCGCCCTTGACCGCCCCCTCGTACTTCTCCCCGGCCAGGAGCACGAGCGTCTTGTCCCAGGCGCCGAGCTCGTGGAGCACGCGCCGCACCTTCTCGCCCCAGGCGGCGCGCTCGGCCGCGGTGAGGTCGTTCATGGACACGTCGTAGGGCGCGATCACGTCGTCCGGGTGGATCACGCCGTGCTTCGCCGACAGGATGAGCCAGGCGTCCGCGTGCTTCTCGGCGTAGGCGCGTGCCTGGCGGAAAAGCCCGCCCGTGTAGAGGTCGCGAGCGGGCGCCAGCCGCGGCAACTTCGCCTTGCCGCATCCGACCAAGACGACCGTCATGGGCGCCACTCCATGCCGTCCTGCTTGATGAGCTGGCACCGATGGCATCGCAAAAAGGCTTTGCCCCACCTGAGCGGCAATACCTGACGCTTCTCGATGTCGACCTGCCAGGAGTGGCCGAACCACCAGCACCGGAAGCGATTGAAAATGTTCGTCATGCCGAGGCGCCTCACACTGAAACCGTGAACTCCGAGTCAAACTCTCGGTTCTCTTCCTCCCGAGCATAGCCGAAAGGGTTGCACACGACGCGCGTTTTTCCTATCCGATAGTCGCACGACTCGTGCGTGTGCCCGTGAACCCAGAGCGCCGGACGGCAGCGGCGGATGAGAGGCTCCATGTCGCACAGGAAGAATGCGTTCAAACGCGACCCCTTGTACTTGGCGTGAATGCTCTGCTCGGCCGGCAAGTGATGAGTCACGACGACATCGCCGTCCCGAACTTCGCTCTCCAGGAAGTCGCGGGCCCGAGCATTCTCGGCGTAGACCCAGGACGAGAAGTTTTCGATCTGGCCGAAGTCGTTCATCGCCCATGTCGGCGCTCCCGGCGTCTTCTCGAACCATAACGGAGCTCCCACGAACCGGACGCCGTCGATGGTGACGACTTCGGAGTCAAGTACGTGGAGGTTCGAGTGCTGATGGGCCGACGCGCGTGCGGCGGCCATGACGCGCGTGCGGCTCGAACCGTAAAACTCGTGGTTCCCGAGGACGTACACGACGGGGCGGGCGTTGATGCTGGCGAGGAGCGCAAGCGACTGCGAAAGAGACTCCGAGCTGGTGAGGTCGCCGGCAATCACCAGGACATCGTAGTCGCCTGACGTCACTTCAACGGCCAGGGTCGCGCCCTCGTCGGCGTGGAACTCGAAATGCAGATCCGAAACGATTCGGATCCTGGCGCGCTCAGTGCTTTTCACGTTTCGACCTCACGAACGCAAGTATTTCGAGAAGCGTCTGAGGCTTCTCGCCGTTCCGGCGACGCTCCTGGATCTCCTTCAAACGAATCTCCCGCTGCGCGTCGCACTCCGCGCAGAAACACCAGAGCTCGTGCCCGTTGTCGTTCTCGGTCGGGAGCCCGAGCGCCCCGAAGAGGCCGAGGATCCCGGGCTTCTTTCGCTCGAGCTCTCGCTCTCGCCGCCCTTTTTCGATCAGCACTTCCCGCTCGTCGAACGGAAGAACCGCCCCACAGAGCGGGCAAGTGTAGACCATGCGCTCGTAGTCCGTGTTCCACTGCCCGTGGGGGCAGGCTTTCGTCTCGTCTGGCTTATCCGTCATGTTCTTGCCCTAGAAACCAGCGCCAACCTTCCTCCTCGAGCGAGCCATGCCTTGGCATGAATCCCTTTCCGCTCGCCCGATGGGCGCCGGCTCTTCGGCCTCGATACCATCTGCGACAAAGTGCGCTCAATGGCACCAATCTGCCTCGCGTGCTGAAGACAAAACGCGCCCCAGTGGCGACGAAGGACCGCGCCTCCGTGAAACAGCGGGCCCATTTGCGGCGCGCAGATGACGGCACGGCGCTTCTTCGTAGCGACACCCCGCTGACTGCGGCAGTAACAATAGAAGCACTCCTCGAACTTCATCTGGATTCGCTCCTCCCCGGTGACCGGCTCTTCGTCGCGCGTCATGAAGAATCCTTTATCTGGTGGGGCCGGAGCAGAATCTTCGAGTCCTTCGGCCCGACCCAGGTCGGCTTCCTCCAGATCTCCTTGCGGAGCTTGCTTTCAGGCCCGTATGGCTGGTGCGTCCAGTGCCCACGCCGCATGTGCTGAGAGGTGAGGAGCGATGCCTTCCGACCGGCACGCTCGGCCTCAAGAGCGTCTCGAATGTGTGGACGGAAGTCGATCTCGACCGGGGACGAGAGAAGATATGTCACCTGCGAGAGATCGGGCTTTTCTCCGTGCCGCTTATTCGACGAAGCGTTGGCCGTCGGAGCGTGCCGCCGCTCCTTCTTGAACTCATCCGGATTCGAGAGGGCCAGCGCCGAGGTGGCGATGAGCGCCTGTACGAGCTTTTTCTCGAGCGGCGACGGCTCGTGCCGCCTACCCTCCCGGTCGATAATGATGACCGGCTCGAGGCAGAAGATCCAGATCCTGGCGATGTTCCCGATGACGCCATCGGGGACCACGAGCGTCCACGCATCCCAAGGAGGCTTCACGATGCCATCCGGGACGTCGGTGAGGCTCATGTTCGCAGCGAGCTTGTGTCCGATCTCGAGCCTCGCGTACCCACTCCCAACCCAGGACCGAATGAACCAGGAGAGCTCCTCGGTGTCACGACCAACACCGAGTCGCTCTGCAAGCTGGTGGAAGTGAGTGGCCGCTTTGAAGAGAGACGGGTGATCGCCGTAGGCCGGGAATGTCCCGAACTCCTTCCCATCGACATAGGTCCGCGCGAAGAAGTGGCCGAGGTTCATCGCCATGACCTCCACGTTATTCGCACCGGTCAGAGGAGGGAGCACGAGCTCCTTCGATGCTGCGACACACTTGTCGAAGAATGTCGCGTAGACGGTCGGGTCCAATGCCTCGAACTGCGCGGTTTCCTCGTGCTCGGGCGGAAGACGCATGAAGAGATCGGTAAAGACGATGGGCTGGTGACCGTCATGCCCAGGGAGCGCGACGATCCCCTTCTCGTAGTCGATCCTGATCTCCCTAACCCATGTCCCTGCCTTTATTCTGCGGACCACATCCCGAACCGCGGCAACGAACTTCAGGCCAAAGGCGATGCCCTCTGACGTGAGATCATGCCCGTTAGCACCCGGCTCTCCTGGAGCCAGCAGCAGCAGCAGAGTCGGCCGGTGTTTGAGCGCGAACGATTCGAGCGTCAGCCTGACGGTCTCCAGGAGCGACTCGTCCGAACGCTCGTGCATCGGGGTATCGTCGCTGTCGTTCAGGTGCGACTCAAAGACGTCCATGAAGCTACGAACGACATCGGGAGCAAGGAACGAAAGCATCTCTTCGTGCCGGACGAACACCCCGTTGATGACGTGACCGGCGTCGGCATTGGTCTCGAGCATCCGGCTCTGGTATTCCCTGATGATGGGGTTGATCAGGTCTTCTTTCTCGCCCGCGGCAAACTCGTCTCCAGGCCCTACGAGGCCGTATCGGTCAAGATCTTGCCTGGTGCAGTTCTGCACGAGGTCGTCGTAGACCTTGCTCACGATTTCATAAGGATTGAAGGGCTCCCCACTGGCATGGAACGGAGCGACCTTCTCGTTGGACGCTGCGATGAGCTTCGCCTCGAACTCGCCGATATGGCCCTTCGGCATCAGCTCCATACACTTGCGGCACGTATCCCTTTTCGTGTCGCCATCGGGCTTCGGGGGAATCCAGTTCCGCTTGAGCTTCGTGACCTTCCCACAAAGAGGGACCGGGGCAAGCGTTCCGTTCGGCTTCCGCCTGAAGCCGTGACGAATGTTGTCCACGCACATACAGATCCCGTGCTTCAATCGAGCCACCTGTCTGTCGGAGACGAACATTACGGGACCTCCCGACGCGCGAGCGCCGCCTGGCCATCCTGCACGGCGAGCGCCTCGAGAATCGTCTCGTACTGAAGCCTCTCGAGCCGGGCGAGCGTCCGGGTTCTCTCCCTCTCGTCCTCGAGCTCAAGCTCCAGGTGGTTGATGCGAAGGCCCTGCGAGAGCGCCAGCGTTGCGAAGAACGACAGCGCGACGATGAGCGCGGTGACGAGCGTCATGAACCCGCCGGTCTGGTCTGAACGAAAACCGGGGTGCCTTCTCCCATCATCGCGCTCGCCCTTCCCCGTGCGGAGACACCCACGAAATGCGCTTCACCTCCGACCGCTCATTCTCGCCCGGGTAGGGTCTTTTCTTCGGAAAGTTCACCTCGAACATCACGAGCGCGTCGGCCGCCGTCGGGGCCGCAACGAACTCTCGCCCGTCGACCACGCCAGCGACATCGCGGTCGGTCTCAAAGCAAATCTCCCAGAGATTCGTCATGATCGTCTGCATATCGTGTTCACCCTTTCCCTAGTCGATGCTTTTCAAAGTCGTGCAGAACCGTCCCCTGCCGGTCAGCCTCGGCACCGCAGACGTTGCACGCGATCTGGAACTTCGCCGAGCACCGCTTGTGGAGGTGGATCTGAAGCGACGAATACCTCCCAGCGCCCGGCGTGAGGATCGAAACCACATCGTTGATGTGGTCTTCAATCGCCCCACCGCACCCGTCGCAGATGACGCGATGCCCTCGGCGATCGTGCCCAACCGCTCCGCACGCCGTGCAGAACTCCTGGATCATCGCGCCCGCCCTTCCGCGAACAGCTCCCAGGTCCGCGGGAACTCCTGGGCGATCATCTCGCCGACGGCGTTCGCGTACTGCCTGATCTCCCACTGGGCGTTCTCGTCCATGCGGAGCGTCAGGAACTTGAGCCAGTTGAGCAGGTTCGCGCTCGCCCGCATCCGAGAGTAGCGCCCCACCGGGAGATCGACCCGGGCGAGCTCCTTCGGCACCCCGGCCGCGAGCGACCGCTGGTAGAAGTCCTCCTGGCGCTTGTACTCGTTGGCGAGCTCGAGCCTGAACGCCTCGGCCGCTTCGAGGGTCAGATCGGCCGAACCCGCAACCGTTCCCGCCTGCTTGTTCGTCTTGCTGGCGTTGATCATCAGCCGCTCGACCGTCGGGACGTAGTTCATGTCGGGGAGCGGCGCGTAGCGCGCGGACATCTCGTTGTACGACTGCGTGCGGTGCCGGTGCCACTCGCGGAAGACGAAGATCGGAGCCTGGACCTCGATGATCATCCCGCCAAACTCGAACGGCGACGTGTGCGGCGGGGTGTTCATGTAGAGGTAGCGGAGGAGCTTCTCGTCGCCCGGCGTCTTCGCGTCGTGCTCACAGCCCTTCTGCCGGTCGCGCTCGTAGTCCGCAGGACTGATGCCTCCCTCAAACGTGACGACCATCGAGATCCCACACTTCGAGCAGGACGGCCCCCATCCGAAAAACCCCTTCACCGTGCTCATGCGCGCGGCCTCGATGACGCCGCGGTCGGAGCCATACGACTCCACGAGCTGAACGTATCCGCAATCAAGAACGTACTTTTTCATTCCCTTGTCCCTCTTTCTGTTCTCTGTCTTCAGCGATACAATTCGTCAGAGATTCCACCGCGTCGATCAGGCAATCAATCGCGTGGTCGGCACCAGCACCGTCGATGGCCATGTGCATCCTGGCGTACTTGATCGACACCAGGACGGCTCGCATGTGGTCCGCCGGCTTTTTCCCCTTGTCCGTCATGCCGACCTCGCCATCTCAAGAAGCCGCGTGCCGGCCTCCTGAATGAACCTCTCCCGCGGGTCGGCGATGCCGCCAGAGCCGGCCCAATCCCTCATCGACTCTCCGATCCCATGCTTCGGCACGGCGCCATCGCGAGCCAAGATCCTGGCCGGCACGTCCTCCTGCTGAGACTTCTTGCAGAGCGTCACCGTGAGATCCTTCGTCTCCGTCCTGTGGAACTTCCTCGCAGGATACGAATACCTGGCGCCGCTCCGGTAGATGCTCGGGACCATGTCGATGGTGCAAAGCGGCGAGCCGCCCGGCGCCTGCACGGCGCCCCAGTCGAGCTTCTTCACCCAGGCGTCCCCGGTCGCAGCAGCCTGCCGGGCGTTCTGCACCTCCCACATCTGGTACACCGGCCGAGGGACCACCCAGCCCTTGTCGTGCCGGTGAAGCAACACTTCCGTGTCATGGATGGCCCCGAGCAGCACCTGGGACTCGAGCCTGAACCGGTGATCGTGGATCATCCCCGAGTCCTCGTCCACGAATCGGAGCTCGGGATGCCAGACGTGAAGCCGGAACTCCACTGGGCCCTCCACGACGTATGCCTGGAGAAGACCGATGCCGTGGTGTCGCCAGTGAAGATTCGTCCCGAGAAGCAGTCGCCCGACGAGCGCCGCCAGCGCCGGATCAGGATCCCTTGCTGTGGTCTCCATCAGACGTCTCCTTTCTTCGGCAAAGGCTCGAAGCGTTCTCCCCGGACGACAATGCCCAGGTCCTCCGCGTCTTCTCGCGTCATGAAGAACTGCTCCGTGCGGAAAACGAACGGCTTGACGCGGCCTGGAAATGCAGCGCGCTCGAGTTCGTCGATGGCCTTGAA
>Ga0315273_10013726_pt1 | contig 10428 bp, 9 predicted proteins | sample YL17G02_0_MG_FD_205753 | JGI IMG/M metagenome (GOLD analysis project Ga0315273, IMG submission 205753) | Sediment microbial communities from Yellowstone Lake, YNP, Wyoming, USA - YL17G02_0 | ecosystem: Environmental > Aquatic > Freshwater > Lake > Sediment | place: USA: Wyoming | collected... | reverse complement strand
CGGCCTCGGTATCGTGGACGAGATCGTCCCTGAGCCGCTGGGCGGGGCCCACCAGAATCCCGCGAGAGCGTCGGAGTTGCTGGATGGGGCCATCATGCGGACGTTGACCGAGATCAGCGGATGGTCATCGGAGGAGCGGTTGGCCCGCCGCTACGAAAAGTTCCGCAGCATGGGACGGCTCGGTATCGATTTTGTCGATGGCGCCGTGGCTGCCGGTACTCAGCCGGAATCCAGATCCCGCTGATGGTGTCCTACGTCTGGGAAGAACTCTCTTGCGAGGATGCGCCCGTTGGTGTGTTGAGCGATGAGCTCGGGATACCGCCACTGCTCGCCAGGCTGCTGTGCCTGCGCGGCCTGACGACTCCCGACGCGGCTGACCGCTTCCTCCATCCTTCACTTGATCATCTCCACGATCCGTTTCGCCTGGAGGGCATGCGCGCGGCGGTTGATCGTCTGCTGGGAGCGATTGCCAACGGGGAGCGGATCGTCATTCACGGCGACTACGACGTCGACGGCATTACCGCCACCGTCATCCTGCGCCGGACTCTCGACATGCTGGGCGCCAACGTGGGGCACTTCGTGCCCGAACGTCTTCGGGACGGCTACGGTCTGAATCGACCGGCGATCGAGCGCCTCCACGCCGAGGGCGTTCGACTCGTCGTCTCGGTTGATTGTGGCATCCGCGGGACGGATGCGGGCCGTCGCGCGCGCGAACTGGGCGTCGACCTGATCATCACGGATCACCATGAGCCGGACGACGAATTGCCCTCTGCCGTGGCGATTATCAATCCCAGACAGCCATCGTGCACGTATCCCGACAAGAACCTGGCGGGCGTCGGTGTGGCGCTGAAACTGGTTCAGGCGCTGTGTGCGCGATCCGGACGCGATCGCTGGCTGCCGGCGTGCGTCAAGATCGCCGCACTCGGGACCCTGGCCGACGTGGTCCCGCTGGTTGGTGAGAACCGGGTGATTGCCAAGATCGGTCTCGAACTGCTGTCGCGCGGCCCCAACAAGGTCGGCCTGCGGGCGCTCATCGAGGCGTCGGGACTGACAGGCAAGACCATCGACAGCTATCACGTGGCGTTCATGATTGCGCCGCGCATCAACGCCGCCGGCCGCATGAGCACGCCGGATCTCGCCATGCGCCTGCTGCTGGCGTCCGACGAGCGCGAGGCCGCCGAGGCCCGCGATCTGGCCTCGCAGCTCAACCGCGAAAACGAACGGCGTCAGCAGGAGGAGCGGGGTATCGCCGCCGAGGCGCGACGCCTGGTGGAAAGCGACCCGGATATCGGGGCCCGTTCGGTCCTGGTGGTGGCCGGGGACGGATGGCATCGCGGCGTCATCGGCATCGTGGCGTCGAAGCTGGTCGACGTCTTTCACCGGCCGTCCATCGTCATATCAATTGATGGGGACGCCGCTCATGGGTCGTGCCGAAGCATTCCGGGATTCGACATGCTCGGCGCACTTGAGGCGCACGCCGGGTTTCTCGAGAAGTTCGGAGGCCATCGCGCGGCGGCCGGTTTGACGATGGAATCGGGGAAGATCAAGGCGTTTCGACAGGCGGTGACCGGGTGGGCCGACGAGCGCCTCGGGCCTGACGAGTTGCGTCCGCGGCTGAGGCTCGATGCGGCGTTGCGGTTTCCGGAGATCAATGCGGGACTGGTGGAGGCGCTGTCGGCCCTCGCGCCGTACGGTGCCGGCAACGCGAAACCGCTGTTTTGCTCGCGCGACGTCGTGGTGGCCGATGGTCCGCGCCGGCTCAAAGACCGGCACTTGAGCCTGAGTCTGCGTCAGGATGGCGTGGCGCTGCGCGGCGTGTTCTGGCGCGGCGTGGATCGGGCATCCGTGATCGAGCAGGCGCGTGCGGCACTGGACGTGGCGTTCTCGGTCGAGCAGAATACGTTCAACGGGACCACCCGGATCGAAGTGTGGCTGGCGGATGCGCGGGCGGCCGAACGAGGCGACCGATGACTCGATGGCAACAGTGGCTTCGTGCAGCCATCGCCGTGTTCGGCGTAGGCTTTGCCGTCATTCTCTTCTTCGCGATTCGCGGAGCGAAGCATCCAGTCGGGACGGCCCGGACTGTGGACCGTGTCGACCGGACGGCCCTGGCCGAGGCCACGAAGGGAACCGTCCGGAGCCTCGGCGCCCAGACGGAGAAATGGACCGTCGAGTTCGACCATAGTCTCGCCTACGAGGACGGCCGCCAGAAACTGACCGGCGTGCGTGCGGTGGTGCCTCAGCGCGATGGGCGCTCCTTTCGAGTGAAGGGACACGAAGCGGAGATTGGGCCGAACCAGGAACAGCTCGTGATGCGCGGGGCCATCGAATGGACGTCGAACGACGGGTTCGTCGCGCAGACCGAAGAAGCCTCGTTCAATCAGAAGGAGGGCGTGCTCCGGACGCCCTTGCACTTCTACTTCAGGCGGAACCGGCTGTCCGGATCGTCGACCGGGATGACGTACGACCAGAATCGCGACGTCATCTGGTTTCTCGAGAGCGCGGTGCTGAAGATGGCGTCCCAGAAGGCGGACGGCACCCTGACGACGATCGACGCGGGAGCGGCCAGCCTGGCACGACGCGATCACTACGCGCGATTCGAGCGCGGATTCAAACTGATTAGCGGCGCGCGCGTGCTGGAGAGCGACACGGCGACGGCGTACCTGACCGATGACGACGCCATGGTCACCTCCCTGGAGATGCGCGGGAATTCGCGCATCAGCGGACTCGGCGAAGGGGCTGGTGCGGTCACGGGCATGCAGGCCGACGATGTGAACCTCGAATTCGCCGACGATGGGCGGACGCTGCAGGGCGCGACGCTGTCACGCAATGCGGCCGTTGACATGATGGATGTCTCGGCCGGCGGGCGTCGCATCACGGCGGACTGGATTGATGTCCGCCTCTCGGCCGACGGTAGCACGGTGTCCGGATTGACGGCCCGCGACAACATGACGCTTACGCTGCCGGCCAGCAAGGAGGAGCCCGCACGGGTGATCACCGCTGGCACGCTGACGTCGAAGGGGGACCCGGGCAAGGGGCTGACGTCGGCGAAGTTGGTCGGCAACGTGGTGTATCGCGAGACCCGACAGGCCGCGTCGGGGCCGGTCGTCCGGCAGGTCACCGGGCGGGTGCTGGACCTGGCCACCGCACCGGGGCTGGGCGATATCGACGAGGCGAAGTTCGCCGGAGCGGTGCGGTTTGATGAGGCCCAGCTGCATTCATCGTCGGAATTGGCCCGGTATCTGGTCAAGCGGAGTGTCGTCGAACTGGGTGGCAATGACGAGCCGACGGGACGGATGCCGCGGGTCACCGACGGACAGGTGACCATCGACGCCCGGAAGATCGAGATGACGGTCGACAAGCGACAGGTGAATGCGACGCAGGATGTGCGAAGCGTGATGATGCCGGCGTCGACCAAAGGGCTGGCCGCGACCGTGCACCGTGCCGCGATGTTGAAGCAGGATCAACCGGTCTACGCCACCGCCAACCAGTTGGCGTACGACGGTCTGACGCATCTGGCGGTGTATACGAAGGTTGCGCGGCTCTGGCAGGGCGATACGGCCATCTCCGGGGATACCATCACCGTGGACGACGCTGGCGGCAACCTGAGTTCGAAAGGCAGCGTCCGATCGACGCTGATGCTCGAGCAGACCGACCCCAAGACCAAGCGCGTGGACCGGATGTCGAGCATCGCGGTCGCCGACACGATGAACTACGAGGACGCCCACCGCCGCGCCACCTATTCGATCAAGGCGCATGCATCTGGACCGCAGGGAGATCTTCACGCCGACAAGATCGAGATGTACCTCAAGGTGTCTGGCAGCGAACTCGATCGGGTGGAGGCGTACGCGAACGTCAGCACGCAGGACGCGTCGCGCTTCGCCACGGGCGACAGGCTGACGTACTTCGCCGATGAGGGCAGGTACCTGATGCTCGGCGCGCCCGTCACGGTGTGCGCGGACTTCCGGGAAACGATCGGGCGCACTTTGACATTTTTCAAATCGACGAATACGATCACCGTCGACGGTAACGAGGAATTCCGCACTCAGATGAAGAGTGGCTCGAAGTGCGGGGAGCCACGAAAAGACTGAATGGCGACGCTCCGCACTGATGCCCTCACCAAGTCCTACGGCGGCCGCACGGTCGTCAAGGGCGTGAGTGTCGATGTCGCCTCCGGCGAAGTGATCGGTCTGCTGGGGCCCAACGGCGCGGGCAAGACGACCACGTTCTACATGACGGTCGGGCTGACGGCTCCTGATTCGGGCCGGGTGCTGCTCAACGGGAAGGACGTCACCGACGACCCGATGTACATCCGGGCCCGCAAGGGCATCGGGTACCTGCCGCAGGAACCGTCGGTGTTTCGGGGCCTCACGGTTCAGCAGAATATCTACGCGATTCTCGAGACGCTCCACCTCAAGGCTGCGGAACGCCGGGCACGCCTCCGCGCGCTGCTGGCCGAACTGAATCTGACGCCGCTGGCGGACGCGCCGGCCTACACGCTGTCTGGCGGTGAGCGCCGGCGCGTGGAGATCACCCGGGCGCTGGTCATCTCGCCGCAGTTCATCCTGCTCGACGAACCGTTTGCCGGTATCGATCCGATTGCCGTCTCGGACATTCAGAAGATCGTCGTCCATCTCAAGGAACGCGGCATCGGGGTGCTCATCACTGACCATAACGTGCGGGAGACGCTGCGCATCACCGACCGCGCGTACATCGTCAATGAGGGTGTGATTTTCAGGAGCGGTACCCCCGAAAGCCTCGCCGCGGACGAAGAGGTCCGCCGCATCTATCTGGGCGCGGATTTCCGGCTGGACTGACGGTCGTCGGAACGACTACACTTCGGTACAGACGGCCATGGCTCTCCAGCAGAAACTGCACACCAAACTCGTTCAAAAACTGATCCTGACGCCGTCGTTGCAGCAGGCCATCAAGCTGCTGCCGATGTCCACGCTGGAACTGGCGGATCTCCTCAATCAGGAAGTCGTCGAGAACCCCATGCTGGAGGAGGTGCAGTCCGACGACGGCCAGTCGTCGGACAACGCGTCCGCCGAGAAGGCGGAGGGCGACGCCGCCGCGGCGGGTCCGAAATCCGACACCTGGGACGACAGCGACTACGCCTACTTCTTCGGCGACTACCTCGACGATGGCTACCGTGCCCGGACTCAGCAGGAGGTCAAGGAGCTGCCGCCCATCGAGAACACGTTGTCGACGAGCTCCTCGCTCGCCGATCACCTCCAGTGGCAGCTGTCCCTGCAGGCGACCGACGAGACGATGCGGGCGATTGGCGATGCGATCATCGGCAACCTCGATGACGACGGGTACCTGGTGGCGTCGGTCGACGAAATCTCGACGATGGGTGGGTGGAGCGTTGAGGAGGTCGAGAAGGCCCTGCGGATCGTGCAGCGATTCGATCCGGTGGGCGTCGCCGCGCGTGATCTCCAGGAGTGCCTCTTGCTCCAGTTGCAGCACATCGGGCATGACACGGCGGCGGCCGAGAAGATCGTGACCGAGCACCTGCGGCTGCTGCAGAATCACCAGGTGCCCGAGATCGCCAAGAAGCTCGGCATGACGATCGACGAGGTCAAAGAGCACGTCGAGCTGATTCGCCACCTCGATCCAAAGCCTGGCAGCCGGTACAACCGGCCGGATTCCCACTACGTGATTCCCGACGTGTACATCGTCAAGGTCGAGGACCAGTATGTGGCGCTGCTGAACGAAGAGGGATTGCCGCAGCTGCGGATCAGTCCGGTCTATCGGCGGCTGCTCGACAAGAGCGCCGAGAACACCGCCGAGACACGGGCGTATGTGAAAGATAAATTTCGCTCGGCACTATGGCTCATCAAGTCGGTCGAGCAGCGGCAGAAGACGATTCACAAGGTCGCGACCAGCATCATCACGTTTCAGCGGGATTTTCTCGACAAGGGGATCGAGTTCCTTCGGCCGTTGGTCCTGCGCGATGTCGCCAACGACATCGGCATGCACGAGTCGACGGTGAGCCGGGTCGTCACCAACAAGTACATGCACACGCCTCAGGGCGTGTTCGAAATGAAGTACTTCTTCCATAGCGGGATCAGCAGTTCCTATGGCGAGAGCGTGTCGTCGGTGACGATCAAGCAGCGGATCAGGAGGATCATCGGGGCCGAGGACCTGAGGAAGCCGTTGAGCGATTCGAAGATCGTCAGCGTCCTGCAAAAGGAGGGTCTGGTTCTGGCCCGCCGGACGATTGCGAAGTACCGCGAGGAATTGAAGATCCCCACATCCAATCAGCGCAAGATGCTCTACTGAGGCAAACATGCGACTTGCCATGACGGGTAGAGGCGTGGGTATCACGCCGGAATTGCGCAAGTTGGTGGGGCGGAAGCTCGCCCGGCTGCAGCGCGTTCTGAACGACAAGGGCGTGTCCGGCCAGGTCGAACTCCGGCTCGAGAAGTTCCGGCGCGTGAGCGAACTGCACGTACACGTTCGCGGCGGGCACGTGTTCCAGGCCACCGCGGCGGCGACCACCTGGGAGCTCTCGCTGGCCGGAGCGGCCGACAGGATCGTGCAGCAGATCCAGAAGCTGAAGGGGAAGTGGCAGGAGCGCAAGCGGGATGCGCTTCCCGTTCGCCCTTTGGCCGACGCGGCCATGCCGGCCGCCCGGGTGCGGCGCATCGTGCGGGCGCGGCGTTATGCGGTTCGGGCGCTCACGCTCGAAGAGGCGGCACAGGGAGTGGGGCTGTCGGCCGACGCCTTTGTGGTGTTCCGGAACCAGGGGACTGATGCCATCAGCGTTCTGTACCGGCGCAAGGATGGCGATCTCGGCCTCATCGAATCGAAGGCCTGACCATCATGGCCGCGGGTCCTCCGCCGATGCCGTCGTCCGGTCACAGCGTCACGGTCGGCCAGTTGCTTCACATCCGGTCGGACGGGTCCAGCCTCGGCCTCGAGGTCCTGGCTGGCCGCGAGGGGCTGGGGCGACCGATTCTCAGTCCGTACGTGCTGAAGACCGGCCTCGCGCTCGCCGGCTTCGATGCCTATCTCCAGCCTGGTCGTGTGCTCGTATTCGGCGCGAGCGAACTCGGCTATCTCGCCAGCCTTGTGCCGGAAACCCGGGCACTGAGTCTCGCACGCGTCCTGCGGCATGACATCCCCTGCGTGCTGGTGACGGGCGGCAACGCCGTGCCAGACGAGCTGCCGGTCGAGGCCGAGCGGGCGGCGGTACCCGTGCTGCGAACCCGGCTCGCCACACCCATCGCCATCGCCAAATTGACCGGCTATCTCGAGAACATTCTCGCGGAGCGCACGATCATCCATGCCGTGCTCGTGGAGCTGCTCGGCCTCGGCGTGCTCATCGTCGGCGAGAGCGGCATCGGCAAGAGCGAGTGCGCCATGGACCTGATCCTGCGGGGGCACCGCCTCATCGCCGACGATACGGTGGAGGTGAGGCGGCGCGCCGAGTCGGTGCTGATCGGGACGTGCCCCGAACTCACTCGCTTCCACATGGAGATTCGGGGACTCGGCGTCGTCAACGTCAAAGATCTGTTTGGCGTGGCGTCCACCAGGTCGTCGAAGCGCGTGGAACTGGTGGTTCAGCTGGAGCGGTGGGAGGTGGGCCGCCAGTACGACCGCCTCGGCCTCGACGACCAGTTCTTCGACATCCTGGGCCTGAGAGTGCCGCTGATCCGGATGCCGGTTGCACCGGGGCGAAGCGTGGCGAACCTGGTCGAAGTCGCCGCGCGCAACCAGTTGCTGCGCTCGCGCGGGCTGAATGCGGCGCAGCGCCTGGCCGACCGCCTTGACCGGGAGTTGAAGGAAAGCCCCTCGGACCCCGACGAGGATGCCGACGGCCTGGGCGATGGAGACATCGACACATGACGACGGGGAAGCGGGGCAAGGGCGTCGGCGCGCGTGTGGCGGAGGCGCGGTTTGTCATCCTGACCGGGTTGTCGGGCGCCGGCAAGTCGCACGCGATTCGCGCACTCGAGGACCTTGGCTACTTCTGCGTCGACAACCTGCCGGTCACGCTGGTGTCGGCGGTCGCCTCGCTGGCGAGCCGGGTCGGGTCGGATCTCGAGAAGGTGGCGATCGTCGTCGACGTACGCGAAGGGACACAGCTGTCCGAGTTTCCCAGTGTGTTTCGACAGGTGCGCCGGGTTCGGGGCCTCAAACCGCTGCTGATCTACCTGGACGCGAACGACGGCACCCTCGTCCGCCGCTTCAGCGAGACCCGCCGGCCGCACCCGCTCGCGCACGACCGCCCGATTCTCGACGGTATTCGTGAGGAGCGACGGCTGCTTCGGCCCATCCGCAGGCTGGCCGACCAGATCATCGACACCAGCGAGTTCACCGTGCACGAATTGCGCGAAAAATTCCTGTCCCTCTCGCGGCAGGGTCTCCGCGCGTCGATGATGCAGGTCACGTTTCTGAGCTTCGGCTTCAAACATGGCGTGCCCCCCGAAAGCGACCTGGTCTTTGACGTGCGATTCCTGCCGAATCCGCATTTCGTGCCCAGGTTCCGGCGGATGAGCGGGCTTGACGACGGCGTGGTGAGCTTCATGAACGGCCATCCCGTGACGCTTGAGACGATTGTGCGATTCACGGCGCTGCTGAAGTTCCTGCTGCCGCTCTATGCGCACGAAGGCAAGAGCTATCTGACGGTGTCGATTGGGTGCACGGGCGGCCGCCATCGGTCGGTCTACGCGGCCGAAGCCTTGCGGAAGACGGTAGGACCAATCGAGGGCGCACGGTATCACGTGCGGCATCGCGACATGGAGCTGGGCGCGTAACGCGGGCGGGAACCGAACGACGCGTCACAAGGAGACGACCGTGATTGGCGTAGTGGTGGTCACGCATGGGCAGCTCGCCACCGAGCTGTTGAACGCCGCCGAAGCGATTATCGGAGACCTGCCGCAGTTCGCGGCCGTCTCGATCGGCTGGCACGACAACGTGGATGACGCGCGCGAGGAGATCAGCCGGGCGATCGCCCGTTTCCAGAGCGGCGGCGGGGTGCTGGTCCTCACCGACATGTTCGGCGGCACAGCGTCGAACCTGAGTCTGACGTTTCTGGAAACCGACAAGGTCGAGATCGTGACCGGTGTCAACCTGCCGATGCTCATCAAGCTCGCCGGGCTGCGGCAGTCCAAAGACCTGCTGGCTGTCGCACGCGAGCTCCGAGAGACGGGCCGGAGTGCCATCCACGTCGCCTCCGATCTGATGCGAGGGGAGACCAAGAGCTGACATGGTGGCCAGGACCGTTGTGGTCAACAACCTGCTGGGCCTGCACGCCAGGGCGGCCGCCCGGTTCGTGCACCTGGCGGGAACCTTCCAGGCACGCGTGACCGTCACCCGCGGCGCACGTACGGTGGACGGCAAGAGCATTCTCGGCATCCTGCTGCTGGCCGCCTCGTGCGGCTCCGCGATCGATGTGAGGGCGGAGGGCCCCGACGAGCACGCCGCGCTTGACGGGCTCTGCGGGCTGGTCGAGACGGGGTTCGGAGAATCCGCGTGAACGCCCTGACTGGCATCGCGGTCTCCCCTGGAATTGTCTGGGGGCCGGCGGCCCTGCTGGTGCATGACTCGGTGACGCTGCGGTATGCCATTGCGCCGGCGCACGTCGCACGGGAGAGCGCCCGGCTGAACGCCGCGCGGGATGCCACCCGCCGGCAACTGGAACGCATCCATGCCCGGGTACTGGCATCGGCCGGACCCGACCTCGCGTACCTGTTTCAGACGCAACTCCTCATGCTCGATGACCAGCTCCTGGTGCCGCGGGCGCAGGCGATCGTGTCGACCGAGCGACTCAATGCCGAGTGGGCCGTGGAGCGCGCGTTCGAGGAATTTTCCGCGATCTTCATGGATGTCGAAGACGGCTACCTACGCGAACGCCGGGGCGACGTCGCCGATGTGGTCGGCCGACTGCAGCGGAATCTCATGCCAACGCCACGGCGGACTGGTGAGTTGAGTCTGGATCTGGACCAACCGTCCATCCTGGTGACCGACGAATTGCCGCCGTCAGTCGCTGGCCAGTTGGACCGCAACCGCGTGATCGGTCTGGCGATGGATGCCGGAAGCCGGACGGATCACTCGGCGATCCTCGCCCGGTCGCTGCGATTGCCGGCCGTGGCCAGCCTGCGGGAAGCCACGCTACTGGCCAGCCCGGGCGTCCTCATCCTGGTGGACGGGTACTCCGGCGAAGTCGTGATCGACCCCGATCCGGCGATGATCGATCGCGCTCGGGCCAAGGCCGAGCGCAAGTGGGTGTCGGTGCCCGTCGCCAGCCACCTGGTTCATCCCGCCTCCACCTCTGACGGGGTGGCCATTCGTTTCGACGCGAACATCGAACTGCCGCATGAGATCGATATCGCTCGCGCCAACGGCGCCGAAGGTGTTGGTTTGTTCCGCTCGGAATTCATGCTCGGCGGACGGACTCCTGAGTCGCTCGGAGAGCAG
>Ga0315273_10013724_pt1 | contig 10429 bp, 9 predicted proteins | sample YL17G02_0_MG_FD_205753 | JGI IMG/M metagenome (GOLD analysis project Ga0315273, IMG submission 205753) | Sediment microbial communities from Yellowstone Lake, YNP, Wyoming, USA - YL17G02_0 | ecosystem: Environmental > Aquatic > Freshwater > Lake > Sediment | place: USA: Wyoming | collected... | reverse complement strand
GAGCGCGCCATGGTTTTTTTGCGGGACCTGGTGCAGTTTGACGCCGGCAACAACCTGCCGCGCCTGATCGTGATGCGGCTGGGCAACGACTACACTTCCGGCGCCGCGCCGCTGCCGGCGGTGGCGGACAACGACTACGCCCTGGGGCTGATCGTCGAGGCGCTGTCGCGGAGCAAATTCTGGCCGAAGACGGCCATTTTTGTGCTGGAAGCCGCCGCGCGGGATGGCGCCGATTCGCACCGCTCGCCCGCTTTCGTCGTCTCGCCCTTCACGCGGCGCGCCATCGTCGACTCGACGATGTACAACACCACGTCGATGCTGCGCACTATCGAGTTGATCCTGGGCCTCCGGCCCATGACCCACTTCGACGCGGGGGCGCGGCCGATGTTCGCGGCATTTCAGGCGAATCCCGACGCGCGGCCGTACACGGCCGAAAAGCCCAAGATTCCGCTGGATCGGCGCAACAGCCCCTGAGCGGCGCCAAATCCGTCGTAGGGGTCGGATATATCCGACCCCTACAGCGGCAGGCTCAGCAGCGCCTGGCAGCCGTGGCTGTCGGCGCGGTTCTCCAGGCGCAGCGATCCTCCGTGCGCTTCCGCGATCTGGCGGCACAGCACCAGCCCGATGCCCGAGCCGCCCGGTTTGGTGGTGAAGAAGGGCACGAAGAGGTTCGAGGTGTTCGACAGGCCCGGTCCGTCGTCGCGGATCCAGACGTCCACATGGGCGCTGCCGCGGGCCCATCCCAGGGTCACCTTCCCGCCGCTCTCGAGCGCGGCGTCCACGCCGTTTCGGAGCAGGTTGATGAGCAACTGCTCGAGCTGATCGGGGTCGGCCGGGACGATCAGATCGGGCCCCGCCGAGATCTCGACCTCCAGGCGGGTTTCCAGGTCCACCACGCGCCGGACGCACTCCCGGATCGCCACCGGCTGGACCCGCGGCCGGGGCAGCTTGGCCAGTTGCGCGTACGCGCTCATGAAGCGGCTTAGCGATTCGCTCCGCGCGGCGATGACCGAGAGCCCGTGCCGCATGTCGTCTTCCCAGTCGCCGGGCCTGGCCTCCAGCGCGAGGATGCGCTCGAGGCTTCCGGCGATGGACTTGATGGGCGTGAGAGAGTTGTTGAGTTCGTGGCCCAACACTCGCACCAGCCGCTGCCAGGCCTGCAATTCCTCTTCGCGCAGCGGGCGGGTCAGGTCGGTGACCACCAGCAACTGGAGCGGCAGCCCGCCCTGGCGGAACGAGGCGCGGGTGATCCCCCAGCGTCCGCTCCCGCCGGCAAAGGTGCGCTGGAGGGTCTGGTTCGCCTCGCCATCCAGAAAACCGTCCAAGCCGAGCTGGCCGGCCGAAGCGCCCAGCGCACGCTCGGCGGGTTGGGCCAGCAGGCGTTCGCCCGCGCGATTCACCAGCCGGAGACGGTGCTGGGGGTCGAAGGCGAAGACCGCGACGTCGATCTCCTCCATCACCTTGCGCAGCAGGGCGGTGGCCTCGAGCGCGCCCAGCCGCTGCGCCCGCAGCGTGGCGCTCATGGCGTTGACCTGCTGCATCACCTCGCCCAGCGCGTCGCCGCCGCCGGAGCTGCGGCCGCGGATGGAATAGTCGCCCTCGCGCATGGCTTCGAGCAAATTGGCCAGCGTGCGCAGCGGCGCGACGACGCGCTCGCGCGCCGCATAGGAACCGCCCAGCCAAAAGCCCAGGATCACCACGCCCAGCGTCCACTGGACCTTGGGAGTGTAGTCGCCGAGCAAGAGGACGATCGTCGAGATCAGCACCCCCGGCAGGCCGGCGACCAGAGCGTAAAGGAACACGCGCTGCTCGTGGGAAACCGTGGGCCGGCGAAACAGTGGCATCCTCATCCGATATCTTAGCCGGGCCGGCGGCCACGCGGCGCGGCAAGCTGGAATAATCTGATAATAGCTGGACCACCCCATGGACCCCCACCTCGGATACCGGTTTCTGCTGCTGGCCGTCATTACGGGGGTGAACGCGTTCTTCGCGGCGGCGGAAGCGGCGCTGCTCACGGCGCGCCAACACGTCCTGCGGCACATGGCGGACCAGGGCAATGCCGGTGCGCTGGCGGCGCTGAGCCTGTTGGGCAACACCGGGAGGATGCTGTCGGTGGTTCAGGTCGGCATCACGCTGGCGAGTCTGGGTATGGGTTGGGCGGGCGAGGAAACGGTTTACCACGCGCTGCTGGCGGCCTTCGCTCCGGTGACGACGCCCGCGACCGCACTGCTTTTTCGCGCCGCCAGTTTCGTCGCGGCGTTCCTGCTGCTGACCCTGGTTCTGGTGGTTGCCGGCGAGGTGGTCCCCAAGAACCTGGCGATTGAAAACGCGGACCGGTTTGCCATTCTGGTTGCGCCGCCACTGCTGTTGCTGTGCCGGGTTCTGGGGCCCTTCGTGTTCGTCGTCGAGCGGGCAGCCGCGGCCGTTTCCCGGCTGTTCCGGTTCCGCGGGAAGCCTTCGGCCGGCGGTCACACGGCCGAAGAACTGAAGTACATCATCCGGTCGAGCCAACTGGAGCAGTTCGAAAACACGGCCATCGGGCGGCTGCTCGATCTGGACCGGTACGTCGCGCGCGAGATCATGGTGCCGCGCAACAACATCGTCTCGCTCCCGGCGGACGCCGATTTCGACCGGGTCCTGCGTACGGTCAACGAGCAGCAGTACTCGCGCATCCCGGTTTACGAAGGCGATCCGGAACACATCATCGGCATCCTGCACGCCAAGGACCTGCTGCGGCGGCAATCCGGGCCGTTCCATCTGCGCCGGCTGCTGCGCAAGCCGCTGGTGGTGCCGGAGTCCAAGGCGCTCGGCGAGTTGATCGACGAGTTCCGCACATCGCACCATCATATGGCGCTGGTGGTGGACGAATTCGGCACCATCGCGGGACTGGTGACGCTCGAGGATGTGCTCGAACAGGTGTTCGGAGAGATCGAGGACGAGTACGACGCGCGCCGTCCCGCGCCCGCGCCCGGCGCCGAGCGGGTCGAGCTGGACGGCGGCACCAGCATTCGCGATCTGGAAACCCAGCACGGTATCCAATTGCCGGCCGACGCCGGCTTCGAGACGCTGGCCGGCTTCCTGCTGTTCCGGCTGGGCGACATTCCCGGGGCGGGCCAGACGCTCGAGCACCAAGGCCTGCGCTTCACGATTCTCGAAATGGAGCGCAACCGCATCGCCCGCGTGCGGATCGACAAGCTCCAGTCCGAATAGAGCGCAATTGACCGCGCAGGCCAATTGCACTACAATGTAGTGCATGGCCAAGAGCGAGGTGTACAGTTGGCGGGTTTCGCCTGAAACCAAGCGCACGCTCGAGATCGAGGCGCGCCGCGAGGGGGAGTCGCTTGGCAACCTGCTGGAACGGATAACGCGCGAGTGGGTTGAAACTCGCCGGGAATCCAGGATGGGCGACGCGCTGGAGCAGACGCGTCTTCGCGCCGCCGCCGGCAAGTGTCTCGGCGCGATCGCCGGCTCGGATCCGGCGCGTTCGGAGAAGGTGCGATCGGAGGTCCGGCGCCGCCTGAGAGAACGCCATGGGCGGTAGCGGCTTGATCGACACAGGCGCGATCCTGGCCCTGCTCGACCGGCGGGACCGCTGGCATGGGATGTGCGTTGCGGCGTTCAAGGACCTGCGCCTTCCGTTGCTCACTTCCGAAGCGGTCTTGACGGAGTTGTTCCACCTGGTGGGCGACAATCCTCACGAGGTCGGCGCGGCCTGGCGGTTTCTTCGTTCGGGGGCTGTCCTGGTTGGAACGATTGCCAATGCCGAGCTGCCCGAACTGGAAAACCTGATGCGCCGGTACAGCGACCGGCCGATGGACTTCGCCGACGCGACGCTGGTCCACCTGGCCAGGCGCGAGTCGATGAACCTGATCGTGACGGTGGACCACGACGACTTCGAGACGTACCGGATTGACGGGCGCCGGCGGTTTCAGATCGTGCCCGCGCGGAACGCCGTGGCGTAAGTCTCAGTACGGGCTGATCGAGTGCAGCGCCAGTTCCGGCGCTTCGCGGCCCAGGATCTTCTTGACCTCTTCCCGCAACGGGCCCGCGGCCTTGGCGAAGATCATCTTGTAGGCCGCGCAGAAGTAGTCCAGGTCCTCGAAGCGGCGGTGACGGGTGTGACGGAATTTGGGGCATCCGCCGCGACAGATCCCCTGGTACTCGCACACCTGGCACTCGGGGCGGGCCAGCGTCTTCTTGGACGCGAAGTGGAAGCGGCGCTGGCGGCGGGCGATCTCGGGCCAGGAGTCGAAGGTGAGGTTGCCGAACTTCCACTCCTTTTCGACGAAGAAGTCGCACGGGTAGATGTCGCCGTTGTATTCCACCACGACGTAGCTGTCGCAGGTCTCGTGCATCGTGCAACTGCCGGGTCTCTGGCCGGCGAGCGCTTCGGCCAGGTTGTCGTAAAAGCGGATGCGCATCTTCCGCCGGTCGGGCCACCACAGGTCGAAGGTTTCGCACAGGAATCGGCCGTACTGCTGGGGCGTGATGGTGAACGGCATGGGGCTGCCGTCCTGGAAGAACTCCGAGATGGGGATGAACTGGACGTTGTCGACGCCGATCCCCTTGAAGAACTTGTATAACTCGCGCGGCTTTTCGACGTTCGCATTGTTCAGCACGCACAGGATGTTGAAGTCGACCTTTTCCCGCTGGAGGATCTCGACCGACTCCATAACCCGCTTCCAGGTCGGCTGGCGGCCCTTGTTGAGACGGTACAAGTCGTGGATTTCGGCGGGGCCGTCGAGCGAGACGCCGAGCAGCCAGTGGTAGGCGTGAAACAGTTGCGCCCAGTCGTGGTCGACCAGGATGGCGTTGGTTTGCAGCGCGTTGCTGACGTTCTGGCCGTCGCGCCCGTATTCTTTCTGCAACTCGATCAGTTTCTGGTAGAACTTCAGCCCGGCCAGCATCGGTTCGCCCCCCTGAAAGGCAAACACGCTGTTCGGGTAGGAGTAGAACAGGAACTTGTCGACCAGCCGCTCCAGAGTTTCGACACTCATCAGGCGCGCCGGCAGCGATGCGTAGGGGTCGGCGTCGCGGTCCAGGTAGAAACAGTACTCGCAATCCAGGTTGCAGACCGCCGAAGCGGGTTTAATCAGCAGGGAAGTGATGCGGGGTGTCGGTCCCAGCGCCGGACTCGACCCCATCCCCTGGTTCAAAACCGGCAGCGGATTGCTATCGCCCATGACCCAGTTTAACAGGCGGTGGGACAAGCTTCAGCTTGTCCGGCCGGTATCCGGATGAGGTCCGGGACAAGCTGAAGCTTGTCCCACGGCCGGCAATGGTTTGGGCGGTATACTGGAGGAGAGAGCGTCTGGGAGGCGTGAAAGGGTTCCGATGAGCCAACGGCCGAAAGTGACAAACCTACTCAGCCTGCTGCTGTTGGCGGCGGGCATCGCCAGATGCGGGCAGACCGCCCCCGCGCCGGCCCAGAATGCGGACCGCGCCGCCGCCTATTACCACTTTTCCCTCGGGCATCTCTACTCGGAACTGGCCGGCGCCTATGGCAACAAGGGCGACTATCTGAACAAGGCCATCGAGAATTACAGGCTGGCGCTCAAGGCCGACCCGGGCGCAACGTTCCTCGCGGACGAACTCTCGGATCTCTACATTCAGGCCGGACAGACCCGCACGGCGGTGCTGGAAGCCGAAGAGGCGATCCGGCAGAATCCGGACGATCTGACCGCCCGGCGCATCCTGGGCCGCATCTACACCCGGATGATCGGCGACCCGCAGCAGCGCAAGATCAACGAGGACATGGTGAAGCGGGCCATCGAGCAGTACAAGAAGGTCGGCGAAAAGGAGCCGTCCGACCTGGACACCTGGCTGATGCTGGGCCGCCTGTACAAGGTCGCGCAGAACTCGGTGGATGCCGAGAAGGCTTACCGGAAAGCTCTCGAGCTGGACCCCAACAACGAAGACGCGATGACCGGCCTGGCGATGGTTTACGCCGACCTGGGCGACAACAAGAGCGCCAGCGAGATGTTGCGCAAGGTGGCCGACAAGAACCCCGGTATGCGGACGCTGACGGCGCTCGCCGGAACCTACGAGCAGATGCGCGAATACGCCCTGGCGGCCGAGAGCCTCAAGAAGGCCCTGGAGTTCTCGCCCGGCTCGAATCCGGAGCTCAAGCGCGCGCTGGCCCAGAACCTGATGCTGGCCGAGCAGTACGACGAGGCGCTGAAGGTTTACCAGGAGCTGCTGGCCGAGGATCCGAAAGACGCGCAGAGCCAGCTTCGAGTGTCGCAGATCTACCGCCAGAAGCGCGATTTCGCCAAGGCCCGCGAGGCCAGCCGCAAGGCGCTCGAAATCGATCCCGAGAACCTGGAAGTCCGCTTCAACGACGTCAACCTGTTCGAAGCCGAGGGCAAGACCGCCGAAGCCATTACGCTCCTCAAAGACATGCTCGGCTCTACCCGGAAGCAGTCGTACAACGCCGGCGAAAAGGGCAATCGGGTGGCCCTTCTGGAACGGCTGGGGGTGATGTACCGCTCGAACGAACAGCCTCAGGAAGCGGTGGCGGCGTTCCAGGAGATTGGCGAGCTGGATGCCACGCTGAGTCCCCGCGTCGCCGCGCAGGTGATCGAGACCTACCGCGCCGCCAAGGAATACGCCAAGGCGGAACGTGCGGCGGACGAGGCGGCAAAGAAGCACCCGGACGACCGGACGCTGCGGATGGTGCGCGCCTCGGTGCTGGCCGAGACCGGCAAGCCCGCCCAGGCGGTCGAGGAATTGAAAACGCTGCTGGACGGAAAGTCCGATCGCGAGATTCAACTCTCTATCGCGCAGGCGCACGAGAAAGCCAGGAACTACGCCGAAATGGCCAAGGCGCTCGACGCCGCCGAAACGCTCTCCGAGTCGAAGGACGAGAAGGAGACCGTGGTGTTCATGCGCGGCGCAATGTACGAGAAGCTCAAGCAGTACGACGCCGCCGAGACCGAGTTCCGCAAGGCGCTGGCGCTGAACCCCGGCAACGCCTCGGCGCTCAACTACCTGGGCTACATGCTCGCCGACCGGAACGTGCGGCTGAGCGAGGCGCAGCAACTCATCCAGAAGGCGCTCGATCGCGACCCCAACAACGGCGCCTACCTGGATAGCCTGGGTTGGGTGTATTACCGGATGGGCAAGCTCGAGGAGGCGGAGCAGACGCTGCGGCGCGCGCTCGAGCGCTTTCCGCGCGACCCGACCATCCACGATCACCTGGGCGACGTCTGCTTCCGCCAGGGCCGGCTCAAGGAAGCCATCGTCCAGTGGCAGAACTCGCTCAAAGAGTGGGAGAGCGCTTCGGCGGCCGAAAACGACCCGGCTGAAGTCGCCAAGATCCAGAAAAAGCTGGAAGGCGCGCGGGTCCGGCTGGCCAAGGAAGGCTCCGGCAACGCAGTGAGACAGCAGCAATAGCCGCGCAACCCTTGTAAGATCGGTGGAGGGACCATCATGCACCCTTTACCGCAACCCAGAATCGAATTGTCCAACGGACCGGACTATCGCGAGAATTACGCCAACAGCGTCCAGGTGCGCGCCAGCCTGTGGGACTTCTTCCTCACCTTCGGCCGAATTAGTCAGACCGCGCCGGACGCGGTGCAGATCGCGAATTTTCAGGGCGTCTATCTCAGCCCGCAGCAGGCCAAGGCGCTGCTGAACGTTTTGCAACAGCACGTCTCGCAGTATGAGACCGCCTTCGGCGAGTTGAAGCTGGAACAGCAGGCGCCGGGCGGCACGGTGCAATAGGGGGCGGGCGCATGAGGAACGCTACCGTCTCTCGCCGCGGCGCGCTGGCCGCTCTGGGCGGGATGCCCTCCGTGTTGGCCGCGCAGACCGGCCGCGGACCGCGCTACAACGTTCTGTTCATCGCCGTCGACGATCTGCGTCCGGAGTTGGGCTGCTATGGCAACGCCCTCATCCATTCGCCGAACATCGACCGGCTGGCAAGCCGCGGCCTGGTCTTCCAGCGCGCCTACTGCCAGCAGGCCGTTTGCAGCCCGTCGCGCACGTCGCTGCTTACCGGCTTGCGGCCCGACACGACGCGCGTTTACGAGCTTCAGACCCACTTCCGCAACAACCTCCCCGACGCCGTGACGCTGCCCGAGCAGTTCCGCAAGCACGGCTACGCCACCACCGGTCTGAGCAAGGTCTTCCATGGCAGTCTGGATGACGCGCAATCCTGGAGCATTCCGTCATGGGTTCCCAGCGGTCCCGCGTGGGGTTCCCCGGAGAACGCCGCGCGGTTCCAACGGATGGCGGCGTCGCTCAAGGAACGCGGCCTCCGGAACCAACCCGCTTCCCAGGCCAACCGCGGGCCGTCGTGGGCAGCCCCGGATGTCGCCGACAACGAGCTGGCCGACGGCAAGACCGCCGACACCGCCATTGCCGCGCTTCGGCAACTGCGCGGCAAGCCGTTCTTTCTGGCGGCGGGATTCCTGAAACCGCACCTGCCCTTCATCGCGCCCAAGCGTTACTACGACCTGTATAGAGACGCGAAGTTCAAGTTGGCTCCCAATCCGTTCCCGCCCAAGAACGTGCCGCCGGTGGCGTTGCACAATTTCGGCGAACTGCGCAATTACTCCGACATTCCCAAGGAAGGCCCGGTTTCCGGCGAGAAGGCGCTCGAGTTGATTCGCGGCTACTACGCCGCCGCCAGCTACACGGACGCGCAGATCGGCCGCGTGACCGGCGAACTGGAGCGGTTGAAACTGCGAGAGAGCACCATCGTGATCCTGTGGGGCGATCACGGCTGGCATCTCGGCGAGCACGGCCTGTGGAACAAGCACACCAACTTCGAGATCGCCGCCCGTGCGCCGCTGGTGATCAGCGTGCCGGGGCAGAAGAGCGCCGGGCGCAAGTCGGCCGCGCTGGTCGAGTTTGTCGATATCTACCCGACGCTGTGCGAGCTGTGCGGCGTGCCGGTTCCCGGCCAGCTCGAGGGGACCAGCTTCGCGCCGCTGGTCGAGGACCCCGGCCGGGAGTGGAAGACCGCGGCGTTCAGCCAGTACCCGCGCGCGGTGCCCGGCGTCGGGCAGGCCATGGGCCACTCGATGCGCACGGACCGCTACCGTTACACCGAATGGCGCGTGCCGGGCAAGGATTGGCTGGCGGTCGAGCTGTACGACTACCAGAACGACCCGCTCGGGAACGTGAACATCGCCGGCGAGCCGGGCCAGGCCGCACTGGTCCGCCGGCTGAGCCGGATGCTCGAAGACGGCTGGAAAGCCGCGCGGCCGAAGGCCCCGGCTTAGCTTCGCAATATGCCGATTTGATCGGCGGCCGCCAGCGGCACGCTCTCGGCGCGGAATCGCTCGAGCAGCCGCAGGTTGACGGCGGAGGCGACCGCCCCGCGCTCAGTCTGATGCGCGACGTGCACGAACAGCCGGTACTGCTGGTGCGTCGGCGTGAGGCCCGGGTCGAACAATACCAGCGGCGCCGGCTCGCGCAGCACCCCTTCGGTGGCCAGCGCTTCCTCGAGGATGATCTCCCGCACGCGCGCGGCGTCGGCGTCGCGGCCGGCGACAACCGGAATCTCGACCACCGCGCGCGCTTCGGGCAGGCTGAAATTGGTCAGAATGCCCGAGGTGATCTTGGTGTTCGGAATCACGATGATGTTGTTCGAGCCCGTGCGCACGCGCGTGGTCCGCCACCCGATGTCGATCACCGTTCCTTCCTCGCCCGACGAGAGCCGGATGAAATGGCCCACCGAGATGGGCTCCTCGGCCAGGATGTGGACGCCGGCGAAGAAGTTGGCGAGCGTGTCCTGCAGCGCCAGCGCCAGCGCCAGGCCGCCGACGCCGAGGGCAGCAAGCATGGGACGGATGTCCAGGCCCAGGTAGTGCATCAGCACCATCGCGCCGATGCTCAGAACGAAGACGTAGGTCAGCGTGCGCGACAGTCCCGCGACCGCGAACGGAACCTTGCGCCGCCGCCCGTACAGCGTGATCATCCGCACGGCCACGGCCGCCGCCGCCAGGCTCAGGCTGACGATGACGAAGATGACGATCCAGACGCCGGCCGCGCGCACCTGGCGCTCGGTCAGCTCCGCATAGCGCAACGCGATGGCGATCGCCCCGGCCAGGCACCAGAACAACGAAGGAATGCGGATCGTATCGGCGAAAACCGCGGCCAGGCTCTCTTCGGTCGCGGCTTTCCGCCGAAGCCATCCCAGCGCCACGCGGCGCACGATCCACAACAGAACCAGGGCGACGCCGAAGATGGCCAGCGGCTGGGCAAGCTCGAGCAGGCGCTCGCGCTGCGCCTGCCAGGACGCGTTAGCCAGGGCCGACTTCTTGAACACGTAACGATTCTAGCAGGCGTTCGAGTGGCACGGCCTTCAGGCTGTGGGAAGTGGTGGCACGGCCTTCAGGCTGTGGGAAGTGGTGGCACGGCCTTCAGGCTGTGGGAAGTGGTGGCACAGCGCGGCATGGCCGCAAACAGAGAAGTCAGA
>Ga0315273_10013723_pt1 | contig 10429 bp, 9 predicted proteins | sample YL17G02_0_MG_FD_205753 | JGI IMG/M metagenome (GOLD analysis project Ga0315273, IMG submission 205753) | Sediment microbial communities from Yellowstone Lake, YNP, Wyoming, USA - YL17G02_0 | ecosystem: Environmental > Aquatic > Freshwater > Lake > Sediment | place: USA: Wyoming | collected... | reverse complement strand
CAGGTCTTCGGGACGGTGAAGGCCTATCCGAACCTCGATCCCGCCGGCGGCGCCGATCCCCAGAACATCGCGCTGATCGCCTACGACGACGGCTCGCTTTCGTTCGACCCGTAGCGGGTCAAAGATGTCCCGGTTCACCACCTGGCCAAACCCCTCATCGGCGCGGTGTTGGGGAAAGAATTCTCTTTTCCCGACCGCACTCCGGCCATCACGCTGTCCGACGACTACAATCCGATCGACTTCTTCGATTTGCGCGTAAAGGAAGCGACGCGACGGGGCCTCCTCTCCTACACGGACTGGGACCTGCTGATCTAGGGCGCGCTCCGGCGAGGGTTTGCGACGGGGGTGCGCGGCGTCGAGGGTGCCCGACCCCGTGCCGGCGGGCAGGCCCCGATCCGTGCAGGTTGCGGGCGCGCCGGAGTCGCGGAGGCAGCTTCGGCTTGGTTTCTCATCTCTTGGAAGAAGCGAGAGCTGGCGGGCTCCGAATCCTCCGTTGGCACGATGATTGCGACCCTCGGCGATAGGAGGTGATCCTCTATGCGTGTTCCCGTTTGGGTGCTCCTCGGCTTCGCCGGCTGGACCCTGGTCACGCTCTTCGGAAGCATTGGCGTCTACCGCTGGAGTCGGATCCTCACGGGGCGCGCCAAGATCACGGAGTTCGTCGCCGACGTGCCGCACGGGGCCGACTGGTATCGGCGAGCGATGCGGGCGCACGCGAACTGCATCGAGAACCTGCCCGTCTACGGCGCGGTCGTGGTCGCGATCGTGACGAGCGGTGTTAGTTCTCCAGTGCTCGACGCGCTCGCCGTCGTTCTCCTCGTCGCGCGTGTTTGCCAGACGACCGTCCACATCGTCTTGCAGCCGACGACGACGGTGGTGGGAGTCCGTTTCGCCTTCTTCCTCACCCAGGCGGTCTGTATGTTCTGGATGGGGATCTTGGTCGCGCTGCGCGCATCTTGACTCCCTGTGACTGAGAGCTCGTGTTGAAGAAGGTGGCGGTCGAGAGAACCACCGTCATGTAGCTTTCGGCCCTTGTCGCCACTATCCTCGAGCCTTGCCAGAAACCCCTGGTCCTGCTCGATCAGCGCCTTCAGCGACGGCCGGCTCGTCACGCGTGCGATCCAGGCGGCCAGGGTCGGGTACTTCCCGGCGTCGATCTGCGCCGTTGGGCGCTCCGGGATTCTATTCCGGATGTTGCGCCCTCCTTGACCATCGGAATCTTGGATCAAGCAGGCGTCGCTATCGGGCTCACGGCTGCTAGGGGGAGACGAGAGAGAGGAAGCGGGCCGTTGAAATCCACTTCCCCAACGGCCTGCTCGTAGTTGAGCAGGCAGCGCGTGGCTACGGCTTCGTGGTTCCGGCGGAGTCAACACTTCCAAGCGGATCTGGCGCCAAGAGCGTCATAGTGAACCGCGACGCGCAGATCGATGCTTCGGCGAGCACGGTCCGATTGCGGTTTCTATCGCGCTGAACCGACAACCGCGCTGGCACGAATGGTGCTCGCCTTTGATCAGGAGCTCTCGACAATCGCCTCGCGGCAGGCAGGAGGAAACCATGAAGTTGAAGGACATCAACATTGCGGAGCGGACGACCTTCTGCATCAAGAACGGCTATCATTGAAGCCAGACCGTCCTGCAGGTCGTGCAGGAGATTTTGGGGGAGGAGGACGCGGATACCGTACGGATGATGGGCGGTTTCGGAGGCGGAATCGGCGGCTCGGGCTCGGTGTGCGGGGCGATTATCGGCGGCGTGGCCGCGCTTAGCTCCAGATACGGCAAGGGAAAGCTGGAGGAAAAGGAAGACGGCAAGCTCTTCCCGCTGTGCGCCGAGCTTTACCGCCGCTTCGCGACCGAGATCGAATGCAGCCATTTTTGCCGAGACATCACCGGCACGGATTTCACCAAGCCCGAAGAGGTCAAGGCCTATATCGGTTCGCCTGAAAAGCTCGCGAGATGCATTCGGCTGGTAGGCAAGACGACAGAACTGGTTCGCGACATCCTGATTCGAGAAGCGGCGAAATCGTCGGCGCCCGGCGCTTGATCTCCCAGTCTCGGCGCTCTTGCACTTGACGGCGCGACGCGCGACCTTTGGGGCGCTCGGTCGATGCGGCGGTCAGGTCATGGGGCAAATTCATCTTCTGGGTCGACCTCTTCCGGCTCGAGCGCGACAGAGCTGCCGGCGACACGGCCGTCGATCGGCGTTCGGTGATCGTGACCGCACCGCGGTGAGCCCCAAGGCGGCGTTCCTCTATCACGCCTCCGAGCACGTCTCGCTGCGCGCCGGCTACTACCAAGCCTTGCGCACGCCGACGCGGAACGAGCTGGTGCGCTTCCGTATCTGGAGCGCGACGGCTCTCAGGGATATCGTCGGGCGCCGATGAATCGGACTACCACTCCGGCTCGAAGCAGGCTCAGGAGCATCGCTCGACGAGCGATGCTCCAACGGGGGCTGCTGCCGGACTTCTCCGCTGCGGTTCTCGCGGAAACGGACTCCATTACGAGATCGGCCACGGAGGCTAACGCTTCCCTCCGCGACCTTCGGGGTTTGCTTTGGGCGTCGATCGACAACGATGATTCGCGCGATCTCGACCAGCTCTCGGTCGCGGTGCCGAGCGCCGGCAACGCCGTCAAGATCCTCGTTGCGGTGGCCGACGTCGACGCCATCGTCGAGGAAGGTTCCGCAATCGATGGCCACGCGCGAGCCAACACGACGTCGGTCTACACGGCCGCCGAGATCTTCCCGATGCTCCCGGAGAAGCTGTCGACGGACCTCACATCCCTCGCGGAGGGTCAGGAGCGGCTGGCAATCGTCATCGAGATGGCGGTCAGAGCCGACGGCGCACTACTGGAGGAGTCTGACGTCTATCGGGCCGTCGTGGTCAATCATGCGAAGCTCGCCTACAACGGCGTGGCTGCCTGGCTCGATGGCACCGCGCCGGCGCCGGCACGGATCTCGGCGGTACCGGGACTCGATCAGCAACTGCGCATGCAGGATCGAGCGGCGCAGGCGTTGAAGGAGATCCGGCACCAACACGGCGCGCTCAGTCTGGAGACGATCGAAGCTCGGGCCTTGTTCGATGGCGATGCGCTGGCCGACCTACGAGTTGACGAGAAGAATCGGGCCAAGGAGCTGATCGAAGACTTCATGATCGCGGCCAACGGGGTGACCGCCAGGTATCTCGAGAAGAAGGGATTCCCGTCGCTACGCCGTGTTCTGCGCTCGCCCGAGCGTTGGGAGCGAATCGTCGAGATGGCTGCGGTCCTCGGCGATCGTCTCCCGTCAGAACCGAGTGCTCCGGCTCTCGAGGGGTTCCTGAGGAGTCGCCGGCAGGCAGATCCTGGGCGCTTTCCCGATCTCTCGCTCTCCGTGGTCAAGCTCTTGGGCCGGGGCGAGTATGTGCTCGAGCTTCCCGGTCGACGCGCCGAGGGCCACTTCGGGCTTGCCGTGAACGACTACACCCACTCCACCGCGCCGAACCGGCGGTTCCCGGATCTCGTCGCGCAGCGACTGTTGAAAGCGGCGCTTGAAGGACGACCAGTACCCTACGGCAACGAGGAGCTCGGAGAAATGGCCCAGCACTGCACGGCACAGGAGGACAACGCGACCAAGGTGGAGCGACAGGTGCGAAAGTCAGCTGCCGCGCTGCTGCTGCAGTCGCGGATCGGAGAGCGATTCGACGCCATCGTGACCGGCGCCTCAACAAAGGGCACCTGGGTCCGAATCATTCACCCAGCCGCAGAGGGAAAGGTTGTTCGGGGATTCGAGCACCTTGATGTGGGAGAGCGCGTTCGCGTCGAGCTCATCCACGCCGACGTCGAGCGCGGCTTCATCGATTTCGCGCGGGTCCAAATCCGATGAAACCGCCCGAGACGACGCACCGCCCCCTCGCGTACAAGGACCATAAGTTTCTCGACAGCGACGACGCCCGCCCCCTCCGCATCCTCGCCGAGTATCTCGGCCCGCTCCAGGCCTTTCGCCGCGAGCGCGTCCACGACATGATCGTCTTCTTCGGGTCGGCGAGGCTTGCTCCTGATGGTCCGCTCGGACGCTATTACGATGACGCTCGGGAACTTGCGCGGCTCGTGACCGAATGGTCGAAGGGCCTTCCCTCGCATGCTCATCGATACATCGTCTGCTCGGGAGGAGGGGGTGGCATCATGGAGGCTGCCAATCGCGGCGCTTCCGACGCCGGGGGAAGAACGGTCGGACTCAACATTGGGTTGCCGCACGAGCAGCGGCCGAATCCCTACATCACACGCGAGCTGTTGTTCGAGTTCCACTACTTCTTCATGCGGAAGCTCTGGTTCGCGCATTTGGCCCGCGCGCTCGTGGTCTTCCCGGGAGGTTTCGGCACCCTCGACGAGCTGGCCGAGATCCTGACGTTGTCGCAAACACGCAAGTTGGATCGGCCGATCCCCGTCTTGCTTTACGGGCGCGACTACTGGAACGAGATCATCAATTTCGACGCGCTCGTCCGCCATGGCATGATCGATCGCGATGATCTTGAGCTCTTCCAGTACGCCGACGATCCAGGCACGGCGCTTCGTCTTTTGCAGGGCAGGCTGAAGCCCGAGCCTCCGGAGGCCACACCTGCCTTTGCCCGCTCGCAGACACCGGGACATCAAGTGGATTAGGGTCGACGGGTTCACTGGGGTCTGGCCAAGGAGATCGGGTTCGGTAGCGAGCGGAAGCCTCTACTGGGAGTGAGGGCGAAGCGAGTCAAGGCCGACGGTAGCGTCGCGTGGGAGAAGTACTCCTACATCACCAACACGAACGGGGAGACTCCGTCCGCGACCTTCGAAGCCTTCCTTCAGCGCCCGCGCGCAGAGCCGCCGGACACTACGACGCCGCCGACGACCGCTCGACCGCTCCTCCTTGAGCGCGTTCCACGGCCTCGATGAAGAAGCCGGGAACCGGCTTCGGCCGGAGCGTCTGGTGATCGACGACGACCTGGATCAGACGCGCTTCGATGACTGCCCGCTCGGACTTCTCTTCCCACGTACGCAGCGAGAACACCACGGAGGTCTTCCCGAAGCGCGTGACTCGCGCGCCGGTCACCAGCGTCTCGCCGAGGCGCCCGGCGGAGCGGAAGTCGGTCTCACTGCGCGCCAGTACCATGTCGTAACCGCTGCTGGTGAAGGCATCCCAGGGAAAGCCGATGACCTCGAAGTAGTCCGTGACCGTGTCGTCGATGTAAGTCGCGTAGTTGCCGTTGAAGACAATCCCCTGGGCGTCCGTGTCTGAAAAGCGGATTTTCCGTCGGTACGTGACCGGCCATTCCATGGAGACCGCCTAGCAAGCCGTCGCACGGTTGTCACGCGCCGCGGGCCGCGCTCCGTGGAACACACGGCCGGGCCGCGTATTGCCAGTTCTCAGAGCCCCGCTATCCACACGGCGTGTTCCCAAGCTATATCGGCTTCGCACTAGAAGCGGTAGCTTTGGCGAGGTATGAACCGGCTAAGGTGCACATGAGGATCCGAAGGAAGGACATATGCAAGATTTTCGAGATCGGGTAGCGGTCATTACCGGCGGTGCGAGCGGCATTGGTCTTGCTGTCGCGCGTGCCCTCGGCAGCGAGGGCGCCAAATTGGTCCTCGCCGATATCGAAGGGCGCGCTCTGGACAGCGCTGTAAGCCTTCTGGAAAGCGAGCATGTGGACGCCGTTGGCGTGGTCACAGACGTGAGCGACAGGTCCGCCGTCGAACGCCTTGCCGATGCCACATGGAAGCGCTTCGGAGCCACCCACGTGGTCATGCATAACGCCGGCGTTGCCGTTTTTGGACCGGTGCACGAAATGACGGCAGGGGATTGGAAATGGACGGTTGGCGTGAATCTCTGGGGACCGATTTATGGTGTTGAGGTTTTTCTTCCGCGGATGCTAGCGCAGGCCGAGGAAGGCCATATGGTCTTTACGGCGAGTTTCGCCGGTCTTGTTCCGAACCGCGATCTTGCGCCCTATAATGTTACGAAGGCGGCCGTCGTCGCGTTGGCGGAATCGGTCCACAAAGATCTTCGCGACACCAAGATCGGCGCCTCCGTTCTCTGTCCGATGCGGGTGTCAACCAATATCGACCAAAGCGCCCGCAATCGGCCCCCTGAACTGGGTGGAACAACCGCGAACCGCACTTACAGCGAAGAGGAACGAAGCGCCTTGCAGGGCCGGACCTTAACTGCGGAGCAGGTTGCAGGACTTGTGCTCGATGCCATTCGGAACAATCGCCTTTACATTCACACGCATCGGGAGGCGCTGCCTTACTTCAAGGGCCGGGCGGAGCGGATCATGAGCGCGTTCGACAAGGCCCTTTGAGTGCCTGGAGGCCGTGAGAAGGATGCTTCCTCGTACCTATTCTTCCGATCGTTATAGCGCGCTCGATCGCCACCGCGCCTATTATAGAAGTGAAGGATGCTATCGACCGGTGAAATGCGGTGGACGCTTTTGCACCCATGCAGCGGCTCCTTCGCGCAAATCCTCTGTCACGAAAGCGCGAGCTTGCGATGAAGCTTCGTCATCGAGTGCCGATGGCAAGGGCGCAGTCCAGGCGGATTCGATTTGTTTTTTGATAAGGCCGATGCTGACGGGCGGCCCATCGGCAAGCTTTTGTGCAAGCGCCAAGGCGTGATCAAGCAGTTCGTCATCTTCCACAACCTTCCAGATCAGGCCCCATTGCGCCGCCGTTTCGGCGCTAAGCGGTTCACCGAGCAGCGCAAGAGCACGGGCGCGCGCACTGCCGATTGAACGTTGGAGAAATAACGAGGTCCCGGCGTCCAGTGCGGCTCCAAGTCGCACGAAGCTCAGGATGAAGCGCGCCGAGCGCGCGGCAATCACGATATCGCCGGCCAGGGCGATACCCACGCCCGCACCCGCAGCAGGACCGTTGACGGCGACAACAATCGGTTTGAGGGACGCACGCATTTTCTCGAGGAGCGGATTTAGGCCCATCCGCATTAGTGAACCGATCTCCTCCCCACGATCAAATGTATCGCCGCCAAATTGCGCCCCCGAGCAAAAGCCTTTGCCAGCTCCAGTCAACACAATGGCTCGGATCGAGGACTCCCCGAGTGCCGCGTCCAGCGCCTCACTCAGATCTCTTAGAATGCTCCCGCCCAATGCGTTGTATCGGTTAGGATTGTTAAGCGTCAGGATCGCAATCGCCCCTTGCCGTTCTGAAAACACCATCGACATATTCGCCACCTGCCTTCTCAGCGCGGATGAGTCATGCCCTCACGAACCACCGCCCGAGAGCAACCAGCCGAGTTCGGCGTTGAGCTGCCGCCGCTTGATCAGTTCCATCACCGTGTTGTGTCCGTCGTGTCCCTCGACGACTCGGAGGGAGACGGTCGGGAGGCCGGTCAGGTACTCGGCATGGAGACGATCATCCCAGTTGTACTCCGCGTAGACGAGCCGGGCGCGGGGGGGGCGCTCGGTTGTGGCGAAGAGTCGGCGCAGGTCGATCGGCTCGTAGGGCAGCTCGCTCCACACCCGCGCGAGGTTGACGGCCGGCCGCAGATGTAGATTGAACTCGCGGGAGAGATTGACCACGCCCGAGAGCGCCAGCACCGCCTCCGCGCCGAGCTCGAGGCCGTACAACAACGCGGCGAATGCCCCGGCGGAGTTGCCGTAGCACGCGATCCGGCGCGCGCCGAGGGCCTCGGCGATGTCGCGGAGCGCGGCGGCGGTGTCCCGCCGGCTCGTCCCGAGCGAACGGATGCCCGCGACGTAGAAGAGGCGGCGGAAGTCTCGCAGATAGACGAGGGACGCCGGCATGAGGCCGAGCCAGTGATGGATCGCGGTCAGAGGCAGGCCGAGGCGGTGAGCGTGGCCGCAGAACAGGAAGACGACCGTCTCCGTGTCGTTGCGGGGGACAATCTGCACATCTCTCGCCGGGTCGTCCTCGAATCGCAGCTGATCCCGCGGTGGGGGGAGCCGGTCGAAGACGGCGCCGAGGTTCTCGATGTATTGCGAACGAGGAAGGGCGTCCCGCAGATGGTGGACGGCGTGCTCCGCCGCCTCAAGGTGGCCGCGGGCCACCACGGCGTCGAGCGCCTCGGGCAGGATCTTCCGGTCGCCGTGGCGCAGGGCGGGCAGCCGCCGTTCGCGGAACGCACTGAGGATCTCCTCCACCAGCACCTCGCGGTCAGCTTGTTCCCGGCTCTCGCTCATAGGCATCCTGCTGTTCGGCGGCGAGTCGCTGGGCCGCGATCCATCGAGCGAGATCTCGAATGGTCGGCGTGGTTTCCATCAGGTCGTCGGCGATGACGATCGAGAAGCGGCGCTCCAGCTCCGTCACCAGGTTCTGCACCTGGAGCGAGTCTCCGCCGAGCGAGGCGACGTTGTCGTCGCCGGTCGCCCCGTCCACGCCAAGCACCGCTTCGAAGACCTTCGCCACCTCGTCAACCATTAGGTCCGCCGCACGGTCGGACACGTCGCTGCCCCGGCTGGCATCGATCCGCGCGAGGGTGCTCCGATCGATCTTGAGGTTGGGCAGGCGGGGCAGCTCCTTCACCACGATGATCGACGACGGGACCATGTAGCGCGGCAGCGACCGCTCCAAGAGCGCGGTGAGATGCCGGGGCAGCATGCCGCGGCCGCCCGGGCTCAGCACGACGTATGCGACCAGCGACCGAGGAATACCAGTGGCGCTCCGCCGCACCAGGACCGCGGCATCGGCAACCTCCGGGCGCTTGGCGATCGCGTGCTCCACCTCGGCGGGCTCGATGCGATGGCCACGCAGCTTTATCTGCAGATCCCGTCGCCCGACGAACTCGACGAGACCGTCGGAACGGCGGCGTCCGAGGTCGCCGGTTCTGAACACCCGCGCGGCCGGATCGGCGGGGTCGGTGGGGAAGGCCAGCCGCGTCCGCTCCGGCGCACGCCAGTAGCCCAGTGCGATGTACCGGCTCGTTACCACGACCTCCCCGACCTCGCCGTCCGCCACGGGCTGGCCCGCAAGATCGACGATCGTCACCGTACGGTCCGGAACGGCTCGGCCGGCGGGGAAGCCCTCGCCATGGGCCCGCGCCGCCTCGTCCACGAACCAATGGCTGTGGACCGTGGTGCACTCGGTCTGCCCCCAGGTGACGTAAAGCGACACGCCAGGGCGGACGGCGCGCCGGAACCCGACGGCGTCGCCCCAGGTGATGCGATCGCTCGCGAGATAGACGACGCGAACGCCGTCGAGCGTCTCGCCCGGACCCAGCGCCTCCACCACCCGTCGAAACAGGACGGGTACGGCGTGAAGGATGGTGATCCCGCGCGCCCGGATCTCTCGGACCAGCCCCGCCGGTCCGAGTTGCCTCGGCGGCAGGACGTGCGTCGAGGCTCCGTTGAGGAGCGCCCCGTAAACGTCCCGGATCGCGCCGATTACGCTCGGCGAGTAGGCGAGGCTCAGCCGGTCCTCGGGGTCCAGGTGGAGCGCGTTGGTGAACTGGAGCACGTCGTGGAGAAGCCCGCGGTGATTCTGGTAGATTCCCTTTGGCGTTCCCGTAGATCCCGACGTGTAGATCACGTAAGCGAGGTCGTCCGGCGCGATGGCCGGCCGTGGGTCGCCGCCAGGAGCGCGCTCGGACCGGTCCAGGTCGATGACGGGCACCGAGGGCGGAAACAGCGTGCGCACGTGATCGGCGAGACCTCCGGCCGAGAGCACCGCGGCGGCGCCGGCCTCGGCCGCGATGAGCTGATTGCGCGCGATCGGCTGATCGGCGTCCAGCGGGACGTAGCCTCGGCCGGCCGCTAGCACGCCCAGCATCGCGGCGGGAAAGCGCGCCTCGCTCCGCAGCACGATGGCCACCGGACCGGCGCGGCCGGACGTAACCCGAGTGACGGCCGCCGCGATGTCGTTGGCCATTGCCGATAGCTCCGTATACGTCAGCTTCCGGGCGCTGTCCTGGACGGCGAGGCGAGTCGGAAAACGGCGGACGACAGCGTCAAAGCGGTCGATGACAGAGCCCTCGAGCGCGGCATACGGGAAAGACTCAAATGGCCGGTCGACCGGCCCCCCGTAGTCGACGGGGAGACACTCGGGCTGGGCAGTCATGCGCGACGTTCCTCCCGGATGCGAGCACAAACTAGACACGGGAAGTACCAGTCGGGGAATCCGAACCGCAGGAAGCCGAATTCCAATTCCGCCTCCCTCCTTCCCGATCCCATCTTACGGCTGCCGTCGGCTTTGGCAACTCGTTCACTCCGGTTCGTTCTTGTGCTCCATTCGGAACCTCTCGGAGATTACACGGACCGCATACTTCGTCGACGCATAAGAGCAGTCGATGAGAAGAAATCAAAGAAATCAGGCTCTCCTGTCCCCACCAAGATCAAAGCGACGGATCGCGTAGGGCGAGCAGACCGCGCGACGCATGCTCGCGGAGGCGGGGTTCTCGTCCGTAACGGTCGTGGAAGCCCCCGGGCCCCAGAACTCGATCTACATCTGCCGAC